>Ga0310811_10007361_pt1 | contig 14091 bp, 13 predicted proteins | sample YCmetagenome_FD_207642 | JGI IMG/M metagenome (GOLD analysis project Ga0310811, IMG submission 207642) | Soil microbial communities from experimental microcosm in Duke University, North Carolina, United States - YC | ecosystem: Engineered > Artificial ecosystem > Soil microcosm > Unclassified ...
ACACTCCCGGCAAGCGCGAGGAGTACGACGAGCGTGAGCGCGACGAAAACCCAGTCCCGCTCGCGGACATACTCGATTACGGAGACGACCACGCGTGCCGGCGGCGTGGCGATCAAGACCACCAATGCTGTGGCGAGAAGAATTTGAGAAAGCTCCGTGCGATAGCCCACCAGTGTCATGACAAGGCCGGCGGCGAACAGCAGCGAGCTGAGAAACGTCCCGACGTGAAGGACCTCGCCAATCCTCTGTTCGAGCCGGTTCATCGCATACTCCGCACGAACATCAGCAGCGCGACGACGACAAGCAACGACGCCATCAGTAGCTTGAGCCACTTGACTGATGTCTGCTCGGTCAGACGGGTACCGGCCCAGGATCCGGCCTGAACGCCGAGCACCGCCGGCGCCGCCAGCAACGGACGCAGGTCGCCGTGTCCGTAATAAATAATGGCGCCGCCCGTGGCGGTGACGCCGATCATCAGCGCGCTCGTCGCGGCGGCCGCGCGCAGCGGAACGCCGCACCACGCATTCAGCACAGGCACCTTGATGATGCCGCCGCCGATACCGAGCAGCGACGACACGTTTCCCGCGATGAACGAGGCGGTGAGCGCCAGCGGCAGACGTTTGATGCGGTAGGTGACAACGCCGCCGCTTTCGTCTTCATGGAAGCGGCCGCCGAGCCGACCGGGGTCGGCGTTCGGATCCGTCATTACATTTCGCCGGTTGATGCGGCCAAGCATCACCAGCGCGACCGCTATCGCGACCAATCCGAAGAGACGCTGCAGCGTCGACTCGGCGAGATACTGCGCCGTGATTCCACCCAGCAGGCTTCCGATGGTCGTCGCCGTTTCGAGCACCATGCCCAGGCGCAGGTTAATCAACTGATTGCCGGCACGGCGCGCGCTCACCGCCGAGGATGTGGCGATGACGGTGCAGAGGCTGATCGCCGCCGCCGTTTTCAAAGGAAACCCGAGCGCCAGCGTGAGGAAGGGGACCAGGAAGATGCCGCCGCCGAGTCCAAGCGCCACGCCGAGGGCGCCCGCCGCTACGCCTGCTCCGAAGATGATGGCTGCGAGAGTTGGGGTCAGTAGGTTCAAGGGCTTCAGAGGGTGCAGTAGGTTCGGGTTCGGTAGGTTCGCACAAGAGCACCCTCCGAACCTAATGAACCCACTGAACCCACTGAACCGATTGAACCCAAAAAAGTGCGCGCAATCACTGCGACCGTGAGGTGTGATTGCGCGCACCGGTCACCCGCTGGCGGGGACAAGCGCCGCGGGTGAATCCAACAGCGAGATGGAGACAATCCAACGGTAGCGCGCGCGGCGGCCCGGCCGCCATCCCGTCAAGACAGTATTCGCCGTGTGTGCCCCGCCGGATGGCGGCTGACCTTAGGAATGAGGATCATCTGTCATGCAGTACGATCGGAGGATGGGCCCGAGCGTTCGCGGCGCACTGTTGGCGGGCTTCGCGGTCGTCTTCGCACTGTGGCTGCTGTGGGGCTATCAGCTCGTGCGCAGCCTGCGCACCATTGAGCAGAGCGTCACCTCCGTTCACGAGTCGTATGTGCGCGGTGAGCAGACGCTCTCGAAGATCCGCACGAACGTGCTGCTTGGGTCGATTTACCTGCGCGACGCGCTGATTGACGGCGCGACCGCGCGGCGCGAGTCCTATCGCGGAGAACTGACGCGCCTCCGCGACGAAGTGGAGCAGCTGCTGGCCAGCTATGTGCCTGCCGTCTCGTCGCAGGACGAACGCGATCACTGGACACGGCTGCAAACCGAGCTTGGTGATTACTGGGCCTCGCGCGATGTGGCGTTCAGCGAGCAGGCAAAGACACCGGACGAAGCCGCCGCCTTGCTCCGCAGCCGAGTCGTGCCGAAACGCAACACCGTTCTGCAGATCCTCGATCAGCTGGCCGCGCTGCAGAACGTCGCCAACGCACGCCATCAGGAGGAAATCGATCTGCTGTATCGGCAGGTGCGCACGCGGCTGCTCTCCATGGGCGCGGTGACGCTCATCGCCGCGCTGGTCGTCGCGGTGATGGCGTCGCGTCACGTCAACCGCCTGCAGCGCGAGATCGAACGCCAGCGGCGCATCGAGCAGAGCAATCGTCAGGACCTCGAGCGTCTGTCCGCGCGGCTGGTCGACATCCAGGAGCAGGAGCGGCGAACGCTTGCGCGCGAGCTGCACGACGAGGTCGGCCAGGCGCTGATGGCGGTGAAGATGGACATCGGCATCGCGCTGCGTGCCGAGGTCGAACCGCGGGTTCGTACCGCGCTCGAGGAAGCACGCGATCTGAGCGAGAACACGCTGCGCAGCGTGCGCGACATGTCACAGCTGCTGCACCCCTCGGCGCTCGACGATTTCGGCCTGCCTGCCACGCTCACGGCCTATCTGCGCAACTTCTCGCATCGCACCAGCATCCGCGCACAGCTTGCGGAAACGATGGAGACGCGGCTCGCTCCCGACATCGAAGTGTGCGTCTACCGCATCGTGCAGGAGGCGTTGAGCAACGTCGCCCGCCACAGCGGCGCCACGGCGTGCACGGTGTCTCTGAATTCGGGCGGAGGGTTGCTGCGTCTGGTCATCGAGGACAACGGACGCGGCGTCGGACCGATGGCCAATCGTCTGACGTCGGGAGGCGGGCTCGGGCTGATCGGCATGCGTGAGCGCGCGCAGGCGCTCGGCGGCACGTTCAGTATCAAGGAGCGTGACGGCGGGGGCACCGTCGTGTCGGTCACGCTGCCGCTCGACACCGTCACGACGGATGCGACAGCCCCGGGCGATCAGGCAATGCTTCGGGCAGGCTGATTCGGGTTGAATGGGTTCAATGGGTTCAAAGGGTTCAATGGGTTCAGTGGGTTCAGTGGGTTCAGTAGGGTCATCAGGTGCTGTTGGTGTAGGTGTTCGAATGGGTACGCTACGCATTCTGCTCGCCGACGATCACACGGTCGTCCGCCAGGGACTCCGCAAGGTGCTCGAGGAGCGGCCGGACTGGAAAGTCGTTGCCGAGGCTGGCGACGGCCGCGAGGCGGTTCGTCAGGCGGAGCAGCTGAAGCCCGACGTCGCCATCCTCGATGTGGCGATGCCGCTGCTGAACGGCATCGAGGCGACGCGGCAAATCGTGAAGCATGCGCCCGGCGTGCGCGTGCTTGTCCTGAGCATGCATGCCGACGAAGCGTACGTCACGCAGATTCTGCAGGCGGGCGCGGCCGGTTATCTCCTCAAGGATTCCGCGGACGTCGATCTGCTGCAGGCGGTTACGGCAATTTCTGAGGGGAAATCGTTCTTCAGCCCCGCCATCGCCCGTCTGATGCTCGACGACTACGTCAAGCAGCGCTCCGGCGAGCCGGGCGTCGTCGATCGCTATGAGACGCTGTCGGATCGCGAACGAGAGGTATTTCAGCTGATCGCGGAAGGCAAGACGAACAAGGACATCGCCGCGATTCTGTTCATCAGCCCGAGCACCGTCGAAACGCATCGCGCGCGCATCATGGAGAAGCTCGACGTGCACAGCGCCGCGGAGATCGTGCTTTACGCCGTCCGGCGTGGTGTGATCAGATAGCCATTCGGTAGTGCACGAGCAGACGCCTGACGGTCAGGCCCTGCGCCACAATCGAGAACACGACGACGGCATACGTCGCCGCCAGCAGCAGATCGCGCGCCGGAAACGGCGGCAGCGACAGCATCATCGCCACAGACAGGCCGCCGCGCAGTCCGCTCCACGTCACGATCGGAATCATCCCGCGGCTCAGGCCGCGGCGGGCGCACACCGCCGCCAGCGGTATCGCCACGGAAACGGCCCGCGCGAGCAGAGCGATAGGAATGGCGAACAGCGCCGTCGCCAGCAGCGCCGGCCGCGCAGCAACCGCGAACACCTCGAGGCCGAGCATCAGAAACAGCACCGCGTTGAAGATTTCGTCGACCATGGTCCAGAACGCGTCCACGTGCTCGCGCGTGCGCGCGCTCATCGCCAGTCGGCGACCGGGATTGCCGATCAGCAATCCGGCGAGCACCACGGCAATCGGCCCCGAAACCTGGAGCGTGAACGACAACGCATAGACGAACATCGCAAGGGCGACCGTAATCAGCAGCTCCAGCGGATGATCGTCAATCGACATCAGCGCCCGATAGGCGACGTACCCAAACGCCAGGCCGACCGCGACTCCTCCTCCCACTTCGCGGACGAAGAACACGACAAGCCCCATCCACCCCGCGGCCAGGTCGGTCGCGTCGCCGGTTATCAGCCCTGCCAGCGACGCCAGCGCGAAGAACACCACCACGGCAATCCCGTCGTTGAACAGCGACTCGCCGGCGATGAGCGACTCGATCTCGCGAGGTCCGCGCAGTTGTTTGAGCATGCCCATCACCGCAATCGGATCAGTCGGCGAGATGAGCGCGCCGAACACAAGGCAGAGGTCGAACGCGATGTCGATGCCTGCACGCTGAAACGCCCACCACGCCAGCAGTCCGACAAGCGCCGTTGAGAGCACCACGCCCGCGGTCGCCAGCATACTGATCGTCCACTTGTTGTCGAGCAATCCCTCGAGATCCAGGTGGAGCGCGCCCGCGAACAGCAGGAAACAGAGCATCCCGCGCAGGAGGGCGTCAGTGAAATCGACGCTGGAAAGAAACGTGGCCACCGTATCGCGCAACCGGAGCGCCGGCACGGCGGCATCGGCCGCGACGACGAGCAGCGAGCTGGCCAGCGCGACGACGAGCGTCCCGCTGGTCGCCGGCAGCCGGAGAACACGCCGGCTTACATACCCACAGACGGCGGCAATGGCAATCAGAACGGCGGCGATATCGAAGCCGTTCACGAGGTTCGAACGACGGTGGCGAAACGACCGACGCCGAGAAGCCACGCCGCCATTGTCGCAACGCCCGCCGCGCCGAAGCTGAGAAGCGCGCCGATCTTTGTCTGCTCCAGCAACTCGCCATCCGGGAATGCCGCGGTGCAGAAGAACAGGGCAACGGTGAAACCGATTCCGGCAACGCAGCCGACAACCAGCAGATCCCGTTGGTTGATGGCCGGCGATGAGGCACCGAAACGCTGTCCGACCGTCGCAGCGAGAACTATCCCGAGTGGTTTGCCGACGATCAGTGCCGCGGCGACGATCCACGTCCCCGTGCCAATGCGTGTGAACGGAACGCCCGCGTTCGCGAGGCCGAAGAGCAACAGCACGATTTCCGCCGGCACGCGCGCCGTCCGCTCGAACCGGCTGAGCGGATCGTGTGCCGGTCGATGCGGCTCCTCGAACAGTCCTGCGTCACGGCGCGCGTGCGGGAGAAACGGCACAATCGGCACGAGCGCCAACGCTGGGTGAAGACCGCCACGGAAGAATGCGACCCACGCGAGCGAGCCGCCGATGGCGACATACGGCCAGAAGTCCATGACGCGCCGACGCCGCAGCAGCCAGCAGATCGTCAGCGCGATGCTGAGAATCACGGCGAAGTCGATGGGGCGCACGGCGGCACTCGGATAAAACACCGCCAGCACGACGAGTCCCATCGCATCATCGGCGATGGCCAGCAGCAGCAGAAATGGCACCGCAGGGTGCGTTCGCGTAAACAGCCAGCGAGCGACCAGGAAGCTGAACGCGATATCCGTGGCCGACGGGATGGCCCAGCCGCGAGTCAGATCGCGTTGGCCCGTGGCGGCGATGAGCGACAGGTACATGGCCGCAGGGACAATCATGCCGCCGGCCGCGGCAATCACCGGCGTCAAGGCCTTCGTCATTGGGTGCAGCGCACCGCCCGGAGCCGCCGCCTCGACGATCTCTTTGGCGGCAAGCGCGAAAAAGAGCGTCATGCCGACATCGTTCACCACGAAGTGAATGCGTGACGCGAAGCCCTCATACGACGACGCGTCAACGTTCGCCCACACGAGCGCCACCGCCGCGCCGATGGGCAGCAGAATCGAGTTGCCGATGACGAAGGCCGCAATCCGATGCGGCGCGCGAGCCATCTGCTGAACGTATCATCGCGCGGCGGATTGTCGGGTGGCGACGGGAGTTCTCCGGTCGCGGTTACCGGAGGCACCTCGGTTCTGTTGACCCTGCCGCGGCCGTGCGTTACGCTTCGCCGCTGCTCCTACCCCCCTTCAGCATGCGATCCCGCTTCACGACGATGACGGCAATCTGCGGGTACGTCGTGTTGACGGTCGCCTTCTCGTGGCCGCTGCCGCTGCACATGGCCACGCACCTGACGGGACCGCCCGACGGCGACACCGGCGTCTACGTCTGGAACCAGTGGGTGTTCCGCCACGAGGTCGTCGACCAGCACAGCCTGCCGCTCTTTACGCGCGAGATCTTCTCGCTCTCCCGGCCGGCAAACCTCTCGCTGCACAACTACACGATCTTCCAGGACCTGATTGCGTTGCCGCTGCTGCAGGTGTTCAACGTCATTACCACATTCAACATTGTTTACCTGTTGATGGTGGTGCTGAGCGGCTATGCAATGTTCCGTCTTGCGTGGCATGTGACGGGACGTCCGCTCGAATCGTGGCTGGCGGGCGCGCTCTTCTCGTGGTCGCCGTGGCTGGTGACACGCGGCATCGGCCATTTCAGTCTCGTGGCCGTCGCGCCGCTCCCCATTTTCGCGCTGCTGCTGCTGCGCCTGGAGGAACGCGGCCGGTTCCGCGACGCGCTCGCGCTCGGCGCAACGGTGTGCTGGGCAGCGACGACCGACCCGTACTTCGCCGTCTACTGCGTCATGATCGCGTGCGTCTTCCTCGTGATGCGAACCATCCGCATCACGCGCGATGCGCTGCAGCGACGCGGCGAACCGCGCCTGCTCGACGCATTGATCGCCTGCGTTGCCGGCTTTGCGGGCGCACTGCTGATCGGCGGCGGTTTCCAGACGACGGTATTCGGCAGGCAGGTCAGTGCACACGGGCTCTACACGCCCATGCTGCTGTTGACCGTGCTGGCGGTAATGCGTCTCGCCTGGCCGTATCGCCACGCGGTGCTGTCGATTGACAAGACGGAATTAGTCCGGCTGGCACGCGCTTCATCGGTGGCGGCGATCGTCTCCGCCGTCATGCTCTCGCCGGTGCTGTATGCGGTGGGGATACGCATCCGCGAAAACGGCTTCGAATCGTCGCGGATCCTGTGGCGCAGCAGCCCGCCGGGCGTGGACCTGCTGTCGTTCTTCCTGCCGAATCCGAATCACCCGCTGACGCCTGACGCCGTCCGCGCATGGCTGACGCCTCGTCCGGACATGTATCTCGAGAATGTCGCATCGCTGCCGTTGGTGGCGCTGGTCTGCGTGTTCGTGGCGATTCGCGCCGGCTGGCGTCCAACGCGATTCTGGGCGGTGCTGACGGTCATGTTCGGGCTGCTGGCGCTCGGCCCGTTCATCCACATCGCGGGGATCAACACGGACATTCCAGGTCCATGGGCGCTGGCGCGATATCTCCCCCTCGTGCGCCTGGCGCGCACGCCGGCCCGAATCGCCATCGTCGCCACCCTCGGCATGTCGATGCTGTTTGCGAGCGCCCTCTGCTATCTCGGCGATCGCTGGCCGCAGCGCAGACGCATGCTCCTGGGCGCGGTTGCCGCGGTGATGCTCTTCGAGTTGCTCCCCGCTCCCCGACCGCTGTACTCAGCAACCGTCCCACGATTCTACGAGCGGGTCGCGCAGTACAAGGGGCAGGTCCGGATGCTGGAGCTGCCCGTCGGGGTCCGCGACGGCACGTCGAGCATCGGCAACTTCAGCGCCCGCTCACAGTTCTTTCAAACCGTGCATGGCAAGCCGCTGATCGGCGGCTACCTGTCACGTGTGTCACGCCGCAGGATCGACGAGATCCGCAGCGACCCGATGCTCGCGGCGTTGGTCACGCTGAGCGAAGGCGGAGCGCTCGACCCGTCGCGTGAACGCGCGTTAATCGAGCAGGGGCCGGCATTCATCGGTCAGACCCGCATCGGGTTCGTGGTGATCGACGGCACGCGGGCGTCGCCGCAGCTGCGCGATTTTGCCGTGCGTGCGCTGCGCCTGCGCCGCATCGATGGCGAGGGCGCGTACGATCTTTACGCGCCGGCTACCGACTGAATTCGATGTAGTAGTTCGATCGGCCTGTCAGGAAGAAACGCGCCCGCTGCCCCGCGTCCCTGTCCGTTCCACCCGGCGCGAGCCCTGCCACTTCCGGATACCATCCGCCGCCATTCAACAGCTTCTGCGGAGCGCTCCATGCACGAAGATCGTCCAGCGTCGATGCGTACGAAACGTAGATGCCTTCGTTGTCGAAATTTTCATTCTTCGCGCGATTGAGCAGCATCACGTACTGTTCGAGGTAGGTGTTCCAGTGGATTGACGCGCCCCAGAACGCGTCAACGCGATTGTCGGCTCCGTGCCACGGTTCGTGCACCGCCACCAGGGGTGTGCCGGCGGGATATTCCCATCGCGACGCATCCTCCCCGACGTCGAGCGCGGGAATCCAGGCGCCGTTCTGCAGAACGGCGAACGCGCCGACCGGCGCGTCACGATCCGCCCACGGCATCCGCGCAATCGCTACGCCTTGCGCCTCCGCGAGTTTTCCGTACTGACTGAAATAGAGATACAGGTAATTGCGATCCACGTCGAGAATCGCGGCGGGATCGCCGACGCCGCCGAGGAGAAACCGATTCGTTGATGCACAGGCCACCGTGCCGGGCGGACCTTCGAGCACGATGCCGAGGTTATCCCAGGTAAGACCGTGATCGCGCGAGCGCGCGGCGCCGATGCTGAGGAGGGTACGGTCGGGCCGCCCGCATATCTCCGCCGGCACCTCGTGGTGGTAGAAGCCGTACCACGCACCACTGTCGTCGGTGACAACGGCTTCCATCCAGATGCCGTGCCCCGGATTAGGGGTCATCGTAATCGTACCGATCTGTCGAAGGCTCGCCAGCTCGGGGCCGGCGAGTAGCGCGGCGACACCGCCCCACGACGCGAAGGCGAACAGCGTCGGCGCGCCATCGACGAGATCCCACAGCATCGGGACGTTCGAGTCGGTCTTCGCGTCGATGGGAAGGGTGGACGCCGGAATCAGCCGCGCCGAGGGTGTGTGGCTCTGCGCGCCGAGCGGCGCGAGCCCTGCCACGAGTCCGAGGAACAAAGCAGCGGCGCCACGGATCATCTCGTGAAGTGAATAAGATACTGCGACGTGCCGGCCATGAAGAAGCGCGCCCATTCACCGGCGACCTTGTCGGTGCCCGTCCCTTCGTCGAGCCCAATCACCTGCGGATACCAGCTGCCGCCGTTCAGAATCTTCAGCGGCGCCGACCAGATGCCTGGATCGTCGAGCCGCGGCGAGTACGACACGTAGACGCCTTCCTGGTTGTACTTCGTATCACGCGCGCGATTGAGCAGCATCACGTACATGCGCAAGTACGTATTCCAGTGGACCGACGGTCCCCAGAACTGATTGGTTGTCGTATCGTCATCATGCCAGCCATCGAGGCCGGGGAAGACCGGCGTGCCTGCGGTGTACAGCCACATCGTCTGCTGGTTGCGCATGACGGGACGCGCCGCGGGAAACCACGTACGCGTCCGCCATACCATCATTTTGCCGGCGGGATCGTCGCGATCCGCCCACGCCAGCCGCGCTACCGCAATCCCCTGCTGCGCCATCGACCGCTCGTACTGGGAGAAGAAGAAGTAGACGTCGCGCGAGTCGGGATCGAGCTGCACGCTGAAGTCGCCGACACCGTTGACGAAGAATACGTTGTTCGTGCCGCAGTCGAACGCGTTGAACGGCGCCTCGAGGACGATGCCGAGGTCCTGCCACGTACGGCCCTCATCTCGCGACCGCGCGGCGCCGATGCGTGGAATGACCTTGTCCGTGCTGGGACACACGTCGTCGGCCGGCATCTCGTTGTGGTAGTAGCCGTACCACGTGCCGTCTACGTCGGGGACGATTGCCTCCATCCAGACGCCGCCGCCCGGCCACGGATCGAGCGACGACACCTGAGCCGCGCCAAGCCCCGACAGGTCGCGGCCGCGGGCCGTGCTCGGATGTCCGCTATACGACGTGACCACGAACAGACGCAGCAGACCGCGCGACAGATTCCAGACCGCCGGACTGTTGCTGTCGACCTCGCCGGTGAGCCGCATCTTCGCCGTCGATACTAATTTCGCCTGCGGATAGAGCGCCGCGGACGTCTGCGCGGACGGCTTATTGACGAGCACCAGCCACAGGCCCGCAATGACGGCAAATATTCGCCGCATGCCCAATCATCGCACGTGCTCAACGAGCGGCTTCGCGATTCTTCACGACCACAGCAACGATGATCAGCAGGAATGCGATCAACCGGAGGCCGTAGACATAGGGACTCGCATCGCCGATTGGGTTAACGACCGAGAGAATTGCCCACGACGCTCCGAGCAGCGCGAACGCGAGCGCGAACTGCACGAACAGCGGATCGCGGGTCTCCCGCCAGTAGCGCACGAAAATAGTGGAGGTGATCCACGCCGCCGTGGCAGACACCGCCAGCAGGAATGCGACGAGCCGCATCATCCTTACGCCTCCCATATCAGGCCGTAGACGAGCGCCAGCATGGCGAGGGCGCTCGCGGTCGCACGGGCGAGCGACATATCGATTGAGGGATAGATGACGAGATCGAGGAAGACGAGAACGTTGTTTACCGCCAGGCCGAGAAAGCCGATGAAGCTCCAGAGCAGCAACGGGGTGCGCCGCCGGAGGTAGTAGCGCAGCAGCATGAACGCGGCAACCAGGCTCGTTGCGGCGCAGAGCAGATAAATCGTCTCAGCGGTTCCCATCGTTCTTTCGTAGCTTGAACGCGTCAGCGAAGTCGAGAACACCGCGCCTGGCGACGCGTGCGATAGCGCGCACGACCACATCGCGGTTCGTTCGATAGACCGAGACAAGACCGCAGACGATCTGGTTCAGCTCGGGAGTGCCGGGTTGAAGCCTGTAACGCACCTCGTCGCTCACCCTGATGTCCAAGAGGTTGAGAGCCGCCAGGTGATCAAGGATGAAGCGGGCTGTTGAGAGTGGCACACCCAATTCGCGACACATCAGCTTGGCATCCCACCATCGGCCCGGCGCGTCCCTCATGGCGTTTAGCGCTTCGATCTCATCAATGGTCAGCAGATGCTCGCCGATGAATACTGCGACTTCCGACGGCAGAGGTTCGGGCGACATGAATAGGAAAACGGGCGTGGACCCACGCTCGTACTCCCAGTGTCCATGCGTGGTAGGCTTCGACGGCATCCCCCACTGACTGTATTTTTGCGCCGGGCTCCCAAGCTCGAGCGGAAACGTCGTGTGTCGGCTGTATTCCGGCCGATGTACCAGACCGCGTATCGTCAGAACAACGGGTGCTGCATCAAACCACCGATCTCGTCGATACGACGCCGACCACTGCGTACCGGCCGCGGCTCTCGCGTGAGACGCGGCGGCTCCTGCTGACGGCATTACTTGCCGTCATTACGCTGTGGACGCTGGCGCGGGTGCGGTTCCCCGATCGGCCCGCAGTGGTCAGTCCTGTGCCGCCGCTCCTTGATCAGCTCACTGGTCCACCAACGTTCGCAGATCTCGCAGGCCGCGTCTCCGAGCTTCGCGAACGGCTCTCCGATTCTCTCGTCCCGGTGACGCTCGTCGCCGACCGACCAGGAAGCGACCGAACCGGCTGGCCGGACCGTGCTGCGGCGCTTCGTATCCGCGACGATCTCGCCGTTGCCGTTATCGGATCCGCGGTGCGCAGCGCGGGTCTTTCGCCACTCGGAATCGTGGGGCAGGACCGTGGGTCGGGCCTGACGCTCATCGAAACCGAAACGACCGACAAGCCCGCGCTCCCCATCTTCTGGTCGCCGCGCGATCTGGATCAACCGCGCTACGTACTCGCCACCACCACATCACCGCGTGGCATTTCGCTCCAGCCCGCGTTCGTCGGTTCCCTCGCACCAATCGACGATCCCTACTGGTCGAGTCCCGTGTGGGCGCTGCCTATTGACGTCCCGTTGTCGGAGGGCGCCCTGGTGTTTACGGAGCAAGGCGAACTGATGGGCGTCGTCGCCTCCCGTGAGCGCGGTCTTGCCATCGTGCCCGCGCGTCTGCTGCTCGCCACCGCTGAACAAACGCTCGAAAAACCACAGAAGCCGCCTGCCGACCTCGGCATCGAGGCAGACGAGTTGACCGCACGCCTTGCAGTCGCCGCGGGCGCGGAAGCGGGCGTGATCGTCACGTGGGTTGATCCCGCCGGCATCGCGGCATCGACCATTCAGCCTGGAGATGTCATTCAGGGAGTCAACGACGCGCCAATTACGACGCCGCGGCAGTGGCTCGTCAGCGCTGCGGGGATCGGCAGCGGCGACACGGTGAGACTCACGTTCACACGACTGGGAACGCAGCACATCGCGCAGCTCACCGTGCCTGCGTCTGCACCGCGGACGTCCGCAGCAACACTGGGATTGACGATGCGGCGGGCTCCGGGCACCGGCGCGGAAGTGATGAGCGTTGCCCGCGGTTCGGCGGCCGACGACGCGGGAGTGGTCGCCGGTGACGTCATCACGACCATCGGCAGCGTTGATGCGCCGACACCGGCGCAGGTGCGCTACACCTTTGGGTCGATCGGGCACGGTGACCTGTTGATGGTTGCCGTGCGCCGTGGAACATCACATCGCGTCGTGGCACTTCAACGATGACAACCCGCAGCGATATCACTGCCATGGTCGTGCCGTCGATGCTGCTGCTTTCGGGCGCCGCGGTCGGACCGCATGGCCTGGCCATTCTGACGCGGCCAGCTCTGACGTTTCTTGACCCTGCAGTACCCGTGGCGCTGGCCGTGTTTGCAAGCCTTGCCGTTCTGCGCGGACACCCAATCGACACGCCGAGACGTCTGACGACAGCCGGTGCGATCGGCTCCGCGATCACCGGGATTGTCGTTGCCGGCGCGTTCGTGCTCATTCCGCCTGCCGCGGCAACCACGGCGACATTTCCTGCCTGGACGCTGATGGCAATCGCGCTCGGTATTGCCGCAGCGACCTCCGCCGGTACAGACGACACGATCCTGCCAGTCGTCGCGGGCGGAATCCTGCTGGCCTACCTGCGAGAGATGACCCTCCGCGGGGCGCTTCTGATCACGCTGCAGATGATCGGCGTTGCCGCCCTTGTCGCCGCTGCCACCTGGCTGCTGCTGTCGCGCGCCTCCAGGGCCGACGAACAACGCGTCTCGACGTTCGCCGGCGCGTTGCTGCTCGGCGGCGCCGCCGATTATCTGTCGATGTCCGCGCTCCTCTGCGGCGCCGCGGCAGGCGCGTGCTGGCGGCTGTCGGCGACTGTCGTGCGCGAGAACATTCTTCGCGACCTCACGTACGTGGCCGACTCGCTGCTGGCGCTCGTGCTCATTCTCGCGGGAGCGCATGCGGACTACTCAGTCCCTGCTGTTGCCGTCGGAGCGGCATACGCAGTGCTGCGCACGACCGGCAAGCTTGGCGGGCGCTGGATCGCCCGTCGGATTGTTCCCGACGCACCGTATTCAGCGGGACGTCAACTACTGATACCCGGCGCCTTCGGTGTTGCCTTTGCGCTGAACACCGTGCGCGCGTTCGGCGATGCATTCGCGCCGATTGTCACCATCGTTGTGGTCGGCACCATCGTTTCGTCGATGATGGCGGCGCTCTCCGCGGGAGACGCCGCGGCATGAGGCGCGCCGGCGCGCTGGCACTGGGTGTCGCGGCGGTTGCGTCCGTACACGCACTCGGCGAGACCGGAGGTGTGCCGTACGCCGGCACGGCGCTTGCGCTCGGCTTCACGCTCCTCGGTGCCTGGATCACCGGCGACCTTCTCCGCCGGTTTCAGCTGCCGCGGCTCACCGGCTATCTGATCTTCGGGATCCTCGTCGGCCCATTCGTGGGGAACGTCATTACCGCGCCGATGACGTCGCAGTTGCAGGCCATCAACGGTATCGCTACGACCCTTATCGCGCTTGTCGCCGGCCTGACGATCAGCCTCGAGCGTCTCCGCAGCCGACTCGCGGCGATTGCGCGGTTTACGGCCGCCACGCTCATCACCGTCAGTGTTGGGATCGCGCTGCTCCTTTGGATTGCGTGGCCGTGGCTGCCGGTCTCGCCGGAGAGCACCGGCGTGCAGCGC
>Ga0310811_10007362_pt1 | contig 14090 bp, 6 predicted proteins | sample YCmetagenome_FD_207642 | JGI IMG/M metagenome (GOLD analysis project Ga0310811, IMG submission 207642) | Soil microbial communities from experimental microcosm in Duke University, North Carolina, United States - YC | ecosystem: Engineered > Artificial ecosystem > Soil microcosm > Unclassified ...
CGGAAATCCTGACCCGCATCGTCCGCGAGAAAGTGAAAGCGGACGTCGTCATCGTCGACTCGCGTGAGGCTGCGCTCGAAGCGATGCGCTCCGCGGTACCGGACGTGATGCTGCTCAGCGCGCTTCTGTCGCCGCGCGCCGAAGACGAACTGGTGGCGCACCTGCGCGGGCTGCAGGGAGCGGAGCACCTGCAGACGCATACGATCCCGCAGCTGGCCTCGGCCGGCGCGGACGATGCCCCAGGTGCGGGACGCGGGCTGCTGAAAGCGTTCCGCCGGAGGAAGGAAGCGGCGCCTGCCGTCGCGGGATGCGACCCCGATCTGTTCGCGCAGGAAATCCGCGTCTTCCTGGAGCAGGCCGAGCAGAAGCGCAGAGAGCGCGCCGAAGAACTGCAGTATCGGCCCGCAGCTTCGCCGATCAAGCCTGTCGCCCCGCCGCCGAAGAGCGAGGACGGAGACGTGCCGCCGCCGAGCGCGACAACGTCATGGGACTCTCCGTTCGAGTGGCGCCGAAGCGACGGTGCGGCGGCCGCGGCTGCTCCTCTGGAGCCGAAAGCTGCCGCGTCGGTGAATCCAGTTGAACCGGTGCTCGCCCGGGATGACGATGCCGTTGCGGCGCATCTGCTCGAGCCGTCATCTCTGCCCGGTCACCCGCTCGAAGCCGCTGTGCCGGAGATCGACATGACCGCGAGCGCGCCGCCGGAGCCGGCGGCGTACGAGCCCCCGCCGATCGAATACACAGCTGCGAAGTCCGAGCCGATCGAATCTGCGCTTCTTCCGGCCGATCACCTGCTCGAATCTGGAGAACGGACCGAAACACCGGAGCTGTTCGAGACATTCGTACCGCCCACCGGCGTTGCGCCGGAATCATTGCCGGAATCATTGCCGGAGTCGCTGGGCGTGACGGAGCTGCCCGTAGACTTCACGACGGTGGAATCGGCGATCGATTCGAGCGCCACACCGCAGCTGACCGAGATCGATGAGGCCGTCGAGAGCCTTCAATTCGATGAGCGCGTCATCGCGACTCCGGAGGAAATCGAGGCATACGGGCGTCTGCAGTTGCCGTCTATCGAGTTTTCGCCGGATCCGATCGCCGACATCGCATCAGAGCTGTTCACCATAGACCCTGTAGAAGGCGCTCGAGCGGCGGCAGATGAAATCTCGATCGAGTACGTCGTTCCTGACGAGACACCGCACGCTGACCCCGTCGCTTCGACGGCGCTTCCGATCGCCGCCGCCGCCGCACACGCGGATGTGTCGGACGAGGAGGAAATCGATCTGAACTGTCTGGCTGATGAGCCCGTCAGTGCGATGGAGCCGCCCGATACGGCGGTGCGGGCAACGATCGAAGTCGAAGCGGACGATGACCTCGACACGACGGAGCAGCCGATGCGTGTCGCGGAGGCGCCGGTACCGGCGCCGAAGAAGGCGCCGCCGAATCTCGGTCCGCTGGCGTCGTGGGCGCGGCTGGAGAACAAGGGCGAAGAGGAGCGTCGGCCGGGCAGCGACATGCGGGAGATCATCGAGCGCCTCGCGGTTCCGCCGCATATTGCGGGCGTCGCCTATGCACGTGGCGTTCGGATCCGTCGCGTCCGCGTGGCGGCCAGCCGCGACCGTCGTCGTCCGGACGGCCAGACCGGCCCCGTGATCCTGTCTCGCCGGGCGCTCGCCGAATCGCGCTCGCTGAACTCCGGCGCGTAAAAAGGGGACAGCCCCCATTTTTCGCAAAAAAAGGGGACAGTCCCCATTTTTTGCGAAAAATGGGGACTGTCCCCTTTTCACGGTACGGGGATTGCCAAGGGCAGACGGCTGACGGATCGGCCGCCGCAACATGCCCGTGGATATCGATTCGGGTGGCAAAAACTCCCATCGCGCACGCGATCGGGTGTTGCAGCCGTTGCCACCGGGCATCGAGCCCGGCGCCCGCGTCCTGGTTCGCGGTCGCGTCTGGCAGCTGGTGACCTGCGAACCACACGACGACTGCCACGAACTTCACCTCGATTCCCTCGACGACGACGTCGTCGTCCTGCTCTGGCCATTCGATCGACCGGTCGCGGAACATCAGCCGACGCGATATGAGGTCCACGAGCCCGAACGCTGGCTTCGCCTGATCCGCGACCTCGCGGCCCGTGACTGCGACGCGATTCATCTCCTGACTCCGCGTCGTGATACGTCGGCCCGTGAAATACCGGGACGTACTGCAAGCGCGAACCGGGAACGCGCGATCCTGCCCTACCAGCTGGCACCCGCTCTCGCGATGGCGGCCGGGGCACGCCGCGTCATGCTCGCCGACGAGGTCGGCCTCGGCAAGACCGCACAGGCCGGGTGGATCATTGCCGACACCGTGGCGCGCGCCACCGAGCACCGCGTGCTCGTCGCCGTCCCCGCCGGTCTTCGACTTCAGTGGGCGCAGGAACTCTCCCGCCTCTTCGACATCGACGCTTACCAGGTTGATGCGCGATGGCTGATGCGCACCGTGAACGACCTTCCGGTCGGCATCAACGTATGGACGCCGCCCGGTGTGTACGTCGTGTCGCTGGATTATCTGAAGCGGTCCGACGTGCTGGCATCGGCTTGCGCGCTGACCTGGGATCTTCTCGTCGTGGACGAGGCGCACGGCGCAGCTGCGCCGACCGATCGCCACAGCGCCGTCGCCGCCATCGCCCGGCGATCACGCGCGGTAGTACTCGTCACGGCAACACCCTTCTCCGGCGACGACGCGGCGTATGCGTCCCTGATGTCCCTGGGCGCGACGAAAACATCGCCACCAGTCGTCGTGTTCCGCCGGTCGCGCAACGACGTCGGCGACTCACGTCGTCGTCGTCATCGCTTCGTACGAGTCCGGCTCACCGATCTGGAAGGCCGTCTTCAACGGATGCTCGAGCGGTACTGCCACGAAGTGTGGGCGCGGGCGCCGTCGCCCGAAGGACGACTCGCGGCGATCGTCCTGCGAAAGCGCGCCCTCTCCTCGGCCGCGGCGCTCGCGAGGTCGTTACGACGGCGTCAACGGTTCTTGACAGTCGCGGCCGTCCCGGCGATTCAGTTGACACTCTTCGGCGGCGATATCGAATCCGAAGACGATGAGCCTTCGGGCGCCCTCAGCGCACCCGGCATGTCGGATCAGGCGCGCGAGATGCGCTGGCTGGAGAGGCTGGTCCTCGCGGCAGACGAAGCCGCCATGGCCGACTCGAAATCCCGATATTTGAGACGACTGCTGCGGCGGATCGGCGCGGAGTCCGCAGTCGTCTTCACGGAATTCCGCGACACGATGTCCGATCTCGCCGGCGCCTTTCCATCGGCGCTGCGGCTTCACGGCGGTATGACGCCGGCCGAACGCGACAACGTGCAATCGGCATTCAACGTAAGAGGTGGCCTCCTTTTCGCGACCGATGCGGCAGCCCATGGACTGAACCTTCATCAGTGCTGCCGCCTCGTCGTCAATTTCGAGCTGCCGTGGAACCCCGCACGGCTCGAGCAGCGCATAGGCCGGGTCGACCGCCTCGGCCAGCGGCGGCCGGTGCACGCGGCTACTCTCGTCGCGCGTGACACCGCTGAAGATCTCGTCATCGCCAACATCACTCGACGGCTTCAGCGGGTAACCCGGACGCTCGGTCCCGGCGACCCTCTTGCGGCGCTGCTGGACGAGGTACGAATTGCAGGCGTCGTCATCGGCGGGGACGGCGTTCCGGATGTCAGTCCAGACCGCGGAGCCGTTGCGACATCGCCCATTCCCGATACGGCGCTCAAAGAGGCCGAACGGCTGCTCACCCTGGCTTCACTCGGAGCCCCAGACGTGCGTTCGCGGCTGTCGAAACCGGCATCCCAAATCGTCATCTCGTCCCTTCAGGCAACGACTGCGCTGCCGTGCGGATTCTTCGTCGTCGCACAGTGGACGCTCCGAGAACCCACGGGACGGCTCATCGCATGTCGAACCGGCGCGCTGCACGCCGATGCAGTGCCGAAAATGCCTGCACACGCCTCGGATGCGCGGGAACTCGCTATCGCGTTCATCGACACAAATCGCGATCGCATTCGGCGCTGCGTCCTCGCTGACCTGGCGCAGATTCGGGAGACATCGCGCTCGGAGTATTTCGAAGCGACTACGTCTCAGATTGACCGTGAGATTGCGCTCAACGCGACGGATACGCCGTCACCACAGCTCCAGCGCGGACTCTTCGACAACCGAGCCGAGCGGGACGACGCCGTCGTAGAAACCGAGCGTCGAGACCGGCAGCACGAGGCCGACCGGCGGCTCGAACGACTCCGTCGCGCGTGCATGCTCGAAGAGCACGTCGACGTCAAGGCCGTACTGATCATGTGGAGCGGCATGTCGTGAAGGCGATCTCCGGATCGCTCTTCGCACGCGAAGTCCTCGGCACGATGAGGACCGACACCGATCGAGCGCGCGCGGTATGTCGGCTCATCGGACGCGCTCTGGCGGCCATCGGCGCGGCAAGCTCGCCGCGGCAGGTGCTCGATTGTCTTGCGCTTCCGCTCGTTCACGCGCTGGGCCTGGACGATGCCGCGATCGAGGACGCCGGTGAATTCGTCGCGGTCCGAGCGGCAACCGACGGGATCCTGATCGTCGGCGGCTGGGGCGCCGACTTGCGAAGGCTTCGGGAACACTCGCGCCGGACGACGGCTGGCGCGCGATGGTGGATCGGAATCAACGGGCGGCAGTTCCTCATTGTTGACGCTCGCGCCGCATACGCCAGGCGCAGCACCGGCTTTGATCTCGAGGTGCTTGCCGACGATCTGGAGTCCGCCTCCGCGCTTGCGGCGCTTCTGGCGCGAGGCGGTTCGGGTGAGTTCGAGGAGGCAGCCGCGGCGGCAGCCAGCAGCGATCGGCATCGCGTGGCCGTCAGCCGCACCCTCGAAGCAGGTGTGGAGGCGGCGCTCCTCAGGCTGACGAGCGGGTTCTGCCGACGCAGGGGGCAAGCACCGCTCGCCGCGGGTATGTCCGACGCGCTGACGGTCATCTATCGCGTCCTCTTCCTCCTGTTTGCGGAAGCCCGCGGGCTCGTGCCCGACTGGCATCCCACTTATCGCCGCAGCTACACCATCGAGTCGCTCCGAAGCGTCGTCGAACGCGGTGGGCGCTCGGGCGTGTGGGAGGCGCTGCAGGCGATCTCGCGACTCGCGCACAGCGGCTGCCGTGCCGGAGCGCTCAAGGTGACGCCGTTCAACGGACGACTGTTCGCGCCGGCGTCGGCTCCCCTGGCGGACACGACACGGCTGAGCGACAACGATGCCGCAGATGCGTTGAGCGCGCTCACGACACGGTCAGGCCGCACAGGCCGCGAGCGAATCAGTTACACGGATCTTGGTGTCGAGCAGCTTGGCGCCGTGTACGAAGGCGTCCTCGACTTCGTACCGGTGCGAGAGGGCGGCACGGTTCGGCTCGTCTCGACCGGACGCCGGAAAGCAACCGGCACGTTCTACACACCACGTCCGATGACGGAATACCTCGTAAGGCGAACGCTCGCCCCCCTGGTGAACGGAGCTCCTCCTGAACGAGTGCTGTCGGTGCGCGTACTGGATCCTGCGATGGGGTCCGGCGCATTTCTCGTCGCGGCATGCCGGTATCTGGCGGAGGCCTACGAGCGCGCGCTGCTGCAGGAAGGCTCGATCGGCCCGGACGATCTCTCGCCGGCCGTCAGAGCGGGATTCCGACGGATGGTCGCGCAGCGCTGCCTTTACGGCGTCGATCGAAATCCAACGGCCGTGCAGCTGGCGCGGCTGTCGCTCTGGCTGTCCACGCTCGCTGCCGACCGCCCACTCACCTTTCTCGATCACCACCTGCGCGCCGGAAACAGCCTCGTCGGCGCTTCTCCGCGCGATGTGCAACGTCAGCCCCCGGCACCGGCGAAGCGATCGCGATCTGGTCTGCGGCCGCTGCCGCTCTTCGTGGGTGACGCCATGAACGCGTCGATTGCGGCAACTGTGAACGAACGCGTTCGAGTCGCGAACACTCCTGACGACACGGTGGCGATCGTGCGCGAGAAGGAACGGACCCTGGCGGCCCTCGATCGGTCAGGCGCGCCGCTCGCCGCATGGCGCATGTTGTGTGACGCATGGTGCAGCGCGTGGTTTGTCACCGACGATATGGCGCCCCAGCTCTGGACGGCGCTCGAACAATCGATTGTCGGATACGCGTCGGGGCTGCCACCGGACATCGAACGCCGCTGGCGCGCCGCGTTGGACGACGCCGCGCGTCGCGAGCAGACGTTTCACTGGGAGATGGAATTTCCGGAGGTCTTCTTCGACGACGAGGGACGGCCGCGAGCAGAACCGGGATTCGATGCGGTTCTCGGCAACCCACCCTGGGACATGCTGCGCGGCACCGAGGCGGCAAGGCTGACTCGGTTCGCCCGACAGTCGGGGTGCTACACGTGGCAGGCCGACGGACACCTGAATCTGTATCAACTCTTCGCAGAACGGATGCTGAAACTCACCCGCACGGGCGGCCGCTTCGGCCTTCTGATGCCATCCGGCCTGCTCGCGGATTATGGCTCGTCACATCTACGACGGGTACTCTTCGAGCAGAATCGCATCGATGCGTTGCTCGGATTCGACAACCGCGCCGCGATTTTTCCCATTCATCGCGGCATCCGGTTCTCGCTCGTGACGGGAACGCGAGGCGGGACGTCGATGACGCTGCCGGCCCGGTTCGGACTGCACGCTGCCGACGTGCTCGATCACGTGCCAGACGAGGGCGCGGTGCCGGAGGCAGCGCACGTTCCGTTGTCACTCGTGCGCGATTTCAGCGGCGAGAGTCTCGCGTTACCGGAGATCACGTCGGAGGCGGACCGCGCCATCCTCGCCAAAGTACTCTCGCGCGTGCCGCCGCTGGCTTCGACCGACGGATGGGGCGCACGATTCGGCCGCGAGTTGAACGCGACGGACGACAAGCCGCTCTTTGCGTCGAGCGGACTCGGAGTGCTGGAAGGAAAGCTGATCGGGCCGTTCGAGGTCGACCCCTCCCGCGCAACGACATTCATCCCGGAGAGCAATGCCGCCCGCGCGCTCGGCGGACGCCCTTTCGCGCGCCCACGGCTCGGGTATCGCGAGGTCGCGTCCTCGTCGAACCGGCTCACACTCATCGCGGCGATGATTCCTGCGATGACCGTAACGACGCATACGATTTTCTGCCTCAAGACACCGTTGCCGCTCGAGGTGCAGTGGTTTCTCTGCGGCGTGTTCAACAGCTTCGTGGCGAACTATCTGATCCGTCTTCGCGGCGGCACGCACGTTCCTGCGGCGGTCATACATCGACTGCCGGTGCCATGCTGGCCGCCTGACCGTGCCGAGGTCCGCCATATCGCCCTGCTCGCCGAACGGATCTCGCGCACGCGCGCACCGGATGTGGAAGCCGAGTTGAACGCGCGCGTTGCGGATCTCTATGGACTGGGCGCGCGCGATCTCGACCACATCCTCTCGACGTTCCCGCTCGTGGAGCACGGCGTGAGAGCCGCGGCCGCACACGCCTTTTCGGGGTTGTTTTCTGCGATATAGTGGCGTCCTCCACATGGCCAACTACGGGTTCGCGATCGACCTCCGGAAATGCATCGGATGTCACGCGTGCACGATCGCGTGCAAAGCCGAGCATCAGATTCCGGTGGGCGTGAACCGCTGCTGGGTCAAGACCGTCGAAAAAGGGACCTTCCCCGACACGCGCCGCTTCTTCTTTCCCGTCCTCTGCAACCAGTGCACCGACGCGCCGTGCGTCCGGATCTGTCCCACGCGCGCGCTCTTCAAGCGCCGTGACGGAATCGTCGATCTGCACGGAGACAGCTGCATCGGATGTCGCGCGTGCATGGAGGCATGTCCGTACGACCAGCTGTTCATCGATCCCAATACGCACACCGCGGAGAAGTGCAACTTCTGCGCGAACCGCGTCGAAAACGAGCTGCTGCCCGCGTGCGTCAGCGTTTGCCCGACGGAGTGCCGCATCTTCGGCGACCTGGACGACCCGTCGAGCGCGGTCGCGCAAATCGTTCAGCGGGAGGCGTTCACCGTCCGGAAGCCCGAAAAGGGAACGGGACCGAAAATCTTCTACATCGCAGCCGAGGAGAGCGCGATACGTCCGGAGAACTCGGCGCGTCCGCTGTACTACAAGGAAGGCCAGGTGCACCTGCGGCCGATTGGCGCGCCGATGCCCGACCCCGAATCGCCCGGCGACCCTCGGGTGGACTATGACACGCCCCACGCCAAGCCCTGGGGCGTCGACATGGTGCTGTATCTCTTCTTCAAGGCGGTGTCGACCGGCGCGATGCTGCTGGCGGCGCTGCTGTGGCTTCTCGGATCGCGCGAATCGCTGGTGACGATCGTCGCGCCGGCGATCGCCCTCGTCACCATCGCCTTGACCGCGGTCGTGCTCATCGTCGATCTCGAGCGGCCGGAACGCTTCTACTACATCCTGACGCGCTCGAACTGGCGCTCGTGGATGGTCTGGGGCGCGTGGTTTCTGACGGCGCACGGCGCGTTGACGACGCTGTGGCTGCTGCTCGGATGGCTGCACGCGACGTCTGTCTTGACGACGCTCGCCTGGCCCGTGGCGATCGTCGCGCTTCTCGCGACGTCTTACACAGGTTTCCTGTTCGCACAAGGGCTCGGCCGTGATCTCTGGCAGGGGCCGCACGCCGCAATCCATCTCGTCGCGCAGTCCGGTGCCGCGGGAGCGGCGGCGCTGCTGTTAGCGTCGCTGTTCGTGTCGCCTCCGGACGCCGCAACGGTCGACGTGCTCGCGTCGGTGCTGGGAGGCTCCGTCGCGGCGCACGTGCTCATTCTGCTGTTCGACAACGTGTTCGCGCCAAGCCCCACGCGGCACCACGAGCTGGCGCTCCACACGATCCGCCACGGCGTCTACTCGCGGCTCTTCTGGGGCGTCGCGATCGCCGCGGGCGGCGTGCTGCCGGTGCTGCTCGTCCTCACGTCGATTCCGCTGTCGCTCGTGATGGCCGCCGTCCTGGCCCTGGCCGGAAGCGCTGCCTGGGAGTACATCTGGGTGGAGGCGGGCCAGAGCGTGCCGCTGAGCTGACGCCGGATTTCACCATGTTCAAGAGCCATCCCGACCCATCCGAATGGGACGATTACACCGACTTCGAGTCGACGAGCTGGCCCAGGAAGGATCGCCGCAACTACTGGATCATTCCGAGCATCTGCTTCAACTGCGAGTCCGCCTGCGGCATCCTCGCTTATGTCGACAAGCAGACGCTGCAGGTCCGCAAGATCGAAGGCAACCCCGTTCACCCCGGCAGCCGCGGCCGCACGTGCGCCAAGGGCGTGGTCACGCCAAACCAGCTTCAGGATCCGGACCGCATCCTGTATCCGCTCAAGCGAACGGGGGCGCGGGGCGCCGGCGATTGGCAGCGCGTCACGTGGGACGAAGCGCTCGAGGAGATCGGCGCACGAATTCGGAAGGCGATTGTCGAAGGACGACGGCACGAGTTGATGTATCACGTGGGCCGTCCGGGCGAGGACGGCTACGCCAATCGCGTGCTCCAGTCCTGGGGTGTCGACGGTCACAACAGCCACACGAACGTGTGCTCTTCTTCCGCGCGCCTCGGGCATTTCCTGTGGACCGGCGCGGACCGGCCGTCCCCGGACTACGCGAACGCGAAAACGATCCTGCTCCTCTCGTCTCACCTGGAAACCGGACACTATTTCAACCCGCACGCACAGCGGATCATGGAGTCGAAGTCCAAAGGGGGGACGCTCATCACGATCGATCCCCGGCTGTCGAACTCGTCTGCAAAGGCGGATCTCTGGCTACCGGCATACCCCGGGACAGAAGGCGCGCTGCTGCTCGCGATCGCGAAGTATCTGCTGGACGAGGAACTCTACGATCGGGACTTCGTGCGGAACTGGGTCAACTGGCGCGACTACCTCGCGTCGGACCGGCCCGAGTTGCCGCCGACGTTCGAGAGTTTCATCACCGCGCTGCGCGAACTCTATGCGGAATTCACGCCGGAGTTCGCCGCGGCGGAAACCGGTGTTTCGCCGGATCGCATCGTCGAAGCGGCACGTGCGATTGCGGCGGCCGGCAACCAGTTCGCGACGCACAGCTGGCGCGCGGCGGCCGCGGGCAATCTCTGGGGATGGCAGATCACCCGCTGTCTTTATCTCCTCGTCGTCCTGACGGGCAGTGTGGGATCGGTCGGCGGCGTGAACCTGCACGTGACGAACAAGTTCGTTCCCAAGCACCCCAATCCGCCTCCGCCGCCGGAATACTGGAACGAGCTGCTCTTTCCCCGCGAGTTCCCTCTCGCCTTTCACGAACTCAGCTACCTGTTGCCGCACTTCCTCAAGGAGGGCCGCGGGAAGATCGACGTTTACTTCACCCGCGTATACAACCCGCTCTGGACGAATCCCGACGGCTTCTCCTGGATGGAGATGCTGCAGGATCGCGAGAAAGTCGGGCTGCACGTGTCGCTCTCTCCAACGTGGAGCGAGACGGCGTGGTTCGCCGACTACATCCTGCCGATGGGCCTCGGGACGGAGCGGCACGACACGATGAGTCAGGAGACTCACGCGGGCCAGTGGCTCGGGTTCCGGCAGCCGGTGCTTCGCGTTGCGAAAGAGAAACGCGGTGAGCCAACCAGCGCGACGTACGAAACGAATCCCGGCGAAGTGTGGGAGGAATCCGAGTTCTGGATCGCGCTCAGCTGGAAAATCGATCCGGACGGCTCGCTTGGAATCCGCCGGTACTTCGAGAGTCCGTATCGTGAGGGTCAGCCCATCACGATGGACGAATACTACGGCTGGATGTTCGAGCATTCGGTGCCGGGCCTGCCGGAGGCCGCCGCGCGCGAGCAGCTCACGCCGCTGCAGTACATGCGGAAGTACGGCGTCTTCAGGATTTCCGAACAGTCCTACAGTCGCGGGAACGAGCGCGCGTTGTCGGCGGACGAACTCGCGGGCACGACGACGTCGGCGGACGGGGCGAGCGTGCTGCGCGATGGAATGGTCGCCGGCGTGGTCGTCGATGGTGCGGCTCGCGTCGGGTTCAATACGCCGTCGCGCCGGCTGGAGTTCTATTCGCCGACGCTCGCCGCCTGGAAGTGGCCCGAACATGCGGTGCCCCGATACGTGCCGAGCCACGTCTATTGGCGCAATCTCGATCGGGCAGGGGACGAGTTCGACCTCCTTCCAAATTTCCGCCTGCCGACGCTCGTGCATACACGGTCCGCGGTGAAATGGCTGTACGAGATCTCCCACACGAACCCTCTGTGGATCGCCACGGAGGACGCCCGCGCGTACGGTATCAAGACGGGCGATCTCGTTCGAGTGCGGACCCGCATCGGGCATTTCGTGACGCGAGCGTGGGTGACGGAAGGCATCCGCCCGGGCGTCCTCGGTATGTCGCACCACCTCGGGCGGTGGCGATTGCAGGAAAACACGGGCGGGGCGCGCACAGCGACCGCGCTGGTGTCCATCGTGAAGTCAGGCACCGGACGCTATCGCATGCGGCAGGTGCACGGCGCCCAGCCCTTCGAGAGCGGCGACCCCGATAGCCAGCGGATCTGGTGGAACGAAGTCGGCGTCCATCAGAACCTCACGTTTCCCGTGCAGCCGGACCCGGTGAGCGGCATGCACTGCTGGCATCAGCGCGTCCGCCTCGAGAAGGCCTCACCCGGTGACCACTACGGAGACATCGAGGTCGATACGGATCTGGCGCACGAGGCGTATAAAGAATGGATGCAGAACACGCGCCCCGCGCCAGGCCCGGGCGGGTTGCGCCGGCCACTGTGGTTCGATCGCCCGCTCAGGCCTGTCGCTGGTGCCTATCGGCTCGACAGGTAGCGCAGGCTGAGGCCTGCAACCGAAAGTAATCTATGTTTTTGCGCTTTTACGACGAAGGCCTCGCCCAGGCGTCGTTCATCATCGCCTGCGATCGGACGCACGAAGGGGTCATCATCGATCCGCGGCGCGATGCCTCCGTATATCTCGAGGCGGCGCGTCAGCATGGCGTCAAGCTCACCTGCGCGATCGAGACCCATGTGCACGCGGATTTCGTGTCGGGCGCGCACGAGCTCGCCTCGGAGGGGCTACGCGTCATCTGCGGCCCGGGCTCGGCACTGCATTACGAGAACCACGAAATCGCCGACGGTGACACGCTGCAGATCGGCGACGTTCTGCTGACCTTTCTGCACACACCCGGCCATACGCCCGAACACATCTCCATCCTTTCGGAGTCTCCAGGCAAACCGTCGCGCCTGTTCACCGGCGACTTCATATTCGTCGGCTCGGTGGGCCGTCCCGACCTTCTTGGCACGGAACAGACGAAAGCGCTCGCGCACCAGATGTATGCGTCGCTGAAGCGCGCATTGACGCTGGACGACGCCGTCGAGGTGCATCCGGGGCACGGCTCGGGGTCGCTCTGCGGCGCCGGCATCGGGAGTGAACCGTCGTCGACGATAGGCATCGAGCGGCGGCAGAACCCGATGCTGCAGTTTTCGAGCGAGGACGCCTTCGTTCGGGCCCTCCTGAGCGATCTACCGGATACGCCGCCGTATTTCGCCAGAATGAAGCGCGTCAACCAGGAGGGCGCACCCCTGCTGGGTCTCGTCAAGGGGGCGCGCGCCATTCCAGCGCTCAAACCCGCCGCGGCCGCGGCCCTCTCCGCCGACGGCGCGCTGATCATCGATCTGCGCCCCGCCGCATCGTTCTCGGAAGCGCATCCGTATGGCGCGCTGAACCTCGGTTACGGCAGCAAGGTCGGATACTGGGCGGGATGGGTGCTGCCGGCGGACGAGCGCATCGTTTTCGTCGCGGCTGATTCCGCGCAGGCGCAGGAAGCCGCAACCCAAATGCGCCGCGTTGGTCTCGACCACATCGAAGGCTACGTTGCCGGCGGTTTCGAGGGCTGGCGCGATGCCGCGCTTCCCGTCGCGACACTCGAGGTCATGTCCGTGTCCCGCCTTCAGGCGGCGCGTGCATCCGACGCGGCTCTGACGCTCATCGACGTGCGCACCGCGAAGGAATATCGTGCGGGCCATCTCGAAGGCGCCGTGAACATTCCTCTCGGCGAGCTGCCGTCGCGCGTCGCTGAGATTCCCCGGGGGGCGCACGTCGTTACGATGTGCGAAGCCGGCTACCGTTCGAGTCTTGCCGCAAGTCTTCTCGCGCGAGAGGGCATCGAACGGATCGTCAACGTGGAAGGCGGCATGTCCGCGTACCGCGAACTGGAGGCGACGTGAGCGATTCAGCACTTCTCAATACCGATGTCCGCCAGCAGCTGGACGAAGCGGTGACCGTGCAGCCGCTTTCGCGCCTGACCGACATCGTGAAGCACGTTTTGCAGGACGGCCTCAGGACCGGCGCGCTCGAGATTCCGGACAGCCTGCGCCAGCCGCGCACCGACACGTACGCCCGCCGGCTGCTGTACCGGGATCCGCAGGGCCGCTATTCGATGGTCGTGATGACGTGGGGTCCCGGACAGAAGACGGCGCTCCACGACCACGCCGGCATCTGGTGCGTCGAGTGCGTGATGGACGGCACGATGGAAGTGGCGCAGTACGATTTGCTTTCCGAGCAGGACGGAGAGTTTCGTTTTGCGCAGCAGAATTGCATTCAGGCAGGCCGCGGCGCCGCAGGCTGCCTGATCCCGCCGTTCGAGTACCACACGCTGGGCAACCTCTCGGACTCACCGTCTGTGACCCTGCACGTCTACGGCGGTGACATGACGCATTGCCATGTGTTCGAACCGCAGCCGGACGGCGCGTGGCGCCGGATGCGCAAGGAACTCTCGTTCCACTCGTAACGAAGCGGCGAATTCGTGAAGTGCTGAATTGGTGATCGACTCACCAATTCATATCTTGCCTCCCGCGTGCGGGCGCAGAAGCGCGTAGAGCGTCGCCATGATCGGCGTCGGTACGCCGGCGCGCTCGCCGCGCCGGACGACGGATCCCTGCAGCGATTCCACTTCGATCCGTTTTCCCTGCGCCAGATCGATCAGCAACGATGCGCGCATCGAACCTGGAATGCTGTCCACGTAAGCGGGGATGCGATCGATGACGTCGGTCGCGACCGGGACGCCTTCGGCGCGCGCAACGCGCTCGACCTCACGGCACGCGTCGATGAAACGCG
>Ga0310811_10007363_pt1 | contig 14089 bp, 10 predicted proteins | sample YCmetagenome_FD_207642 | JGI IMG/M metagenome (GOLD analysis project Ga0310811, IMG submission 207642) | Soil microbial communities from experimental microcosm in Duke University, North Carolina, United States - YC | ecosystem: Engineered > Artificial ecosystem > Soil microcosm > Unclassified ...
AGGTCATCGATCAAAAAAGAACGGATAACCTCTACAGCCTGGATGACCTGCGTCAGGGATTGAAATATATGGACCAGGCCCGGCGTATCGTACAACGGATGCAGGAGGAAGAACACAAGCTCCTGGCCATCCGCGTGGCCAAAGTAAAAAGCCTTTCCGGTTATACACCCATCCTCGTCCTTTTAGCAGCCGGCATCTCCATCCTCATTACCCTCTTCTTCTACCGGCGGGTATACAACGACTTCCAGGAGAGGTCTGCCCTCTATGGAGAGCTCCAGGAGAAAGATCGCCAGATCTCCCGCCGCATCGACATCATAAGAGATATCGCCGACAAGATCTCCGCGGGAGAATACCAGACCCGGGTAACCGACGAACAAAAAGATGGCCTGGGCGGCCTTTCCGGCTCCCTGAATAAAATGGCCGAATCCCTGGAATACTCCTTCAACCTCTTATCCGATAAAGAATGGCTACAGGCCGGAGTCGCCCGCCTCAACGAGATCATGGTGGGAGAGACGGATATGCGGACCCTGGTCTCCAATGTGATGAGCTTTGTCTCAGAATACAGCCGCAGCCGCATCGGCGCCCTGTATATCATGGATGTTTCATCCCGCGCCCTCGATCTGAAAGGCAGTTATGCCCTGGTCCCCGACAACAACCGGATGAAGGTGAAACCCGGGGAGGGCCTCGTTGGCCAGGTGGCCCGCGATGCCAGGACCATCGTGGTAAAAGACATTACCTCCGGCGAATGGATCGTCAGCTTTGCCGCCGGTGAGATCAGGCCCCGCAACATCATTGCCTTCCCCCTCTTCTTCGAGAAAAAAGTAAAAGGCGTCATTGAGCTGGGCTCCCTGGAATCGTATACCGAACGGGACCTGGAATTTTTTTCCGGCATCTCGGAAAATATTGGCATTGCCATTAACAGCATCGAGAACCGCTCCAAACTGCAGGAACTCCTGGAAGAGACCCAGGCACAGACAGAAGAACTGCAAGCCCAGCACAGCGAAATGGAAAACCTCAACCTGGAGCTGGAAGCCCAGGCTGAAAAATTACAGGTCTCCGAAGAAGAGCTGAAAGTACAGCAGGAAGAGCTGCAGCAGACCAACCTGGAGCTGGAAGAAAGAAGCCGCTCCCTGGAAGAAAAAAATCAGCTCATCCTCCTTCGCAACCTCGACATACAGAAAAAGGCGGACGAACTGACCCAGGCCACCAAATACAAATCCGAATTCATGGCCAATATGTCCCATGAACTAAGGACCCCGCTCAATTCCATCCTTTTGCTCTCAAGACTCCTGGCCGAGAACAAGGGGGACCAGCTCTCCGGCGAACAACAGGAATACGCCAAAGTCATCCAAACCTCCGGGCAGGGCCTGCTGGAACTCATCGACGAGATCCTCGACCTCTCCCGCATCGAATCTGGAAAACTACAGCTGGAACATACCCTCATCTCCCTGGAAGACATCATGACCGACATGCGCATGCTGTTTGTCCCCCTGGCAAAAGACAAGGGCCTGGAACTGCATTTCATCATGGACGAAGGGTTACCCCTCCAAATGGAGACGGATAAGACCCGGCTGGAGCAGATCCTGAAGAACCTGCTTTCCAATGCCTTTAAATTTACCCCCAAAGGCTCTATTACCCTCCGCATCGCCCCTTCCCCCAAACAAGCCAACTTTATAGACTTCACCGTACGGGACACCGGCATCGGCATCCCCGAAGACAAACACCAACTGATCTTCGAAGCCTTCCAGCAAGCCGACGGCTCCACCCGGAGGAAATATGGTGGTACAGGACTGGGGCTGTCCATCAGCCGCGAACTGGTCAAACTGCTGGGTGGAGAAATCTCTTTGACCAGCACCCCCGGAGATGGCACCGAATTTAAAGTCTCCATACCCCTCTTTAAAATGGACCCGGTGGCGCAGACTCCTTCTCACACTATACAAAAAGGACCCTCCATCACAGAAAAAGAAGATACCTCCTTATTGACCTTGTCAGAGATCCCCGCCGAGATCCCCGATGACCGCAGCGAACTCATGCCAACGGACAAGGCCCTGCTCATCGTGGAAGACGACCCGGTCTTCGCCCGGTCCCTGTTGGAGTTTGGCCGAAAGAAAGGATATAAAGTGATTGTCGCCGTTAGGGGAGACGCCGTCATCGGCCTGGCAAAAACCTACCGGCCCCGGGGCATCCTGCTGGATATCCAGCTGCCGGTAAGGAATGGCTGGGAAGTTATGGATGACCTGAAGAAAGACCCCCAGACCCGGCACATCCCCGTACATATCATCTCCTCTTTCGAGGCAAAGAGCGAGAGCCTGCAACGGGGAGCCATAGACTTTATATCCAAGTCCATCGCCCTGGACAACATGGATGCCATCTTTGAAAGGATCGAATACGTCCGGAACCGCAGCGCAGAGAAAGTACTCATTATCGAAGACAATGCACGGCACGCAGCAGCCCTGTCTTATTTCCTTTCGACGCATGACCTTCAGGCGGAAATAGCGGCAACGGTTGCCGGTTGCCTTACAGCCCTGCAGAAGAAAGAGGTGGATTGCGTGATCCTCAGCAGGGAAGAGACAGAAGAAAAGACGGATCAGACCCTGGCCGCCATCCGCCAGAACAGGGGCCTGGAAAATATTCCGGTCATCGTGCTGACAGGCAAGCCCATCTCCCGGGGAGAAGAGGTCCGCCTCCGCCAATATGCCGATTCCATCGTCGTGAAGACCGCCCATTCCTACCAGCGCGTATTGGATGAAGTCTCCCTATTTCTCCACCTGGTGGACGAGGGTAAGGAAAAAGAACCCTCCAATGTTTTCGGCAAACTGGGCGCCCTGGATGAAGTGCTGAAGAACAAGACCGTCCTGGTAGCCGATGACGACGTGCGGAATATCTTTTCCCTTACCAAGGCATTGGAAACCCATAAAATGAAGGTCCTCTCCGCCATGGATGGAAAAGAAGCCCTTGCCATCGTAAAAGAAGAGACCGTCTCCGTGGATATTATCCTCATGGACATGATGATGCCGGAACTGGACGGATTTGAGACCATCTCCCGTATCCGGCGGGACCCCAGGCTGAAACGTGTTCCCATCATCGCCGTAACAGCCAAAGCCATGGCCGGGGACCGGGAAAGATGCATCCAGGCAGGGGCCTCGGACTATATTTCCAAACCCGTCGACATCGACCAGCTCTTATCCCTGTTACGGATATGGCTGTATGAAAAATAGCATCATGGAGAGTTCTCCCATACAATATGAGGAATTGGAAATATTGCTTAACGATCTTTTCAACCTGTACGGCTATGACTTTACAGAATACTCCAAAGCCTCCATGCAGAGAAGGGTACAACGCCTCTTCCTCGTGGATAAATTCCCCAGCTTTGCCGAATTCCGTCACCGGCTGCAGCATGACCCCCAATACTTCCGGCGGTTTGTAGAAGAGATTACGGTGAATGTGACGGAAATGCTGCGCGACCCTTCTTTTTACAGGACCCTCCGTACCTCCATCCTCCCCATCCTCGCCACCTATCCCTTCATCCGGATCTGGCATGCCGGTTGCTCTACCGGAGAAGAAGTCTATTCCGTGGCCATTTTATTAAAAGAAGCCGGTCTCTTGCACAAATCCCTGCTCTATGGTACGGATATCAACCCACTGGTCATCGAAAAGGCCCGCAAAGGCATCTTCCCCATCAGCCAGATGCAGAAATATTCGGAGAACTATATCCTGTCGGGAGGCCTAAAGGATTTTTCCTCCTACTACGCTGCCAATTATCACCTGGCCAAATTTGACTCCTCCCTGATGGAAAAAATGATCTTTTCCACGCACAACCTGGTATCGGATTTCTCCTTCAATGAATTTCAATTGATCCTCTGCCGCAACGTACTGATCTATTTTGAAAGAGATCTTCAATCAAAAGTGTTTAAATTGTTTGACTATAGCCTGGAGAACTTCGGCTACCTGGCGCTGGGATCGAAAGAGTCCCTCCGGTTTTCTCCCATCGCTGACCGCTACCGCCAGGTAGGAAAAGAAAAAATATGGAGGAAAGTACATGAAGCCGTTTAAACTCATCGTCGTAGGAGGCTCTGCGGGCAGCCTGCAGGTGATCCTCAATTTTCTGGCAGCGATTCCCTCCGGCTTCCCCCTGCCCATACTCATCGTTCTTCACCGCAATGGCCTCTTCGAATCCAGCCTGCACGAACTCTTCTCCTCCCGCACAACCGTTCCCGTGAAAGAAGTGGAAGAAAAAGAGATGGCGGCTCCCGGTACGGTTTATATATGCCCGGCCGACTATCACGTGCTCCTGGAAAAAGATCACACCTTCTCCCTGGATTACTCGGAACGGGTGAATTATAGCCGGCCTAGCATCGACGTCACCTTCCGGTCTGCCGCCGACTCTTTCGGGGACGGGTTGATCAGCCTCCTGCTCTCCGGAGGTAATGCAGACGGCGTCGAAGGGCTGGAATACATAAAGGCAAAGGGTGGGGTGGTGGTGGTACAGGACCCCGTTACTGCAGACGTCCCCTTTATGCCCCAACAGGCTGTCCTAAAAGGAAATGTCGATTATATCGTACCGGCAGTCGAAATCCCCGCCTTTATCCTGGGCCTGTCGGGCTTCCCCCGCCCTTAGGCATTCAGCCCCATGCACAAAAGCAAAATATCCAAATCTGGAGAAACTCTGAATTTAAAATGACTATATCGTTAACGAATGTTTACGATATCATTAATTAACTTCCGCTTGTCCGAAAGACAGATACCGGCAGGATAATTTCGCTGCCAAAACTAACAAAGATGTCTTTCAACTCCACAAAGTGTCTTCTATTATTCCTTTGTCTTCTAAACTTTTATACATCCTTTGCCGGCGGCGTCAAAGGAAAAGTATTGGACCGTCAGACGGGTGAGCCACTGGCGGGAGCCACCGTTCAGATCAGCAGCGGCAGCTTCCAGCGAACCACTTCAGTCAACCTGGACGGGACCTATACCTTCAAAAATATCCCTGAAGGCTCCTACCGCCTTACCGTTAAATATGTAGGATACTCCGCGACGGAGGAATTTACCGTTTCCGTTGCTGACGGCGATAAATTCTCCACCCGGAATGTGGACCTGAAAGAAGAAGGAAAAGAGCTGGAACAGGTGCAGATCACCTCCACCGGTAAGGAAGGCGACCATAATGCCCGGGGCCTGGAAAAGAATTCCGCGGTCCTGCAGAACATCCTTTCTCAGAAAGCCATCGAACTCTTACCCGATGTCACGGTGGCCAACGCCCTGCAACGCGTTCCCGGGGTCGTTATCCAGCGCAGCTCCAGCGGTGAAGGACGTTATGCCATCATCCGCGGCATGGACGAGCGGTATAACAACACCCTGGTCAACGGGGTCAAAATACCCAGCCCCGACGCCAAATACCGCTATGTCCCCATGGACCTCTTCCCCTCCGACATGCTGGAAAGATTGGAAGTGATCAAATCCCTCACCCCCGCCATGGAAGCCGACGCCGTAGGCGGTACCATGAACCTGGTGATGAAAACAGCCCCCCAGCACTTTGTCTTTAATATCAACGCTGCTACCGGCATCTCCACCTTATTTACCTCCAGCCGGCCTTTTAGCGCCTTTAGCCACAGCGCCGTCAACGACAAATCCCCGGCGGAGATCAACGGGAATAGCTATACCGCAACCCAAAAGGATTTTTCAACAGGCAACCTCAATTTCACCGGTAAGTCACAACCCTGGAATACGATGGCCGGCACGACGATAGGCGGCCGCCTCCTTCATGACAAATTGGGTATCATCTTCTCCGGCTCCTATCAGAACTTTTACCGGGGCTCCAACTCCGATTTCCTCGTGCCCAACGCACAACCCCAGGTAGTAGGCAACCAGGACAACCAATCCGTGATCAGCGACCTCTATGTGAGAAGATACTCCACCCAGACGACCCGCGTAGGCCTGCACAACAATATCGACTACGTGTTCAACAATAAGAATAAGATCTCGCTCTACAACATGTACATCCACATGAACGAGTTCCAGACAAGATCTACCTACGACTCCGTTTACCTGAACAAACTTTCCGACAACCTGATGCGCAGCCGCCTTCAGAAACAAAGCATCTATAGCTCCACCCTGATAGGCGACCATACCCTTAGCAATCAATTCAAGGTTAACTGGAAAGGCACCTATGCCATCGCTAAGAGCGCCGTGCCCGATATGGCGGAATATGACTATCAGAGCGGCTCTACCCCGGGAACCTACATCGTCCAGGACCTCTCCCGGATCTGGCAGCACAATACCGACAAGGATATAGCCGGATACCTGGACCTGCTCTACACCCCCTCCATCGCTGGGCAGAAAGTGGAGTTCAGCCTGGGCGGCATGTACCGCAATAAGAGCCGGGACAATTATTACAACGACTACTCCCTGAGCCCCGTATTGACAGGCGGCCAGCCCCAGCAGTGGAAAGACTATAATGATGCCACCTATTCCTTCAGCCCCGCCGGCAACGGAGCAGGCTCCATCACCACCGCTAACCCCAACACCTATTCCTCCCATGAGAACGTAGCCGCCGGTTATGGACAATTTAAATTCGCCCTCACCCCGAAACTGGAAGTGCTCGGCGGTCTGCGGATTGAACATACCCGCCAGCATTTTACCACCGTCATGCCCGAAAGCTTTGCCGGCAGATACGGCAGCGTGGAATATACCGACCCCCTTCCCAGCCTTCATTTTAAATACGCCCTCAACGACAAACAAAACATCCGGCTCTCTTACTTCCGGTCCATCGTTCGCCCGGATTTTTATGAGATCATTCCTACGGAGAATGTCGGCGAGATCTTTAACATCAAAGGAAATGACAGCCTCCGGCACTCCAAGGCGGATAACATCGACCTCCGGTATGAACTATACCCCGGCGGCTCCGATCAGCTGCTCTTAGGTGTTTTCTATAAGAATATCAAGGACCCCATTGAATACGCCATCGTCCGCAATGGGGGACCCAGCGCCCAGTTCCTGATGCCCGAGAATTTCGGCAACGCCCATAACTATGGCCTCGAAGCCGTCTACACCAAATTCTTTGGTCCTTTCGGCATATCCGCTAACTACACCTATACCAAATCCCGGATCACCACCACCAAACAATTCGCCTACAAAGACCCCACCCTGGGCATCACCAGTAAGATCGTCGACCAGAGCCGCCCCCTGCAAGGCCAGGCAGACCATATCGGCAACCTGTCCCTGCTGTACAAGAACCCCAGGATCGGCCTCGACCTTCAGCTGGCCTTTGTCTATACCGGCAAGCGCATTATCCAGGTATCACCCTACTACAACCTGGACTATTGGCAGCTAGGCCAGGGAGTGCTGGACTTCTCCTTCGAAAAGAGATTTTTGAAACATTTCTATTTCTACGGGAAACTCAACAACCTGACCAATGCCCCTGCTAAAACGGTCATCTACCAGGCTCCCCCCGCCGGCAGCGCCTTCCCCGACCAGTCCTATAGCGACAAGACTGTCGTAGGAAAAGAGATTTATGGCCTCAACCTGCTGGGTGGCTTCCGGTATAAATTCTAAACACACAATAGTAAAAGAACCCACATCATTAAAAGATATAAGATGAAAAAACTGATTTCTTCCGCTTTGGGCCTGCTCCCAGCCCTGGTACTGCTCCTGACCGGTTGTAAAAAATGGGATGAGAAACTCGATATAGCACAGGCCGTCGTACAGGTGGCGCAGCCCATCAGCGATGCCGCCCCCTTATGCGGAGCCATCAAGGGCACGATGCTGGCAGGTAAAACCTATACCATCGGTTGCGACGTCACCATCAACCCCGGCGACACCCTCTTCATCCAGCCCGGTGCACACGTTAACGTCACCAACAAGTCCGGCATCTTTGTCCAGGGCTCGCTCATCAGCCTGGGCACTAAGACCGCCCCGATCTGGATCACCGTGGACAGCCTGTTGAAATTGAAGAACGATGCCCCCAACCAGGACCCCTCCAAAGACCCGGCATTCTCCGGCGGCTGGGCAGGTATCTACTGCGCACCCACCTGCCCCATGCTCATCCTGAAATGGACACACGTAGAATTTGGCGGCGCCGGCCTTTCTATCTCACAGGGGGCCCTGGTGAATCAGAGCGCCGGCCAGGCTTACTCCATCCTGTTCCAGAACCCTAAAGGTATCTTCGTCATGGAAGATAGCTGGCTGTATGGAGGAGTGGACGACCCCATCCGTATCTCCAACGGCAAGATCTGTTTTATCCGCAGCACCTTCGAAAAAGCAGGAGCTAAAGGCGGAGACTGCCTCAACTGTAAAGGCGGCACGGTAGGGGATATGGCCTACAATCTTTTTGTCGGCGTGGCAACCAACGGACAGAAAGCGTCGAATAAAGGCCAGCCCGTCGGTGCTCCCCAGACAAATATCAATATGTGGAACAATACCTTCGTCTCCTGCGGCTACCGCCAGATCCAGACCGGTCGTGGCGCTAATATCGACATCGAGGAAGGCGCCCGCGGCAAGGCCTATAACAACCTGATGGTAAACTGCAAGTTCGGCCTGCGCATCGTAAATAACCCGGCAGCAGATACGGCCAACACCCGTTATGGCTATAACTATGAATATGGAGACTCCCTGTCGGTGGTCAACCAGATCTATCCTACCAATGCAGCCCTCTCCGGCGGTTGGACAAATCCCCAGCTGACGGATATTCCTGATTACACAACCTTCCTGCCGGCTAACTATACTTACGGTGAAACGTATGACGGTACCCCGATCCTGCAAAAAAATAATCCGCAGTTCTATAACTTCCCCCTGCCCGTACCCAACCATGTCCCCTTATACGGCATACAGGCCGTAGGCGGCTACGATTTCAGACTGCAGGCAGGTTCACCGGCTATCGGTAAAGGATATACGGGCCTTACGCCACTGGGGGCCGTACCCATCGATCCGAAATATGGTGTCACCGAAATGACCCCGCCGGGAATAGACATTGGCGCTTTTCAATCCAATGGAACCGGCAACCAGCATCATCCGTAAAATTTAAATCTTTCATTATTCTGCATGAGTAAGTTTCTTACCGCTATCCTGTCCCTGCTTGCCCTGGCAAGCAGGGCACAGAATAGTGTCATACAAATGGTCTTTACCTCCGACGTACATTACGGCATCACCCGCCCCCATTTCCGAAAGGCTGACACGGTACCCTCTGGTATAGTGAACGCAGCCATGGTAGCAGCCATCGACCAACTGCCTTCTCAGCTCCTACCCGCAGACAGCGGTTTGGCGGCAGGCAGCAGGGTAGGGTACCTGGATGCATTGATATTGACGGGAGACATCGCCAACCGTGAAGAGAAAGGCGTGCAATGTGCCGCAGCCTCCTGGTTGCAATTCAAAAAGGACTTTGTGGGCGACCTCATGACAAGAGGACAAGATCATCAGCCGACAGCCCTCTGCCTTACCGCCGGCAATCACGACGTATCGAATGCCCTCGGCTATTGCCATCCCACAGAGCCCGCCCATGACGCCTCCGCATTGGCAGGTATCTATGACATGATGTTACACCCGGTCACGGAAAGGACAAAGGAAAATTATAATTATACCACCGATAAGATCCACTACTCAAAAGAAATGGGGGGCCTTCATCTCCTGTTCGTCAATCTCTGGCCCGACTCCGCGGAAAGAGACTGGATAGAAGAAGATCTGAAGACGGTAAAGCCCGGCACCCCGGTATTTTTGTTCACCCATTCCATGCCCGACGTGGACGCCAGGTTCTTTATCAATCCCAACGGACAACATACCCTCAACGACAGCGATAAATTCGAGAACCTCCTGACCGAGCAATTCAAAGACGGCCTCCATGCAGACCAGCCAACCCTGATCGAACAAAGAAGCCTCGTTGCCTTTCTAAAAAGACACCCGGCCATCAAAGCCTGGTTTCACGGTCACTCCAACTACAACGAATTTTATGACTGGCAGGGCCCGGACAATGATCTGAAGCTCCATTGCTTCCGGGTAGACTCTCCCATGAAAGGCAAACTTTCTTCCAAAGACGAGACACGCCTCTCCTTTCAACTGATAACAGTCGATACCCGGAAAAAGACGATGACAGTTAGAGAATGCCTGTGGAACAGCGATCCGGACAACCCATCCCTGTTGAAATGGGGGCAGCATGTTACCCTCTCTCTGAATTAAAAGAGCCTTCACCCGGTCTTCATCCATCTCGACGGCCGCCCGCCGGCCCTTCGACCGTCAAAAATAACTCAGCCATTTCTTCTCCGCCTGGTGCGCTCTCTTATAGCTGTCAAACCAGCGGCATAAGGGATACAGCGCTATGACCACCCCTATCCACACCACATACACCGTCACCAGGTTAAAACCATACCCTTTCAGCTGCGCATTCGCCGTTACCCAGGTAGTCAGATTGACCATCACCCACCAGGGATGACCGGACAATACCGCAGCAAGCATTGCCAGCAGGTGGATAAAGAAAATATGCACCAGGTAATAGAACATGGGCACCCTCCCGAAAACGACGACCTTCTCCGTGACGGCATTCAACGGTTTTTCCATCAACGCGAGAAATACCAGGGCTGGCCCCATCGTCATCAATACATACAACAGGGAAGGAGGATATTTTGTCGTATTTAAAAAGGACATAAAAGTAAAAAGACCATTCTTCTGCGTGGACCAGCGGACAGGGTCGCCATATAGATTACTAAACCGTAAAAGGAAAAACAGGACAATAATACCGGCCCCCAGGGTCAGCAGCGTTCTCCTTCTTTGCAGGGGCTCCACCTCCGGGGCATACACCTTCCCCAGACAATACCCCAGACAGATAAGACCGATCCACGGCAGGATGGGATAACCCACCATGACATTCAAAGGGCCAAAACTAAAAAAGTGCTGCTCATGAAGAAAAGCCCAGCCAAAAGCGGGGAAAGTATTACCCGCTACATGCACCGTATCGAGAAGATTATGTCCTGCTATTAATAAAATACCGATCAGCCCGATCACAGACCGGGGCAGATGGATCAGTACCGACAAAACCAGCATGCTGATCCCAAAGGCCCAGATGACCTGCAAAATAAAGGCAGCATAATGCGGATTAAAAGTCCACTCCAGGGTGACGATGAAAAGCTCCAGAAGGATCAGCCAGATCCCCCGGGTAAAAAGAAAAAAAGACAATTCCTTCCGGCCCTTTTTCGCCCCGTACAAACAGGCGGAAACGCCCGCCAGCAACATGAAAATGGGAGCGCAGAAATGGGTGATCCAGCGGGTAAAAAAGATGGCGGGACTACTGTGGCTAAGATCCGTAGGATCATACAGATAGGCGCTGCCGTGAAAATAATCCCGGACATGGTCCAGCGCCATGATGATCATAACGACTCCTCTTAAAAGATCAATGGATTCAATACGTTTACTTCGGATAGCCGACAAAGGAAGAGAAACGGCTGGTGTTGACATGATTAGTTAGTTTACAGGTGTATTATTCTGTAAATCTAATAAAAAAAGAATAAAATGCGGATTGTTTCTATTTTTGAGAATATAGTTCGCGTTCTGGGCGGCCTGCCTGTTTACCTATGCCTCTGTCGACCTGTTCACATGTGTCGATCGGCTTCCATGTGCCGGCCGGTTTCACGGGGGCTATTTCACCCGCCAGCCATCGGCCAGCAGCCCATCCCCTTTACCCTGCCACACTCTGGGTGATGGCAATCTGGACAATTGACTCTAACTCACTGATATCAAACGGTTTCTGTAGAAAATAATCGGCCTGGGCATCTCTTGCCAACTGAGTGACATTGCTGTTGGCGCTGAAGAAGATTACCGGGATATCCTGCAGATCCGGCGTACCCTTTAATTGCCGGGTAGCTTCAATGCCACCGGGACCCGGTATCCAGTTGTCCATAAGAATAACATCCGGCTGAACTTTCCGGACATTTTCCAGGATATGGCTGGAATTGTTCAGCGTCGAGACATTAAAACCCTTTTTTCGCAGGACAATCGTGCAGATTTGCAGAATGTCGGGATCATCGTCCAATATCAGTACCTTTTTATCCATAGATGAGATTAAAACTAATGAACTTTCTTGGGAACAGAAAATTTCATGCCACCGACAAAAAAGCCGGCTCGAAATCATTTTCGAGCCGGCTTCCCCCATCTTCGTAAATAGTATTTTATTTTCTAATAAAGATCGGCTTCAGCGTAAACCAGGCCAGGGCGGGAAAGAAATGCATAGGAACCGCCATGCCATAGAATAAAGCCGGGTTTTCGATCTCCAACGGCAATTTCGCGGCAAAAGGGGCCAGCAGACTGACAAAGCTCAGCGTGGTGAACAACAGGTTGAAGACGATCTCTCCCTTCTGCTTCAGGGCCCTGTCCAACGCCCAATAACCTATCGCCGCCACTACACCGCCAGCCACACTCGATGCGATGATCCTCACCGGCCAGGCCACTTTGGAGAAGTCCTCCTCGGTGGAGGCATAATACACCTTGGCATATACCAGGGCAACAATACCCGCCAGCAGACCCGAAACAATTCCTAATATCAATGATTTCTTAAACATAGTTTTAAATTTATTTAGTCACCGGTACGGAAAGCTCGATCTTGATCTCTTCGCCTACATCTCCACCGGGTTTGCCAAGCTTAAAGTCATTCCGGTTCACGGTGAAACTTCCGGTAAACTGTCCCCCCTTGGCCGTCTTGGCAAAAGTAAAAGGGATGGTTACGGCTTTTGTCACACCATGTACCTCCAGGTTCCCCGTCACCTGGTAACCGCTCCCCGCCTTGACAAACTTCTGGGAAGTAAACTTGATCTGGGGATATTTCGCAACATCAAACCATTCGTCGCTCTTGGCATGTTTGTTCTGCAGCCCGTTACCCGTATTGATAGACGCTGCATCCACCGTCACGTCGAATTTAGAGCCGGCAGGATTCTGCTCGTCAAAAAGAATATTGCCTTTAAATCCTTTGAAGATACCCGAAGCATCATTGCTGGAAAATGCGATCGAATAACCTTCTGCTATCTGCCAGTTCTGACCTGCTACAAAACTAAAGGCGCTTCCGATAAGGATCAGGACGGCCAGTACTGGATAAAAAATGTTCTTCATAAAAAGAAAGTTTAGGTACCCCGCCCCGGTCAGGGGCAGGGTACTAAATAAAATTTAGTCTTTAACAAATTCTGCATTCGCATTCAGGGCTACCTCATCGCTCAGCATAGAGACAGGGAAACCGGTTGCGATACCGAAATCCGTACGTTTGATCGTGCCGGTTACCTTGAAGCCGCCTACGGTCTTTTTGCTCTGGGGATTCACCACCGTGCCATTGAATACCGCGGTCAGCACTACGGGCTTGGTAACACCATGCAGGGTAAGATCACCGGCCACTTCATAGTTCTTGCCACTTACTTTCTTGAAAGAAGTGCTCTTGAAAGTCAGCGTGCCGAATTTGGCGGCATCGAAGAAGTCAGGGCTCTTTAAATGGTTATTCCTTTGCTCGTTACCCGTGTTGATGCTGTTGACATCTGCGCTCAGTTCAACTACCGCGTCGGACAAGTCGTCCTTGGAAGAAGTGATCTTGGCGGTCACACTGCTGAACGTACCGTCGATCTCATTGATCCCCATGTGGGTGATCCCGAAGTTAAGCTGGGAATGGGCCTTGTCCCAATTCCAGGTCTGAGAGAAACCCGCTGTTGCTAAAAGAAGAAAAGCTGCTGCTGAAAGAATGGTCTTTTTCATTTTTTTGTTTTTTGATTGTAGTATAGATTTATATTGATTAATGGCCGGTGAAATTAATAATTGTTCAATTCAATGATCAATTGTTCTTTGGGCCTGCGAACTTTTTTCAGGTGGACCAGCTTGTCATTTTCCACATCCCGGTAACCCAGGGCCAGCAACGTGACACTCCGTAAACCCTTTTCCTTCAAACCTAGTAATTTATCCAGCTCCGCATTGTTAAATCCTTCCATGGGAGTGGCATCTACCTGCTCCACCGCTGCGGCGGCAATGGCAAATCCAAGAGCGATATAAGCCTGCCTGGCTGCCGTCTGAAATCTCTCCTCCTGCGTTTTGGATGCAAGATGGGTCTTGATCCGGTTCTTATAAGTTTCCTGGGCTTCCGGGGTAT
>Ga0310811_10007364_pt1 | contig 14089 bp, 13 predicted proteins | sample YCmetagenome_FD_207642 | JGI IMG/M metagenome (GOLD analysis project Ga0310811, IMG submission 207642) | Soil microbial communities from experimental microcosm in Duke University, North Carolina, United States - YC | ecosystem: Engineered > Artificial ecosystem > Soil microcosm > Unclassified ...
CGCCCGCGCCAGCACCCAGTCGTGCGCCCCGTCGTTCAGCGTCGCTCCGCAGTGCTCGCAGATGGGCTGCACCGAGTCGCCCAGCGGCGCACCGCAGTTCCCGCACCGCGCCGTCGCCATCCCTCGCGCCTGATCCGTCTTCACTCCGGCCTTGCGGGACAGCGTGAAGATCCAGCGCTGGGGCAGGGTGGCCAGCGTCCCCGGCGACGTGCCCACCGGGACGACTCCCATCCGCGCGCTCCAGCGAAGCTCCACGTGCGCCAGCGTCCCGCTCGGCCCCGGCTCGAACGCCCGGACCGCCACGCTGCCCACTGCCGCCTGGAGGAAGACCCGGGCACGCTGCCGGCTCTGCAGCGCAGCCAGGTCCGCCGTCATCTCGGCGAGGAACTCCGGCGCCGCCAGTTTCGCCATCCGCCCCGGCTCGTTCCGTGACTCCCCGTCGATCCACGCCCAGAACAGCAGCGAGGTCCGATCCTCCAGCACCTCCAGCGACAGCGCCGGGTCCTCCGCCCGCAGCGCGTCCAGCCCCGGAACCTCCAGCGGCGCGCTCCCTGCCTCGGCACCCTGGGTGATCTCGGCGAGCACCCAGTCGTAGGCGCCGCTGTTCACGATGGCCCCGCAGTAGCCACAGTTGCCCGCCGCGCCGCCATCGAACGGCGCGCCGCAGTTCGGACACTTGCCAGGGGGGAGCACCCCGTCCTTGCGCGAACGCGTTCCCGGCCGCCGCACGAAGGACCACACCTCCACGAAGGGCTCCAGCGGCGCCCGCCGCGCGCGGTCCTGCGCCTGCTCGGGCGAGAGCGACACCGGCACGTCGACGTCCCGCGCCTGGGCCCGGATCCGCACGTGCAGCGTGTCGAACGCCGTCGTTCGCTCCAGCCCCGCCGGGTGCAGGTCGAGCACCGCCATGTCCGCGGTGACGTTCCGCACGCCCTGGGCCCGGAGGAGATCCAGCTGCACCCGGAACCGCTGGAAGGTCGCGTCCGACAGGTCTCGCCGGACCGGAGCGAGGTCGCCCCCCGCCCAGGAAGCCTGCACCCGCAGGAACAGCGCTTTCCCCTGGTCCAGGAACGTCACCAGGTCGAAGTCCGGATCGGAGGCGCGAAGCGCATCGACCCAGGCCGTCACCTCGCGGGCCGAGGGCGGACCCACCTCGCGGCCGTCGGCCTCCTCGAACGCCCGCTGCGTGCTCGCCGTCGCCCCGAAACTCCGCGCGTACGTCCGCCAGACCACGAAGACCACGCCGATCAGCGCCAGCGTGAAGACCGGATGGCTCAGGAAGAAGAGCAAGAACCCGAGGTCTCCGCCGGACGACGAGCGCCCGCTTCCCGACCAGGACGAACCGCGCGAGCCCGAGGACCACGAGCCCCCCGAGGACCGGGAACCGCTGGAGCTCGAGCTGTGCCCGCCGCTGTAGTGCTGACCGCCACCCACCCGCGCCATCGCGGGAGCGGCGGACACCGTCAACAGCAGGGCGAAGAAGCAGACGCGTCGATTCATTCGTCGCCGGGCGCCGGCGTCCAGGACTCTAACGGGGTGGGGCTGCGCCTTGCCATCCGGGGCCCGGTCGACCTACGCGCGAGATCGAGGGAGATTGCGCACATGGGAACCTTCCGGGAGGACCGGCGCGGACCGGTGGAGATCTGGACGCTCGACGCCGAGGACACGCGCAACGCCATCAGCCGCGCTGTCCTCGCCGAGCTCGAGACGCGCGTCGCCCGCGTCTCGAGCGCGCAGGACGTCCGGGTCGTCATCTTCACCGGCGCCGGGGAGAAGGCCTTCTGTGCCGGAGCCGATCTCAAGGAACGCGCCACGATGAGCGAGCCCGAGGTCCGTGCCTTCCTCGGCGGCCTCCGCCGCGTCCTGCGGGCCGTGGAGACCAGCAACACCATCTTCATCGCCGCGATCAACGGCTCGGCCCTCGGCGGCGGCACCGAGCTGGCCCTGGCGTGCGACCTCCGCATCGCCGCTCCCGCCGCGGAGCTCGGCCTGACCGAGGTCCGCCTGGGCATCATTCCCGGCGGCGGCGGGACCCAGCGGCTGCCCCGGCTCATCGGGCAGGGCCGCGCCAAGGACCTCATCCTCACCGGCCGCCGCATCAACGCCGCCGAGGCCTTCGCCATCGGCCTCGTCCAGCGCCTCGCACCCGAGGGTCGTCTCCTCGAGGTTGCGCTGGCCGCCGCGGAGCAGATCGCCGAGAACGCACCGCTCGCCGTCGCCGCGGCGAAGCACGCCGTCGACCGAGGGGTCGACCTCGACATCGAGGCCGCCCTCGCCCTCGAGCTGGAACACTACGAGACGGTCCTCCGCTCGGAAGACCGCCTCGAGGGCCTCCGGGCCTTCGCCGAGAAGCGCCGGCCCCTGTGGAAAGGGCGATAACGATTTGACGCGGCCGCCTGGACCTCGCCGACCATTCCGGCCTGAGTTTCTGCCGACGCGAACCCCGACGGCGGCCGCCCTGACCTAGGCGGAGGCCCGCTCCACGTCCTCGGCCTTGTTCTTCACCTGGTCGAAGAGGTTCATGGCCCGCTGGCGCACGTCGCTCCGGAGCTCGACGCCCGCCTTCGGGGCCAGGGCCAGCCCCACCACGGCGCCCACGAGCCCGCCCAGCAGGAAGAGGGTGATGTCGCTCGCGGTCCGGCTGCCTGGCGAGTAGGGCACCACGCCCACCTTCCGGAGCAACCGCTCCTTGTCGAAGTCGCCGAGGTCGAGATCCCCGAGACGGTTCCATAGCCTGACCCCGTCGCGGGCCAGGTTCGTGTAGAGGTAGCTCTTCGTGAATCCGCCGACGATGTCCGAGAACGCCATGGTGGGGTCCTTCCTTGGGAAATGGGGCGACTGAAGCCCAACGGTAGGAACGCCTGACAGGCGCGGCACCCCCCGTGGTAAGCCCCCGCGCCGCATGCCTGCCGACGACACCCTCCGCACGCGCCGTGCCCGGATCCGCGAGGGCGGGGCGCCCAAGTACCACGCCAAGAACTCCGAGACGGGGAAGCTGTTCGCAAGAGAACGCATCACCCGCCTCCTGGATCCGGGCTCCTTCGTCGAGGACGGGAGCTTCGCCAACGCCGCCGACCCCGAGCTGCCTGCCGACGGCGTCATCACCGGCCTGGGAAAGATGGGTGGACGCACCGTCGCCCTCATGGCCAACGACTCCACGGTGAAGGCCGGCAGCTGGGGGGCCCGGACCGTGGAGAAGATCCTCCGCATCCAGGAGACCGCCCGCGGGCTGCGCCTGCCGCTCCTCTACCTCGTGGACTCGGCCGGCGCCCGGATCACCGACCAGGTGGACATGTTCCCCGGCCGGCGCGGGGCAGGGCGGATCTTCTTCAACGAGGTCCAGCTCTCCGGCGAGGTGCCGCAGATCTGCCTGCTCTTCGGCCCGTCTGCGGCAGGCGGCGCCTACATCCCCGCGTTCTGCGACCTGGTGATCATGGTCGAGAAGAACGCCTCCATGTACCTGGGCTCGCCCCGCATGGCGGAGATGGTCATCGGAGAGAAGGTCACGCTGGAGGAGATGGGCGGCGCGCGCATGCACTGCTCGGTCTCCGGCTGCGGGGACGTCCTGGTGAAGACCGAGGACGAGGCCATCGCCGCGGCGAAGACCTACCTTTCCTTCTTCCCCTCCAGCTTCAGCGAGCCGCCTCCCCAGGACGAGCCGAAGGCGCCCGCGCGGTCGGGCAAGCGCGTCGACGAGATCATTCCCGCCGACCAGAACAAGCCCTTCGACATGTTCGCCCTGATCAACGAGCTCGTCGACGCCGGCTCGCTCTTCGAGGTGAAGAAGCTCTTCGCCCAGGAGGTCGTCACCGGCCTGGCCCGCATCGCCGGCCGACCGGTCGGCATCGTCGCCAACCAGCCCAAGTACAAGGGCGGCGTCCTCTTCGTGGACTCCGCGGACAAGGCGGCCCGCTTCATCTGGCTGTGCGACGCCTTCAACATCCCCCTCCTCTACCTGGCCGACGTGCCGGGCTTCATGATCGGCACCAAGGTCGAGCGCGCCGGCATCATCCGCGCCGGGGCCAAGATGATCTCCGCCGTCTCCGAGGCGACCGTGCCGCGGATCTCGGTCATCGTCCGCAAGGCGTACGGGGCCGGCCTCTACGCCATGTCCGGCCCCGGGTTCGGCCCCGACGTCACCCTGGCTCTCCCCCAGGCGATGATCGCGGTCATGGGCCCCGAGGCGGCGGTCAACGCCGTGTTCTTCAACAAGATCCAGGAGAAGCCCGAGGCCGAGCGGGCGGCCTACGTCCAGGCCCTCCGCGACGAGTACCGCGCGGACGTGGATCTCATGAAGCTCGCGTCCGAGCTGATCATCGACGAGATCGTCCCGGGCGACGAGCTGCGGGATCAGCTGGAGCGCCGGCTGGAGGCCTACGCCCGGCGGTTCCAGCCCCGCCAGGTGAAGAAGCATGGCGTGCCGCCGGTGTAGAAAGGGAGGCTGAATGGACCTGACCCTCCCCGAGAGCCACCGTGCCCTTCAGGCGTCGCTCCGCGACTTCTGCGAGGAGCACGTCAAGCCAGACGCCCGGAAGTGGGACCACGAGGAGAAGTTCCCCGCCGAGGTGGTGAAGGCGCTCGGCGAGCTGGGCGCCCTCGGCATCCTGGTCGGCGAGGAGTTCGGCGGCGCCGCGATGGACAGCCTGGCGGTGGCCGTCGCGGTCGAGGAGATCGCCCGCTACGACGGCTCGCTCGCCCTCACCGTGGCCAGCCACAACGGGCTGGGGACCAGCCACATCCGCGTCTTCGGCAACGACGCGCAGCGCGCCCGCTACCTGCCGAAGCTCGCCACTGGCGAGTGGCTCGGTGGCTGGGGCCTCACCGAGCCCGGCAGCGGCTCGGACGCCGCGGCGATGAAGACCACCGCCGTCCGCCGAGGCGACCGCTGGGTCCTCAACGGCACCAAGATGTTCATCACCCAGGGCACGGTGGGGCAGGTGTTCGTCGTCCTCGCCCTCACCGACCCCGACCGGCGACAGAAGGGCATCACCGCCTTCGTGGTCGAGAAGGGGACCCCCGGGTTCAGCCAGCGAGCCATCCACGGCAAGCTGGGGATGCGCAGCTCGGACACCGGCGAGCTCATCCTCGAGAACGTCGAGCTCCCCGACTCCCAGCGCCTCGGCGAGCTGGGGATGGGCTTCATCAACACCCTGCAGATCCTCGACCGCGGCCGCATCACCATCGGCGCGCTCTCCACCGGGCTGGCCCGCGGCGCGCTGGAGGAGTCGGCCCGCTACGCCCGCGAGCGACGCGCCTTCGGAAAGCCCATCGGGGACTTCGAGGCCATCCGCTGGATGCTGGCCGACATCCAGACCGAGCTCCAGGCGGCGCGCCTCCTCGTGCACCGGGCGGCGGTCCTCGCCGACCGGGGGCGGCCCTACGGCCGCGAGGCCAGCATGGCCAAGCTGTTCGCCAGCGAGGTCGCCACCCGGGCCTGCAACAAGGCGGTTCAGATCCACGGCGGCTACGGCTACACCCGGGAGTTCCCCGTGGAGCGCTACCTGCGCGACGCCAAGCTGTGCGAGATCGGGGAGGGCACCAGCGAGGTGCAACGGACGGTCATCTCCCGCGAGCTCCTCAAGGCCTGAGACCCCGGTGTCGATGGAAGCGGAACGGCTGGCGCAGCTCGGGCTCACGGTGCAGGAGGGCGCGGACGGCCCGGAGGTCGTCCTGCTGCTCCAGCGCGCCGTCGTGAACCCGCTGACCAGGCAACCGGTGCCCGCGGTGACCCTGGCCCTTGCCGAGGCGCTGCTCATCCCGGTGGACCCGCCGGAGCTGGTGGGCCTTCCGCCTCTCGCGGTGGACACGCTGACCGAGGCCCCCGAGCTCGAGGCCCGGCTCCTGGCGGGCTTCGACGAGCACGTCGCCGGCCTCGAGGCGATGGCCACCCGCCTCGAGGGGCTCGGGCTCCAGCCCCGGGTCGACCCCGCCTCGCTGGAGGTCCACGCCGAGACGCAGGTCGGTGGGCTCCGGGTCGTCCTCGGCGCAGACAAGCAGGGCAAGCTCCACGTCCTCGAGGTTCACCGCGCGGGGGCGCTGCTGCGCTCCGAGGTGGGAGCGCCGTTCGCCCTCGCCCAGTTCCCGGATGCCACCGCGCTGCACGGACACCTGCTCTCGCTCCTCGGCGAGGGAGTCGTCGCTCCCCGGCCCGGCATCGGATATGGCGAGCTGGCCGAGCGGTTCGCCCCCGCCGCCCGCGTGCCGCCCACCAGCACGCTCGAGCTGGTGAGCGACTTCGTCGTCCGTGGGGAGCGCTACCGCTTCGTGGCCGCGCGGGTGAAGGGCCGCACCTTCCGGGGGCTCCTCGTCGGCCCGGACGGGAAGAAGTGGGCGGACCACTTCCAGCTCGAGGACTTCCCCGGGGTCGCGGACGTCGCCTGCCGGGCCCTCGGCGTGGAGCCCGGGGAGATCTCCTGGCTCGCGGGAGACGAGCCGTGAGCGGCGAGTTGCTCGCGGACCGGGTCCTCGCCGGCGAGGTTCGCGCCGCCAGTCGTCTCATGCGTCGCATCGACGACGAGGATCCGGCTGCCACCGCCGATCTCCAGGCGCTCTTCCCCCGCACCGGCCGGGCCTACGTCCTCGGGATCACCGGCTCGCCGGGGGCAGGGAAGTCCACCCTCACCGACCGGGTGGTGGCCCGGTTCCGCGCCCAGGGACAATCGGTGGGCGTCCTGGCGGTCGACCCCACCAGCCCCTTCAGCGGCGGTGCCATCCTCGGCGACCGCATCCGGATGCAGGCCCACACCTCCGATGCGGGGGTGTTCATCCGGTCGCTGGCCACGCGTGGGTCGCTCGGGGGACTCTCCAGGGCCACCGGCGACTGCATCCGGGTGATGGACGCCATGGGGAAGGACGTCATCGTGGTGGAGACCGTGGGTGTCGGCCAGGACGAGATCGACATCGCCCAGATGGCGCACACCACCTTGCTGGTCACCGTGCCGGGGATGGGCGACGACATCCAGGCCATCAAGGCCGGCATCCTCGAGGTGGCCGACGTCTTCATCGTCAACAAGGCCGACCTCGACGGCGCCGACCGCACCGTCCGCGAGCTGCGGCAGATGCTCGAGCTCCGCAGCGCGCTCCGGCACCCACCGGTGGAGCACGATCGGCAGCACCGCCTGAAGACGCGCGCCGCCGGGAAACCCGCCCCGCCGCCCCCTCCCTCCAACGAGTGGGAGCCGCCGATCCTCAAGGTCATCGCCGCCCGCGATCAGGGGCTCGAGCCGGTGATGGAGGCCGTCGCCCGCCACCGCGAGTTCCTCGAGCGCACCGGCCAGCGCGCCGAGCGCGAGCGGGCCCGGGCGCGGATGCAGTTCCTCGCCCTCCTGCGGAACCGCCTCCTGCAGTCCGCCCTCGACCGGCTCGAGGCGGAGAAGGGCCGGCTGGACGAGGTCGCGCTCGCCATCTCCCGGCGGGAGGCCGACCCCTACGCGCTCGCGGAGACCCTCGCTCGTCAGCTGGCCACCTGACCGATGCCCGCGCCCGCCCGCCCCACGGATGCCCTGCTCGTCGAAGGCCTCTGCCGCCGCCTGGGGCTGGACGCGCTCGACTCGGTGGAAGGGCTCGCCGCGCTCACCCACAAGAGCTTCATCAACGAGCACCGGGACGAGGGCGCGGACAACGAGCGGCTGGAGTTCCTCGGCGACGCGGTGGTGGACCTCGCGGTGAGCCACCGGCTGATGGAGCGCTTCCCCGGCGCCGACGAGGGCGAGCTCTCCAAGCTGCGCGCCCTGCTGGTCAACGAGGAGAGTCTCGCCCGGGTGGCCCGGCAGCTCGGGCTGGGAGACTTGCTCCGGATGGGCCGGGGCGAGGAGATGACCGGTGGCCGCGACAAGAGCTCCGTCCTCGCCGACGCGCTGGAGGCGGTCATCGGCGCGGTCTACCTGAGCACCGGGCTGCCCGGCGCCCTCTCGGTGGTGGACCGCCTCTTCGGCGATCTCCTCCAGGGCGTGGCCGAGGGGAAGAGCGGCGAGGACTGGAAGACCCGGCTCCAGGAGCTGGTCCAGACCCGCCTGCGCCAGTCGCCTCGCTACCGGGTGGTGAGCGAGGAGGGACCGGACCACTCCAAGACCTTCGAGGTGGAGGTCACCGTGGGCACGGAGCTCTTCGCCCGGGCCCGGGGCCGCTCCAAGAAGGAGGCGGAGCAGGCGGCGGCGCGAGAGACGTTGACGATGCTCGATTCCGAGGCCAAGAAGGACCCTGGCGCGCGCTGAAGGTCGCGCCGCCTGGCAGCTGCCACCCACCCTGGAGTGACGACACCCGCAATGCGACTCGCCCGCACCGCCGCAGTGTTCGCCGCGCTCGCCCTCGTGGCCTGCGAGAAGCAGTCCCCCCCCAAGCCGCCGCCCGGGCCGTCGAGCTCGCCCGCGGCGCCGAGCCAGTCTCCGCCGCCGGCGGCCGAGACGCCGCTGGCCTCGGGAGGCCCCTGGATGAGCAAGGCCCAGGCAGGGAAGGACCTCTGGGCGACCCTCAAGACCAGCAAGGGCGACATCGTCGTGAAGCTCTTCAGCAAGGATGCGCCGAACACCGTCGCCAACTTCGTCGGGCTCGCCACCGGCGAGAAGGAGTGGGTCGACCCGCGCGACAACCAGCGCAAGAAGAGCCCGCTCTACGAGGGCACCGAGTTCCACCGCGTCATCCCCAACTTCATGATCCAGGGTGGAGACCCCACCGGCACCGGTCGTGGTCAGCCCGGCTTCACCTTCCCGGACGAGCTCGGCAGCGGCCGCAAGTTCGACAAGAAGGGCTTGCTCGCCATGGCCAACCGCGGCGCGGACACCAACGGCAGCCAGTTCTTCATCACCACGTCGACGCCCGGCCACCTCAACGGCAAGCACACCATCTTCGGCGAGGTGGTCAGCGGCTACCCGGTGGTGGAGGCCATCTCCGCGGTGAAGACCATGATGGGCAACCGGCCGGCCGACCCGGTGACGCTGGTCTCGGTCACCGTGTCTGACAAGCCGCCCCGGAGCTAGTAGAGGGGGCCCCTCGAGGCGACGAAAGGAACCGCACGATGGCAATGGTCGACGAGGTGAAGGCCGGGAAGGACCTGTACGCGCACTTCGACACCACCGAGGGCAAGGTGGTGGTGAAGCTCTTCAGCAAGGACGCGCCGAAGACGGTGGAGAACTTCGTCGGGCTGGCCACCGGCGAAAAGGAGTGGACCGACCCCACCACCCGCGCGAAGAAGACGGGCACGCCGCTCTACGACGGCACCATCTTCCACCGCTGCATCGCCGACTTCATGGTCCAGGGCGGAGACCCGCTCGGTCGTGGCACCGGCGGCCCCGGCTACCAGTTCGGGGACGAGTTCGGCAGCGGCCGCAAGTTCGACAAGCCAGGGCTGCTCGCCATGGCCAACGCCGGCCCGAACACCAACGGCAGCCAGTTCTTCATCACGGTGGTGCCAACGCCGTGGCTCAACAACAAGCACACCATCTTCGGCGAGGTCGTCTCCGGCCAGGACATCGTCCGCCGGGTGGCCAACGAGATTCCCAAGGGGGCGGGTGACCGGCCCCGGACCGACGTCCGCATCAACAAGCTCACCATCTCCGCCCAGCCCTGAGGCCCCGGGGCTCGGCCCCGCCACGTTCCCGGGGAGGCTCCTGCTCGCGAGCCCCCTCCAGACCACCTCCTCGATGACCGTCCAGCACTCAGGATTCGCCGCGCTCCTCGGCCGCCCCAACGTCGGCAAGAGCACGCTGCTCAACCGCCTGGTGGGCGAGAAGATCGCCATCGTCTCGCCGAAGCCGCAGACCACCCGGACCCGCATCACGGGCGTGGTCACCCGGCCCGAGGGGCAGGTGGCCTTCGTCGACACCCCGGGCATCCACGAGGCGAAGGGCGCGCTCAACCGGGCGATGGTGGACGCGGCGCTCGCAGCGCTGGAGGACGTCGACGTCGTCCTGCTCCTGGTGGAACCCTCGCTCGGGCCGGACGGGAAGACGCCCCAGGTCACGCCCGGGGTCCGGACCATCCTCGAGCGGCTGGCCCCGGTGAAGAAGCCGGTGCTCCTGGTGGTGAACAAGGTGGACACGGTCCCCAAGCCGCTGCTCTTGCCGTTCGTGACGGCGCTCGGCGAGGTCCGGCCCTTCGACGAGGTGCTCCTCGTGTCGGCGCTCGCCGGCGATGGGGTGGAGGACCTCCTCGCGAGGACGTTCGCCCACCTCCCCGAGGGGCCGCCGCTGTTCGATGCCGAGACCTTCACCGATCAACAAGAAGTCGGGCTCGCCGCCGAGCTCATCCGCGAGCAGGTGCTCCGCCACACCCGGCAGGAGGTCCCGCACTCGGCCGCGGTGGTCATCGATGCGTTCGACGAGAGCGAGCGCGCGCCTCGCCCAGGCAGCAAGCCCGGGGGCCTCCAGGGCCTGGTCCGCATCCACGCGACGCTCTTCGTGGAGAGAGACAGCCAGAAGGCCATCGTCATCGGCAAGCGCGGCGCGATGCTGAAGGCGATCGGCACCGACGCGCGAAAGGCGCTGGAGCGCCTCCTCGGCACCCACGTCTACCTGGACCTGCGGGTGAAGGTGGAACCGCGCTGGACCGAGAGCGAGCGCGGGCTCAAGAGAGTGGGGCTGAGGTGAGGCCGCTGGTCGCGATCCTCGGCCGCCCCAACGTGGGGAAGAGCACTCTCTTCAACCGCATCGCCGGGCGGCGTCTGGCCCTGGTGCAGGACGTGCCCGGCGTCACCCGCGACCGCCACTACGCCGACGCCGAGTGGCAGGGACGGCAGATCGCCCTCGTCGACACCGGCGGCTTCGTCCCGGAGGAGGCCAGCGGGCTCGCGGCGCAGGTGCGGGCCCAGGCGGAGCTGGCCGCGGCCGAGGCCGACGTGGTGCTCATGGTGGTGGACGGGAGGAGCGGGCCCATCGCCGCCGACGAGACGCTCGCGCGGGCGCTCCGCCGGACGGGGAAGCCGCTGCTCCTCGTGGTCAACAAGCTCGACTCTCCAGCCGCGGCCGAGACGGGGACCGGAGACTTCTACCGGCTCGGCATCCCCGACCTGTTCGCGGTGTCCGCCGAGCACGCGCTCGGGATGGACGCGGTCCTGGACGCGGTCGTCGCCCGGCTTCCACCGCCGCCCGAGGCGTCCGCGGAGGAGACTCCAGAAGAGAACGCGCCGGTCCGCCTCACCATCCTCGGCCGCCCCAACGTGGGGAAGAGCACGCTCCTCAATGCGCTGGTCCACGAGGAACGCGTGGTGGCGAGCCCCGAGCCCGGGACCACCCGCGACCCCATCGACACCACGCTGGTCCACGGCGGCCGCCGCTTCGTCCTCACCGACACCGCCGGCATCCGGCGCCGGAAGGCGGTGGGGGAGAGCGTGGAGAAGATCAGCGTGCTCGCGGCGCTCCGGAGCATGGAGCGTGCGGAGGTCGCGGTCCTCGTGCTCGACGGCACCGAGCCCGGCGTGGACCAGGACGCGCGTCTGGCGGGGCTCGTCGCCGAGCGGGCGCGCGCGCTCCTGGTGGTCGTCAACAAGTGGGATCTGGTGATGAGGGACCCGCGCACCGAGAAGCGGACGCGCGAGGAGCTGAAGTGGACACTGAAGTTCGTGGCCTACGCGCCCATCGTCTTCGTCAGCGCGCTCACCGGGTCCAAGGTGGACAAGGTGCTCGACCTCGCGGCCGGCCTCCAGGATTCCTTTCGCATGCGCGTGCCGACCCCCGCGCTCAACAAGCTGCTCGGCCAGCTGGTCGATGCGCACCCGGCGCCCATCGTCGACGGCCGGCCGCTCCGGCTGTTCTTCCGGGAGAAGCCAGGAAAGGCCAAGCGGCTCGCCCGCAGGCGCCCTCACGCCCGTCGTTGACGTCCAACCATCCGGATCTCTACAGTGCGCGCCCTTTCCGGGCCCCAGGCAAGAAGGACACCAGGACACCACGTGGCACAGGATCGGATGAGTCGACAGGAGCTCCGCGCGCCGGACGCGTTCCAGCGGGTGGGGGTCGGTGCGGAGGGCTGGATCGCGCAGCGGAAGACCGCCGTCGTCGGCGCGGTCCTCGTGGCCCTCGCGGTGTTCTTCGCGGTGATGCTGGGGCGGAGCCTCTTCGAGAAGAAGGAGGAGAAGGGGCGCGCTGCCCTCGGGACGGCCATCGGCATCCTGTCCCGTCCGGTCCAGGCGGACATCCCGCCCGGCGCCGCCGAGGACCCGCCGCCCTTCAAGTCGGAGCAGGAGCGTGACCAGGCCGCGGTCAAGGCCCTCTCCACCGTCCTGAGCACCTACCCCGGCACCCGGGCCGCGCTCACCGCAACGCTGCCGCTCGCGGCCACCGAGGTCCGCCTCGGCCAGCTCGACACCGCCATCGGCCACTTCGAGGACTATCTCCGGGGCGCTCCGTCCTCCGAGCCGCTGCGGACCGCGGCCCTCGACGGGCTGGGCCACGCGCGCGAGGCAAAGGGCGAGCTTCCGCAGGCGCTCGAGGCCTACGAGCGGATGGCGCGGGAGGAGAGCGCCGGGTTCGAGGCGGGCATGGGCGCGTTCCATCGCGCGCGGATCCTCGCGCTGATGGGGAAGAAGCAGGAGGCGGCCCAGGCCTTCGCCGAGCTCGTCTCGGCGAACCCCGGCACCTCCGCCGCGCGTCTCGCCCAGGAGCGGCTCTCGGTGCTGGAGACCGAGGGCTTCAAGGCCACCGTCGCCCCCAGGCCGGACGCGGGATGAGTCGGAACGCGCTCCTCGCCCTGGCCGTTGCGGCGCTGGGTGCCTGCGCCGGGCGGGCGCCGGTGCTGGCCGATCCATTCTCTCGCGAGCCCGCGCCCCCGCTGGCCGTCTACAGCATCGACTACTGGCACGCGATGGTCGAGCGCTCGACCACCATGGAGTTCGTCCCGCGCGAGTTCGCCACCCCGGCGGTGGACCCCACCTCGGGCCGGGTGGTGGTGGGGACGCGCGACGGCGTGCTCCGCAGCGTCACCATCGACGGGAAGATTCGCTGGGCGATCTCCACCCCCACGCCCTTCTTCGCCGGCGTGCTGATCCGCGACGGCGTCGTCTACTCCCCGGGCGGCGACGGCATTCTCCGCGCGATCAAGGCCGACACCGGCGCGGTCATCTGGGCCTACGACTGCGGGGAGGAGCTGGTCACCGTGCCGGTGCTCTCCGAGGGCCGGGTCCTGGTGGCCTCCCAGTCCGCCACGCTCTACGCGGTGGACGCCGCGGAGGGGAAGTGGATCTGGCAGTACCGGCGGACGCCTCCGGCGGGCTTCATCCTCCGCGGAGCCAGCACGCCGGTGGTCCGGGACGGCGTCGTGTACCTCGGCTTCTCCGACGGGCACGCGGCCGCGCTGGACGCCAAGACCGGCGGCGCCATCTGGGACCGCGTTCTCTCCACCGGCACCCAGTTCATCGACGTGAGCAGCACCCCGGGGTTCGACTCCGCCGGCCACCTCATCGTCGCCTCCTACAAGGACGGGCTCTTCGCCCTCGACGCCAAGACCGGCGACACGCTCTGGCAGAGCACGGCCTCCGGGCTGGCGTACGTCCTCGTGCGGGGCTCGGTCATCTTCGCCGCCGGCGAGGACCGGCTCGGCGCCTACAGCGCCGAGACCGGAAAGAGCATCTGGCTCCTCCAGCTGCCCGACCGGGCCGGCCAGCAGCCGGCGTTTGCCTCGGGGCTGCTCCTGGTTCCCACCGGGCGATCGCTGCTCTTCGTGGACCCGGTGAGCGGGAAGGTCCTCCGGCGGTTCGACCCCGGCAAGGGAGTCACGGCCACGCCGGGCGTGTACGGGCCCGACGCGCTGGTCCTGTCGAACCTGGGGTTCGTCTACGGACTGCACGTGACCCAGCCCGGAGCGATGTGAGCCGCGAGATCCGGGTGGTGGCGGCGCTCATCGAGACCGCCCCCGGACGGTACCTGGTCCAGCAGCGGTTGCCCGGGAAGAGCCGGGCGTTGCTCTGGGAGTTTCCCGGCGGCAAGGTGGAGCCGGGCGAGTCCGACGCCCAGGCGTTGATCCGCGAGGCGCGGGAGGAGCTCGGCGTGCGGCTGGAGGTGGGCCAGGAGCGCTTCGCCGTCCGCCACGCCTACGAGGACCTGACGGTGGACCTGCACCTCTACGACGCCCGCATCGTGGACGGCACGCCCGCGCCGCTCGG
>Ga0310811_10007365_pt1 | contig 14087 bp, 13 predicted proteins | sample YCmetagenome_FD_207642 | JGI IMG/M metagenome (GOLD analysis project Ga0310811, IMG submission 207642) | Soil microbial communities from experimental microcosm in Duke University, North Carolina, United States - YC | ecosystem: Engineered > Artificial ecosystem > Soil microcosm > Unclassified ...
GCTGACATCACAACACTTGGTGTTGACGCCGTCGTCAACGCCGCGAATTCATCGCTTCTAGGCGGCGGTGGCGTCGACGGCGCCATCCATCGCGCGGCGGGGCCGGAGCTGCTTGCCGAATGCCGTACGCTGGGCGGCTGCGAGACCGGTGGCGCCAAGATCACGCGTGGATATCGCCTGCCGGCCAAATATGTGATCCATGCTGTCGGGCCGGTGTGGAATGGCGGCAGCCATGGCGAGGACACGTTGCTTGCCTCCTGCTATTCCACCGCGATCGGGCTTTGCCGCGACCATAATCTCACCTCGATTGCCTTTCCCGCCATCTCGACCGGCGTCTATCGCTTTCCTGCTGACCGCGCTGCCGGCATTGCGGTCAATACGACCGTCAAGGCGCTAGCTGGGGCGCACTCGCTCACCCGCGTCATCTTCTGTTGCTTCTCGCCTGAGAGCAGGCGGCTCCATGAAGAGGCCATGACACGGCTTTAGCAGGCCTTGTGCCCGGGAAAGCGGCGGCTACACTCCCCGGCGTCAATTCCGGGGAGGGGTTATGACGCAATTTGATCGGTTGCGCGTGCTGATTTGTGGCCTGCTGCTGACGACGACAATGGCATTGCCGGCCCGCGCCGAGGGCAGCTACGAAATTCCGGCCGGCGCGCATTTCAATCCGCAAAAGCTGGCCAAGGTCGGCGACTATCTGCGCGAGGAGATTGCGGGCGGCAAGATTCCCGGCGCGGTTCTCCTGATCCAGCAGCACGGCAAGCCGGTCTATCACGAGTTCTTCGGCGTGCGCGATGTCGCAACCAAGGAGCCGATGACGGACGATACCATCTTCCGCCTGTTCTCGATGACCAAGCCCATCACGAGCGTGGTGGCGATGCAACTCATCGACGAAGGCAAGATGTCGCTCGATGATCCCGTCTCGAAATACATTTCCTCATTTGCCAATGTGAAGCTTGGCGTCGAGAAAAAGGGCGACGACGGCAAGCCGACGCTCGACCTCGTGGCGCCAAAGCGGCCGCCGACGATTCGTGACTTGATGACCCAGACCTCAGGCATCGCCTACGGCTTTTACGGCAACAGCCTGGTGCGCAAGGCCTACGTGGCGGCCGACATCTATGGCGGCGATCCGGACAATGCCGAGTTTGCCGAGCGCATCGCCAAATTGCCGCTGGAAGTCGAGCCCGGCGCCCTCTGGGACTACGGCCATTCGACTGACATTCTCGGCCGCGTCATGGAGGTCGTCAGCGGCAAGTCGCTGCTTGCGGTCGAGAAGGAGAAGCTGCTCGACCCGCTGGGCATGAAGGACACGGTCTTTTACGTGACCGATCCCGCCAAGAAGCACCTGATCGCCAAGCCTGTGCCGAACGACAGCGATTTCCGCGTCGGCTTTGTCGGCTATGCGGATGTGCCGATGAAATGGGAATCCGGCGGCGGTGGCATGGTCTCGACCATGGCCGATTTTGCCCGTTTCGCGCAGATGATCCTCGATGGCGGCAAGTTCGGCGGCAAGCAATATCTCGGCGACAAGGCGTTCGAGGCCATGACGACCGATCATGTCGGCCCGGGCTCGGGCGTCGGTCGTGACTACCTTTATTTCCCCGGTGACGGCTTTGGCTTTGGCCTCGGCTTCGGCGTCCGCACCGATCCCGGCAACGCCAAACCGCCGCCGCCCGGCGATCTCGGCGAGTTGAAATGGGACGGCGCAGGCGGTTGCTATTTCGTGATCGATCGCAAGCAGGACATGTTCTTCGTGCTGCTGGAGCAGACGCCGTCGGAACGCCAGAAGATCCAGCCGATGGTGAAGAAGCTGATCTATGAGGCGATGGAGAACTGACGCCTTCGCGCGGTTCGCCGCGGCCCTTCTATTCGTCGCGGCCGTCGGCGCTGCGACGAGGGCGTATAGTGATCCTCGGCCGGCGATCACGGGTGCTTTTTCTGCCGACGGGCTGAAGCGCGTCGGTGATTGTTTCGAAAACGAAGTCGCCACCGGCAAGATTCCCGGTGCTGTCGTGCTGATCCAGCAGCACGGCAAGCCTGTCTATTTCCAGAGCTTCGGCTTCCGCGATGTGGTCGCGCACATGCCGATGACCAAGGACGCTGTCTTCCGGCTCTATTCGATGTCGAAGCCGATCACGTCGGTCGCCGTCATGATGCTGGTCGACGACGGCAAGATCGCGCTGAGTGATCCGCTCTCGAAATACATTCCGGCGTTTGCGGATGTGAAGGTCGCAGTCGCAAAAAAAGATGAGAGCGGCAAGCCTGCGCTCGCGAGCGAGCCGCTGGCGCGGCCGATCACGATCGAGGATCTGCTCAGGCATACTTCCGGGCTGACCTACGGCTTCTATGGCGACAGCCCGATCCGCAAGCTCTACGCCGGCTCGGACCTGTTCGCCGGCGATTTCGACAACGCGCGATTCGTCGAGCGCCTCGCCAAATTGCCGCTTGCCGAGCAGCCGGAGACGCTGTGGGATTACGGGCATTCCACCGATGTGCTGGGTCGTGTCGTCGAGATCGTCTCGGGAAAGTCGCTCTATCAGTTCGAAAAGGAGCGGTTGCTCGATCCCCTGGGGATGCGCGACACCGGCTTTTTCGTGCCTGAAGCCAAGCGCGATCGCATCGCGCAATTCCTGCCCGACGATGGTTTCCAGCGTCCGGTTGCCGGCCTCGGCGATCCCACGGATCGGCGGCGCTGGGAATCCGGCGGTGCCGGCATGGATGGCACGGCGAGCGACTATGCGCGCTTTGCGGAAATGCTGCTGGAAGGCGGCGCGCTTGCCGGCAAGCGCTATCTGAAGCCCGAGACGGTCGCTGCGATGACGTCGGATCACATCGGCCCCAAGACGCATATTGCGCGCGACGGCTTCTATTTCCCGAGCGGCGACAGCGGGTTCGGCCTCGGCTTTGCGGTGCGAACGGTGGCGACGAGGCTTCTGCCAGCGGGTGAATATCGCTGGGACGGCGTCGGCGGTACGTTCTTCTTCGTCGATCCCAGGGATGACATGCTCGCGATCGTGATGATGCAATCGCCCTCACAGCGCGGGCGGATTCAGACCGAGGCGAAGACGCTGATCTACGAGGCGCTGGGGAAGTAGCGCTTATGCCGCCCTGACGATCTCCCGCACATGGCCGATCATCTCCTCGATCATCGGCGCGGTCACATCGAGATGGGTGCAGGCGCGGATTCGGCCGTCCATCATTGCGAGCATCACGCCGCGCTTGCCGAGTTCGGCCACCATCTTGTCGCCGGGCACGCCCGCGCCGTCAGGCTTGAAGAACACGAGGTTGGTCTCGGGCTCCTGCACCTCGACGCCTGATATCTGCGACAAGCCGCGCGCGAGGGCGCGGGCGTTGGCGTGATCCTCGGCAAGGCGATCGACATGATGGTCGAGCGCATAAACGCAGGCGGCCGCACAAATGCCGGCCTGCCGCATCGAGCCGCCGAGCCGCTGCTTCCAGCGCCAGACCTCGTCGATGAAGGCGCGCGTACCCGCGATCGCGCCGCCGATCGGCGCGCCAAGGCCCTTGGAGAAATCGATCCAGGCGGAATCCCATCCATCCGCCATCTCGCGCGCGGAAATGCCGGTCGCCACCGACGCATTGAGCAGCCGCGCGCCGTCCATGTGCGTCGCCATTCCGGCGGACTTTGCGATCGCGACCACCTCGTCCAGCGCCTTCTTCTTCCAGATCGTGCCGCCGCCGATATTGGCGGTCTGCTCGACGCTGACCAGCACCTGCGGCGGCTGATAACGCGTGCGCGGATGCAGCGCCTTGCGCAGCGTCTCCGGCGAGAACTGACCATCATCGCCCTTCAGCGGCGTGATCTGAAACCCGCCGAGCGCGGCATGCGCGCCGCCCTCGCGCGCGATGACGTGCGCTGTCTCGTGGGCCAGGATCTCGTCGCCCGGCCGGCAATGCACCAGCGTTGCCGTGACGTTGCACATGGTGCCCGACGGCATGAACACCGCGGCCTCCTTGCCGAGCAGGTCGGCCACGCGCGCGCAGAGAAGATTGACGCTGGGGTCATCGCCGACCTGCTCGTCGCCGACCTCCGCGCGCGCCATGGCCTCCCGCATCGCCGGCGTCGGCTTGGTCTGGGTATCCGAGAGCAGATTGATCCGCACGGGCGGCGCCTTCGGATCGCGCGGGCGAGGGGTATAGTGCATGGTTGGTCTCATCTATTCTGTCGTCATGGCCGGGCTTGTCCCGGCCATCCACGTCTTGCTTGCGGTTGGACCTTAAAGACGTGGATGCCCGGCACAAGGCCGGGCATGACGAAAGTGAAGAGGCGAAACAAAAAGGCCCCGGCAAAACCGGGGCCTTTGAAAATCGCTGGCAGCAAACCAATCAGCGCGAATAGAATTCGACGATCAGGTGCGGCTCCATCTGCACCGCGAACGGCACGTCGGAGAGGCCGGGGACGCGGATGAACTTCGCGGTCATCTTGCCGTGATCGGCCTCGATGTAATCGGGCACGTCGCGCTCGGGGAGCTGGGACGCTTCCAGCACATGGGCGAGCTGCCTGGAGGCTTCCTTGACCTCGATGGTGTCGCCGATCTTGAGCTGGTAGCTCGAGATATTGACCTTGCGGCCGTTCACCTTGACGTGGCCGTGGTTGATGAACTGGCGCGCGGCAAACATCGTGGAGACGAACTTGGCGCGGAACACCACGGTGTCGAGACGGCGCTCCAGGAGGCCGATCAGGTTCTCACCGGTGTCGCCCTTCATCCGGCCGGCCTCGACATAGATGCCGTGGAACTGGCGCTCGGAAATGTTGGCGTAGTAGCCCTTCAGCTTCTGCTTGGCGCGGAGCTGCACGCCGAAGTCGGAGAGCTTGCCCTTGCGGCGCTGGCCGTGCTGGCCGGGGCCATATTCGCGGCGGTTGACGGGGCTCTTCGGGCGGCCCCAGATATTCTGGCCCATGCGGCGATCGATCTTGTACTTCGCCTCACTGCGCTTGGTCATCGCGTCCTCTTTCAGGTCAACAGGGTTTGAGGAAACGCGCCCTCCTGTGCGACCGGCAGAGCCGGCGCTGACAGGTCCAGCCCCCAAAGCTTCAAGGGATGGACCACGGGTCGCGAAACGCATCGCGGGCCGAAGACGGCCCGCGAGCAGGCGGTTCTTAAGGGAAAAACCGCCGTTTTGTCAATGACAAAGGCCTTGCTTTTCAGGCGCCGGCATAGCCAGCGGCCTGGATTTGTCAGCAAGGTAAACTTCTAACATTTTCAACGGCTTATTGCCGGAACCCTGATGTCATGGATAGCGCCGGCGCAATGCAGCTATCGCTTGATCCCCTGAAACGCCGCGGCGATGCCGCGCTGGAACAGCGACCAGTCGAAGCCGAGCGCCAGCGCAAGGTAGCCGCGGTCGATCATCGCATTGGCCTGCTCGGCGGTGCGCGCGACGCCGCCGATCGGCACGCCGCTTTTCAAGATGCCTTCCTCGGCGCGCTTCATCAGCGCCTGCACCTCGGGGTCATCGACCTTGCCGCGCTTGTTGATGGAGGTGGCGAGATCGCCGGGACCGATGACGGCGACATCGATGCCGGGGGTCGCCATGATCTCGTCGATGCGCTCGACGGCATCCGCATGCTCGATGGTGATCATGCAGATCATGTCATCATCGGCAGCGGCCATGTAGTCGGGCATCGAAACGCCCCAGCGGAAGGGCGCGTGGAACGGGCCCCAGAAGCGGTCGCCCTTCGGCGGGTAGCGCAGGCTGCGCACTGCCTTTTCGGCATCGCCACGGTTGCAGATCATCGGAAAATTGATGCCGAGCGCACCGATATCCATCGGTGCCTTCGCAAGCCACGGCTCGTTGGCGGCAATGCGCGCCAGCGGCACGCAGGGCGTGCCTGCTGTCGCCGTGATCATCGCATGCGCGGAAGTGAGATCGATCGGGCCGTGCTCGAGGTCGACGATGATCCAGTCGAGCCCGGACCGGGCCATGATCTGCACGGTCGGGATGCTGGGGATGGTGGCGATCGCGCCGAAGGTCGGGCGCTTCTCACGCCATTCCTTGCGCAGGCGGTTGAGCGGGGTGGGCGCGGCTGACGTCACGGCTGGCTCCGTCGAATGAGGTGGGACGAAACTAGCAGCGCAAGACGGCGCCGGAAAGGATCAGGCCAGCTCGCGGCCGCCGAAGAACGGCATCAAGGCGCGACTCAGCGTGTGCGGCTTGTTCGAGGTGAAGAACATCGCGGCGCGGTCGTCGCGTGCCTCTCCGGCGGCGGGACCGAGCAAGTCCGCGACCCGGCGCGCGATCGCGGGTGCCGGGTCGATCCACTCGACCGGCCAGGGCGCGAGTTTCATAAAGCGCTCAAGCAGCAGCGGATAATGCGTGCAGGCCAGCACGATCGTGTCCGTGCGCGAGGTCTCGCCTTCGGCCGCGCCGACGAAGCAGGGCGCAAGCTCGGCGAGGATGTCGCGCTCGGAGACTTCATGGCCGCTCAGCGCGCTTTCGGCGAGCGACGCAAGCTCGGGCGAGCCTACCAGCGTCACCTCGCAGCCTTGCGCGAAGTCGCGGATCAGCCCGCGCGTATATTCGCGCTGGACGGTGCCCTTTGTGCCGAGCACCGAGATCCGCTTTGTCTTCGACCGGGCGCAGGCCGGCTTGATTGCGGGAACCGTGCCGACAAAGGGAATTTTATAGGCCTGCCGCAGATAGGACATCACGAGCGTGGAGGCGGTATTGCAGGCGATCACGGCGAGGTCCGGCGTGTGGCGATCGATCAGTTCGCCGATCAGCGGCACCACGCGCGCGATGATTTCCTGCTCGGTATGATGGCCATACGGAAAGAAAGCGTCGTCGGCGACATAAACGTAGCGCGCATCGGGCCGCGCGGCGACGATCTCGCGCAACACCGTCATCCCGCCAAGGCCGGAGTCGAATACGAGAATCGTCGGAGATTTGGGCACGGGTGCAATCCTACCCGATCGCGGGTTAGCAATCAGTTGTTTTCATCCTGTCACAAACCCGCGCAATGTGGCGATTTTTGAATGATTCAAGTCGCCTCATGCCGGCCGGGCCGCTATCAGAACGGGTCGAAAATCAGGGATTTTACGAGGACATGTTGAGAAATACGGTCGAGAGCTGGGGCAGCCTGTCCCGCTGGTTTCACTGGATCCTCGGCATCGCGATCCTCGGCATGATCGCCTATGGCTGGTGGATGAACCATTTTCCGGCGCGCGCTGATCGTTTCTTCTACCGCTCGATCCACGCCGATATCGGCTATATCGTGCTGCTGCTTACCGTGATCCGGCTGATCTGGCGCAGCGTCAATCCGACACCGGCGCTGCCGGGCGACACGGCGCCCTGGCAGCGCGTCGTCGCACGCATCAGCCATGCGCTGCTTTATCTCGTGACGATCTTCGTGGCCTTGCTGGGCTGGGCGATGTCAGGCGCGCGACCACCGCAGCAGAACTATGCCAGCTTCTTCGGCTGGTTCAGTGTCCCGCAATTCACCTCGCCCGATAAGGCCGCGGAACACTTTTATGAGGACCGGCACATCTGGTTCGCCTATGTCCTGCTCGCGCTGATCGGGCTGCACATCGCCGCTGCGGCATGGCACCACTTCATCCGCCGCGATCGCGTCGCGCTGCGGATGGTCAGGAGTGACGCGGGCTGAAGTGCTTTACTGCCAACAAAATGGGAAGACGGCCGGCAGCGCGCTGGTCGTGAAGAATCGCAGCATTACCCCGCGGGCATCGTCTTCTCGACCAGGCGCACCCAGTAGGATGCGCCATGCCCGAGGATATTGTCGTTGAAGCGATAAGCGGGGTGATGGCATTCATTGCCGTCGCCCATGCCCAGGAAGACGAACGCGCCGGGGCGGGCCTCCAGCATGAAGGCGAAGTCCTCGCCGCCCATCAACGGTAACACGTGGTCGTCAACACGCTCAGTCCCGACGATGTCCCGCGCCACATCGGCCGCGATCTCCGCCTCCCGCGCGTGGTTCATCGTCACCGGATACATCCGCGTATATTTCGTTTTCGCCGATCCGCCATAGGCACGGGCAATGCTCTCGGCGACCTCGCCGATCCGGCGCTCGACGAGATCACGCACGCCAGGGTCCAGCGTGCGTACGGTGCCCTTCAGCTCCGCGGTTTCGGGAATGATGTTAAAGGCCGTGCCGGCGTGGAACGTGGTGATCGAGATCACCGCCGATTTCAGCGGGTCCACATTGCGCGCGACGATCGACTGAAGCGCATTGACGATCTGCGATCCGATCAGGACGCTGTCGACCGCCTTGTGCGGACCCATTCCGCCGTGACCGCCCTTGCCGTTGACCGTGATCTCGACGCTGTCCGCCGACGCCAACATTGCTCCGGGGTTCATGGCGAAATGGCCTTCGGCAAGGCCGGGCATGTTGTGCATGCCATAGACCTGTTGGATTCCCCAGCGCGTCATCAGCCCGTCGTCGACCATGGCCTTGCCGCCCGCGCCGCCTTCTTCGGCCGGCTGGAAAATCATCACCGCCGTTCCATCGAAATTGCGCGTCTCAGCGAGATATTTGGCCGCGCCCAACAGCATGGCGGTGTGGCCATCGTGGCCGCAGGCGTGCATCAAGCCGGGCGTCTTGGATGCGTAGGGTACGCCCGAGGTCTCCTCGATCGGCAGGGCGTCCATGTCCGCGCGCAGTCCGATGGTTTTGCCGGAGGTGCTCTTGCGGCCGCGGATGATGCCGACGACGCCGGTGCGCCCGATGCCGGTCACGACCTCGTCGCATCCGAATTCGCGGAGCCTGTCGGCGACGATACCGGCGGTGCGATGCACCTCGTACAGCAATTCCGGATGCTCGTGAAAATCGTGCCGCCAGGCGGCCATGTCATCGGCGAGGGCGGCGATGCGGTTGACGATGGGCATGTGTCAATTCGTTCCCGAAAATGAGTTGATTTACGGTTCTATTCCCCGAACACGCGCTTGAAGATCGTGTCGACGTGCTTGAAGTGATAGCCGAGGTCGAACTGCTCGTCGATCTCGGCATCGCTCAGGTATTTCTTCACGTCCGCGTCTTTCTTCAGCAGCGCCTGGAAATCGCCTTCGCCGCGCCAGACCGGCATCGCGTTGCGCTGCACCAGCTTGTAGGAATCCTCGCGGCTCGCGCCCTTTTGTGTCAGCGCGATCAGGAGCCGCTGCGAGTGGATGAGGCCGCCGAGCCGGTCGAGATTCTTCTGCATGTTGGCCGGATAGACCAGGAGCTTGTCGACGAGGCCCGCAAGGCGATTGAGCGCGAAGTCGAGCGTCACCGTCGCGTCCGGTCCGATCATGCGCTCGGCGGAGGAGTGCGAGATGTCGCGCTCATGCCACAGCGCGACGTTCTCCAGGGCCGGCGTCACATAGGCGCGTACCATGCGCGACAGGCCGGTGAGATTCTCCGACAGCACCGGATTGCGCTTGTGCGGCATCGCGGACGAGCCCTTCTGGCCCTCCGAGAAGAACTCTTCGGCTTCCAGCACTTCGGTGCGTTGCAGGTGACGAATTTCGGTCGCAAGCCGCTCCACCGAGGAGGCGACCACGCCGAGCGTTGCAAAATACATCGCGTGGCGGTCGCGCGGGATCACCTGCGTCGAGATCGGCTCCGGCGTCAGGCCCATCGCTTTCGCGACGTGCTCTTCGACCCGCGGATCGATCTGGGCAAAGGTGCCGACCGCACCCGAAATCGCGCAGGTCGCGACTTCCTTGCGGGCGAGCCTCAAGCGCTCGCGGGCGCGGGTGAATTCGGCGTAGGCAAAGGCGAGCTTCAGCCCGAAGGTGACCGGCTCGGCATGGATGCCGTGGGAGCGGCCGACGCTGGGCGTCATCTTGTGCTCGAAGGCGCGCTCCTTCAATGCGGCGAGCACGCGATCGATATCCTCGATCAGGATATCGGCGGCGCGGGTGAGCTGGACGTTGAGGCAGGTGTCGAGCACGTCGGAGGAGGTCATGCCCTGGTGCACGAAGCGCGCTTCGGGCCCGACGATTTCTGCGAGGTGGGTGAGGAAGGCGATGACGTCGTGTTTGGTCTCGCGCTCGATCTCGTCGATCCGCGCCACGTCGAAGACGGCGTTCTTGCCCTTGGCCCAGATGGTCTTGGCGGCTTCCTTCGGGATCACGCCGAGCTCGGCCAGGGCATCCGCCGCATGCGCCTCGATCTCGAACCAGATCTTGAAGCGCGTCTGCGGCTCCCAGATCGCGGCCATTTCCGGGCGGGTGTAGCGGGGGATCATCGAGAGCTCCAGTCAAGGGGCCGGGGCGCGCCGGGCGCGTTCCAGCCAGCTGTTTTTTACGCCGCGCTTTAACAGATCGGGATGCGGGAGGCCACCCGAAGGCGTGGTCCAGGGGTGGAAAACCGAAGGGCGGGCCGCGCAGCGGCTACAGATTGGTCAATCCACACGCGACCGCCAGGCGGACGAGCTGGGCATCGGTCTGCAAGCCGGTCTTCGCCTTGACCATATAGTGATAGTTCTGGACGGTTTTCAGGCTCAGATTGAGGTTTGCCGCGATCTGATCGGCGGTCGAGCCGGCCGCAAGCTGCCTTAAGATTTCGATCTCGCGTTCACCGAGGCGCTCCAGCATCGATTGCGACGGGTTCAGGCTGTCTTCGGCCAGCGCATGGGCAATGTCGTCGCTCATCGCCCGTTCGCCGCGCGCGACCGATCGGATGGCCTGGATCAGCGCCGCCGGCTCGCTGCTCTTGGTAACAAAGCCGCTGGCGCCGGCATTGAAAGCTGTCTTCACCAGGGCCGCCTCGCCATGCATGCTGAAAACGAGGATCCGCGCGCGATCGTCCCGCGCGCGGATGTTCCTGACAGCCTCGAGGCCGCTTGCTCCCTTCATCGAGATGTCCATGACCACGACATCGGGAGTGTGCGTCTTGAACGCCGCGTAGGCACCGGCCGCGTTGTCGGCTTCGGCGACGACGCGAAAGTCGCTCTGGTTTTCCAGCACGCGCCGGTAGCCCTGGCGTACGACAGGGTGGTCGTCCACCAGCAGGATCGAAATCGTCGGGCTCGCCGTCATGCCGCCAGCGGGATCGTCGCCGCGACGCTGAGGCCACGCGTCGCGCGCGCGATCGAGAGCGAGCCGCCGACCGCCGCTATTCTCTCGCGCATCCCGGTCAGGCCAAACCCGGTCGACCGTGCCACGCTTGCGACGTCTCCACCGCCATCATCCTCGACACAGATCAGGAGCGCGTCTTCCTTGCCGCCGCGCCGCTCGATCCGCACCGAGATCTCGCGCGCGTCGCTGTGCCGGAGCGCGTTGGTCAGGCATTCCTGGGTGACGCGGTAGGCCGTGGTGGCGACCTGTCCGCGGACGTCGGTGAGATCGCCCTGCATGTCGAGCTGCACCAGCGGCCGCTCGGCATTCTGCGACCGCCAGCTCTCGACCAGGTTGACCAGGCTCGCCTCGAAACCGAGTTCATCGGCTGGAGGGTGGCGCAGGCGTTTCAGCGTATCCCGCAAGCTGGCCATGATGCGCAGCGCGGAGGCGGAAATCATCCGCGCATCCTGCGCGATGCCTTTCCGGTCTTCATCGGAGGCGCTCGCCGTTTCGATGGTGTTGGCGAAAGCCATGATGGCGGTGAGGTTCTGCCCGAACTCGTCGTGCAGCTCGCGCGCCAGTGCGCGCCTCTCATCGTCACGGATTTCGATCAGGCGCTGGGTCAATGCGGCGCGTTGCTCGGTTGCCAGCGCCAGGCGTTCGCCAAGGTTGGTCACGGCGCTTCCGATCATCGCCAGCTCGATCGATTCAAACTTAGGCAGTTGGGTCCGGTATTGGCCATCGGCCATCCGCCGCAACGCGGTCACGATCGAACGTGCCGGCGCAAGGGTGTGGGCGATCGCAAGCGAGGCGAGCAAGCCGATCGCCACCGCCATCAGCAGGGCGACGTCGATATTGCCGAGGATGTGCGCCCAGGCGAGCCAGATCGCCGCGTCGGGATCGGCAACAGCCACTACGGTGCCCGTCGTGGTGGCGCGGGTGGAAACCGGCTGGACCACGGCCTCATGGTTGCCGAGCAGCGCCTGGACCGTCGCGGCGAACCACGCTGGAGGGGCCTTGCCGAGTCCCTTGCTCTGGCCGCAGAGCGGCTTTTCGAATGGCGTGCGCGGCTCGAACTGGATGCAGACTCCGGGCGAGATCAGCTTCATCGTCTCGATAGTGCGCCATTCGGGAACCGGGAGGAGATGCTCCTGTGTCCTGCTGCTGCGCAACAGGAGTTCCCGCCAGTACAGTGCTTCCAGCGCCTGGGACACGCGCTGGGCCGACGCCGCAGTTGCGCGATCCACGCTTCGATAGGCATCAAAGGTGGCCCAGACAGTCGCGGCCGCCAGACACAGGCTGACAACCACAAGCAGCCGGGCGATGAGCTGAAGCATGAGGCGCATGCGGTCATCTCCGGAGGAGTTTCGCAAGGAGGGTAACAACACTCTGTTCCCCCGCCAATGGCAAGCTTGCCCCGAAATACCACTCGGGAAAATTTCCCAACCGATCGGAGGCATATCACCTTGGACGGCAACCCGGCGGTTCTGCTTAACTGACGCCTGTTCGCAGAGCGCGCTTCAAAGACGCAGTCTTTCCGGGAGCTGAAACAACATGAGCACGATCACGAGTGGAGCGGTGGCATTGCCGAGGGGAGGCAGTCCCGAGCGCGGGCCCTTGCTGCTCTGGATGATCTTCACGGGTCTGTCCATCTTCGCCGCCGTGCTGCTGTGGCGATATGGACTGATCCATTTGATGCTGTCTTCGGACCGCACCTACATTTCGAGCGTCATTGCCGTGCTTTACATCGTGACCTGCGGCCATTGCTTCTGGCGCACCAGGGCCATTGCACGCGAAGCGGAAGTAGCGCGGCAAGCTCGCGCGATCCTGTCGGCGCCCGACGGCACTGAGGCACTCAAGGGCGAGGCGCGCGCGCTGCCGGCCGGGCTGGTGACGGATCACATCAAGAGCCTCGTCACCAAGGCCGACACGCAAGGCAAGGGACCAATCGATCAGACCTTGCTGCTCCGCTCGCTGGCCGATCGCCTGCGCGGCTCCAACGGCTTCGGCTCCTTCGCTTCCGATACGCTGATGAAGCTCGGCCTGCTCGGCACCATCGTCGGTTTCATCATCATGCTGGCGCCGATCGCCGGCCTCGATGCCGCCGACAAGGTGGCGATGAAGTCGTCAATGGGGATGATGAGCGACGGCATGGCGGTCGCCATGTACACGACGTTGGCGGGCCTGGTCGGCTCGATCATGGTCAAAATTCAATATTACATGCTCGACGGCGCGACGCAGCGGGTATTCTCGGACGCGGTGACGCTGACGGAGACGCGGGTCACGCCCGTCCTGGAGCGGCACCATAATGGATGATTTCACGCTCTATCCGCGCGAGGAGCAATTTGATCCTTTCAGCGTGATGCTGTTCAAGGCGCTGCAGGTCGTTGCCTTCCTGTTCTTCATCGCGCTGCTGTCAATCTCGCCGGACTCCAAGGACGGCAAGATCGACTCCAAGGCCGAGTTCATCATCACGCTGGACTGGCCCGACAATCATCCTGACGATCTCGACCTCTTCGTGCAGGATCCGATCGGCAACATCGCCTGGTATCGTCATCGCGAGGCCGGCTTCCTGACGCTCGATCGCGACGATCGCGGCGGCTCCAACGATTTCATCCTGGTCAATGGCAGGAAAATCCCGTCGCCGATTCGCGAGGAGATCGTGACCGTCCGCGGCATCGTTGCCGGCGAATATACCGTCAACGTCTCGCACTTTCAGGCGACCACCGGACTGCCGGTCGAGGCGACCGTGAAGGTGCAGAAGCTCAATCCGACCGCGCAGGTTATCTTCGACGACAAGGTGATCGTCAATCACACCGGCGACGAGAAGACTGCCGTGCGGTTCAAGGTCAACGCCGAGGGCAAGGTCACCGACGTGTTTCAGCGCCCGAAATCGCTGCTCGAAACCTTCCGCAATGTGCGGGCCAACGGCGCTGACATCGATCCGAAAACCGGCGTGAGGATGTTGCGGCAATGAACAGTCTGCAATCGGTCATCGTCACGCTGTCGATCGGCTACGCGCTGCTCGGCGCGCTGCTCCTGCTGGTGCTGGTCTATGCGCGCTTGCC
>Ga0310811_10007366_pt1 | contig 14086 bp, 9 predicted proteins | sample YCmetagenome_FD_207642 | JGI IMG/M metagenome (GOLD analysis project Ga0310811, IMG submission 207642) | Soil microbial communities from experimental microcosm in Duke University, North Carolina, United States - YC | ecosystem: Engineered > Artificial ecosystem > Soil microcosm > Unclassified ...
CCCTGCGATGATCGTGTAGAGCGCGTTGCGGGCGGCCGAGTCCACGGCCGGGTCGCGCACCGCGCTGTCCGGCGGCAGCACCGCGCCGGCCAGCCGGTCGGCCGCCTCCTCGGGACCGCTCGCCCCGCCGAACAGGTCGAAGCCCCAGGACTGCGGACCGGCCGGGACGGTCGGATCGATGTCGACGTCGAAGAAGTCCGGCAGCTGGCGCGCGTCGAAGGCGGATCCGGTCGGGTCGATCACGACGACCGAGGCCATCCCGACGAGCGTCTGCAGGCCGAGCAGTTCGATGATCGGGCGGGCGAACGAGCGCGTCTTGCCCGCTCCGGGCGGGCCGACCACCAGCATGGAGGTGCGCAGCACCTCGGTGTCGAGGGCGAACCACTCCTGCTGGTGGGTGGCCGGGTTCCGGTCGGTCTCCGCGGCCACGCCGAGCCGGGCCTGCCCGGTGACCAGGTCGTGCTGGACCAGGCGCGGCATCGGCAGGTCGCGCTGGCCGGAGGGGTGCAGGAACGCGCCGCCGCCCTTCTCCTGGATGGCCACCGCTATCGGCGCCAGCTCCTGCGGGCCGTCCTGCCGCGCCGTGCGCTGGACCATGCGCGCCACCCGCACGTAGTCCACGTCGGTCAGCTCGCCGGTCGCGACCTCCTCGTCCAGCCGCCGCGCCGCGTCGAGGAAACCCGCCGCGCGCAGGTCCGACCACAGGTCCGGACGCGGCTTGGGCACGGGCGCCGGCTGCGGCGGCTCCGGCCGGTAGCGCAGCCACAGCCAGCGCAGCACGACGTGCCACCGGCCGTAGCCGCCCAGGCCCGCCACCAGGATGACGATGTACAGGAGCTGCTCGGCCCCGCCGCTGAGCCCGATCTCCGAGAGCACCCAGCCGAACGGGAGCAGCAGGCCGACGTAGAGGGGCACGAACAGGATCAGCGCCAGGCGCGCCCGGCGCCGGATGTGCGGTTCGAGGGGGCCGGGGCGCCCGCCCGCCTCGCCGTCGGCGGAGCGGCCGTAGGCGAACACGCCGGGGACGTCGACCACCCGGTCGCCGTGCACCCAGCTCACCAGGTCGGGGCGGGTCTGCTCGGTCCACGCCGCGCCGGTCCAGTAGCGCAGCTGCGGCTGCCCGCTCGGGCAGGGGTACCAGCCCTCGCGCATCCCCTGCCGCCTGGCCGGCGCGCCCGCGGCCGCGCCCTCGTCCACCGTCACTTGCCGCTCCCCTGCCTGCCGACGACCGGCCTGATGACCTGTCGGATCGATGGTATCGAGCAGGGACGCCGGCGAAAGGTGCCCGCGGCGGGCGCGTCGGCGGACGGACCGCGGCCGGGTCGGGGCGCGGTCGGGCGCGGTTGGGCCGGGCGGTGCAGACACTGTGCGAAGGAACGTCCGGATAATGGCGACGACGTGTGAGGTGTCGTAGCGTCGGAGCTTGGCTAATGTCGATGGCAAGCCCTCCCGCATGACGAAATGGAGTCAGTATGTCCGCGCTCGCCCACGGCGGCCCCACCCTTCCGCAGGAGCGCCGCCTCGTCACCGAGATCCCGGGACCGGTCTCGCGGGAGCTGTTCGAGCGGCGCAACGCCGTCGTGGCGAACGGCGTGTCGACCACGCTTCCGGTGTTCGTCACGCAGGCGGGCGGCGGCGTGGTGGTGGACGCGGACGGCAACTCGCTCATCGACTTCGGCTCCGGCATCGCCGTGACCGGCGTCGGCAACGCCGCCGAGGCGGTGGTCAACCGGGCCGGGGAGCAGCTGCGCCGGTTCACCCACACCTGTTTCATGGTGACGCCGTACGAGTCGTACGTGGCGGTGTGCGAGCAGCTGGCCGAAGTGACCCCGGGCGAGTTCCCGAAGAAGTCCGCCCTGTTCAACTCGGGCGCGGAGGCCGTGGAGAACGCGGTGAAGATCGCCCGCTCGTACACGAAGCGGCAGGCGGTCGTCGTCTTCGACCACGGCTACCACGGGCGGACCAACCTTACCATGGCGCTGACCGCGAAGAACATGCCGTACAAGGACGGCTTCGGGCCCTTCGCGCCCGAGGTCTACCGGGTGCCGATGGCCTACCCGTTCCGCTGGCCGACCGGTCCGGACAACTGCGCCGCCGAGGCCGCGGAGCAGGCGATCTCGCAGATCGAGAAGCAGGTCGGGGCGAAGAACGTGGCCGCCGTGATCATCGAGCCGATCCAGGGCGAGGGTGGATTCGTCGAGCCGCCGCTCGGCTTCCTGCCCCGGATCGCCGAGTTCTGCGCCGCGAACGGCATCGTGTTCATCGCGGACGAGATCCAGACCGGCTTCTGCCGCACCGGCGACTGGTTCGCGGTCGAGCACGAGGGCGTGGTGCCCGACCTGATCACCACGGCGAAGGGGCTGGCCGGCGGCCTGCCGCTGGCGGGCGTGACCGGCCGGGCCGAGATCATGGACGCCGCGCACGCCGGCGGGCTCGGCGGCACCTACGGCGGCAACCCGGTGGCCTGCGCCGGCGCGCTGGGCGCGATCGAGACGATGCGCGCCCTCGACCTGCCGGCCGCCGCCCGCCGGATCGGCGGGATCATGCTGCCCCGGCTGAACAAGATGGCGGCGCGCTTCCCGCAGATCGGCGACGTGCGCGGGCGCGGCGCGATGGTCGCGGTCGAGCTGGTGGCGCCGGGCACCAAGGACCCGGACGCCGCGCTCACCGGCCGGATCGCCAAGGCCTGCCACGAGCAGGGCCTGGTCGTGCTGACCTGCGGCACCTACGGCAATGTGCTGCGTTTCCTGCCGCCGCTGGTGATCGGTGAGGACCTGCTGAACGAGGGCCTGGACATCATCGAGGCCGCCTTCGAGCGGGCGACCGCGGGCGAGTAGCGGTGCGGCGGGGCCGCGCGGGATCCGGAACCGCAGGATCCGGAACGCGGTGCGATCGGCGGCTGAGAATCGATGTATTAGCCTCCTTTCGGGCGTAGTGTGAGTGGTGAGGTGTAAAGACTGTTTCACCCGGCGTCGTCGGCTCTGCAGGACCGGCGGCGCCGGGTTCCGTCTGCGCACCGGGTTCTGTCCGCGTACCGGCTCCGTCCGCGGGCCGGGATCCGTCTGCGGCACCGAGGTCTCCGCGGACGCCCGCGCAGGGGTTAGGGTCGGGGGCGATGATCGAGACGCGACAGCCCGTCGCGCAGCAGCCGGACCGGTGGCGGTCCTGGTGGGCCGCGCCGACCGTACTGCTGGCCGGGTTCGGGCTGCTGCTGTGGCAGGTGGTCGCGAACGGCCTGGTGACGCGCGTCGATGTGCACGTCCGAGACGCGATCCAAGGCACCGCCGGCTCTGCCGACCGGCACTGGCTCTATCGGTTCGGCCGTGGCTGCGCCGACCTCGGGAACCAGCCGCCGGCCATCCTCACCCTCCTCGTCGTCACGGCGTTCGTGGCCTGGCGCGCCCGATCCTGGCGGCCGGTGCTGATCACCGCCGGCGCCGGGCTCGTGCTGGCGACCGTCATCCCGCTGAAGATCTGGGTCGGCCGCCCGGGACCGGGCGAGACCGCCCTCGGCGACGCGATCCTGGGCTTCTTCCCCTCCGGCCACACGGCGGACGCGCTGTGCTGTTACGGCACGGCAGCGTTCCTGCTGGCGACGTTCGTGTGGACGGGAGTCGTCGCGCGCCGGTGGCTCGCGGCGATCCCGGCAGCTCTGTTGGCGTTCACGATCTTCGGTCTCCTCTGGTCGAACTTCCACTGGCTCTCGGACGTGGTCGGCTCGCTGTGCTGGTGCGGAGCCTGGCTGATCGTGCTCTACCGGTACGGCCGACCTGCGGTGCCGACTGCGTCGGCGGAGATCTCGCCAAACGAGTCGGATGAGTCGGACGAGCCGGAGGCCGCCGCGGATCAGGCGAAGACATAGCCGGGCGGAAGCTTGAAGGTCGCCGGACGGTTCAGCAGGGCCCGTAGTTCGCCCCAGACCTCGTCCCACCGGTCACGCACCTCGCCCGGCGACGCCTGCGCGACGGTCATCCGCAGGACGTTCGACATCCAGCGGCGGCGCGCGGCAGCGGGCTCGCGCCCGGGCGACGGATCGAGCTCGAGGGCGACGCCGTAGTCCGCCCAGATCGCGCCGGGCAGCACGGCGACACGGCCCGTCGCCTGCTCGATGATCCGGCGGTTCCACTGTGGTGCCGGCGCGGCCACGCGGGCGAGCTGACGGCGGCACTGCGCCTCGGCGCCGGTGCGGATGCCGTCCGCGAACTCGACCAGCACGGCACGCAGCCGGGCGGACTGCCAGGTCTGGTTCGCGTCGAGCTCCGCACGCAGTTCGGCGGGCGAGCTGCGGCCGGTGTGCACGAGTTCGCCGACGATCCGCCGGATGAGCTCGGTGTCCTTGGTGTCCAGGCAGGCGTCCACGGCGGCGCGCGCGACGGGCGCGACGCGGCAACCCTCGATCTCCACGGGCTCGGGCATCCGGCGGGTGCGGGAGACGAGCACGAACGCTGCGGAAGCGCGGCGCCGGGTGACGGGGATGAGGATTTTGACGGGCTCAAGACCTGCCGCGAGATCCGAAGCCGCACAGGTGCACACGACCGTGGAAGCGGCTGAAGGCGCACCGGCGGAGGCATCAGCCGGAGTGACAGCGGAAGCAGCGGCAGGAGCTCCGGCGCCCGCACGCCCGACGGCATCAGCACGCCCGGTGAAGTCGGCCGTGGTCTGGAGCGCGGTGATGACACGGTGGGCGCGCAGCGCGGCAAAGCCGGTCACGACCGAGCCGGGCCCGGCGAAAAGCAGGGCGGCGCGCAGCGGTCCGAGGCCGGACAGTGCCTGGTCGTGGCTCGCGCAAACGCCCTTGAGCACCCGGCGCCACGGCCCGCCCGGGCGTTCGCGGTGGCGGATCGTGGACGGCGGCACGCCCAAGCCGATCAGCTGGGACCGGGTGGCCAGGCCGCCCTGGACGGCGAAGAGCCGGGCGACGGCTCGCTTGTCATAGTTCTTCTGGTTCGGCATGGATCAAGGATCACCGGCGATCCGCGACTCGGACATCGTGCAATCTGCGTACATCGCGTACGGAGAATGCAGGAGGCTTGCGGAGTGACCCCCGGAACGCGTTCACCCCGTCGGCCCACGGTCCGAAGACCGCGGACGGACGGGGTGAACCGGGCGGAGCCGCGCTCGGCCGTCCCTCAGCCGTTCGTCGGGAAGCCCAGGTTGATGCCGCCGTGCGACGGGTCGAGCCAGCGCTGAGTGACGGCCTTGGTCCGGGTGTAGAAGTGCACGCCCTGCGTGCCGTACGCGTGCGAGTCGCCGAACAGCGAGTTCTTCCAGCCGCCGAACGAGTAGTACGCCACCGGCACCGGGATCGGCACGTTGATGCCGACCATGCCGACCTCGACCTCGTTGCGGAACCTGGTCGCCGCGCCGCCGTCGTTGGTGAAGATGGCCACGCCGTTGCCGTAGAGGTTCGAGTTGATCAGCTCGAGCGCCTCCTCGTACGAGTGCGCACGCACGACCGAGAGCACCGGGCCGAAGATCTCGTCGGTGTAGATCGGCATCTCGCGGGTCACGTGGTCGAACAGCGTCGGGCCGAGCCAGAAGCCGTTGCCGGTGTCCACGCCGGTCTCGGCGTGCGAGTCGATCGGGTGCTTGCGCCCGTCCACCACCAGGGTGGCGCCGGCCTGCACGCCGGAGTCCAGGTACGAGGTGACCTTGTCCCGGTGCACGCCGGTGACCAGCGGGCCCATCTCGGAGGCCGGGGAGCAGCCGGGGCCCACGCGCAGCCTGGCCATCCGCTCGGTGATCCTGCCGACCAGCTCGTCGCCGATCGGGTCGACCGCGACCAGCACGGACACGGCCATGCAGCGCTCGCCGGCCGCGCCGAACCCGGCGTTGACCGCGGAGTCGGCGGCCAGGTCCAGGTCCGCGTCCGGGAGCACGAGCATGTGGTTCTTCGCCCCGCCGAGCGCCTGCACGCGCTTGCCGTACCGGGTGCCGTTCTCGTACACGTACCGGGCGATCGGGGTGGAGCCGACGAAGGAGACGGCCTTGACGTCCGGGTGCTCGAGGATCCGGTCGACCGCGACCTTGTCGCCGTGCACGACGTTGAACACCCCGTCCGGCAGCCCGGCCTCCTTCCACAGCGCGGCCAGCCAGTTCGCCGCGGACGGGTCCTTCTCGCTGGGCTTGACGATCACCGTGTTGCCGGTGGCGACGGCGATGGGGAAGAACCACATCGGCACCATCGCCGGGAAGTTGAACGGCGAGATGATCGCGACCGGGCCGAGCGGCTGCTGCAGCTCGTAGACCTCGACGCCGGTGGACGCCTGGTCGGTGAAGCCGCCCTTGAGCAGCTGCGGGATGCCGCAGGCGAACTCGACCACCTCGATGCCGCGGGCGACCTCGCCGAGCGCGTCCGCGTGCACCTTGCCGTGCTCGGAGACGATGAGCGCGGCGAGCTCCTCGCGCCTGGCGTTGATCAGCTCGCGGAAGCGGAACAGGACGGCGACCCGCTTGGCCAGCGAGGTGGCCCGCCAGCCGGGGAAGGCCGCGGCGGCCGCGGCCACCGCGTCGTCCACCTCGCGCACCGAGGCGAAGTCCACCGTCCCGGTGAGCGCGCCGGTGGCCGGGTCGTAGATGTCGCCGTGGCGCTCGGCCGTGCCGGTCCACGGCTGGCCCTCGATCCAGTGCGTCACATGCTTGCTCACGAAATGACCTCTGCCTTCAGGGATGGGCGGGGGGTTGCGGAGGGAACGGCGGGCGTGATTGTTGCGGTGCCCTCTCCTCGAGTCTGCGGCGGCCGCGGCCGCCGCGTCACTTTCCAATGTGTCGGCCGGTGGCCGATCCGCCTTACGGTCAGGAGTCGAAACCGAGGCCGAACCGGTCCAGGGCGCGCAGCCACAGGTTGCGCCGGCCGCCGTCGCGGTCGGCGCGGGCCAGCGACCAGGCGGTCGCCCGGATGCCGAGGGCCCTGGCCGGCTCGGGCGGGAACGGCAGCGGCCTGGACCTGACCATCGCGAGCTCGGTCAGCTCGGTCGGTTCGCCGGAGAGCAGGTCCAGCATGACGCGGGCGCCGAAGCGGGTGGCGCCGACGCCGAGGCCGGTGAAGCCCGCCGCGTGGGCGACCCTGCCGTCGTAGGCGGTGTCGAAGAACGCGCAGAACCGGGTGCAGGTGTCGATGACCCCGCCCCACTTGTGCGAGAACCGGACCTCGGCCAGCTGCGGGAAGGCCTCGTAGAAGTGCCCGGCCAGCTTCTCGAACGTCTTCGGCCGCTGGTCGAGCTCGGGGGCTATGCGGTTGCCGAAGTGGTAGACGGCGTCGTAGCCGCCCCACAGGATCCGGTTGTCCGCGCTCAGCCGGTAGTAGTGGAAGTGGTTGGCGCTGTCTCCGACGCCCTGCCGGTTTCGCCAGCCGATCGACGCCATCTGCGCGGGCGTGAGCGGCTCGGTCATCAGAGCGTAGTCGTAGACCGGCACGATGTACGGGCGGACCCGCTTGAGCAGCGAGGGGAAGACGTTCGTGCCCAGCGCGACGCGTGCGGCGGTGATCCGGCGGCCGTCCACGGTCCGCAGCGCCATCCCGGTCGCGGTCTTCTCCAGCCCGGCCACGCGCGTGCCCTCGTGGATCCGCACGCCGCGCCTGAGGCAGGCGTCGCGCAGACCCCAGGCGAGCTTCGCCGGATGCACCATCGCGCAACCTTCGCGGTCCCACAGGCCGGCGTGGTACGTCGGCGAGTCCAGTTGCGCGCGCACGGCCTCGGCGTCGAGGAACTCGACGTGCTCGCCGTACTTCCCGGCCACCTCCGCGTATTCGGCGAGGTCCTCGGCCTGCCACGGCGCGGTGGCGACGCTCAGCTGGCCGGTGCGCTCCCAGTCGCAGTCGATGCCGTACTCGCGCACACTCGCCTGCATCGCGTCCAGGTTCTCCTCGCCGAGCCGGACGAGGGTGCGCAACTCTGATTCGAAGCGGTCGAGGCCGTTGGGCAGCCCGTGGGTGAGCGAGGCCTCGGCGAAGCCGCCGTTGCGTCCGGAGGCGGCCCAGCCGATCCGGTTCGCCTCGACCAGCACCACCTCGCGTCCCGGGTCGCGTTCCTTGGCGATCAGCGCGGTCCACAGCCCGCTGTAGCCGCCGCCGACCACCGCGAGATCGCACTCGAGGTCCCCGGCGAGGGCGGGCAGCGCCTCGGGACGGCCGGGGTCGTCCAGCCAGAACGGTACTGGCGCGGCCCCGGCCAACGCATGGCTGACGTCCATCGCAGGTCCCTCTCGGTCGTTCGTGCGGTCTCAGGGGGTCGCGCTCATCTTCGCCGTCGGCCGCGGCGGCGCACCAACCTCACCGGTGTCTGATCAACCGCGCGAATCTTGCAGAGTGAAAGCCCGCTCCGCGCCACCTTATGCGGTCGTCCCGGTCACTCGGCGTCCCGGCGCGCGGGACGCCGAAGAGGCCGAGGAGACCGAAGCGATCGAAGAGATCGAAGAGACCTAAGAGACCTAAGAGACCTAAGAGGCTGAAGATCCAGCGGAGGCCGCCGCGTCGCCGCGACGGCCTCCGCGGAGAACGGGGCTCACGCGGCCGAGGAGGCCCGCATGGACTTCACGATCTGCGGCACCTGGGCGCAGGCGATGCCGATCAGGGTGATCAGCAGCATCGTCGATCCGATGACGTCGATCTGCGCGGGCACCGAGTGCTGGAACGAGGCGTACACGTACATCGGGAACGTCACCTCGTTGCCCGCTGTCAGCACCGTGATGATGTAGTCGTCGATCGAGAGCGCGAAGGAGAGCAGCGCCGCGGCCAGGATGCCGGGCATCACCAGCGGCAGGGTGACCCGCCGGAAGGTCTGCACCGGCGTGGCGTACAGGTCGGCCGCCGCGTTCTCCAGGGTCGGGTCCATGCCGGACAGCCGCGCCTTGACCGTCACCACCACATAGCTGAGCGAGAACATCACGTGCGCGATGACGATCGTCCAGAATCCGAGCGAGCCGCTGCCGATCGTGTTGTAGAAGAACGTCACCAGCGTCATGCCCATGGTCACCTCGGGCGCGGCCATCGGGAGGAAGAGCAGCACGTTGAGCGCCGAGCGGGCCTTGAAGCGGTGGCGCATCATGGCGAAGGCGACCATCGTGCCCAGAGCCGTGGCGCCGACCGTCGCGATGACCGCGATGACCACCGAGAGCTTGATCGCCGAGCACATGTCCGCGCTCGCACACGGGTTCTGCCAGGCGTTCGTGGAGAACTTGTTCCAGACGAAGTTGTATTTGTTGGCCGGCTGGTTGAAGGAGAAAACCAGCATCACGACGTTCGGCGCGACCAGGAAGACGAGGATCAGGATCGTGACGAACAGCAGCAGGTGGGCCTTGATCCAGTCGAAGAACTTGAAGATCACAGCAGGTCCTCCGTTCCGGCCTTCTTGACATAGCCGAGCACGATGATCAGCGTGCCGGCCGTCAGCACGACGCCCATGGCCGACGCGATCGGGTAGCCGAGTTCGGTGCGCAGCGCCTGGTTCTCGATCACCTGGCCGATCACCATCGTGTTCGGGCTGCCGAGCATGTACGCGTTGACGTAGTCGCCGACCGCGGGAATGAAGGTCAGCAGGGTGCCCGCGATCACGCCGGGCAGGGACAGCGGCCAGGTGACGTACCGCCAGGTCCGGTAGGCCGAGCAGTACAGGTCGGCACCCGCCTCGTGCAGCCGCGGGTCGATCTTCTCCAGCGAGGTGTAGAGCGGCAGCACCGTGAACGGCAGGAAGTTGTAGACCATGCCGAAGATCACCGAGAACGGCGAGTTGAGCAACTGGTGGTCGTTGGTCAGCAAGCCCATGTGCGCCATCACGTTCGTGAGCCTGAGATCCATCAGCACCCGCGTGACCGGCCCGTGGTCGGCCAGGATGGTCTCCCACGCGATCGTGCGGATCAGGAAGCTGGTGAAGGCCGGTGCGATCACGAGGGCCATCAGCAGGTTCTTCCAGCGTCCGCCGCGGAAGGCGATGAAGTACGCCAGCGGATAGCCCAGCAGCAGGCACAGAACCGTGCACGTGACGGAGTAGATCACCGAATGCACGATCTCGGAGTTGTACAGGCTGAACATGTCCGAGTAGTTGGCCCAGCGCCAGGTGAGCGTGAAGCCCTCGTCGATGCTGCCGGTCTGCACCGAGGCGGAGACCGCCGTGATGATCGGCACCAGGAAGAAAACGATCAGCCACAGCACGCCGGGGGCGAGCAGCAGGTAGGGCAGCACGTTGCGCTTCGGCTTGTGCTCCGCGGCGGGCGGGGTGAGCGGCGTGGCGGGCTCGGCCTCGGCGGTCGCCGCGGTCACGACGCCGCCTCCTCGTCGGTCTCCGCGCCCGCGTCGATGTCCTGGCCGCCGTCGAGCCCGAAGGTCTGGCCGGGCTCCCAGTGCAGGCTGACCTCCGAGCCCGGACGGTGGATCTCCTGACCGGAGTTCTGTTCGAAGACCGCCAACTCCTGGCCCCACGGCATCTTCACCAGGTACTGGGTGGAGACGCCGATGAACGACGCATCTGTCACCACGCCGCCGTCCAGCACGTTGCGGCCGGCCGGGATCTGCGCCCCGTCCGCGGCCAGGTGCACCTTCTCCGGGCGCACGCCGATGATCGCGGCGCCCGACTCGGCCCGGCAGCGGGCCGCGGGCAGGGACATCCGGCGGCCGTGCGACTCGACCGTGACGGTGTCCCCGTCCCTGCCGGCCACGGTGCCCGCGACCAGGTTCGACTGCCCGAGGAAGTTGGCCACGAACGTGGTCGCCGGGTTCTCGTAGAGCTCCTCCGGGGAGCCCATCTGCTCGATCCGCCCGGCGTTCATCACCGCGATGGTGTCGGCCATGGTCATGGCCTCCTCCTGGTCGTGCGTGACGTGCACGAAGGTCAGGCCCACCTCGGTCTGGATGTGCTTGAGCTCGATCTGCATCTGCCGCCGCAGCTTCAGGTCGAGCGCGCCGAGCGGCTCGTCGAGCAGCAGCACCTGCGGCTGGTTGATCAGGGCGCGCGCCACGGCCACGCGCTGCTGCTGGCCGCCGGACAGCTGCGCGGGCTTGCGCCTGGCCAGATGGCCCAGCTCGACCAGCGTCAGCATGTCTTCGACCTGCTTCTTGACGTCCTTGACGCCGCGCCGGCGCAGTCCGAACGCGACGTTCTCGAAGATGTCCAGGTGCGGGAAGAGCGCGTAGTTCTGGAAGACGGTGTTGACCGGCCGCTTGTACGGCTTGGTATCGGTGACCTCGGCGTCTCCCAGATAGATGCGCCCGGCGGTGGGCGCCTCGAGCCCCGAGACCATGCGCAGCGTCGTCGTCTTGCCGCAGCCTGAGGCGCCGAGCAGGGCGAAGAAAGAGCCCTGCGCAATGGTCAGGTCCAGTCCGTCGACCGCCGTGAACGAGCCGAAGCGCTTCGTCAACCCCTGCAGGCGCAGGTCGCCGACGGCGTCGAATGTGCTCATCGATGCTTGCCTTACTGTCCGACCGGGCTCAGCCGGCGATCTGCTGGAACTGGGTGGTGTAGGAGTTGAGCTTGTCGACGCTCAGGCTCATGAAACCCTTGGCTCCGGCCCTCATCGCATCGGTCGGCACGATCAGCGGGCTGGCGGCGGTCTCCGCGTCCAGCTTCTTGAGCGCCTCGGCCGCGCCGCTGACCACCGGGATGTAGTCGATCCAGTCGTCCAGCGCGGCGGCGATGTCCGGGTTGTAGTACCAGTTCATCAGCAGCTCGGCGTTCTTCTTGTGCCGCGCGTAGTTCGGGATGCACATGTTGTCGGACCAGGAGAGCATGCCCTCCTTGGGCAGGTTCACGGTGACCAGGTTGTCCTGGCCGAGCTGCGCGACGTCGCCGGAGTAGGCCATCGTGGCGCCGATGTTGCCCTGGCTGAAGGAGCTGATGTAGTCCTGGCCCATGAACTGCCGCACCTGACCGCTCGCCTTGGCCTGCTTGACGTAGTTCAGCGCGTCGGAGAAATCCGCGTCGGTGAAGTTCGCCGGGCTCTTGCCGAGCGCGAGCAAGGCGAAGGCGATGGTGTCCTCCATCTCGGCGAACAGCACGACCTGGCCCTTGAGGTCGGGGCGCTCGAACAGCTCCTTGATGGAGGTGACCGGCTCCTTCACGATGTTCTTGTTGTACGCGATGGTGGTGTAACCGTAGGCCCAGGGCATCGTGAACTTGCGGCCCGGGTCGATCGGGTCGTTGAGGATCTCCGGCAGCATGTTCGCGTGGTTCGGGATGTTCGACAGATCCAGCTGCTGGATGTAGTTGTAGTGCCGCAGCACCGGGATCATGTAGTCGGTGAAGACCATCAGGTCGTCGCCGGTGTCCTTGCCCGTCGACAGGTCCGGGTCGAGCTTCGTGTAGTACTCGTTGTTGTCGGTGATGTCCTCGACGTAGTTGACCTTGATCCCGTACTTCTTCTCGAACTGGTCGAGGGTCGGGTGATCGCTGGTGTTGGTGTCGCTGGCGACGTCGATGTACGAGCCCCAGTTGTGGAAGTTCACCGTCTTCTCGGTGGCCGAGTAGTCCTTGCCGGCGTGGCCGGTGGCCTGGGCGGCGGGGACGGCGGCCTGTTTCGGCGAGGTGCCGCACGCGGCGAGCAGGCCGGCCGCCGACAGACCGAGAGCGCCGGCGCCTCCGGCTCGCATCAGAGCTCTGCGGGAGAGCGCATAGGTCGCCGAGGAGCGGCGCATCGCACCGGCGGAGGCGGCGGCCCCCAGTGCCGATATCTGGTCCTGAGTACGGTCAGCCATGGTGGGCCTCTCTTGCCGGGGAGCGGGTTATCGAACCTTAACTACGTATGGGGTGTTTGCCAGAAAAGTCGGCAAAATCGTTACAGCGAAAAGATCGTCCGGTGCCAGTCCTTGCGAGCCGAGCCGGTGATGTCGTGCATGACGTGCTTGACCTGGGTGTACTCCTCCAGGGAGTACACGGACATGTCCTTGCCGTAGCCGGACTGCTTGGAGCCGCCGTGCGGCATCTCGCTGATGATCGGGATGTGGTCGTTGATCCACACGCAGCCGGCCCGGATCTCCCGGGCGGCGCGGTGGGCGCGGACCAGGTCCTTGGTCCACGCGGAGGCGGCGAGGCCGAACGGGGTGTCGTTGGCCAGCCGGATCGCCTCGTCGTCGGAGTCGAACGGCAGGGCGACCAGGACCGGGCCGAACAGCTCGCGCTGCACGATCTCCGAGTCCTGGGCGGCGCCGGTCACCAGGGTGGGCCGGTAGTAGGCGCCGGCCTCGAACGCGGTGCCGCGCAGCTCGGCCGGGAACTCGCCGCCGACCACGATCTTCGCGCCATTGCCGCGGGCCCGGTCCACGTAGCCGGCCACCGCGTCGCGCTGCCGGATCGAGCTGAGCGGGCCGAGATCGGTGGCCGGGTCGTTCGGGTCGCCGAGCCGGATCGCGGAGAAGAGCTCTGCGACGCCCTCGACGAACGCGTCGAACTGCGAGCGGTGCACGTAGGCGCGGGTGGCGGCGGTGCAGTCCTGGCCGGTGTTGATCAGCGAGCCGGCCACCGCGCCGTGCACCGCCGCCTCGAGGTCGGCGTCGTCGAACACGACGAACGGCGCCTTGCCGCCGAGCTCGAGATGCACCCGCTTGACGGTCCGCGCCGCGATCTCGGCGACGCGCTTGCCGACCGGGGTGGAACCGGTGAAGGAGACCATGTCCACGTCGCGGTGGCCGATCAGCGCCTCGCCGGCCACCGGGCCGCGGCCGGTGACGACGTTGACCACGCCGTCCGGGATGCCGGCCTCGGCGGCGGCCTCGGCGAAGGCGAGCGCGGTCAGCGGGGTGATCTCGGCCGGCTTGAGCACGATCGTGTTGCCCGCGGCGATCGCCGGCAGGATCTTCCAGGCGGCCATCTGCAGCGGGTAGTTCCACGGCGCGATCGAGCCGACGACGCCGACCGGCTCGCGGCGGATCGAGGAGGTGTGCAGGCCGCTGTACTCGGCCTGGGCCCGGCCCTCGAGGTGCCGCGCGGCGCCGGCGAAGAACGCGGTGTTGTCCACGGTGCCGGGCACGTCGAACTCGGTGGTGAGCCGGATCGGCTTGCCGGTCTGCGAGGTCTCCAGCGCGGCGAGCTCGGCGGACCGGCCGTCCAGCACCGCCGCCAGCCGGTGTATCAGGGCACTGCGCTCACCGGGGGTGGCG
>Ga0310811_10007367_pt1 | contig 14086 bp, 11 predicted proteins | sample YCmetagenome_FD_207642 | JGI IMG/M metagenome (GOLD analysis project Ga0310811, IMG submission 207642) | Soil microbial communities from experimental microcosm in Duke University, North Carolina, United States - YC | ecosystem: Engineered > Artificial ecosystem > Soil microcosm > Unclassified ...
CGGCCGACGACGCCGCCGATCGCGAACCCGTTGGCGAGGCCCTTGGCGAACGTCATGAAGTCCGGGGTGACGCCGTGCGCCTGGATGCCCCAGAAGGTCTCGCCGGTGCGGCCCCAGCCGGTCTGCACCTCGTCGGAGATGAAGAGGATGCCGTGCTCGTCGAGGACTTCCTTGTAGGCCGCGAAGAGCCCGTCGGGGGCCATGGTGAAGCCGCCGACGCCCTGGATCGGCTCGGCGATGAGCGCGCCGACGTCCTTGGGGTGGACCGCGGCGGTCAGCAGCGCGCGGAGGTCCGCGACGCAGGCCTCGATGAACTCGGCGTCCGACAGATTGCGATATCCGGGCAGTTGCTGCCGGTCCGTGCCGTGCAGGTAGTGGGTGCCGAACGGGTCGTTGCTGCTCGCCTTCCAGCTGGCGTTCCCCGTGATGGCCACGGTGCCGAAGGTCCGGCCGTGGTACGAGCCGCGCATCGCCAGGACCTGGTTGGCCTTGCGGGCGCTGAGGGCGGCGGCGAGGGCGGCCTCGTTGGCCTCGGAGCCGGAGTTGGTGAAGAACACCTTGGCGTCGGGAATGCCGGAGAGCTTGGCGATCTTCTCGGCGAGCTCGACCTGGCTGCGGATCAGGTACAGCGTGGAGGTGTGGTAGATCCCGGACGCGATCTGCCGCTCCACCGCCTCGCGGACCTCAGCCACGTCGTAGCCGAGCATATTCGTGAGAATGCCGGCGAAGAAGTCGAGGTAGCTGTTGCCCTGGCCGTCGTTGACGCGGCAGCCCTTGCCGCTGACGATCTCGATCGGCTCGCTGTAGTTGGTACCGACCCAGTTAGGGATGACCGCACGGTGGCGGGCGAAGAGATCAGACATAGTCCAAGTCTGCCCCCGGTTGAACGAGCCGCCTAGTGACAGACTGCAAGGATTCTCAGCAACTCCCTTACATGTTGTAATGTCACAAAGCGATGCCGCTTTCTTTGCGTGAGGTGCTTGACCTCGACGTCGTCCGCCGTGGCTCGCCGCACGTGGTCGCGGGCGCGGGCCGGCTTGACGTGCCCGTCCGCTGGGTGCACGCGCTTGAGCTGACCGACGTCGGGCGGCTGCTCCGCGGCGGCGAGCTGGTGCTCTCCACCGGGATCGCCCTGCCCGATTCGCCCGCCGGCCTCGCCTCCTACGTCGCCTCGCTGGCCGATGTCGGCATCGCCGGGCTAGCCGTTGAGCTTGGCCGCCGGTACACCAGCGCGCTGCCCGCCGCCCTCGTCACGGCGGCCGAGGCGCGGTCTTTGCCGGTGGTCGAGCTGCGCCGGGAGGTAGCGTTTATCGAGATCACCGAGGCGGTGCACGCGCGGATCATCGACGAGTTGCACCTGTCGCGGGCCGCCGCCGCGCTCGCGCTCGGCCAGCTGCTCACCTCGCGGGCCGAGTCACTGGAACGGCAGGCGCACCGGACGCTGATCAGTGCGCTCATCGAGGGACCCGGCTCCGTCGGCGGCTTCCCCGCCGCGGAGAGCGAAGCGACGGCCCGGGCAAGGGCGATGGGCGTGGAGGTGACCGGCCGGGATCTAGTCGCCCTGGTGGTCCGGCTGCCGGATGCGGGGATGCGGACGGCTGAGCCTCCGCTGGGACGCGGTGGCAGCGCTGCGGCCGACGCGCAGCCCGGAGTGCTCGACGTTGCCGAGGCGCTGGCAAGCGCGTGCCGGGCAGCCAACGTGCCCGCACTCGTCGGAGCGCTCGATGACGTCAGGGTCGGGGCGCTGCTGTCCCTGCCGCCTGGCGCGGATGACGACAAGCAACTCCGCACGTTCGCGGCACGCCTGGCGGCCTGGTCGACGGAACGGGTCCCGGTGCTCGGGGCTAGCCGGCCGGCGGGGTCGCTGCGCGAGGTGCGGGAGATCTTCCGCGAGGCGCGTGAGGTCGCGGACCTGGCCAGCAGGAACCCCGGGCATGCGGCGGGCCGCCCCTATTACCGGCTGCCCGACCTGCGGCTGCGGGGCCTGCTGCACCTGCTGCGCGAGGACACGCGGCTGCGGGCGTTCGCCGAACGGGAACTGGGCCCGCTGCTGTCCTATGACGCCGCGCACGGGACCACCCTGGCCGGCGACCTGGCGGCATTCCTTGAGGCCGGCGGCAACAAGGCACTCGCCGCCTCGCGCGCGCACCTGGCCCGGCCGACGTTCTACCAGCGGCTCGCCCTCATCGAGCGGGTCCTGTCGGTAAGCCTCGCCGACCCGGAGTCCCGCGCCTCACTGCACGTCGCCCTGCTGGCGCATCAGCAAAGCCGACGCTGACGCCATAGTCACGAGCCAGCGCCGCGACCGTGAGAACCCCGGCGCGCCGCGGATGCGGCCCGCTGCGGCAGGCGGAGGCGCCGGCCATCCCTATTAGCTCCGCGACGCCATCGTCGCCGGTAACGGCTGTCCGGTGGCCCGGTGAAGGCGGTTACCTTGGCCGGGAGGGCGAGCGGAGCGGAGGCACCAACCCGTTCTGGGGCGGGCCCGGCGGGACCGGCGGTCACCGGCAGCGGCACGCGGACCCGCAGGAGCGCCTACGGCGCTTCTTGCTGTTATCCAGCGGGCAGCGGCCGGCTTAGTAGTGGCTGAGGAAGCTCTGGACTTCGGGGGCGGCGATCGTGGCGCCGTAGCCCGAGTCCAGGACCAGGCAGGCGACCGCGAGGTCCTGGCTGGTGTCGAAGGCGACCAGCCAGCTGTTGGGCTTGCCCTGGTTGTCGGCGTCAGCGGTGCCCGTCTTGGCGTAGACGCTCGGGCCGAATCCGACGCCGGCGGCCGTGCCGGTAGTGACGACCTCGCGCATCATCTCCTTGAGGCCCGCGTCGGTCGCGGAGGGCAGCGGTGTCGTCGCCAGTTGCTTGACGCCTGAGACCAGGATCGGCTGCTTGAACGTCCCCGTGTCCACCGTCGCCGCGACCGACGCCATGGCGAGCGGGGAGGCCTGCAGTGCCCCCTGGCCGAATGCCTCCTGGGCGAGTTCGGCGCCAGAGGCGTCAGCGGGTGCGTTGAAGTAGGAGGCGGAGAGCCCGGTGATGCCGATGTTCCACTTCTGGTTGAGGCCGAAGTACTCCTTCGCCGTGCCCGCGAGCGCACCGGACAGGTGCTGCCACTGGCTGGTGAACGCGTTGTTGCAGGACTGCGCGAAGTCGGTGATGAACGGCGTCCCGGCCGGCTCGGTCTCGTTCTTGTCGTTGTGGAAGGTGATGCCCTGGACGCTGTACGTCTTCGGGCATTCGACCGGGGTCTGCGGGTTCAGGTACCCCGCGTTGAAGAGCGCCGCGGACGTGATGATCTTCATCGAGGAGCCGGGCGCGACATCGGAGGTCAGCGCGAAGTCGTTGTAGCCGGCGTTGTTGGCGATCGCGAGGATCTTGCCGGTCGACGGCTGGATGACGGCCATGGCGCTCTGCGGGTGCATCTTGACCGCGGCCTGCGCGGCGGCCTCGGCCGCCGGGTTGATCGTGGTGTCGACCGCCTGGACGTTCTCCGGGTCGAGGATGACCGCCTGGCTGCCCTTGACCGGCTGGTTCTTCGTGGTCTGGACCTCGACGTCAAGGCCCGGCTTGCCCTGCCCGGGCGGCGCCGCCTTCATCAGGAGGCCCGAGATGGTGGTCAGGCCGGGGTCACCGTACTGCGTCAGTTCCCCGCCGTTGGCGTCGCCGACCATCTGGACGCTCGGCGGGACCTGGACCGCCGCCAGGTGCGTCTGCTTGGTGAGGTTCGGCCCCGTCACGTCGGGCGCCCAGGCGACGAACCAGACGTTGGAGTTCGCCTCCTCGTAGGCGACGAGGGACGCGTGGTAGGACCAGTTGCCCTGCAGCTTGTCCGCGCCCGTGCCTGCTGACACCCCGGCGGTGACCGCGTAGGTGACCTTCTCGTGGGGCTTGGCCGGCGAGGCCGTGCTGGTCGCTGGGGACGCTTCGTCGGTGACGCCGCCAACTCCGAAGCCAACCTTAGTCAGGCCCAGGTTCTTGGCGTACGCGGCGAGCCCGGCCTTCGCCGTGGCCGGGCTGTCGGTGAGGTTCGCCGCCTTGGCGAGCTTGCCCTTCTCCCAGGCCGTCAGGAACGCGGACGCGACCTGCCGCGCGTCTTGCTGCGGCGTGCTCCCGGTCGGGATCATGCCGGTGACTGGCACGCCGGGGGTCTTCTTCTTGATGACGAACATGTAGGTCAGCGCGATCGCGACCACCACGGCGAGGCCACCCGCCAGCGCCGAGTACAGGACCTTGCGGCTCTTCCCCTGGCGCCCGCCGCCGCCCGCGCCGCTCCCGGGCGCGTTCGGGCCCTGTCCCCCGGGGCCCTGTGGCTGCTGGCCGTACCCGGTCTGGCCGTAGCCTTGCTGCCCGTAGCTTTGCTGCCCGTAACCCTGCTGGTTGTAGCCTTGCTGGGTGTGGCCGGCCTGCCCGTAGCCTTGCTGGCCGCCCTGCCCGTAACCAGTCTGCTGGCCGTAACCCGTCTGCTGCTGGTAGCCCGTCTGGCCGCCGTAGCCGGGCTGCCCGTATGACTGCTGGCCGGGCGCCTGGGCCCCGTAGCCGTCGGCTCCGTAGCCCGCCGTGCCGTACGCCGGCTGACCGGTCCCTGGCTGGGCGTGGCCCTGCTGGCCGTAGTGCTGCTGGCCGTAAGCCTGCTGCCCGTGGTTTTGCTGCCCGTGTGACGGCTGGCCGTAGCCGGACGACCCGTAGCCCGGAGACGACTGCTGCGTGTGCGCGCCCTGACCGGACTGTGACTGCCCGGACTGTGCCTGACCGTAGCCGCCCTGCTGGTATCCGCCCTGGCTGCCGTAGCCGCCCTGCCCTTGCCCGTACGCCGCGCCGGGCGAGGGCTGCTGCCCGTATGAGCCGAGCCGGCCGTAAGACGACTGCTGGCCCCCCTGCGACCCTTGGCTGCTCGCGGCCTGTGCAGGCTGCCCGGGCGTGCTCTGCCCCAGGGCAGGCGAAACCGGACCCGCGGCCTGCTGGCCGCCCTGGCCCTGCGCGTGCTTGCCCCGTCGCCCCTCCGGCGCCGGCAAGGCGGGGAGCGTCGGCGGTTCCTGCTGCTCGTCGCGGGCGCCCCACGGGTCAGGTGAGCTACTGTGTCTCGGGTCGCTCGTCACGGATATGACCGTACCTACCCGTGTCAATTCGCGATGAATTTTGCTCCAAATCATCGCGGCTTTTTGCTGGTCGCAGGGGTTGTCGAGTACCCCTGGTGTCACTTTGCTACGGCTTAGTCACGCCTTTGACTAAGCGGCGCTGATTACCTGGATGCTTTCCGCCAGTTACCTGGATGCGTTCAGCCAGTCGAGCAACAGCCCGTTGAGCTCTTCCGGGGCGTCCAACGGGATCCAGTGGGTAGCGCCGTTGATTTCCGCGTACCGCCACGGACCCTTGACGAGCTCGCCGGAGGCGCGCATGCGGGCACCGTCGAGGTAGCGGTCGCCGTCGGACCAGATGCCGAGGGTCGGGGCGGTAACTGGCGGGAGTTCCAGGCGCGCGCCTGGCATGCGCGGGGCCAGGTTGGCGCGGTACCAGTTCAGGGACGCGGTAAGCGCCCCAGGGCGGGAGAGGGCCGCGATGGCGCGGTCGATGTCCTGGTAGCCGGGGGCCAGCTCGCGCAGCGCGGCCCAGTTGTCGTGTTGGAGAGTGGCTTCCGCAACGTCTTCGAACTGGAAGAAGAGCTGGTACCAGGCCATTTCGCGCTGGCGGACCGTGTCTTTGGCGGCTAGATGCGGCACCGAGACCACGGTCAGGGTCCGCACGCGGTCTGGCATGAGCATCGCGACGAGCCAGGCCACCGCCGCGCCCCAGTCATGGCCGACGACGTGCGCTTGCGGTGCCTGGACGGCGTCGAGCACAGCCGCCACGTCAGCCACCGAACTGGCCAGGTGATAGCTGTCCTTGCCCGTCGGGCGCGCGGAGCGGCCAAAGCCTCGCAGGTCGGGCGTGATGACGCGGAACCCGCTGCTCGTCAAGGCGGGTACCTGGTTGCGCCACAGGTCCGCGTCGTCCGGCCAGCCGTGCAGGAGAAGCACCGGGTCGCCGTCCCCGTGTACTTCGACGTGGAGCTCGACACCGTCCGCCGACTTAACGCGCATGGGCCCATCCTTCATTGGGTGCCTGCCTGGCGGCAAGCCTTCGAGCTTCTAGTAGCGCTCGGCCAGCTGGGCGCGGCTGGCCGCCGCCGCGCACGCGCGCAGGAAGCTCGGGTTGCCCGCGGCGTCGGTGCTGTCGGTGAACTGATCGATAGCGCCGGTCAGGGGCAGGCCCGCCAGCCGCGGGTCGGTAATCGACTCAAGCAGCGCCCTGGTGAACCGGGCGGCGCCAAGGACCTGGAAGGGCCGGTCGTAGAAGCGGCGGGTACTGGTGTCGAGCGCTGGGGTGAGGCGCAGCTGGTTATGCAGCACGGCGGCGGCGGTCAGGGCCCGGGCCCAGTGCTCCTCGCGGGCCGGGTAGCCGTCGGCGGAGATCGCGGCATCGAGCGCGGCGGTGAGCGCGGCGTCGCCGACGTGCCTGGTGAACGCGGTGCCGAGCCACTTGCTGTATGGCGGGTAGCGGCGCCGCATCAGCAGGCACAGCCGCATCAGGTCGCGGGCCAGGCGGGCGGTGACGATCCGCGAGCCGAGGTCGTCGCCGACTTCCGCGCACCGGCCGGGGAAGGGCTCTTCCTGGTCGATGCGCTGCCATTGGCAGGCAAGGACATAGCGCCACACATCGTCCGGGTACCACGCCGTGTTCTGCCTGGCGCGGGTCAGCTCACCGGGGCCATCGTGGAAGACCTCCCCTGCGGTGAACTCCGCCAGCCGTTGCGTGGGCGTGGCCAGCCAGTCGAGCGGGGTTGGCTGACGCCGGGGGTCAAAGCCGAGCCAGGCGGTCAGCCACGCGCCCAGGCCGGTGACCTCCACGCGGTGCCGGGCGACGCCGTCGGGCTCCTTCGCGACGGGGAACCTGACGTGGTAGCCGCGAAAGCGGTCAGGGAGACGGCGTGCGAGCATCTCGGCGACTGGCCCGGCCAGCCGGCCTGCGTCGTTGTCCGTGAGGAAGACCTGCAGGCGCGGTCCCCAGTCGTGGTCGGTGGAGCGCTCGGTGTCGAGCCCGGCGACGTCTGATCCCGGGCCGAGCAGGGCCGCCGCGTACTCCAGCCGAGGGAAGTCTTCGCCGAGTAGCGGCCGAACCACGGCGGCGTAGAAATCGCGGGCGAGGTCAAGGCCGGGGACGAACGGCGTAGTCACGCTGGCGATCCTCTCTTTCGTCCTGACCCGCTGTCTCCTGGTTTTCGCGCGGCTGGGTGCTTCTAACGGACGACACGGACGGCGGAGGGGCCAGCGGGCCGCCCTGCTCTCGGCACCTGCCCACGGCCCCTGGCGCCTGACCTCACTGGGCCCAGAAGGTGCCTGGATCCGGCATGCAGTTCTCGTCCCACATTCCGAAGATCGCGTTCGCCGTCGCGTAGTCGCCCATGCTCACGTAGACCTGGTAGAGCGTGGCGGCGTCCCGGCAGTCGTAGGCGGCCGTCACCGCCGTCGTGGCCGGGGCTGCGGGGGCGGACGTGCCAACCACGAAGGCTGTCGCGCCGCCGATGGCGGCGAAGGCGGCGACTAGGGTGATGAGCACTGCCCTGAGCTTCCTGCGGGTCTTGACCATGATCTCCTCCTGGCTGCGGTGCGCGCTTTCAGGGGAGATTCGCAGCGGGCACCGTTCCGGATGGGTGCCGTTCAGCGCCAGTGGAGCCAGGTGCCGTGGGAGTCGATGATGGCGAACGACTACGTGCCATGGCAAGGGCGCCCAATTTCCGAATTCGGACACGTCGCGACGAACTATCCCACATGCCGTGACGGCGGGACTACGATCGTGGCGCCGCAGTTGGCAGTCAGTTCCACCGAAGGAGAACGCAATGCCGCGCATCGATGTGCAGATTCCGACCCGTGACGGCGTGAGCAGGGGGACGCTGCATGTGCCCGACGGAGACGGGCCCTGGCCGGGCGTGCTCGTCTTCACGGACATCTTCGGCCCGAGGGACTCCTTCCTCGTCATGGGCGACCGGCTCGCGAACATGGGCTACGTCGCGCTGATCCCGGACGTCTACTACCGGGAGGGCGGCTACGCGCCGTTCGACCTCAAGACCGCGTTCTCCGACGAGAGTGAGCGGAACCGGCTGTTCGGCCTGATGTTCACGCTCACCAACGAGCGGGTCGTCGCCGACGCCGGTGACTACGCTGACTTCCTGCTCGCGCGGCCCGAGGTGCGCGGCACCGCGATCGGCGCGCACGGGTACTGCATGGGCGGACGGCTGACCTTGGTCGCGGCCGGGGGCATCGGCGACAAGCTGGCCGCTGCCGCCTCGTTCCACGCCGCCCAGGTGGCCGTCCCCGGCGACCCGAACAGCCCGCACCTGGCGGCGGACAAGATCCGCGCCGCGGTCTACGTGGCGGGTTCCATCGAGGACGCCGGGTTCACCGAGGAGCACGCCGCCCTGCTGCGGGACGCGCTGAGCTCGGCCGGGGTGCCGCACACCGTGGAGATCTGGCCGGGCCACCACGGGTTCGCGGTGCCGGACATGCCGGTGCACGACGCGGCGCTTGAGGACCGGCACTGGGACACCCTGGCCACGCTCTACGGCGAGCGCCTCGCGAAGGCCTAGCTCGCGGCGAGGATACGGTCCAGGGTCGTCCGGCCCAGCCTGCTCATGACCGGGTTGGTGTCCGCGTAGTACCAGACCAGGCCCATGGCCTGCTGGAACGCCCAGGCCTTGCTCCGCTCCCAATCCAGGTCGCCGCAGCCGAGGGCGTCCCTGAGCACTTCGCGGGGCCCGGCTTCCAGCAGGTTCCAGGCGCTGATCAGGTCCAGGGCGGGGTCGGCGGCCCGGAACAGCCCGACGTCGATGACGCCGGCCAGGCGGCCGCCGGCCACGAGGACGTTGCCGGGCGTCAGGTCGCCGTGGCTCATCACGTCGGGAGCCTCGCGAGGCAGCTCCCTGAAGGCGGCCCACAGCTCAGCGAGGCGCCTGACGTCCAGGAGGCCTTCGCTCTCCCGCAGGCAGGTGGTGATCCACGCGTCGTGCTGCTTCAGGTCCCCGCCCCGCCCGTGGCCGGGGAACGTACGGCCCCGGGTGTCGATCGCCCGGACTCCGGCGATGAACTCGGCCAGGTCGGCCGCGAAGGCGGCCTCGTGCGAAGGGCTTTCCTCGTCACCGGTCCGGCCGGGCAGCCACGTCTGCACTGACCAGGAGAGCGGGTAGCCCGGGCCCGGCTCGCCAATGGCGACTGACTCGGGTACGGGAAACCGGGTGGCGGCGGCGAGCTCCCGGGCCGCCGCCGCCTCGTCCGCCAGTTCCCGGCGGACGGCAGCCGGGTCGGCGCCCTGGAGCGGAAACCGCGCGGCGAGCCGGTCACCTAGGCGGAAGATCGCGTTGACCGTACCGGGCGAGGCGACGCGGCGCACCGGGAGATCGCGCCACCGGGGAAACTGCGCGTCAACCAGCTCCCGCACCACGGTCGCAGAGATAGTCAGCTCGTCGGCGTGCATGGCCATGGCTGCCAGCTTCCCGGCTGCGGCTGGTCGATCGCAACGCGATTTACCGCTGCCGGGCGCTACGGGCCGTTGAATGTCAGTGGGTGTGGTTACGGTAACCGCATGCGCTTCGGCTATGTAGTGCCCTATGCGAGCGCGCGCGAGTTCGCTGAGCTGGCGGCCCTCGGCGAGCGGTGCGGGTGGGACGCCGTGTTCACCTGGGAAGCCGTCTGGGGCGAGCATGCGTGGGTGACGCTCGGGGCCGCCGCGATGGTGACGGAGCGGATCAGGCTCGGTACCCTGCTCACCCCGGCATCCCGGTGGCGGCCATGGGACCTCGCGTCGGCCGTCGGGACGGTGGACCGGCTCAGCGGCGGCCGGGCAGTGATGAGCGTGGGGCTCGGCGCGGTGCACGAGGGGTGGACCGCGTTCGAGGCCGACGAGGGCCGCCGTGCCCGCGCGGAGAAGCTGGACGAGTGCCTGGCCGTCTACGACGGGCTGATGCGGGGCCAGCCGTTCAGCTACGACGGCAAGCACTACACCGTGCGGCCTACCGATCACATCGTTCCCGACCCGCCGGTGCAGCGACCGCGCCCGCCGGTCTGGGTGGTCGGCGCCCGGGTCGCTGGCCGGACCGCTCAGCCGTCGCTGGCGCGCGCCGCGCGCTGGGACGGGGTGCTGCCGGCCGTCGCCAAGGAAGCGGGCGCCGGCCTGGACGAGTTCGCGTCGATCGTCGCCGAGGTCCGCGCGCTACGGGCCGCCGCTGGGCTCGCCGACATCCCGTACGACGTCGTCATCGAGGGTGACAGCACCCGGGAGTTCGTCCAGGTCGACCCGCCAGAGCCGGCGGCTTGGGCGGCGGCCGGGGCCACGTGGTGGATCGAGAGCTGGTGGACCATCGAGCGCGGTCCTGCTGGACTCGCCGAGGCCAGGCGGCGGATCGAGGCGGGCCCGCCGTCGTAAGCGACCCGCGAAGGCGTCCGTGACCACGTGGGGCGGTAACCAGGAGGCCATGACCTAACCGGCACCCGAGATCGCACGGGGATCAGCGCTGGCCGTATTTGCTCAGTCAAGCTAGAATCAGCTTATGCAAGCAAGTCGGGAGGCTGGGACCGGGCACACCCGGACGTTCACAGAAGCCGGGCGCAGGGCGCAGATCGTGGCGGCAGCGATCGAGACCATCGCCGAGTCCGGGTACGGGAACGCGTCCTTCGCCCGCATCGCGCGCCGCGCCGGGCTGTCAAGCACGGGGCTGATCTCCTACCACTTCGCGGGCAAGGGCGAGCTGATGGAGCAGGTCGCGCAGGAGGTGTACGCGGAGCTTGGCCAGCACATGGCGGCCCGCATGTCGGGCGCGCGGGGACCCGCCGAGGCGCTTGAGGCATACCTCCGCGGCATTACCGAGTTCATCGCCGCGCACCGCAAGCAGATGAAGGCAGTGCTCGAGATCTTCCTGAACGGCGGCATCCAGTACACGCCGGGCACCGAACTGGTCGTCCTGTCGCCCGTGGAGGAGATCCTCCGTGCGGGGCAGTCGGCTGGGGAGTTCCGCCAGTTCGACATCCGGATCATGGCCGCGGTGATCCAGCGGGCCATCGACGGGCTGCCGTTCCTGCTGGAGACTCACCCCGACATCGACCTCGGCCAGTACGCCGACGAACTGGTCACGACGTTCACGCTCGCAACCCGGCGCGTGCCGTGAACAGCGCGCCAGAGCCGAGCGTGGCTGACCGGCCCGCCCCGGCCGCCGCCGGAAGGTCGCACGCGCTGCGCGGGGCGCTCATCGACATCGTGGCGCCGATCGCGGTCTTCTACGGTGCCCGCGCGCTGGGCGCGTCGGTATGGATCGCGCTGCTCGTCAGCGGGGCCATACCCGCGATCCGGGTCGTGGTGGGGCTGCTGCACCGGCGGCGCCCGGACACGATGGGCATCCTCATCCTGGCGGCCCTCACGCTCAGCGCGACGGCCGCCCTGGTCAACGGCAGCCCCCGGGCCCTGCTCGCCCGGGAGGGCCTGACCACCGGGGCCTGGGCCGCCTACATGTACCTGAGCTTGCTCGCCGCGCGGCCCGCCACCTTCATCGTCTCCCGCCCGCTGCTGGAAGGGCGCCGGGTCTTCGACCCCGCTACGCGCCGCTGGGTCCGGCCGGCCGCGATGTCATGGGACGAACTCTGGGAGCGGGTGCCCCGGTTCCGGCAGATCTGGCGCGTCTGCACCGTCATCTGGGGCACCGCCATCCTCGCCGACGCGGTCATTCGCGTCGCGATGGCCTGGACGCTGCCCGTCAGCATCGTCCCTGCCCTCGGCGGGGCGCTGTGGCCCGTCACATTCATCGTCCTGCAGGTCCCGACCAACGTCTACTTCGCGAGGTCCGGTTTCTGGCGCATCCTGCTGAACGGTGGCGTGGCGGACGCGCCTGCCGCCAGTGCGTAGGCCGGGCCGGTCACGTCACGTCACGTCGCGGCGGCGGGTCCGGATGATGCCGGCCGCGGTGAGGCCGAGCCCGAAAGCCGCCCACAGGGCGAACGCCGGAAGGCGGCGCTGCCCTGGGCCGGGAGGTAGGCATCGCCCGCCGCCGGTCAGGCGGTCACCCCTTACCAGGGTTGAAAATGCCAAGGGGGTCCAGCGCGCGGCGAACCGCCTCCTGCATGGCCAGTGCGCCCGGGTCGAATTCACGGCGCATGCCGTCACGCTTGAGCAGGCCGATGCCGTGCTCACCGGACACGGTGCCGCCGAGTTCGATCGCCGCGTCGAGGAACTCCTCGAAGGCCGCCTGGGCGGCGAGCCGGGCGGCGTCATCGCCGGGCGGCGTGACGAGCAGCGGGTGCAGGTTGCCGTCCCCGGCGTGGGCGACCGTCGCGATCGTGACACCGTGCCTGGCCGCGATCGCCTCGATCCGCGCCAGCATGACCGGCACGGCGGAACGAGGGACGCACACGTCCTCGGTCAGCACCGGGCCGAGCCGTTCCAGGGCGGGATACGCGAGCCGCCGCGCGTCGAACAGCGCCTCGGCCTCGGCGTCGTCGGTGGACTGCGCCGCCCACCGTGCGCCCGCGCTCGTCATCGCGGCGGCGAGCGCGTCGGCCTCTGCCTTGCCCACGTCACCTTGGGTGTCTACACGGGCGAGGAGCAGGGCGGCCGCGTCGGCTTCAAGGCCGAGGTGCTTCCACTCCTCGACCGCGGTCAGGCAGGCACGGTCAAGGAGCTCGAGCACGGACGGCGAGAGTCCGCGGCGGGTGATCAGCGACACCGCTTCGCCGGCGGAAACCAAGTCGCCGAACGCGCCGACGACAGTGCGGGGTGTCCCGGCGAGGGCGGGCCGCAGCCGCAGCGTGACCTCGGTGACCACCCCGAGCGTCCCTTCTGAGCCGACGAGTAGCCCGGTCAGGTCAAGGCCGGCCACGCCCTTGTTTGTCCGCCGCCCGAGCCGGACGACGTCGCCGTACGCGGTCGCTGGCGTCCCGTACCCGGCGGCCGCCGGGACCGCGCCCGCCACCACCCGCAGCCCGAGCACGTAGTCGCGGGTAACGCCGTACTTGAGGCAGCACAGTCCGCCTGCGTTCGTGGCGACGTTGCCGCCGATCGTCGACCAGGGCGCGCTCGCCGGGTCCGGCGGGTACCACAGGCCATGGTCGGCCACGGCGGCCTTCAGGTCGTTGTTCACCACGCCGGGCTGCACGACGCACGTCATGTTGTCCTCGTCGATCTCCAGGACCTGATTCATCCGGGACAGGTCGAGCACGACGCAGCCGTCGGTCGCGTTGGCCCCGCCGGACAGCCCAGTCCCCGCCCCGCGCGGCACGACGGCCGCGCCGAACTCCGCGCAGGTCGCGACGACGTGCCGCACTTCGTCTTCGGTCCGGGCCCGCACCCCGGCTACGGCCCGCCCGACGGGCGCCCACTCGGCTTCGTCGTGTGAGACGGCGGACAGCACGTCAGGGTCGACGACGAGCCGCCCGTCGGGCAGCCCGCGCCCGAGCGCGTTAATCAGGGCGGCGGCGTGGCTGGCAGAGGTACGCGGCAGTGCGGATTCCATGAATGAGACATTAGAGCGCGCCCATGTGCGGAGATCACCATCCCAGGGCTGAATACAGGCAGGGGCCGAGCAGCGCGGAGCGCTAGTTGCTGTTATCCGGCGCAGCGAACTTGGGGCCACTTAGCGCTCCGCAAAAGCCGCAGATCGGGCGGCTGGACAACGCCAAGTGGCCCTAAGTGGCGGCGGCGAGCGGGGCGAGCACTGTTGTCAGGGCGTCCACTCCGGCGCGGCAGTCGTCGTCGGAGGCTGTCTCGGCGGGAGAGTGGGAAACCCCGGTGGGGCGTGCGGCGTCATCACAATAGAGCCGCAGAAACGTACGCCGCATTTACCATTACGCTGGCCAAGCAACCCTGTAATCGTGCGGGGGGGAATATCCGGGCCGTGGATGATAATTTGCCTGCCCACAGGGGGACCTGAAAGGCGGATTCATGCGTCGTCGCGCGGTCACGGTCATCACGGGAATAGCCTCCTATGCGCTTCTGCTCCTCGTCGCCGCGTGCGGCACAGCCGCCCCGCCGCCGCCCGCCGCCGGCGGCGTCCCCGAGCCGATGCCGGCCGGGGTTCAAA
>Ga0310811_10007368_pt1 | contig 14083 bp, 19 predicted proteins | sample YCmetagenome_FD_207642 | JGI IMG/M metagenome (GOLD analysis project Ga0310811, IMG submission 207642) | Soil microbial communities from experimental microcosm in Duke University, North Carolina, United States - YC | ecosystem: Engineered > Artificial ecosystem > Soil microcosm > Unclassified ...
TTTTGCGCCACTAGACAAGTGCAACCGCGAACGTCAGATGGTCAGTACAAGGGAGTCTGGCGGAGTCTTGTCAGGATGTGGGAGGAAGAAGGCTTCAAAGGCTTCATGAGAGGGAACGGGATTAACTGCCTCCGAATCGTGCCTTACAGCGCCGTACAGTTCACCACGTACGAACAATTGAAGAAGGTGAGGGTCATTTATCGGTACCTTGAAGCCTGTCATTCATTTTTCTTAGTGGTTTACGGCCTATGGGACAAAAGAACTTGACACTCCCAAGCGGCTGGCTAGTGGTGCGCTAGCGGGGATCACGTCTGTTTGTGCGCAGCGATTGCCTATTTAGTTTTATCATTATCTCATGCGTTCCCCAGGCGCGACATACCCACTAGACCTTGTACGGTCAAGGTTGTCTATCGCAACAGCTAGCATACCTCTACAGACCGAACAAGCACTGCCAAGCTCCTCAGTTATGACAGCATCCGGGGCGAAGCAAGCGTTAGCGTCCGCATATCATACTTCTTCCAGCTCATTAAACCAAACGATATTTAAAAGAGCCGAGCTAACCATGGTTGGAATGACATTGAAAGTGATGCGAGAAGAGGGTGGAGTTCCCGGCCTTTATCGGGGTATGGTTACTACTGCTGTTGGAGTTGCACCATACGTAGGCATCAACTTTGCAACATACGAGGCGTTGCGTGGGGTCATGACGCCTCCTGGAAAGAACAACGTTATGAGGAAGTTGGCTTGCGGAGCGCTAGCTGGTACGTTCATACCACTACTGTTCCAGAGGAATTCTCATCAATTGCTGCAGGATCCATATCACAAACCTTAACATACCCATTCGATGTCCTGAGACGGAAGATGCAAGTGACCGGAATGTCCCATGGAGGACTAGGATATCATTACAATGGTGCGTTTGATGCACTAGGTTCTATCATTCGCACGGAAGGACTTCGAGGATTGTATCGTGGACTATGGCCGAATCTGCGTGAGTGCGAATCATTACCCGCATGACATTCATAGACTGAAACATTCGAGCAGTCAAAGTTGCACCTAGTATCGCCACGTCATTCTTCACTTATGAGCTGGTGAAGGAACTATTGGTCACACCCTAAAGATCTATCTACACTCGGCTGCCGGTTGTTCGACACTAGAAGTAGACAAATTTAGATCAACACATCATGCTATACATAATTGTTTTATATTTTTTTTTCCCTCAGCGTAGTACATATGATAGTGTAGTATTGGTATACGAAGACGTATTAGGAGAAATCCGGATTGATATTACATAAATACCGCTTGACTTGTGTTTGTGGTGTGGCTGTGTTGTGCAAATTTAGACTTGGAATCATTACGGGTTGCCTCAAGGCGATCAACAGGGAAAGCACACGGCGACGACGACGGGCGGTTATATTCTGTCTCTTTGTTTCTTGACCACCATCATCTAGAGCGCAGTCAAGTACTGTAATTGGCAGCGATCTGGTGTACGGTCCTGGCTGACCCGAGTCTGGACTAACTAGACAACAGCCTATCAAGCTAAAGTTACAACTTAAACAAATATCTTTGTTCAAACAGTCTAGTCTTAGGATCACTGTTGATCCTATCACTTCTGTTCATGCTACTTTAAATACGCACGGTACGTGCTATGCTATCATTGTCTTTTATAATTGTCTTCTTCTGCTTCCAGCCTCACACTCACCGCATTGCTATCTTGAATTCGTGCCTTTACGCCTCTTTCTCCACTTGTGACAGATCTATACTAACTTCCTCCCCTTGCGTTTCAGACCCGTAATTATCTATTAAAGGCTATCCCCGAGTCTATATCGTTTTTGTCCGAATCCGTTTAGTCGCCTACTAACATGATGCTTGGAAATCATCCTCGCTCCCAGGACCACCACGTTGCCCAGATCAAGAAACCATTCTCCATGTCTGTGGCATCACTTTCGTCCTCGTTGTCTTCATCAGCATCTTCCACGCTGCTACCTGCAGGGCCTTCCTCTAGCCAATTCAATATCGCAACCGATCAGCTGCTCCCTACATCTTGTTCCTCCACGTTCAAGAGTCATTCAGGTGGTCTTGTTTCCAGCCCAATACCTTGCTCGTTTTCCTCTGTACCTTCAATGGGTCAGGTAAACAGCCGCCCACAGGTTGCTACGGTACTTTCACCACCGTCATCACCAGCTCCTACTTTGCCAGGCGCTAGTTTGTCAACAGGATTCAGCCTTTCCCGTGCCTTTGGTGGACGACGGAAAAAATCCGAGATTCTCAATGTCTCTTCTGGCTCATCGCAGCATAGTGGTAGCAGAGTGAAGGACTCTCAGAGTGGCGATGAATACTACCCTGGGACCCCACGCAGCGCACCATCCCGCCCATACGGAGCTAAACAGTTGACTCTCTCCCTCGCTTCGCATGTGTTCAGCAAGAAACACTCAGGCTCAGCTCCCGTGTCACCTGCAGTGAGCCTTGCGCCGCCACCGCCTCCGCCGAAGATTGCTGCGCCACATCCCGTGTCACACCTTGCGCCCGTGAACACAAATATCGACAAGCGAGTCTCGGTAATGACCACCACGAGTCCTATTGCGCCAGCTTTGGATTACATGCGCAGAACAGATGAAGCTTCAGAATTCGCAGCCTCCAAGGAGAATGAAAGAAGAGATCTCGAGAAATCGGATATGAAGGAGATCCGGAGAAAGAGCGATTCTACGTTGAGCCATCACACAATCAAGCCCGGATTTGGAGCAAGAGGCCCTCGTCCAGTGTCAATGGCAGAATCACTGCAGTCGAATCACACCATCGTTCCGGTTAGCAAACGCTTGAGTGCGTTCCACGATAATTATATGCCTGAAGAAGAAGATGGTGAGAGAATTGCGGAGAAGGGATTCCACACTCCATTACGTTCTACATCACCTTTCTGTCGTGGATCCCCTGCGTCGTCCATCAAAGTGAGCCGGGACAGGCGTTCGCAGTCTGTCAATCTTGGCCCTCCCTTAACATTGATGACCTCGGCTCCGGATTGTCCTGCAGCGACCATTTCTATGAGTATGGATACCATTCCTGTTGTTCCCAGATCCATATCAGAGGATAAGGGAAGATCAGTTGTTGAATTCTCAACCCTACCTTCTAGCCCAAGAAGACCATCACCTGTCCCGTCACGCACAAATGATAGTCTGTTGGATAGCCGCTCATCCTCTCCTTTGCACCCAGAGCGCAATTTGCCTGACATTCCTGCATCGCACCGACGCATTCCACTAGCATCGTCGGGAACATCGTCACCACCATCATTCAGACAGACAGCCATTAGCATAACTGGTCTCGCTCCGGCTGCTGGCCTTGCTAGGCGTGCCGTGGAGAAGATGGGTCGCGTCTGGGGCAAGGCCTCTTCCCCTAGTTCGGGCTACCCATCACCTCCAGGCTGGGCACACAACAGTCGCTCGCCCCTCTCACGGGCTAGTTCTGGCATCGATGAACCTCCTTTGAAGGCCCACCGACATGCACCTCACGCATCTTCTGGAAATTGGAGTATCAGTTCGGCGAGCTCATCTTCGGACCATGAGGGTATCTTGGCATCAACTGGCCCTATTCTCGGAAAGCGTCTGCGCGGTCCGGTCCGGCTGAGTCCTAGAGGTGCCGGCGTTGCTGGCGGACTTGTTTTTGGACGAGACATGAAGACATGCGTAAGGGACACAGCAATTGACTCGGTCCGTGCCGCGTTGCGTGCCAAGGAGTTCGACAGCAGCGCCATACATGATGCAGATAGCACGCCGAGCAGTGCCCCAAGTGTACCTTCTGCTGTGCTGGAGAGTCGCCAATTGCCTGCGTTAGTTGTCAGGTGTGCGCAGCACATCCTTACCTGGGGCGTACAGGAACTTGGGTTGTTCCGGTACGATCTCGTTTGTTATCAGAGAAAATTTGTCTCATTCTTCCTTTTTAGTGTCAATGGGAGGTCGTCTCATGTCGCAAAATTACGATCAGAATTTGATACTGGTAAGATTCACGCTTCGGTGCAGTTCGATTGGTTACTATTGTATTCGCAGGTGCCGACTTTGACATTGCTCAATGCAGTCCTGGCGATCTCGACCCTCATGCTGTGGCATCCATCTTCAAGGCCTACCTCCGCGAACGTACGTGGCTGATCAGATCGTGCATGTCGCGCCCCTAACATGTGCCCTAGTTCCTGAACCAATTTTAACGAATGCTCTGTCGACTTCGTTCGAAGCGGCAATGACATCGGAGCGTCTCACACACAATACGCTAGAACCTGCCCCAAGTCCACGGAGCATCCACCCTGGATTGCGCAAGCCTCCTTCGTTGTCTACTCTGGCTATGCCAAACTTCTCTGGATTACATCCACCATCAGAGCAACTCCGCAAGACACTCTCCTCGCTAATTGCCTGCCTGCCACAAGAAAACCGCGATCTTCTACTCACGGTCACAGAACTGATCAACGCGACATCCCAACGTAGCCAAGACACGAAGATGCCATTAAACAATCTGCTGCTTGTTTTGTGTCCAAGCTTGACCATGAACCCGTCCCTGTTGCAGGCGCTATGTGAAAGCAAAGGTATCTGGGATGGTGTTCAGCGTCCAGTTGCACCTGTCCGCCCTTCAAGGGAGAGTGTCCCGTCCCTTCACGACGTGCTGGAAGAAGAGCAGCTCGACAAACAAGATGATAGGATAAGCCCAACGCACGACGACGCCCAGTCCTGTCGAGCACTTCCAGAGGTTCCTGCCGATGACGTGGTTGAGCCACTCACTGCACCAGCGAATACGCCTGTCGACCTTAGTTCGTCGCAGTCTTCAATATCGACCAGGCCGAGTCTGGATGCTACAGGGTCGACATCTGACGCATCATCATTTGGACACACAGATGATAGTTCTTCGGTGTCCCAGTCCTCGCAGCGCGAGCATCCCATAACCCCGCCTTCAGTCAACGTCAAACTACCAAACCCTTATTCCCTACCGTCACTCTCATCTTCAACGTCGTCTCTATCCAGCCCTTCTATATCGTCGAAATCTCCTATTCGGTCTTCCAAGCGTCTTCCATTCCTGGATGACATTATGGAACCTCAAACCTCGACCTCGCCAGACACCCTAGTCATCGCCGATCCTATACCTCTCTCGCTACCTACATCTCGACCTGGCCAGCCACAATTCCAATTTCCTTCTACTGGCGCAGACTTCACACAGCTGCACACAGTTATGCATCGCAAATCAACTCCGTCCATGTCATTTCCTGGTGTTCAACAAACAGAAATCACCCGCTCCAATTCCTTTGCTTCCCGTGCAAAACGCATGAAAAAACCATCTCTTCATTTACTCTTTTCCAAACGCTCTGCTTCACCCATGTCTTCACCGGTCAACTTCGCCCCGGCATATTCACGGAATTCGTCAACTTCGGAGTCTCCAGTGTCCATGATGACAGCTCAATCTACCAGCAGATTTAGCTTCCCTCCCGTGCTGAACACAAAAATCGACTCATCTTCTATCTCACTCGCATTAGGCATTGAGGAAGAAGAGCAATCAGATATCGCTACTTCTGTTGGGCATGGAACTGCCAAGAATGTATCTGTGGAGCCTCGTGAGTCGGTGGCCCTGCTCACGCCAGTACTACCTGGTGGACTTCCAAGATCTCCGACGACAATGTCTGCGCGAGCACCCTATCGTCATCTCGATGTCTCCTTTCCAGACGACGATGAATTTAGCGAGGATGATTGGACGCAAAGCGTGCTGTTGGCGGGGGATGCAGTTTGGTGAACCGGTAATTAAAGCTATAAATCATCCACATATTCCAGGCAACTTCTAATAATTTCCCTTGGACCTTTCCCATTTGATCTGCGGGCGGGTCTCACTTATCATCTCACGTCGCTTCATAGGCTTGATTCACTTATATACGCCAATCTAGGTTTTTTCCTTTTTTTTCTCGTGTTAAAGCCCATCTGCAACAAACGTGACAAGTATACTACACGCATACCCCTTCTTTTCCCCCTACACCATTGATAATCTTGGTTTATAAACTTTGACGTGGGTTGTCGCTTGATGAGTTCATTGATTGATGTCATAAGGCGTGGGGCCCAGTCCGCTCCACCGATAGACTAGAATTTCAAACGGGTTACTATCCCGCTTCCATTACACACGAAAGATAACCAACTTCACCATCTCTCATCCTCCTATCATGCTGTCAGATTCTATCAAGACCCTACAGCAGAAACTTTTTAGAGGGGCTGAAGATACCAATGGCATCCAACAAACGGATTTGCGTGATCCTGGACTGACGATTCAAATCCCAAAGACAGAATTGACACCACCGGCTCACAAGCCACCGCCAAAGACTTCAAAGGTTGTTTCAGGGAATCCCAATATTCAGGAATATCGTTCGACCAAGAGCTATAGACAGCGGTTATCTGAAACATTAGGTGTGGACTATGATGGAGTTGAGAAATATCGTTTACTGCAAGATGAGAATCGTGAACGTCACTGGAAACGGTGGGGACCGTATCTCAGCGACAGGCAATGGGTGGGTGCAACTTGGCTTCATTTCGGTGATCGCAAGCTGATAAGGCCGTATTTAAATTAGGCAACTGTACGGGAGGACTACTCAGACAACGGTGACGCCTGGAGTCATTTCCCCCATGAACATTCCCGATCACGAGCGTATAGATGGGGCGAAGATGGTATTGGTGGCATTTCGGATAGTCATCAGCGCCTTTGCTTTTCACTTGCTCTCTGGAACGAGCAGGACTCCATCCTGAAGGAGAGGCTGTTCGGAGTCACCGGCCACCAAGGAAATCACGGAGAAGATGTCAAAGAAATCTACTACTACCTGGATTCCACCCCAACTCATTCATATATGAAGTTCTTATATAAGTATCCTCAACGCAGGTATCCATACGAGGAACTAGTGAACGAAAACGTTCACCGTGACCGGAACGTTGAGGAGTATGAAATTTTAGATACGAACGTCTTCGACGACGATCGTTACTGGGATGTTTTCATGGAGGTAGGTTTCTCCTACTTGTAGTGATAATTGGTAATAATAAAATATCTAGTATGCGAAAGACGAAGACGATCCAGACAATGTTTACATCCGTATCACGAGCTACAACCGTGGGCCTGACCCCGCCACCTTGCATATTATCCCGCAACTGTGGTTCAGGAATACATGGTCCTGGCCCGCACAGAAACCGCCCATGCCATCACTATCCGCTGCCGCTACCGATGGTGATATTAGCTATATCAAGGTAAAACACCCCGAAATGGGGGGTGGCTTCCTGTGTTGCCTACCGTCTCCCCCACCTATGGGTCCGGACGGGAAATTCGTTGGTGATGAAGATGATGTTATAAATCCAGATTTATTGTTCACAGAAAACAACACGAATTTCCGCCGATTGTATGGCGGCATGAATCAGAGTGTATGCGTGAAAGATGCCTTTCACGATCATATCATTCCATCACACAGACCTCAGCGAGGGCGCTCAGACTCACAAGGGACAGATGACTCGAGTACTCCACGTCAAGCGGTATCTATCCCTGCTTGCGAAGCTCCACCCCAGGAGTTCTCGTTTGTAAGCCCCGAAAAATGTGGAACCAAGTCTGCCGCACACTATATCTTCCGCGATGTCCCAAGCCGAGGTGGATGTGCCGTGGTCCGTCTGAAGTTGACTCCACTTTCTCCCAATAAGGACCGAAGCCTCGAAGACGAGGGTGCTTTTGATGATGTTGTAGAGGAGCGCCGGGAAGAAGCAAATGAATTTTATAGTTCTCTGCTCTTTGGTCCCATTAGCGACGACTTGAAACAGGTCATGAGGCAAGCACTTGGAGGCATGCTTTGGACGAAACAGTTCTATTACTTTGTACAAAAGGAGTGGATTGAAGGTGATCCAGCCCAACCTTCCCCTCCCCCTGGACGCCAACATATTCGTAACAAGGTTAGTTGAATATGCCATTGATCTATTGAGCACTCATTAGTCCACAGCACTGGCGTCATATGCACGTAGAAGATATTCTTTCCATGCCCGACAAGTCAGTCGGTAGCTCAGTTAGTTTAGGTCGTAACTCACGGAAGGCTCTCCAGATGGGAATACCCTTTCTTCGCGGCATGGGACACAGCATTTCATTGCATCCCCCTCGCCGTGGTGGACCCCGTGTTTGCAAAGAAGCAATTAGATATCTTGACCCGAGAATGGTATATGAAGCCCGACGGTCAGATTCCTGCATACGAATGGAACTTTAGTGATGTAAATCCGCCGGTGAGTACCCCTATTTTATGAGCGAGTCTACTTTCTAAATGATCCGTGGACCAGGTCCATGCCTGGTACGCAAATTATTCTATGATGGTAGGATCGCATCACTGATAGTGATATAGGGCGACGTTTAGAGTCTTCAAAATAGAACGTAAGCTTACCGGCAGAGAAGATCTTCCTTTCTTGGAACGTGTTTTCCAGAAGTTACTACTCAATTTCACGTGGTAAGTATGAGTTCACTTTTCTATTCCTTCATCACCCTGATTGCTACTTTTGAGGTGGGTCAACCGCAAGGATTCCGAGGGAAAAAATGTGTTTGAGGGAGGATTTCTTGGACTTGATAACATTGGCATCTTTAATCGTTCAGAGCCACTCCCCACGGGTGGAAACCTGCGCCAGGCAGATAGCACTGCCTGGATGGCATTTTATTGCTTGAATATGTGAGCTCCGTGGCTCTCTCGGATTTGCCATATGTTCATTGTTTGTCAGGCTAAACATAGCCCTTGAGCTGGCAAAGCACAATGCTGTATATGAAGATATTGCTTCCAAGTTCTTCGAGGCGAGCCAGTTCTGCCAATCGAATTCTACAAACACGCTCACTTCGCCTTAGCACTTCATATTCATCGCAGATGCTATGACTTATAAATCAGGTGAACACGAGTCGAGTCTGTGGAACGAAGAAGATGGCATGTACTATGATGCCATTGAGTTTGGCCCAGGGAATTCAATTCAGCTTCCCGTAAGGAGCCTTGTCAGTCTCATTCCTCTCTACGCGACTCTTGTCCTGGAACCCGCCGTAATCAATCGATTCCCTGGATTTAAGAAGCGTATGGAATGGTTTATCGATAACCGGCCCGAAATATCGGGAAGAAATATGGCCAATATGAGGGGTGAGTTGATCACATATTTTCATGTCCACTATTCACCATGTGGTAGCTGGAGGTAGAGGCGAACGCCGTTTACTTGCTTTGGCCAGCAAAGAACGTCTGGTACGCATACTGGAAAAGATGCTGGATGAGGATGAGTTCTTCAGCGAATACGGCATTCGTTCGTAAGTATTTTCCACGTAGCGGTCGTTTGGCTACTCTAATTGAACGGAGACAGTCTATCCAAGCTGCATCAGGAAAAGCCTTGGGGGATGCAGGTAAACGGAGATTGGCATGAGGTAGGGTATTGGCCTGGAGAATCCCGCTCTGGAATGTTTGGTGGAAACTCAAATTGGAGAGGGCCGATTTGTAGGCTCATTTAACTATTCTCAAATTGCCTGTCTCTAATTGGTGTTCAGGGCTTGCCGTCAACTTCCTTTTGATCGAGAGTCTGCAGCGGTTTTATCAATATTACGGTGATGAGCTGCAGGTAAGCATAAACGATTTGTATGTTCCTTCATACTGACACCTCTCCAGGTCGAATGTCCCACCGGAAGTGGAGATTACATGAACCTCGTGGAGGTGGCAGAGGAAATACAACATCGTATAATTCACATTTTTGGACGTGACATGGAAGGTAAAAGGGCCACCAACGGTGGGAATGTGAGGCTTAACCAGGACCCGCACTTTCGCGATTACGTCTCCTTTTATGAGGTAATGTCTTACTAGCATTTCATGCCTAGGTTCACACTGAAGCCAAATCTCGGCAGTTTTTCCATGGAGATACGGGACGCGGTTTAGGAGCATCGCATCAAACAGGATGGTGAGTCACGTGGTAATATGGTGATATGAGGGGTGTAATCAGCGGTGTCTAGGACTGGCCTCGTTGCATATCATATCCTACAAAGCGGTGTCAGCTGTCGGTTGCCGAAGACTCCACGAAGTATGTGCTCTTGTTATACACTTGGCCATTATTGACATTTTGTCGTAGCGCCCCGCAGCCTTGTCCATCATTACTTTGATGTGAGTGGTATCTATCAGGGTAATTATATCTGGCTTACATAGCACCGCAGGAAACAATCGATGCTCAATCTGAACACGGTGGAGATACACAATCATTGTACAGTGCCATTAGTGCACTGGAGCTGAAGTCGTTGGGCGACATCTCTCCCGATGCTCTGTGAAACATCTGACACAATGGTTACCTTCCAATTCGCATATCATTTAGACCATGACTAGTCCAAGTTAGATGCAAAGACATACCCGTACAGACGACATGATGTATTTGAACCGTAGCAATGAGTGCAGTATTCTAATAAAAATTACACGTGACTAGTGCTCCACTTTTTAGATGATACGAATGCCAAAGGTTCAAAGTACTACAAAGGAAGGAAGAGAGCCATGTAGATTATCAAATAAATGTGAACCACATAGGATGGCCTCGAGTCCGATGAGCACCTGAATCAAAGAGGTCAGAAAGCGATAGAGAAAACCATATAGAACGAATGTGGTGCGAACATGCCAGTGATACATATATTATGTACAAAGAGAGAAGTGCGAGTCCCCCTGGGAAACAGCAATTATGTATGCGAAGGTCGAAGAGTAGAAGACAAGATAGCGATGCGATAAGGATAGAATCATGTCACGTAGAGTGTGACCTGTCCGCCTGGTCGGAACGACTCGAAAGCCATTTGGACATCTTCGGTGGAGCCTAGAGAGACCATATCTCCGTCCTCATCCCGATACCTTACCCGCAAAGGGGTATCGTCGCGACGCGGACCACAAAGACGTATTTTCTTACCGACTTTGTCGACAAGGTCGTAATATTCTGTACTTCGCGGGACCTGGATGACGAATATGTCTTCATTGAAGTGGACTTTCACCTTGACTGGAGGTGAAAAAGCGAGGTGGGCGCCGTTAGATATCATGCTTTCAAACGTCTGTGACCGAGGAGATCGGAGAGCTGAACCACCAAGAGATGATTCGCTAGATCCGAATGGAGTGATCGGCGAGGAGCTATGTGGTGACTCTTCTGACGAACCCCCACCCGTTGACTGACTCGATCCGCTGCCCCGTTTGCTACTCAAAGTAGTGGAATCCTCTGAATGATGAGCCCACTTTGCGTTACTGGGAACAGGAGGAGGCGCAGGCACTTGTGGTATGTATGCGCTAGGCTGACTAGCACTCCGCGATCTGTTCAACGGAGGTGCAGTACTACCATTCATAGCTGGTGATGTCGTAACACTACGAGAACCACCACTATCGTATAAGGCCTTCAACTTTGGGGAGCTGATTTGGCCTTGCAAAGGCATTCGAGCGGGACGGTCAGTTCCAAAGCTTGCAGTAGAGTTGACCCTGTTTGGCATAGGGCGATAGGAATGGGGAATGGGGGGATTGGCTCCAGGTGGCAGAGGTAAAACGCCATTGGTCGACCGCCATTGCGACATGACGTGGCCATTGATGTCTTCCGTCCTGGCTCGGGGGCGGTCATCAACAATAGCGGACTCGCGTGGCTCGATAGGCATGCTCTGCATTCGATGCATACCCATGGGTGTGCCACGACCGGATGACGGTAGGCTTACAGGAGGGTAATCCTCAAACTCGTCTTCTACGTCAAACTCGAAACCCTCGGTAGATGAGTAGCCAAGTTGGCTACCATTAGAATAAGATCCAGCCACCGAGACATCATCGCTGGTGCTGTATGCATTGACACGATGGCGGCTGCTGGCTGGGTGGGGTGGAAGGCTGTGTAGGGGATGGGCATGTGACATCAACGAAGAACCACGATCATGGACATATGACGGTGAACGTGCCATGTGCATAGCAGGAACAGAGGCATGACTGCTGTGCTGAGCCATGAGTTGGGAGAAATTTCGTTCCGACGCCCTTCGACTGGCGACTTCCTTGATCAGGCGATTAATCTGAGCCTCCCACTGTCGTAGTTGCTCTTCAGAACGGCAACGAAGGGTAAAGAATTCGAGGTCATCATCGCCTCGCCACCACACAGCTAGGGAATGGGGGTTGACTGTCGATGATGCTTGAAGAAAATTATCAGAATGAGACTACTACAAAGGCCGGCAGACTTACCAACTGAATTCCGGTTTGAGCTAGGAATAGCTTGGGTAACATTGTTCAAGAAAATACGACCTTTCAACAAGAGAGGAGTATCCTTTCGCTTATTTGGTGAGGTCATGGGTGGCGGAGTAGGCGCATGTAAGCCATTCTGCTTCTTAAGAATAGAATTATTCTTTCCACCGCGCTTGCTACTTTGAGGGGGAGGTGCTGCCTCCTTACAGCAAAGTATGATCTTCTCGAAGAGAAATACATGGTATTCCCGATCGACGTCAGACTTGGTGACGGTGAAAATATCATCGAGGAGAAGAGTGCCGAAATTGGACAAATGGTGACCTTTCCAATCTTGTACTCGGCCTTCCAGATTTTTGACTGTCTGGACATTTTCGGCCCGTCTTTGTGCCTCATTAATCTTATCGGTAATGCGTTTAGCAGCTGCGGATCCAGCTTGCAGTTCCTCGAAATGCGGGTAATCGGTGGCAGATGTAGCCTTTATAAGTGACTAGAGACATATTCAGTCAAAATTTATGATTTGATATCGGCGAAAATATCTTACATCAAGGAGCAGTGGGTATTTACAAATTCGTTGGACTGGTTTGATCAGAAAGGCGGGTAATTCCGATTTGGCGTTAATCAAATTGTTATGGACCTGAGGACAGCAGTCAGTATATGGTTATTCCTATTTTTAGCATATGCGATATGTTCCGTCGCCACGCCATACGCCAGAGCCCAAGGTACAGGAATTGGCAGGCTCACCGAAAGATTCTGCTCCTCCGCCACCATAAGATCTACTGCATTGGTATAGTTTGCGCAGTAGGGTTCGTATACTGCAAAGTCCTCTTCCTATTTTGTCCAGAAAGAACCATGGGCACGCATAATCAAGACAACTAGAATCGAGAAACACGCACGTTTTCCAGAAAGAGAAGTCCCCAGCGCTGATCCCGCCACGCCATCTCTGCCGTGCTCTCTAATCGAATAAGGAACTTCCTTTGAAAGTTCAAAAGCTTGTTCAGTCCTGGGAAAAGGTAGTGGATGGTGTCTTGGTCAATTGTATTGCTTTGGGACAGTGCCGTGGCATATCTCTGTTGTCAAATTAAACGAGAGATACCGGATATAAATTCAGAATACGCACCTGCATGACCTCCAAGTCTTGGACGTATTTCCGTTCGGTCTCCACCAATTCCCTGATAATATTATTCCGGGCGGCATCTTGTGGGCAGGCGGGAATGGGCGTATTCTGGACATCTCCCACTAACGAGTCAATTGAATCATGAGTGGACATCAATGGTGGTGACAAAGGAGCTGCATCGAATAATGCGGAGGGCAGCATGTTAACAATGGTGGTCACAGTACTGACGACCTAGGTTATTATGATGTTAGAGCGATCGATAGAGATAATTCGGACGCGCACCTTTACTAGCCCATCTGTAGAGTGTCTCTCCCACAAATCTGTCACTGTAAACTGCTCGCAGTTATCCAAATTCTTGATATTCATGACGAAGACTGCAATGGCGTGTTTCTTTGCGCGTTCATTACTGACGTCGAATACAGAAGGATCTGTCTTGACTGTAGATGGATTTGTTCTGCCAGGAAGAAGCTCGTAAAGGAAACAAAGTGATATTCCTAGTGAGAAGCAGTCCCATAGCTGTGTGACAGGATCGGTAGATTGACGAAGAGAGCCTGACTGAGATGACAGTATAAAGAAATTTGAAAAGCCAGGGATGCGCATTAGACGAGCTCGCAAGGAAGAACATTGCTGGTACAGAGATGTCGATTGGGATGCTGCCTTGTTGAGGATATTGTTGTTAGCGACTGGAGTTTCGATTACAAGACCGGGATTCGCTGCTATTGATTTTTTACGGGTAGCGACGTTCGCCATGATGGCGGTTTAAAGAGAAAGAGCGCCCG
>Ga0310811_10007369_pt1 | contig 14082 bp, 10 predicted proteins | sample YCmetagenome_FD_207642 | JGI IMG/M metagenome (GOLD analysis project Ga0310811, IMG submission 207642) | Soil microbial communities from experimental microcosm in Duke University, North Carolina, United States - YC | ecosystem: Engineered > Artificial ecosystem > Soil microcosm > Unclassified ...
GCGTGGCTTTGAGCGGTTCCCGGCAGCGCGCCGAACAGGTGGTCGCTGCATCGTGCGTCGCGCCAGGCGGTCTCCAGACGGGAGCCCGCGGCCAGGTGTTGGGCGAGCGGAATGAGCTGCTCGCCCATCAGGATCCCGGCCAGGCCGATGAGCGCGACGACCGGCGGCGCGGGCGAGCGGACATGGAGAAGGCTGTAGATCAGCCCGACCAGGATGCCGGCCCCGAGGGAGACCAGGTAGATTTTCATGCGCGCTCCGCCTCAGCGGACCGCGACAGCGCCCGCCTGAAACCCGATTGATTGGGGACGAAATTCGACTCGGCTCGCGGGAGTCGCGGCCGCACCAGGGCCGCGACCCGATCGTCCGCCGTTGAAGGCGCCGACCTCAGTGGCCTTCGCTGCCGCCGAGCATCGTCTTCGCGTAGATCAGACCGAGCCCATAGCCGCCGCCATGCGCGATCGCCGTGGCCACCGTCTGGTCATAGGTCGCGGAGCGAGCCCAATCGCGCTGCAGTTCGAGAAGATACTGGAGCGAGGTCATCGGGCGCGCGCCGAGCTGAACCACCCGATCCACCGCCCGGTCATGCGCCTCGGCCGAGACGTCGCCGCAGGCGTCGGTGATGACGTAGACTTCGAAACCCTGGTCCAGCGCCGAGAGCGCCGGGCCGACGATGCACACGCTGGTCCACAATCCCGCCAAGACGATGCGCTTCTTGCCAATGGCGTTGACCCGCTCGGCGATGCGCGCGTCTTCCCAGGTGTTCATCGTCGTGCGGTCGATGATCTCGTCCTTCTGGAACACCGACTTGATCTCGTTGAAGATCGGCCCCGAGAAGGTCTTGGCGGCGACCGTGGTCAGGATGGTGGAGACGCCGAATTCCTTGGCGGCTTTGGCGACCAGCGCGACGTTGTTGCGCAGCACCACCGGGTCGATGGACTTGGTGGCGAACGACATCTGCGACTGGTGGTCAATGAGAATGAGCAGATGGTCGTCTGGCGTGAGTAGAGTCGGACCTGGAACGGGACGGGCATTCGCGGTCATAAGCACTCCTGAGGATTTTGGGGATAGCCGAGGCGTCGGGTTGCATCCCGATAGCGTCTGACTCTTCTATCGACCGGATCAGGAGCGCCGCTTGGCGGAAGCTCATCTGAATTGTACTCCAATGGTGCGACACGGCGCGGCATCTCGTCAGGGCGCGGCGACGTCGGACGGCGAGGAACTTGACGCGTCGAAGCCGTGGATACGCGCCGCCACGCCGTTCGGCTTGAGCGCGTGGCGGAGATCCAATTCACCGCAGGCGCGTCAAAGCTTCGGGTCGCGCAGCTCGGCAAGCTGTTCGCCTTTGACCGAGAGGCCCCATGTACACGAGACGACTGGACCTACCCGACCACGTGCGCAAACACGCAATCCGGCTCTTGCAGTCGCGGCTCGCGGATTCTCTCGATCTCGAAGCCCAGCTCAAGCAGGCGCACTGGACGGTGCGTGGCTTGAATTTCTACCAGCTCCACAAGCTGTTCGACGCTCTGCACGATCAGGTGGAAGAACATGTCGACACCCTGGCGGAGCGGATCACCGCGCTCGGGGGCATTCCGGATGGGCGTGTGCAGACCACGGCGCGGACGACATCGCTCTACGAGTATGCGCTGGAGACGCGGACCGGCGAACAACACCTCAAGGCGGTCGCGGCGGCTCTCGCCGAATTCGCCAAGTTGCTTCGCGAAGACATCGACAAGGCGGCCGAAATCGGGGAAGCCGACACGGCCGATGTGTTCACCGAGATTTCGCGTGCGGTCGACAAGCAGCTCTGGTTCGTCGAGGCTCATCTCGCGGACGACTGAGCGGCGGAAATGACCGGCGTGTCGCGGTTCTGATCCCCGCCGACACGCACGGCGCGTCCCTGCACGCCTTCGTCCCGCTGGCGGCCCTGCGCGACGGCGATCGCCGCCGCGCAGGCGCGTCATCCGGCTCGGCCAGCGCGCCGCACGGGCCGATAGTCGGCCGCCATGTCGTCGCTGCTGATGTCGACCGCTTCCTGCCGACGGCCCAGATCGCGACGTTCCCGACGCCAGGCGGCCGGGCTTTGCCCGTGCCGCCCCCGGAACGCCTTGCAGAGGTGCGCCTGGTCGCTGAAGCCGCAGGTGATGGCGATCTCGGACAGAGCGTCGTCGCTCATCAGCATGAGCTCGCCCGCGCGGTCCAGGCGTCGACCGAGGATATAGGCGTGGGGCGTGCGGCCGACGGTGCGCTTGAACGCGCGACAGAAGTAGCCGCTGCTCCGCTGCGCCACTTCGGCGAGCTCGCGGATGTGGAGCGGCCCCTCGAGATGGGCGTCGACATAGGCCTTGACGCGCTGCACCTGCCAGCCCGCGAGAGCGCCCGTTGGCGCGCGCTCGGCTCCGCCGACCGCCCTGCGCTCGACTTCGATCTGCAGCAGACAGGAGGCGCGCGCCAGCGACGCCCTCGCCGTTTCGCGATCCCCCTCCAAGTTGCGACGCGCGCATTCGAGCAGCTGCACGAGGCTGTCCGCGAGTTCCCGCGACAGGGCGGCGCCGTCGAGCTCGGCAATATCAATCACACTCATCTCACCACTCTCCACGACCGGCTGCGAGGCGCCGAAGAAGACGACGAGGACTATGGCGGAGGGCCCGCACTCACGGGTGTGAGACGTTGCTATGTTTTGTGAGCGGAGCTCGCAGGCGTGAGCTGCGCCGGGCGGAGCCCGTGATACGGCGGAAAGCGAATTCTCGTCAGATAGCCTGGCGCGGTGTCGACCGTGAGCGTCCCGCCGAGGATCTGCGCGAGCGCGGCGACCATCCGGGGAGCGGCGCAGCCCATCGCGTCCGGCGGCGCGAAGTTGTCAGCGAAGGTCAATTGCAGATCCTGGCCGACCTGTTCCAGCGTAAGCGAGACGACTCCCCCAGCCTCCGGCGCCCGGCCATGCTTGAGCGCGTTCGTCATCAGCTCGGTGACAAGAAGACCCAGGACCTGGGTGCGGTAGGTCGAGAGAGCCACATCGGGCATCGAAACCCAGGGGGCGATCTCGGTTCGCCCGAAGGCCAGCAGCAGATCGAGGCACAATGCCCGGCAATAGCGCTCAAGCTCCCCGGACGGCGGTGGGGCGGACAGCCGGCGGTGCAAAGCAGCCTGGGCATGCACCTGGTCGCTCAGCAGGTTCAGCTGGCGAGTGACCGCGCTCGTTTCGCACTCATGCGACATCCCGCGAAGAGTGACAGTCATAACCTGTAGCCAGTTGTACCAGCGGTGGCTCAACTCAGACCAAATGATGTCTTCAGGCGCCTCATGCGAGATTCGATTACCGACGAAATCCCCAGCAATATCCAATTTCATCGACCGACACCCAGTTACCAATCCCACTTGTCCGCGCTTCTAGACGTTCAACCCGAGCCCTTATTGTCATTTTACGTTATGAGTTGGCGCACCGACACCACTCGTCACCGAGGGAACCCGTTGATTGCAGGCGGCTGCGACCGCAGCCCGGACCAACTCGCGACAACATTCTGCAATCCCGCCGGCCAGCGGGCCCGCACGACTGGTGGAGCACGCTCGCCGCCCCCAAGGCCGGTCCGAACGTCTGCCCCAAGCCTCGCCTTTCGAAGCTCCGTGAGGCGCACCGGATTCGCCTATGTGAGTGAGCACCCCATGAACGGCGCGAAGTCATCGTTGGCGCCCCATCCATCGCCTCTGGCGCACGAGGCGATCCTGGACTGCGTCGCGCTTGCCGCCGTGCTCCTGCTCGATCACGGACAAACCACCGAACAGACAATCCTGACCGCGGAACGTCTTGGGCGAGCGCTCGGCGCGCCGGTCAGGATCTTGCCCTATTGGGGCGGGCTGGTGGTCGAGATCGAGAGGACGCTGGGCGCGGAGATCGCCGTGTCGAAGCCGCTCGGCGTCGACATGCGGACGGTGCTGGCTGTGATGACCATCGTCGATCAGGTCTGCGACGGCGCGCTGCCAGCCGAGGCCGTGCGTCCGGCGCTCCTCGCCGCCGGCCAGACGCCGCCCGTGTCGACCACACGCTTTGTAGTGTTCGCGGCCGTGGGCGCGGCGGCGCTGGGCGTCATATTCGGCGCGCTCGACCCGACAGCGTTGCTGCTCATCGCGACAAGCGCCGGGGTTGGCGCGCTCGTCCGCCGCAGCCTGGCCAGGCTGGGTGGCAATCCCTTTGTGCAGCCCCTGTCCGCGGCCCTCATCGCCGGCGCCGTCGCGGCCGGCGCCGCCCGCCTGGGGCTGCCGGACGCGCAGATCCTGCTGGTGGCGCTCAGTCCCTGCATGGTGTTGGTCCCCGGCCCGCATATCCTCAACGGCGCGATCGACCTGGCGCGGAGCCGCATCCCGCTCGGCCTCGCGCGCCTGGCCTACGCCGGGTTGATCGTCCTCATGATCTGCGTCGGCCTGCTGGTTGGGCTCGCCGTCGGCGGGGCGGCGCTTCCTTCGGGCGGAGCGTCCGCTTCCATTCCCCTGTGGGCCGACGTGATTGCGGCGGGGTGCGCCGTTGCGGCCTTCGGCAGCTTCTTCTCGATGCCGTGGCGACTCCTGCCATTGCCGATCGCTGTGGGCATGGTGGCGCATGCGGCGCGCTGGGGGCTGATCGCGCTCGCGGGCGCCAACGTCGCGCTTGCGGCCCTGGTCGCCTGCCTCGTGGTCGGCGTCATCGTCACGCCGGCGGTCGATCGCCTGCGCCTGCCCTTTGCGGCGGCTGGCTTCTCGGCGGTGGTTTCGATGATGCCGGGCTTCTTCCTGTTCCACGCCGCGGGCGGCCTCGCCGAGCTGGTCTCCGCCGGGCCGAACGCGCCGACGAGCGTACTCAATGGGATCGTCACGAACGGGGTTACGGCGTTCCTGATCATCCTGGCGATGACCATCGGACTGATCCTGCCGCGCATGCTGTTCGAACACGTCCTGGCGGCGTACGCACGGCGCCGGCCGCACGGCCACGGCTTCAATTCCCCCTGATCACCGCGCGGGGCTGGCTGGGCGGGCGTGCTCGGCGAGGGCCTCCGCCGCTTGGCTCATTCCAGTCGGACTGGCGCAAGCGGGGCGGCGGCGTCGAGCGTCCTGACGATCTGATAGGGATCGAACGGTCGCGGAATGAATCGCGATCCTGCGACCCCCTCGACGACGTATCGTTGAATGTCGACCGCGGACAGATAGACGACGGGGACATGAGCGCTCGTGGCGCGGGCGCAGCGGGCCACGTCGAACCCCTCAGCCTCACTCGCGAGGTCGACGGAGGTGACCAAGGCGGTGAGATAGGGATGCTCGTGAATGAGGCGGCAAGCTTCAGCATACGACCGGGCCTCCAGCACGTTGAACCCGCACTCTCGCAGCACTGCGCAGTTCAGAAGCCGCGACATCAGGTCGGCGTCGACGAACAGGATCGGGTCGTTGCTCATGGTGTTCACCCAAAGGGAAATGGGTTGCTTCGGAAGGGGCCGGCGCCGCAGAGCAACTCCGCTTCAGTGGAGACGGGTTCTCCGCACGGCGAGCGAGATCGCCTGAATTTCACCAGGGCGGTTGCGCTGGTCGGCTCGGCGACACGCCGGACCGCTTGGCGGCGGCCGCACTTCCTCGCTGGCGATCGGAGCGAAATCCTCGGCGAGGTAAGCCTCGATGTCCTCGAAATGCAGTTCGATGATGGACAGAAGGCCGGGATGGCAATGGCGCATGGGAATCGCGCCTCCGTAGTAGGGCCAGACCCTCCTCGGCCGCCAGGCCGGAATGGCGGGTTCTGGTCGGGGTGGACGTGAAGCCTATTCCGCCGCGAGGGCGAAGGGCTTCGGCTGAAGCTTGCGGCAGCGCGACAGCAGCGCGAGGTGGTCAGCGCCGGTGTGCACATCGCGCACCCACGCCTTGTCGCCGCTTACCGCGATAACCTCGAAATGCGGGAAGAGATTAGACCCGGACCGCACAAGGTCTCCGGTCCGTATATCCTCCTCGAAGTCGCGGTCGTGGTTGATCAGGAAAACGTCAGAGTAGCTGGGGAGGAGCATGGCGCCCCTTTCCGATATTGGCTGGCGAGGCTGACGCCTCGGGTGTGTCTTGTTCCGCACCCGCTCGTAAGGCGGGTTCATCATGCAGGCATCATCGCCAGGGGTCGGAAAAAGGTATTGAAGCGCCTTACTGTCCCTGGCGCCGTCTTGTCTCGGCGATCCCGAAGCGCCTTCAGCGACCTGCGCCTTGGGCAGCACCCTGGGTGGAGGAGCCGTAGAGCTCCCGCAGCCGCTTCTTGTCGATCTTGCCTGTGGCGCCGAATGGGATTTCCTCGACGAACAGCACATCGTCGGGCATCCACCAGCGGGCGATCCGACCTTCCAGGACGCTCAGGATCTCCTCGCGCGTGGCGCGCTCACCCGGCCGCAGCTTGACGATGAGCAGCGGGCGCTCTTCCCACTTCGGGTGGGGCACGCCGATCACCGCCGCGAGCGCCACCTTGGAGTCGCTGCGCACCAGGTTCTCGATCTCGATCGAGCTGATCCACTCGCCGCCCGACTTGATCAGGTCCTTCGCCCGGTCGGTGATCTGCATGAAGCCCAACGGATCGATGGTCGCCACGTCCCCGGTGTCGAGGAAGCCTTCCGCATCGAGAACGTTGCCGCCCTCGCCCTTGAAATATCCGCGCGCGACGTGGGCGCCACGCACCTTGAGGCGTCCGAAGGCGCGGCCGTCGTGCGGCAGCGGGGCCCCGGCGTCATCGGTCAGCTTCATCTCGACGCCGAACGGAACGCGGCCCTGCTTCAACAGCTCGCGCAGGCGCCCATCCGGCGGCAGGGCGTCCACCTCCGGGGTCGGCGCGGCGAGCGTTCCCAAGGGCGACGTCTCCGTCATCCCCCAGGCGTGGCTCACCGCGACGCCATGCTCGTCCTGGAAGGCGCGGACCAGGGCCTCCGGCGCCGCGGCGCCGCCGATGAGCACGCGCTTGAGGTTCGTAAGGCGGGCGCCGGTGGCCCTGAGGTGATCCAACAGCGTCTCCCAGACCGTGGGCACCGCAGCCGAGTAGGTCACGCCCTCGGTCTCGATCAGCTCGTGGAGCGCGGCCCCGTCCATCTTCGCCCCCGGCATCACCAGCTTGGCGCCGACCGCCGGCGCGGAGAGCGCCAGGCCCCAGGCGTTGGCGTGGAACATCGGCACGATCGGCAGGACGACGTCCCGCGCGGACAGGCCGATGACGTCGCTCTGCAGGGTGACGAGCGTGTGCAGCACGTTCGAGCGGTGCGAGTAGAGCACTCCCTTCGGGGCGCCCGTCGTGCCCGAGGTGTAGCAGAGCCCGGCGGCGGTATTCTCGTCGAACCAACCCCAGCGGGCGTCAGCCGCGGGCTGCTCGAGCAGATCCTCGAAGCAGAGGGCACCGGGCCAGGCGACGTCCGCCATGTGCGCGCGGTCGGTCATGACCACGACGTGCTCGACGCTCGGCATCTGATCGCGCCGGTCCATCAGGACCGGCAGGAAGCTCAGGTCCGTGAAGATGATCCGGTCCCGGGCGTGGTTGATGATGTAACAGAGCTGGTCGATGAACAGCCGCGGGTTGAGCGTGTGGCACACCGCGCCCATGCCCATGATCGCGTACCAGGCCTCCATGTGCCGCGCCGTGTTCCAGGCAAGGGTCGCCACCCGGTCGCCGGGCGTGACCCCCAGCGCACGGAGGGCGTTGGTCAGCCTGACGGCCCGCTCGTGGAGCTCGGCGTAGGTGGTGCGGACGATGGGCCCCTCGACCGAGCGCGTGACGATCTCACGGCCGCCGTGCCAGGTCTTCGCGTGCGTCAGGATGCGGTCGACGGTCAGCGGCCAGTTCTGCATCAATCCGAGCATTGGGGACCCCATTCCTGGTTCGGCGCCGCTTGGTGGGAGGCAAGGACGGCGGACAACAGCTCTCCGTGACAGCCCCGGTCCGTTGCCTGGTGAGGCTGACGCCTCGGGTGTCTTGTCCGTCGGTGGCTGGAGATCGGTATTGCAGCGTCTTGCCGCCGCTGGCGCCGGTTTGTCGCGGCGACGCCCCGCGAACGGGCTCGCTCGACCGTCTGCGCCACGGCCGCCGGCATCGCCAGCCGCGGCGAGACGAGGTCGGCCAGGGGCGCGAGAGGTCTGCTGAGAGCCTTCGCCTTGCGCCAGAAATCGGTCAGGCGTAGGCTGGGGGCATGACGCAGCGCCTTTCAGTCTCCGTCGTGCAACTTTCTACCCCCCTCATCGACATGACCGGCCGCTCGGGCCTGGCCCGGCCGACGATTGCAGGATTCCCCTGCCCTATCGCCGCCCTTTAGGACTCGCTCACGAGGCGAGATTAGCCCGTCGGGAACGTTGGACTGGTGGCCTTGTCGTCCGGATCACGAGAGCTACAGCTGGAGGTGCGTACGGGCGAGCTGCCCGCCCATGGCTCCGTCGCACTCGCTCGCCCCGATGCATCGGCCAGGGCCATCGCCTTCGGCCCGTTCCGGTTGGCGCCGGCCGAGCGGCGACTGGAACGCGGCGGCAAGGCCGTCCGGCTCGGCGGCCGGGCGCTGGATATTCTGATCGCGCTCGCCGCGCAGGCGGGGCGTGTCGTCAGCAAGGCGCAGCTGAACGACGCCGCCTGGCCCGGGATGGTCGTCGAGGAGGCTAACCTTCGCTTCCACATCGGCGAACTGCGCAAGGTGCTCGATGAGGATCTGGCCGAGGGCAGCTTCATCACCACCGTAGCCGGTCGGGGCTACTGCCTCTCCGCGCCGTCCGCCCAACAGCCCCTCGCTCACCCCGCCAAAGCGTCGCGACCGGTCGACGAGCCGCACCACGCGCTCGTTGGCCGAGATGCGGAGGAAGCCGAGCTCGCCAACCTGCTGCGCCAAGCGACGGCCGGCGAAGCGCAACTTGCGTTCGTGACCGGCGAAACGGGCATCGGCAAATCCGCCGTGGCGGCAAGGATGGTGCAGAACGCCGCTGCGGCTGCAGGCGCCAAAGCGCTCGTCGGCCGCTGTCTTCCAGGCAATGCGGAGACCGACGCCTACTATCCGGTGCTCGACATCCTGGTTCAGTTGACGGACGTCCTCGACGACTTTGCGGTCATGGTCGCGAAGATCGCGCCGGCCTGGGCGGTTCAGCTGCCCGTCCTCACCGGACGGACGACGGAAGAGCCAGGGCAGGATCTCCTGGGCGTCACGGCTCACCGCATGTCACGGGAGCTCTGCGCGCTCCTGGAGATCGTGGCCAGCCAGCAGCTGCTGGTCCTGGTGATCGAAGACCTCCATTGGGCCGATCTGGCCACGATCGAACTGCTGAGGGCGATCGCCAACCGGCGCCTCAAGGCGAAGCTGCTGATCCTCGTCACCCTGCGTCCGGCGGACGACGCTCCGTCGTCCAGGGCGGCCCGCTCGCTTTGCGACACGCTCGTCGTCTACCGACTCGCCGCGGAGATCCCACTCGCGCCGCTGACGAAGGACCAAATCGGCGATTACCTGGTCGGCGTCGCCGGCGGCGCGCCGTCGCCTGAACTGTCCCGCCACCTTCATACGCGCAGCGGCGGCAATCCGCTCTTCATGCGAACGATGGTCGACCATTGGGCCCATGAGGGCCTGGTGGCGATCGGTCCCGCGGGCCTTGCCCTTCCCACGACCCGTCAAGCCTGGGAGCTGCCAGCTCCGCCGAGCCTTGCACGGCTCATCGACGATGACATCGAACGCCTCGCGCGCGACCGGCAGCGGGTCATTCATGCGGCCAGCGTCTCCGAGGGTGTGTTCTCGGCGGCGGTCAACCATACAGCGACGCCGTTCGACGAGGCCACCTTCGAGGCCGTGTGCGAAGACCTCGTGCGCGCGACCTGCCTGATCGAGCGGGCCGAGGTCATGGCGCTGCCGGATGGCCGAAGGGTGCAGAACTACGCCTTCCGCCACATGCTCTTCCGCGACGTCGCCTACGATCGCCAGAGCGCCACTCAGCGAGCGTTCGCCCATGCCGCCATCGCGGCGCGGATCGAGCAGCTTCACCAAGAGGATCCAGAGCCGGTCACAGGCATTCTCGCGCGGCACTTCTTGGAAGCCCAGGCCTGGGCCTCGGCCGTCAAATACCTTCGTATGGCGGCGCGGATCGCCCTCAGACGGTTCTCGCCCCGCGAAGCGGCGGCCGCCCTGGAGCAAGCGCTCGCGGCTGTGTGCAACGACGCCAAGGGCGCCCGCGTCGAGATCAAGGCGGATCTGGCGCAGATCTATACCGCCTCCCTGGATCCCAGGGCGCCAGCCCTCTACGCGGAGCTCGTGTCCGACGCAGCCGCAATCGGCCGCCTGGACATCCAGTGCCGCGCCCTTATCGGCCAGGGGCTCACGATGGCGTGGTCGGACGTCGCGGGCTCGCTTGGACTGCTGCGGGAGGCCATCGCCCTCAGCGAGGGGCTTACAGACGTCGCGGAACGGGCCCGCCTTCGTTCCCAGGCGCATTCGTGGTGCAGCTTCGTCGCCGGCTGGGATCCCGCACATGCGGCCGGCTGTGAAGCGGCGATCGAGGAATTGCGACGACTCGGCGACCCCGTGGCGCTCGCGGCAGGGTTGGTGAACTGGCACAATGTGTTGTTCGCCTCCGGCCGCTACCTGGAAGCCCATGAGACACTCGCCTCAAGCGTCTCGGTCCTGGCCGCCAGCGCGCCGAACGGTCGGATAGACCTCGATCTCCCCCTGTGGCAGCAGCGCGCCGGCGGCGCTCGGTGCCTGCTCTACGGCGGACGTCTCGGACCGGCGTTCGAGGCCTTCAAGACCGGAATAGAGGCCTTGCTCGGCGATGCCGATCTCCGGGGCGCTGCGACCCTGCAGTTCTACCAGGCCCTCGGCCACATCTGGATACAGGACTTCACGGGCGCCGCTGCGCTCGTTGAGGGCGCAGCCGAGCTCGCCGCCGGCGAGGGTTCGACCGCATTGAGGCGGAACGAAAGGCAGATGGAGCTGGCCATTCGCGGTCTGGTGGCGCTCGGCGAGGGAAAGCCGTTGCGCGCCGTGCGCTTGCTCCGCCTCGCAGGCCAGGAGACCTCTCAGCGGTGGACGATCTCGACCTGGATCTGGGGGATGGTGATCGCGTGGGGGATGACCGACGCCTGCATGGCGGCGGGACATCTCCGCGCCGCCCGGAAGCACACCAAGCACTTCCATGAGCTCGCCTATCGCACGCGGGAGCCGACCTGGCGCGCGCTGGCGTCGGAGAGCCGCGCTCGCATCGCTCTGGCCGACCGGGACCTCGCCGCCGCCAAGGCGCATCTGCGCGAGGCGTGGGCGGAGGTGGCGCTGGGCGGGCTCCCGTTGGCCGAGTGGCGGCTGCATGCGGTCGAGACGGCCTTGCGCGCACAAGAAGGCGACGACCTCGGAGCGGCCCACCACCGCAACGCCTGGACCGAAGCCCTCGCCGAGCTTGCCCGAACACTCCCGGCTGCACATGTCGGACACCAGACCCTGAAATCCGCGCGTCTTGTGTTCGCGCCGAGCCAAGCCTAGCGGCCCCTGCCCGCGGCGTCCGCCGGCCCACGGACCCGCACGAAGCGCTAAGCCAAACGATCTTGAGGTGTCATACTCCGACGACGCAACAGATCCTCCCACGAGGCCGAGATGCGCGACGACGATCCAAGCCCTGGTCGCGGCGGCTTGCCCGGGCCCGTCACGTTCGGTCCTTTTCGCCTGTTGCTGGCCGAGCGGCGGTTGGAGCAGGACGGCAAGACCGTCCACATCGGCGGCCGCGCGCTGGACATCCTGATCGCGCTCGCCGCCCAGCCGGGGCAAGTCGTCAGCAAGGCGCAGCTGGGCCAAGCCGCCTGGCCCGGAATGGTGGTCGAGGAGGCCAACCTTCGCTTCCACATCGGCGAGCTGCGCAAGGTGCTCGACCGGCACGCTTCCGACGATAGCTTCATCACGACGGTTGCGGGACGCGGCTACTATCTCAACGCCCGCGTAAGTCGGCAGCCGGGAATTCCGACCGGCCACACGCCGACCGCCGATGGTGACCTAGACCTCGCCTCGGTCGGTCGCGAGGCGGAGGAAGCTGAACTCGAGCGCCTGCTGAACCGGGCGGCGGCGGGCGAGGCGCAAGTCATCTTCGTCACCGGCGAAGCGGGCGTCGGCAAGACCGCGCTCATTGCGAGATTCGTGCACGACGCTGCAGACGCCGGCGCCAGAGCCCTTATCAGCTACTGTCTTCCCGGCAATGCCGAGACCGACCCCTATCACCCGATCCTCGACATCCTCATTGGACTGGGCGGGGCCGACGGCCCCGAAGATTTCGCGGCCCTCGTCTCCAGGGTCGCTCCGACCTGGGCCATTCAGCTGCCGGCGATCGCCGAGGAAGCGACCGCAGGCAGCTGGCAGGACGTTCTGGGCGCCACCCACCATCGCATGGCGCGGGAGCTCTGCGCGCTTCTGGAGGTCGTGGCGAAGCAGCAGCTGATCGTCCTCGTCCTCGAGGACATCCAATGGGCCGATCTGGCTACGCTCGACCTCCTCCGGGCGATCGCCCACCGTCGCCTCAAGGCACAGCTGGTCGTCATGGCGACCCTGCGCTACCCCGGCGAGGCGTCTGCGGCCTCGGTCAGGTCGGCCCGCCTGCTGTGCGAGTCGCTCTCCGTTTACCACCTGGCCAGCGAGATCCCGCTCTCTCGCCTCACCCGGGACGACGTCGCCGAATACCTGACCCGGATCACCGGCCTGCGCCCCGCTCCGGAGCTGTCTCTGCACCTGCACGCCCGCAGCGGCGGCAATCCCCTCTTCATGCGGACGATGCTCGAGCACTGGCGACAGAACGGCCAGGTGACGCCGAACCAGGACGGCTGGGGCCTCGCCGGGGCGCATGACGTCTCCGACCTGGAGACCCCGCCGACACTCGCCCGGCTCATCGAGGGCGAGATCGAGCAGCTGGAGCCCGATCGTCAGCGGGTTATCCATGCCGCCAGCATCAGCGTGGGCGTCTTCTCGGCCGCTATCAACCATGTGGCGAGTTCGCTCCATGAAGCGGCCTTTGAGGAGGTGTGCGAAGACCTCGCGCGAACCACCGGACTGATCGGGCGGGCCGAGGCGCTGTCGCTTCCCGACGGGCGCCGGGTGCAAGGTTACACCTTCCGCCACATGATCCTGCGTGACGTCGCCTACGAGCGCCAGAGCGCCTCCCAGCGCGCCGCCGCGCACGCCACTGTCGCGGCTGAGATCGAGAAGATCTACCGACATGACCTTGCGCCGGTTGCGAACACCCTGGCCCGGCACTTCCTGGAAGCCCAGAACTGGGGCTCCGCCGTCAAATACCTGCGCCTGGCGGCCCGCGTCGCGCTGAGACGCTTTTCCCGCCGCGAGGCCGCCGCGGCGTTTGAGCAGGCGCTGGCCGTGGGCGCCCGCCTCCCGGCCGACCAACGGCTCGGCACAGAGGTGGAGATCAAGGAGGAGCTGGCGACCATCTACGCCAGCGCGCTGGATCCCCGGGCGCAAGCCCTCTGTGACCAGGTGGTGGCCGAAGCCGCCAAGGCGGGTCGGCCGGATATCCTGTGCCGCGCCCTAGTGGGGAAGGCGATATTGCTGGCCTGGACGAACCTCAGCGCCGCCCTTGACCACTTCCGCGAGGCCTTGGTCCAGAGCGACACGCTCTCAGATCCTGCCGAGCGGGCATGGATCCGGTGCCAGGCACATGCCTGGTGCAGCTTCGCGGTCGGCTGGGATCGGACGCATGCCGAGGCGTGCGGGTCCGCCATCGAGGAGCTGCGACGGCTCAACGAGCCGGTGGCGCTCAACGCCGGTCTGGTCAACTACACGCTGGTTCTCTTCTCCTGCTCCCGGTACCTCGAGGCGCACCGAACCCTCGTCGCCGGCATCGAGGTGCTTGACGCGAACGCGGGCGACCACCGCATCGAACTGACGGTTCCGCATTGGCTATGGCGGGTCGGCGTTCCGCTTAGCCTCCTGTACGCCGGACAGCTCGGGCCTGCGTTCGACGCCTTCCAATCGACCGTCCAGGCCTTCCTCCGCAACGGCGAGGGAAGTCGTGCGGCGACGGTGCAGTTTCATGCCGCGTTGGGTCACGTTCTGGTGCAGGACTTCGACGGCGCCGCCGCGCTCGTGGAGGCGGCCAGCCAGTTCAGCA
>Ga0310811_10007370_pt1 | contig 14081 bp, 8 predicted proteins | sample YCmetagenome_FD_207642 | JGI IMG/M metagenome (GOLD analysis project Ga0310811, IMG submission 207642) | Soil microbial communities from experimental microcosm in Duke University, North Carolina, United States - YC | ecosystem: Engineered > Artificial ecosystem > Soil microcosm > Unclassified ...
CCCCGCGCCGACGAAGCTCCACGACGTCGTGGCCTCGCCAATCACGGTGTGGCCGTCGTCCGTCTCGAATTCGATCATCGTGCTCGCGAAGTCTTCGGACGGCGTTTTGGTATAGTCCACCTCGCGCCCGAAGGTCTTGGCCAGCTGCTTGGCGTACTCGGGCCGCGACCACTTGAGGCTCGCGATGTGCGCCGTGATGCGTGTCGGACGAACGGTGGACAGCGGCTCACCGGGCTTCGTGAGCAGATGTCGAACGACGAGCGCCGAGTGGCACATCATGTCGTTGAGGACGCCGCCGCCCTGGAGCTGACCCCGCCAGAACCACGGCATGTGTGGACCGCTGTGCTCTTCGGCGGCACGCGCGAGATACGGCCGCCCCGTGGTCGCCGCGCCTCGCGCCCAGATCAGTTGGCGGCCCGTTTCGACCTGCGGCGAGAACAACTGGTTTTCCAGATAGCCCGTGGCGAGTCCCACGCGCTCCGCGAGCTCGCACACGCGCTTCGCCTCGGCGACATTGCGCGCCAGCGGCTTCTCGCACGCGAGGCCGGCGAGCGTGCCCTTGCCACGCTCGATCGCGTCGACGATCTCCTCGACGTTCTCGATGCGTGCGTGGTTCGGCCCCGTGAGCCAGATCGCATCGATCGCGGGGTCGGCGACCATGTCGCTGATCGACGCATATGGTTTGGCGTCTCCGACCTCCAGATCGCGCGCCAGCTTGGCCGCGGACGCGGCGTTCTTCTGGTTGGGGCTCCAGATCCCGAGCACGTCCGCGTCGCGGACGGTGCGCCACCCTTGCAGGTGAAAACGCGCGTTGAAGCCGCTGCCGATGAAGCCGACGCCGAGTCGGCGGTGAGGACGTGTTCCGTTGCCGGTCATTTGGATTGTGGGCTCACTCTCGTTTGCATCAAATCGTAGCTCACGCCGAGCTTGTCGAGCGCGGCCGGTGGACAGCCGTCGTATCCGGGGTTGAACACGTTTCCGATGTATTGAACGTCCTGCCAGCCCATCGCGCTCGAGAAGAACCCGGATGCCGTCATGTCACGGAGCCGATTGAAGAACGCGACGCCGTGCCGCATCTCCGGTTTCGCTTTCTCGGGATAGGCGATGTCGTCCAGGATCTGGCGTCGCTGCCCATCGCTCGCCTGGATGAACGTGCGGCCGAACCGCTTGTGCGACTCGGTGTCGATCCAGGCCAGTCCGCCGCGCCACGCCGTTTGCGTGTTGAGACTCGCGTCTTTTTCCGACAGGAGATAATCGATGTACTCGGGCACTCTTGCTTCCGTCGCGCTGCCCGACCGCTTGTCCTTGGGAATGACGTAGTCCACGAGGACCCGGACGGTCCTCCATTCGTGGTTGTTGAAGAACCGCGGGCCGGCAACGCCCGCGGCCTGCGGTCCGGTTGGCGGCGTTGGAACTTGCGGAGTGACACCTGGTGTGAGCGGCTTTTGCTGTTGCCCGGGTTGCTGCCCGATCGCCGCGGCGACGGGAACCGCTCCGAGCACTTGCAGCGCGCGGCGCCGCGTGATCACCTTTTCGGAAACCGGCGTGCCTTCCGCATCGTTGGGCAGGTCGCGCTCCTCGTCGCTCATATCGCCCCCGCTTTTCGCTGCTGCGCGATGTAGTCACTGGTGCGCCACGACAGCGCGAGAATCGTCCAGGTGGGATTCTTGTCGGCCTGCGACACGAATGGCGCACCGTCAGCGATAAAGAGATTCTTCACGTCGTGCGCCTGGCAGTTCGCGTTCACGACCGACGTCGACGGGTCGGCGCCCATTCGCGCGCCACCCAGCTCGTGGATGATCGTTCCACCCGCCGCGAGGTTGTACCCGCGTTCGCGCGTCGGCATCGGGCTGAAGACCTTGCCGCCCATCGCCTCGATGAGCGCCCGGAAGGTCTGCTGCATGTGCTTTGCTTGATTGTACTCGTGCTCCGAGAACTTCCAGTGAAAGCGGAGCACGGGGATGCCGTACCTGTCGACCGTCGTCGGATCGATCTCGCAATAGCAGTCGTCGTTGGGGATCATCTCGCCGCGGCCCGAGAAGCCGATCGTCGCGCCATAGTACTTCCGGTAGTCGGCCTTGAGCTGCGCGCCGTAGCCGCCGCCATTGTAGCGCTGAATCCCACCCATGAACCCCGCCTCCGGCGCGCCCCCACCGCCCCACGGCTCGATGTGGTATCCGCGCGGAAAATCCAACGCCTTGTTGTCCAACCACCACGGCATGTAGACGTGCATGCCGCCCACGCCATCATGGTTGTGCGGAATGTGGTCGACCATCGATGGCACGAAGCCTGAGACGTCCGTGCCGGTGGTGTCGGTGAGATACTTCCCCGCCGTGCCGCTCGAGTTGGCGAGGCCGTTGGGAAATTTGCCCGACTTCGAATTCAGCAGCAGTCGCGCCGTCTCGCACGCGCTTGCGGCTAGCACGACGACCCGCGCGCGCACGTGTTCGTCGGCGTGGGTGTTCCTGTCGATGTACGAAACGCCGTTCGCGAGCCCGTCGGGGCCGACGGTAACCTCGCGCGCCATTGCGTTCGTGATGAGCGTGAGCTTTCCCGTCTGCAACGCCGGAGCGATCAGCACGTCGGGGCTCGAGAAGTTCGCCTTCACCTGGCAACCGCGATTGCACTGCCCGCAGTAGTGGCAGGCTTGTCGTCCCGGCAACGGCTTCGTGATGACGGAAAGGCGCGCCGGAATGCACGTGATGTTGAGCTGATCCGACGCTTTTTTGATGAGCAGTTCGTGGCAGCGCGGCTTGGGTGGCGGCATGAAGATGCCATCCGGGTGGTTGCGCAGACCTTCGTTGCTGCCGTACAAGCCGATCAGGCGGTCGACGCGATCGTAGTACGGCTTCACGTCGTCGTAGCCGATGGGCCAGTCGTCGCCCAGTCCGTCGATGCTCTTCCGCTTGAAATCGTCCGGCCCGAACCGCAGTGAGATCCGCCCCCAGTGATTGGTGCGTCCACCGAGCATGCGGGCGCGCCACCAGCTGAACTCCGTGCCCGGAGCTTTCGTGTACGGCTCGCCGTCGATCTCCCATCCGCCGTCGCAGGCGTCGAACTCGCCGAACGGACGACCGTGAATTGCCGCGCCGCGATGCGGCGTGGCGTAGCCCGGGATCAACATCTTGCTGTCTCGCGACGCGAACCAGCGCGGTCCGGCCTCGAGCATCACCACGCGGGCTCCCGCTTGCGTCAGCGCGTAGGCGGCCATGCCGCCGCCGGCGCCGGAGCCGATGATGCACACGTCGTAGACGGGTCGTTGTTGCATGATTGTCGTCGCTCGTGGTCCACGAAAGAAATCAGAATTCCAGATTCGCCAGATACTTATAGCTCGCGGCGATGCTCGCGATCGGGTCGGCCGGCTGGTCGTGTTCGACGAAATAGTGCTCGACACCCTTGGCCTTGGAGAAGATCGTCTTGAAGTCGATCTGTCCGGCGCCGACGTCGGCCATCTTGTGCTCCGGTCCCACGGAATCCTTCACGTGGAGCATCTTGTAGCGTCCGGGGTACCGCGCGAGGAACGCCAGAGGATCGCCGCCGCCGTTCACCACCCAGTAGAGATCCATCTCGAACGACACGAGCGACGGATCCGTCTCTGAGGCGAGCACGTCGAGCGGCGTGGTCCCGCCGCCAAGATCCCGCAGCTCGGCGTTGTGATTATGGTAGGCGAAGCGGTAGCCCGCGGCCTTCACCTGTGCGCCGGCCGCGTTGAACCGCTTGGCCACCGACTTCCAGTCGTCGACCGTATCGAGCTTCATCTGCGGCAGCGACGGTACGGTGATCCACTGATGGCCGAGCGTCTTCGCATCGGCGAACGTCTTGGTCGAATCTCGCTCGATGGCCGACAACGCCACGTGCGTCGACGGCGCCGCGAGACCGTTCTTGGCGAGAAGATCGTGGACTTCGGCTGCCGAGCGATTGTACAGCCCGGCAAGCTCGACCTCCTTGTAGCCGATGCCCGCGACTTGAGCGAGCGTGCCGGGAAGGTCCTTGTCGGCCAACCGTCGCACCGTGTAGAGCTGCAGACCGACGCGGGAGATACGTCCGCTCGTCGAGTCGCGAGGAGCATCGGGCGCGGTGAACGCGTCGCCTGATCGGCGACCCACCGCCAGGCCGGCAGCGGTCGCGCCGAGCGCGGCGAGAAAACGACGACGATTCTGCACGTGACGGACTCCAGAAGCTCGTGACAAAGTCGCCCTAGTATGGAGGCCGATCGAAGCCGCAGCAACCTCGCTCCCGGGGTGTCGCGAATCGACGCGTGAGCTCGGTGAATCAGATCACCAAGGTGATGCGTCGCTCGTGCCGTCGACGCTGGCCGTGGCGCCGGCGCCGGCTATTTTCTCGCACTATGCGAATTTCTCCCTTTCGACGTGTGCTCGTGCTGTTCGGCGCGTACGCCTCCGTCAGCACCGCCACCGCGTCACGCGCCCACGCGCAGGTGCGCGACGACGTCGCTGTGATTCCTCGCCCAACGTCGATGACGATTGGCCGCGGCTGGTTCGTGCTGACGCCACGCACCATCATCTGGGCGGATCGAGCCGACAGCGCGGTGGCTCGCGGCCTGGCCCGCGATCTCGCTCGCGCTACCGGCTACGACCTCGTCGTGCGCGTCGGCTCCGCCCCGCGCGGCCGCAGAATCCTCTTTCGGCGGGCAAGCGCGCGCGATACGAGCCTCGGTCGCGAGGGATACCGGCTCGAGGTCACCTCGGACGCGATCACGATCACCGCATCGTCTCCGGCCGGCGCCTTTTACGCGACGCAAACGATTCGCCAATTGCTGCCCGCCCAGGTCTTCCGCGCGGCGCGCTTCGACAGCGTCGAGTGGCGCCTCCCGACAGTATCGATCGTCGATCGTCCGCGCTTCCAGTGGCGCGGCATGCACCTGGACGTCTGTCGCCACTTCATGCCCAAGGAGTTCGTGAAGAAGTACATCGATCTCCTGGCGCTGCACAAAATGAACACCTTTCACTGGCATCTCACCGATGACCAGGGCTGGCGGATCGAGATCAGAAAGTACCCGCGGCTCACACAGGTCGGCGCCTGGCGCAATCGCACGCTGATCGGCCACCAGCAGTCGGACACGAGCAGGAACGTGTACGACAACAAGCGGCACGGCGGCTTCTACACGCAGGACGATATCCGCGAGATCGTGGCATACGCGCGCGATCGGTTCATCACGATCGTTCCTGAGATCGAGATGCCGGGCCACGCACAGGCGGCCATCGCGGCGTACCCGAGCCTCGGCAATTTCGGTGACAGCGTTGGCGTGTGGGATCAATGGGGCGTCAGTACCCACATTCTCAACCCGTCGGATACGACCATCAAGTTCATGGAAGATGTTCTCACCGAAGTGATGGCGCTTTTTCCGGGAACGTACATCCATACCGGCGGCGACGAGGCTCCGAAGACGGAGTGGAAGGCGAGCCCGCGCGCTCAGGCGCGAATGAAAGCGCTCGGGCTCAAGGACGAAGACGAGCTGCAAAGCTGGTTCACCACGCAGATCGACGCCTTCCTGGCGTCGCACGGGCGGCGGCTGGTGGGCTGGGACGAGATTCTTCAGGGTGGACTGGCCCGCAACGCGGTCGTGATGTCGTGGCGCGGAACGAACGGCGGCATTGCCGCCGCGCGCGCCGGACACGACGCGATCATGGCGCCGGGGGACCACACCTACTTCGACAAGTACCAATCGCTCGATCAAAGCGGCGAGCCGCTCGCCATCGGCGGCTACCTCCCGATCGACTCGGTGTACGCGTACGAGCCTGTTCCCGCGGGGCTCGAGCAGGAGTTCGCAAAGCACATCCTTGGCGCTCAGGGCCAGGTCTGGACCGAGTACATCGAAGGTCCCAAGAACGTCGAATACATGGCGTATCCACGCGTCTCCGCACTGGCCGAGGTGTTGTGGACGCCAGCGGATCGCCGGGACTTTTCCGACTTCGCACGCCGGCTGGTCGTGCACGAATGGCGACTCGATGCGCTCGATGTGAACTATCGTCGTGGCGACCGGGCCGCGGCGCCGGCGTCTGTTCCGCGCTCCACTGATTCTTCCGATCCTCCGTAGCCGGCAGGGACCTTTTCGATTCTGGCCTGGCAGTCGCGTGGCTTTTCCGTCGGTCACGGGGTCTTGTCGGGAGAAACCGGAGTCGGCGCTGGCGCAACGCAGCCGAATCTCCGGTGGCTCGTCGCAACAGCGGCCTCGGTCCGTCACATCCCACACACACTCCCGCGCCGCCCGCCGGCGGTCATCGCGATCAGCCGCCGGTGATCCCCATCGATCGCGATTTTCCGGGAGTCATCGTGAGCAGGATCGAATCGTTTGATAGAGCCATCGCACGTGGCACATGGACAGCGATTGCCGGTCTCGTCCTGTTGTCGTCACCAGCATTCGGCCAGATCGGGTCGACGATGCAGGAGCAACACATGGTTCGCGTCGGCTTCGGAGGCGGCGTGACGGTCCCGGTGGCGGACGCACGCGATGCATTCAAGGACGGCGTGAACGGCACGGGATTCGTTCTCGTCCATCTGACACAGGGCCTGCCCGCGCTTCGGTTCGCGTTCAGCTACGATCGATTCAAGCTCAAGCCGATCAGCGGCGTGACGCCGGCGACCGGCGAGGACGAAGCGGGTCATAGCCAGGTCCTTGGCGGTACCGCCGGCATCAAGCTGCACCTGGTTCCGGGCCCGGTTCGGCCGTTCGTGATGGCAGGCCTCGGCGCGTTCAACGTGCGAGAGCTCGTGAACGCCGCCAGCGGATCGACCACAACGTCGCAGACCAACTTCGGCGTCGACGGTGGCGCCGGTGTCGAGATCAAGATCGGCCGCATCGCGGCCTTCGCCGAAGGCCGTATCCAGAACGTCTACACCAAGAGCGGCGGATTGGTCAACAAGAATTCGATCCAGTCGATTCCCGTCACGTTCGGGCTGCTGTTCTGAGATCTCTCATCACGGGATCGGGCGCTGGCGATTCTTCATCAGCGCCTCGATCTCGGCGATCTCCCGCGGCGCGTTGCTGATGCGCTCGAGTCCCGTTGGCGTAACGACGTAGTCGTCCTCGATGCGCACGCCCGTGTTCTCGTAGCGCGCGACGATCGGCTTCACCTTGGCGATGAACGCGCGGTTCTTCGGCGTGTCGGGGAGCGCGTCGAGCATCCGCAAGCTCACGTACACGCCCGGTTCGATCGTGAACACGTCCCCCGGCTTGTACACGCGGTCGCCGTAGGAGAACTGCGCCGGATCGTGCACGGCGAGCCCGAGGCCGTGGCTGATGCCGTGGATCATCCAGAGCATCGCCTGCCGGCACGACGCAGGCGTACGCGCGCAGTCGGCGGTCCAGGGCGGATCGAAGGCGGCGTCGACGCTCTCGACCAGGCCCAGCGCGGCGAGCCCGCGCGCCCGCACGGCGACCGATGAATCCTGCGCCGCCTGTGCCGACTTCCCCGGCCCCGCCATCTTCTCGGCCGCCGCCTGCGCATCGCGGACGAGCTGATACATCTGCCGCTGCTCGCGCGTGAACGTGCCGCTCACCGGAATCGTGCGCGTGATGTCGGCGGCGTAGCCTTCGTACTCGGTCGCGGCGTCGATGACGACGAGATCGCCCAGTTTTGTCTCACCACGATCCTTCATATAGTGCAGTTGCGTCCCGTTCAGGCCCGAGCCCACGATCGAGCCGTACGCCGGCCGCGATCCGCCGAGCCGCGTGAATGTGTACTCGAGCGCCGCCTGCAACTCGTACTCGTGGTGCGGCAACGGCGCCGTCATCGCCGCGCGATGGCCCTCCGAGCTGATCTCCGCCGCCTTGCGCAGCAGCGCGATCTCCGCGTCCGACTTGCGCGCGCGGAGCTGGTCGACGATCGGGTGCGCGTTCTTCACCGACAGTCCGGGATGCCGCTCGGCCACTCGGCGTACGAACACCCGTCCCCGGGTGAGACTGTCGGCGCGCGCGAAGTCCGCGTCCTCGAAATCGTCGAGCGTGTAGAACGGCAGCCCGGCCGCGGCAAGCGAGTCGGCCACAGCGGCGAGCGACGCGAATGGTCTCGCGAGCAGGCCGTGCTGTGCCCGCACCGCCGCCGAATCCGGACGCCATCCATAGTAGAACGCGGCGCGTGGGTCGGCGGGCGTCACGAACAGCGTCGTCGTACCGCGTCCTCCGCGCACGACCATCAGCATTGCCGCGTCGGGTTCATCGAAGTTCGTCAGGTAGTGAAACGCGGGCAGTTGATGAAACGGGCCGAAATCCGTGATCGGCGTTCGGCCGCCGAACGCGATCACGACACCGCTGTCGATGCGCTTGGCCAGTGAATCACGACGGGCCGCGAACTCATGCTCGGTGATCTGTGCCCCGAGCGCGGGCGTGGCCGCCGCCGCCAACACGACGAGTCGCCACCCTGTGGAACACCGCGATCCGCCTGCCGTTGGTCTTGTCATGGATTCGATTTGGCGTTTTCTGGTAGCAACACGAACCGGGCGTAGTTGCTCTCGTTGAAGTACGTCTTGGCGGCCTGCTGAATCTGCGCGCCAGTGAGGTTCTTCACCATCGCGTCGTACACGTCGAGCAACCCGCCAATGTCTTCGCCGGCTTGGTCGCGGCCGAGAAGATTCACCAGCCAGTAGCCGTTCTGCTTCACTTCGACTTCACGCGTGCGGGTGAGTTGCTCCTTCACCTTCGCCACGTCAGCCGCCGCCGGCCCGTTCGCCTTGAGCGAGTCGATCAGGGCGAACACGCTCTTCGTGAGCTTCTCGACGTTGTCCGGAGCGGAGTTGAACTGCACGGTTATCGCGTACTCCTGTCGCGGCGTGCGAGCGCACGACCCTCCGGCGCTGGGACTGTAGGCGCCGCCGAGTTGCTCGCGCAGCGTCTCGTTCAACTTGATCTGGAACAGCTCCATCAACGCGCGGATCTCGAACCGCGTCTCGGGCGCGTACTTGCAGGCCCCGGTGAACTCCAGAATGGTGTTCGCCTTCGGTTCCACGCCCTTGTGGACCACCTTCTCGACGATTCCCGTGGGCGGCGCGCCGCCATTGTCGCGGAAGGTTTCGCTGCGGTGTGTCGCCGGAAGCGACGCCAGATATCGCTCGACGAGCGGCTTGAGCGCCACGGTGTCCACGTTTCCGACCAATGCGAACGTGAAGTCGCTCGCGTCGGCGAAGCGCGTCCGGTAGAACGCGAGCGCGCTGTCCGGATTCACCTCGGCGAAGGTGGAGACGGTGATCGGCCGCGAGCGGAAGTTGTGTTGCGACATCGTCCAGCCCACGGTATCGCTGAACACCTGGTCGGGATCCGCGCCGCGGTTGGCCAGGAACGGCCCGACCTGGTTCTTGAACGCCTGGTATGCTGCCGTGTCGAGACGCGGCGCGGTGAAGCTGAGATAGACGAGCTGGAAGAGCGTCTCGAGGTCCTTCGGCGACGCTCGCCCGTTCAATCCTTCGCTCGTAGCGGCAATTGCCGGACTGACGCTCGCGACTTTGCCGGCGAGCTTTTTTCCCAGGTCGACGAGGTTGAAGCTTCCGATCCCGCTCAACGACACGATCTGCGACGAGAGAGCGGCGGACATGTACGACGGGTCCGCGGCCAGCGACGTGCCGCCCGGACTCGACGCGCCGAACAGCACTTCGTCGGCCTTGAAGTCGGTCGGCTTCACCAGCACGCGCGCGCCGTTCGAGAGCGTCCATACCGCGACTCCGACGCTCGGAATCGTGCGCCCGCTCACGATCTTGCCCGGCTGTGGCTCGCGATCGAGAAGCGCCGCTCCCGAGAGATTCTCCGTGTACGCCGTCACCCGCTCGCGCGCCGCGCGGTCGAACACCGCGAGCAGCTCGGCGCGCGTCGGGACCTTGACGCTGTCCTTCTGCGGCGACTGCGCGATGATGATCCGATTCTCGTCGGTGATCCATCCGCTGGCGAGCTTGTTCACGTCGGCCAGGCTGATCGTCGGCACGAGTTGCTCGGCTAGCTTGTACTCGTACTCGATCCCGGGTATCGGCTCCGCGTTCAGATAGTTGCCGACGTACTCCTCCACGAACGCCGCCGATTGCGTCTTGTCGCGCTCGGCGTAGGCGCGCTCGTAACCGCGCACCATGTTCTGCTTCGCGCGGTCCAGCTCCGACTGCAGAAACCCGAACTCATCCACCCGCTTGGACTCCGTGAGCAGAGCCTCGAGCCCGCGCTCGATCGCGCCGTCCTTGACGTTCGCCGACAGGGTGAACGCATCGGTCGCGCGTCCGATGAAGTTGCCTTTTGACGCATTCGCGCCGAGGAACGGCGCGTCGGGCTTCTGCGAAATCTCCTCGAGGCGGTTGTTGAGCATGGTGAGGTACAACCGTTCCATCAGATCGCGCCGGTAGTCACCGACCGTGCGCGTTTTCTCGACCGGGAGCTTGAAGGTGAGATCGACGTCGGAGCTCGTCGCCTCCTTGTCCGACGCGATCGCGATCAACGGCTCCTTGTTCGCCGGCACCGTCGCGAGCCCGCGCTTGGGGGCGTTCACGGCCCTTGGGATCGACGCGAAATGCTTCCTGATCTGGGCTTCGATTTGCGCGGGATTGAAGTCGCCGACCGCGATCACCGCCTGGAGATCCGGCCGGTACCACGTCTTGTAGAAGGACCGCAATCGCGCCGGCGTGGCGGACATGATGCTCTGCTCGGTTCCAATCGGCAGGCGCTCGGCGTACTTGGATCCGCGCAGCGCGATCGGGAGCCATTGGTGCAGCATGCGGTCGCCCGCGCCCTTGCCGAGCCTCCATTCTTCGCGCACCACGCCACGCTCGTTCGCGACCTCGGTCGAGTCGAACACCTGGCCGTGCGCCCAATCCTCGAGAATCGTGAACGCCTGTTCGACGATGCGCGCCGTGTCGGTCGGGATCGGAAGGATGTAGACCGTCTCGTCGAACCCTGTGTACGCGTTCAAGTCCGCGCCGAACCGAACGCCGATCGACTGCAGGTACTTGACGAGATCGTTCTTGGCGAAGTGCGTGGTGCCGTTGAACGCCGTGTGTTCGACGAAGTGAGCGAGGCCGAGCTGATCGTCGTTCTCGAGCACGGCCCCTGCGTTCACCACCAAGCGCAGTTCGGCCCGCTTCTCAGGCTTCTTGTTCTGCCGGATGTAGTACCGGATCCCGTTCGGCAGGGTGCCGATCCGGACCTTTGGATCGAGCGGAAGCGGTGTGGAAAGCCCCGGCCCACGCGGTGCGGACGGATGGGGAGCCGCCGGTTTCGGTTGCTGCGCGGCAGCGTGAGTCGCGAGACCGGCGGCTATCGCAAAGGACAGAATTCCACTGTGCATGGCTGGCGGGGCTTGAGGAGCTGAGCGGCGCGAGAATCGAAGTATGAGAGCACGATCGGCGTGCGGCAACGACCCTTGTACCCGATCTCGACCGGCTCGTTCGTCGCGAATGCCGAACGCGCCGTGACACGAATGCCCGTTGCTCGGCGGCGTCGGCCCGGACAACTTCAGCATCACCCCTGCACTTCCCGAGGACGTGAATGCGTTTCCGAACGTTGATCGCGGCCGCCGTTGTGGTCGCCACCCCGATGACTGCCACGACCGCGCAGCGCGCCATGACGAGCGCAGATTACGCGCGCGCCGAGCGGTTCATGAACTTCAATACGACGCCGCTTGTGTTCGGCACGGCCGTGCGTGCGACGTGGCTGCCGAACGACCGATTCTGGTATCGCGACGTGACGCCCACGGGCGCCGACCTTCTGATCGTCGACGCGACACGCGGTACGCGGTCCCGTGTATTCGACAACCGAAGCCTTGCCGCGGCGATCGCGACGGCGCTCGGCGTCGCCCCGGAAACGCTCGGGCAAGCGAGCACGCAGTCGGAGCTCGCGAACGACGGTCGCATGGTGACGGTCTCGATTGGCGGGCGACGCGTCGAATGCGACATCGAGACGACGCGCTGCGGCGCGGCCGTGGACGATCGCGAGCGTGCCAGCGCCGGCGGGCGCGGCGGCCGCGGCGGCGGTCGAGGCGGACGGGGTGGAACGGGCCGGCCGCCGGAAACGATGTCGCCCGACGGCAAGCTGGGCGCTTTCATTCGCGACTGGAATCTGTGGGTCCGGGACGTCGCGAGCGGTCGGGAGACGCAGCTCACGCATGACGGCGTCAAGGATTTCGGCTATGCCACCGATAACGCGGGTTGGACCAACAGCGATCGCGCCATTCTCGTCTGGTCGCCCGACTCGAAGAAGATCGCCACCTTCCAGCAGGACCAGCGCGGTGTCGGCGACATGTACCTCGTCTCCACGCGAGTCGGCCACCCCGAGCTGCGCGCCTGGAAGTACCCGCTGCCCGGCGACAGCGTCGTCACGATGATCCAGCGTGTCGTCATCGACTTGAGCAGCGCCACGCCGCGTATCGTGCGGCTGCAGATGCCACCGGATCAGCATCGCTCGACCCTGTGCGATGACATCGCATGTCGCGGCGGCGAGTGGGCGGACGTCGAGTGGTACCCGGACGGCTCGCACCTCGCCTTCGTCTCGACGTCGCGCGACCACAAGCACGAGGCCTTGCGCGTCGCCGACGCCGGGACCGGCGCCGTGCGCGATGTGCTCGAGGAAACGGTGAAGACGCAATTCGAGTCCGGCAACGGACGGGTCAACTGGCACGTCCTGCCTGCCTCGAACGAAGTGATCTGGTTCTCGGAGCGTGACAACTGGGGCCAGCTCTATTTGTACGACCTCACGACGGGGAAGCTCAAACAGCAGATCACGACCGGCGAAGGGAACGTTACGCAGCTGCTCCGCATCGATGAGAAAACTCGAACGCTCTACTTCCAGGGCGTTGGCAAGGAGAAGGGCCGCGATCCGTACTTCAGGCACTTCTACAAGATCGGAATGGACGGCAAAGGCCTGACGCTGCTCACGCCCGAAGACGCCGATCACGACGTCACATTGTCCCCCTCCGGCCGGTTCTTCGTCGACACGTACTCCCGCCCCGAGATGCCGCAGACCACGGTACTGCGTGACGCGAAAGGCAAGCTCGTGCTGAACGTCGAGAAAGCCGACATCTCGCGGCTCCTCGCCACCGGATGGAAGCCGCCCGTGCCAATCACCGTCAAGGCGCGCGACGGCAAGACCGATCTCTATGGCCTCATGTATGTTCCGACCAAGCTCGACTCGACGAAGAAGTACCCGATCGTCAACCACATCTACCCCGGCCCGCAGACAGGGTCGGTCGGCGGTCGGTCGTTCTCCGCGGCCCGCGGTGATGCGCAGTCACTGGCCGAGCTCGGATTCGTCGTCGTCGAGATCGACGGCATGGGAACACCCTGGCGCTCGAAGGCGTTCCACGATTTCTACTACGCCAACATGGGCGACAACACGCTTCCCGATCAGATCGCGGCGATGAAGGAGCTTGCCTCCCGCTACAAGTGGATCGACATCGACCACGCCGGGATCTACGGACACTCCGGCGGCGGCTTCGCCACGGCCGACGCGATGTTCCGCTATCCCGACTTCTTCAAGGTCGGCATCTCGGAGTCGGGCAACCACGACAATCGCGAATACGAGGATGATTGGGGCGAGCGGTACCAGGGTCTGCTCGAGCGCGGGCCCGGCGGCACGACGAACTACGACGACCAGGCCAATCAGAACATGGCCAAGAACCTCAAGGGCAAGCTCCTCCTGGCGCACGGCACGATGGACAACAACGTGCCGCCGTACAACACCTATCTCGTCGTCGACGCGCTGATCAAGGCCAACAAGGATTTCGATCTGTTGATGCTCCCCAACCAGCCGCACGGCTACGGCAACGAATCGAATTACATGACGCGGCGGCGCTGGGATTACTTCGTGAAGAACCTGCTCGGCATGGAACCGCCCAGGGAGTACGAGCTTGGGCCCAAACCGCAGGCCGCCGCCCGCGCGACTCCCTGAGCAAGGCGACTACTTCATCTTCGGCGGGGTGAGCATTGGAAGTCGCTCACCCCGCTCCGAGTAGTCGATCAGGGTTCGTAACCGGCGCTCGCGCGTCTCGGGCTTTTTCGCGCTGAGCACCCAGTGCGCCGTGGTGCGGCGGTACCACGGCGCCTGTCGCTGGTAGAACTCCAACGCCTTCTCGCTCTTCGCGAACGCAGCGAGCGCT
>Ga0310811_10007371_pt1 | contig 14081 bp, 15 predicted proteins | sample YCmetagenome_FD_207642 | JGI IMG/M metagenome (GOLD analysis project Ga0310811, IMG submission 207642) | Soil microbial communities from experimental microcosm in Duke University, North Carolina, United States - YC | ecosystem: Engineered > Artificial ecosystem > Soil microcosm > Unclassified ...
ACCAGCGGCTCGATCACATCATGAGCGAGAGCTTCCGCGACGTCATCACCTACGCACGCAATCACGACGTCAACAACCGCATCGCCGCCTACATGCTCGCCATCGATCGTGTGGCCTACACCACCCGTCAGCGCGGCATCTACGCCTGAGCGAAGGAGAAGACTAAATGGAGATCAAACGCGTCGGAAAACAGGCCTCGGTAAAGGGACCCTCCGACTGGTTCACGGGCACCGTGCGCATCGACCCGCTGTTTCAGGCGCCCGACCCGGCCCGCGTCCAGGGGGCCAACGTTACCTTCGAGCCCGGTGCCCGCACCGCATGGCACACCCATCCCCTCGGCCAGACCATCATCGTTACCTCCGGCTACGGCCTCGCGCAACGCTGGGGCGGTCCCATCGAAGAGATTCGGCCCGGCGACATCGTCTGGTTCGAACCCAATGAAAAACACTGGCACGGCGCGTCGCCAACCACAGCCATGACCCACATCGCCGTGCAGGAACACTTCAACGGCAGGCCCGTCGAGTGGCTCGAGCAGGTCACCGACGAGCAATACCTCGCTGCCTCGCCGCATCAGTAAGCCATTTGCCGGGTGCCCATTCATGCAGTCTCATCGCATGAGTGGGATTCGCGCAAAGCGCGAACCGTCTCGTGAAGGACACGGCTTCAGCCGCGCGAAAAAAGCAGTGAAGAAAAATCAGTTTCAGCCCAGATCTCCCTAAGGCGTCACTACCAGCTTCACCTTCTGCGAAGCCTGCGCCCCTCCCATGCTTCCTGTCACCGTAATCGTGTAAGTGCCAGGCCTTGTGCCAAGGTCCGTACAAGTCCCCGTTCCGCATCCCATCATCGTGGAGATCATTCCCGCCGCCAGCATCACTCCCAGCAATCCCTTCCAGGCTCTGCGCCGTCCCGCCACCACCAGCAGCAATCCCAACGGCAGCAATCCGCTCTTTGCCGGAACCCCATACGGCGTCGACGATGCGCAGTCCCTCGGAGCCGATGTGCTGATCCGCAGCGTCGCCGTTCCACCACTCGCGTCCTGTGCTCCCGCCGCTCCGGTCACAGACGAGCACTCCGTCTCCTCCGGCAATCCGCTGCAGCTCAGGCTCACCGCCTTCGCCATGCCGGATGCGCTCGTCGTCATCTTCACCGGCACCGTCACCCAGTCTCCCGCCGCCACCGTCACCTGACTCACGCCCAGCGTCAGCCCGTCCGAACCGCCCTGGCTCGCCTGCGCATTCACAACCTCATTCAGCGCTGCCGACACACTTCCCGCCGTCATCGCATCGCCCGCATACTGCGCCACAATGCTGTGGCTTCCCGCGCTCAGCGTCGACGAGCTCCACGCCGCCGATCCCGCTTTCACCGCCGCCGAACCCAACACCGCACCGCCCTCTACAAACGTCACCGTTCCCGTCGGTGCAGCCTTTCCTCCCGCCGCCGCCACCTTCGCAGTGAACACCACACTCTCTCCTGCGGTCGCAGGGTTCGCACTCGCAGTCAGCGTCGTCGTTGTTGCCGCCAATGTGCCTTGCACAGTTTCATGCAGAGCCGCGCTCACCGACCCGGCCGAGTTTCCATTCCCCGCATACCGCGCCGTAATGGCATGGTCGCCCGTCGCCAGCATCAACACCGAAAGCGCCGCTGTCCCGCTGCCATTCACCGTCGCCGATCCCATCGCCGCCGCAGCGTCGTAGAACGTCACCGTACCCGCCACCGGAGCGTGCGCTCCTGCCACCGTGGCCGTATAAACCACGCCGCCACCGGCCGCCACTGGGTTAGCCGAGCTCGCCAACACCGTCTCCGTCGTGTCCTGCTTCACCGTGACGCTCACCGCGTTTGAGGTCGCACTTGCATGGGTCGCATCTCCCGAATACATCGCCGTAAACACATGCGTTCCCGCGCCAAAGTCCTGTTCCGGCTCCGCCGGGCAGCTGGCATTATTCGCCAGCGTCAGCACGCAGAAGCTCTTCGTCCCGTCATAAAACGTCACCGTGCCCGTTACCGCCGACCCATCGCTCGCCGTCACCTGCGCCAGCCCATTGATCGGCTCGCCGTAAAACACCGTCAGTGGAGTCGTCACCTCCAGCGACACCGTACTCGGTACCTTCGTCTGCGCTCCGGCCGTTGCAGCAGGCAGCAGAATCAACCCAGCAATCATCCACACAAACTTGGGCATCGACATAAATCCTTCGGGCAGTCGATCCCCTTATCGGCGCTGCTCAGTCCAAAGAACAGTTTTTCGGGAGTAAAATTCCTCCGCATTCCCAAAGCAGGAGGCCCGCATGCGTCTACGCAGCTTCGTCGTGCTGATCGTTCTCGTCCTCACTGGAGCACTCGTTTGGGCCAAAGACAAGGACAAGTCTAAAAAAGACGTCCTCCCTCCCTACGTCCTCAGCGCCCGCACCGTCTTGGTCATGATTGACCCGAACTCCGGGGTCTCGTTTGAAGATCCCACTGCCAACCAGATCGCCCGCCGCGATGTCGAAGCCGCGTTCCAAAGCTGGGGTCGTTTCGAGCCCGCCCTTGTCGGCCAGCCCGCCGACCTCATCATCATCATCCGTCGCGGGCACCAGCGCATGGTCGACGCCACCATGCCTGACCCTCGCCAAAACAGCCGTGTCGGCGGAATCAGTGCCACCGACGACGGGGCCATCGTCGGTGCCCGTCAGGGACCTCCCCCCACCAACGACGACCCCACTCAGCCACGCCCAACTCCTGTGCAGTCCAATCCCCAGCTTGAGGTCAGCTCTCCCGACGACTACTTCGCTGTCTACCAGGGCCGCGTCCCCAAGCCCCTCGACGCTCCTCCGGCCTGGCGATATATCGCTCATGACGGCCTCCATCCCCACAACGTTCCTGCCGTAGGGGAGTTCCGAAAAGCCGTCGTCGCCGCCGAAAAGGCCGCAAACCAACCGTAACCAACCGAAACCTGACACCTCTCACCCGCGCAGGCCTCCCCTCCGGTGTGGCAGAATGAACTCATTGAATGCCCGGCGCGGTCCCCCAAAGCGCGCCCCAGGTTGCCGTGCGATGAATCTTCCGAACTCCATCACGATGAGCCGCATAGCATGCATCCCCCTGCTCATCTGGATCCTCTCCCCCGGCTTCCCCTTCCAGGGGCATGGCCACGCTGGCCTCATCGGCGGCGAGCAGGAGATCATCGCCTCTATCGTCTTCATCCTGGCCTCCATCACCGACGGCGTCGACGGTTACCTCGCCCGCCGCCGCGGCCAGATCACCACCATGGGCATCCTCCTCGACCCTCTGGCCGATAAGCTCATGGTCTCAGCGGCTTACATCGTGCTGGTGGCTTACAACCCACGCGTCGTTCCGCCCTGGATCGCCGTCGTCGTCATCGGCCGCGAATTCCTCGTCTCCGGTCTGCGCTCCATCGCCGCCACCGAAGGCTTCACCATCGAGGCCTCCGAGATCGGCAAGCTCAAGACCGTCATCCAGATCGTCTCCGTCGTCGCCGCCATCCTCGCCCATCGCTGGGACTACTGGCTCTGGTTCCCCAACTTCCACGGCGGCTTCGTCATTGCGGTGCACTTCATCGCCATCACGGCGATCTACTGGATGACCATCGTCTCCATCATCTCGGCCATCGACTACTTCGTCGGCTTCTGGAAAAAGATCGACCACGCCTCAGAGACCCACCGCCGACGCCGCGTCGTTCTCAGTCGCAAAGCCAAACCCCCCCAGCCCAGCCCCGAACACTCCTCCCGCATCGGCTGATGCTCAGTCGCGTTATTTGCGAACGAAAGCCGAATTATCTGGCGTAACGTGTCTCGAAGAAGAGTCGTCGCCGCAACCAGAACGCGACGTTCACCAGCCCAATAAGGGCGGGGACTTCGATCAATGGCCCGACAACTCCGACAAACGCCTCCCCGGAGTTCAGCCCAAACACGGCGACCGCTACGGCTATGGCTAGCTCGAAGTTATTCCCAGCTGCTGTAAAGGAGAGCGTCGCAGATTGCGCATAGTCCGCGCCCAGTCGCTTACCCATCCAGAAGCTCACCAGAAACATCGCAAGGAAATAGATCACCAACGGTACGGCAATCTTCACCACATCCAGAGGCAATCTGACAATCAAGTCTCCTTTGAGCGAGAACATCACGAGGATGGTAAAGAGCAATGCGATCAGAGTAAGCGGACTGATGCGTGGCACAAAACGTACGGCGTACCACTCTTCGCCTTTGGCCCGGAGGAGCATAAAGCGTGTCAGAAAGCCTGCCACGAAGGGCACTCCAAGATACAGGCCAACGCTCTCCGCAATCTGCCCGATGCCAACATGAACCGCGCTCCCCTGAAGCCCGAACCATCCAGGCAGAACGGAGAGGAAGAGCCATGCATAAACGCTGTAGAAGAGCACCTGAAAGACGCTGTTGATCGCCACCAGCCCGGCGACATAATCCGCGTCACCCTCTGCCAGTTCGTTCCATACCAGCACCATCGCAATGCACCGGGCCAATCCGATCAGGATCAGGCCACGCATGTAAGCCGGTTCACCCCGCAGAAAGACGATAGCGAGCACGAACATCAGCACCGGGCCGATAAGCCAGTTCTGCACCAGCGAAAGCCCCAGCACGCGGCGATTGCGAAAGACCTCGCCCAGCTTCTCGTAACGCACCTTCGCCAGCGGCGGAAACATCATGATAATCAGCCCGATGGCGATCGGAATGTTCGTTGTGCCGGTCTGGAAGCGATTCACAAAGGCAGCAGAGCCAGGAACAAAATGCCCGATGGTCACTCCCGCCGCCATCGCAAGGAATATCCAGAGCGTGAGGTAGCGGTCGAGAAAGGAGAGCCGTTTCCTCTGAGCCGGAGCGCAGCTACGTCCTTGTGTTGCCGTCGTTCTCATCAGCAAACCTCGCAGCATTGTTCAGAGAGAGCTGCCGGAAGCGGGGCTCCATCCAGAGCATATTTCGCCGGGGAGCAGCATGCCTTGCTGAGACGCGCCCGGTCTGCCTGCATCGCCTTGTCTTCCTTCAGCCAGTCGAGGGTCTGGCGAAGGATCTGTGTCGCCCCGATGTGCGGCGGCATCACGATGCGATAGTGCATCCACTTTCCCTCGCGCCGGGCCGAGACGATCCCGGCACTACGCAGGTACGCAAGATGCCGTGAGATCTTTGGCTGCGGTGCGCCCAGTATCTCCACGAAGTAGCAGACGCAAACCTCCTGCTCTCCCATAAGGTTGAGAAGGCGCAGACGGGTGTTGTCCCCCAGCGCCTGAAAAAACTGCTGCATGTCGAACGGAGCTTTGCGGGCCATGAGAAATATATACGCTTTGACGAATGTGAATGCAATGGATATATTCACCTAGACGAATATGATTTCGTCTCGAGGTGAAGCATGCCAGAGATTCTTGATTCCGTCCGGTCGAAGTATGGTGCCGTCGCAGAGAGCAGCCTTTCCAGTAACGATGCAGGCGTAAAGGCGGTAGCAGAAGCCTTCGGCTATACCGCGGAGGAGTTGACCTCCATTCCGGCAGAAGCCAATATGGGGCTGTCCTGCGGCAATCCCACCGCTATGGCACACCTGCGGCCCGGCGAGGTGGTCGTCGACCTTGGCTCCGGGGGCGGCCTGGATGTATTTCTTGCCGCAAAGCAGGTAGGACCCGGGGGCCGCGTGATCGGCATCGACATGACCCCATCCATGATCGAACGGGCAAAGGCAAACGCGGTATCCGGCGGATACACGAACGTGGAGTTTCACCAGTCCACCATCGACAACATTCCTCTACCGGATGCTTCCGTGGATTGCGTCATCTCGAACTGCGTCCTCAACCTCGCGCCGGACAAGCTTGCCGTCTTCCGCGAGATTGCTCGTATCCTCAAGCCGGGTGGCCGCCTCGCTGTAAGCGACATCGCCCTCAAGGGAGAGCTGCCGGAAGCCATCGCTCGCAGCATGGCCGCCTATGTGGGATGCATCGCCGGCGCTATTCGCATCGACGACTATCGCGCCGGGCTGCTAGCTGCAGGTTTCGAGCATGTCCAAATCGTGGACAGCGGCGCAGACCTGAACGCATACACGAAGGTGGAGAATCAGTCCGGCTGCTGCTCCCCTGCAATGGATGAAGGCTCATGCTGCACCTCCGCAGGGAACGACCCCACGCTCCACGCGGAGCTGTCAGAGTTGTTGCGCAAGTATGACGTGAACACCGCAGCAGCAAGTGTAAATGTATACGCCATCAAGCCGACGGCTGGAGCCGCCAACACTGGTGCAAAGCCCTGCTGTGCGCCGGGCTGCTGCTCATAACGGGAGAAATCATGCTCAACGTAATCTTCGCTTGTGTACACAATGCGGGCCGGTCGCAGATGGCCGCCGCCTTCTTCAACCAGCTCGCAGATCCGCAGAAGGCGCGAGCAGTATCCGCAGGCACGGAGCCGGGCGAGCGCGTTCATCCTGAAGTGCAGGCGGTGATGAAGGAGTTAGGAATCGACCTCAGCCATGCGAAACCTCAAAAGCTCACCGAAGAGCTGGCCAGAGATGCTCAGCTTCTCATCACGATGGGGTGCGGTGATAAGTGTCCTTATGTTCCCGGGCTTCGTCGCGATGACTGGCCACTGCGCGATCCAAAAGGATTGACCGTCGAGGAAGTTCGATCTGTCCGGGATGAGGTGAAACATCGAGTGGAGAAGTTGTTGGAGAGCATGGAGTAGTTTTTGGCGTCCTGAACGCTCTCTTGGCTAATGCTTGGCCGAGTCAGGGACCTTCCAAAAATCTGCCGACGAAAGAACGCCGGATTGAAAGTGTGCGGAGTAAACATCGCCGGTGAAGAAGTCCCTCTTATCAATTCGTGTTCCCACCGACGTGGTGCCTGGCGGGAGCGGCGCCAAAGTGACGCCGATCTCGCCTTGCAACTGACCATCGACGTATCCGCGGAGGGTTTTGCCATCGTAGGTTGCAGTCACCGCGTACCAGCGGTCGAGCGGATGGAGATGCGCCGCATCGCATACCAGCGTGACCCCATGCTGCTCAGTGCCGCCATGGACATCGATGCCGACCGTGTCAAGGCACCACTGGTTGTGAACGATTCGTATCTCGAACATGCGACGGGATTGTGAATTCTTGTCCTGCATGTGGAAGAAGCGCTGCGCCGGAGCGCCTTTCGAGGAGGGACGGAAGATGACTCCGAACGTATAGGTAGCGTCGCCGGAGAGCGGGGCAGCGTTGAGAAAAAGCGCATCGCCGGTGGGATTGCCGCCCTCGGGGTTACTGCTGTCGGTAATTCCGCGGCCTTCGAAATGGATGGCCTTGCCGATAGGGGTATCGACGACCTGCGGATTGCCGAGAGTGGTAACCTGCGCGTCCCCGATCTTAATCAGGTTATCGAAGCGCCAGGTATTGGCTTGCTGAGCGAGGCCAGGGACGGCAAACAGGATGATTGCGATAGCCAGGAGTTTCATGCGCATACCAGCATACGGGAATGCCAGCGTTCGCAAACGGTGCCATCGGAATGGAACTCGTTCTTGCCTACAAACCGATTTGTCGCACAAGTTCGCTCTGCTAAAGTTCTCCTGCCATGAAAATCCTCCTCGTCCTCGCACTGGCCGCCGCCACGCTCCACGCCCAACAGACCCCCGAGGTTCCCGACTGGGCCCAGCCCGGCTCGCCCACCCACAAGCAGGTTCCTCCTCCCGCCGACTTCCACCGGCCCAGCCGAAACTCCAACACCCCCATCGGAATCTTCGAGGGCCAGTCCGACATCGGCTCCGCCGTCGTCCCCGGTAGCTCTTCCTACAATCCCGCAACAAAGCAGTACACCATCCACTCCGCCGGCTATAACATCTGGTACTCCCGCGACGAGTTTCGTTTCCTCTGGAAGAAGATGTCCGGCGATATCTCCCTCGCCGCCGATGTCTCCTTCCCCGACCCCAAGGGCTACAACGACCGCAAGGCCGTCCTCGTCATCCGCCAGAACCTCGACGACGACTCGCCCGAGGCCATGGCCGGGCAGCATGGCACCGGCATGACCCACCTCGCCGCGCGTCTCTCGAAAGGTGCCAGCTTCCGCGACTACGAGTACCGCATCGCCGCCGTCGGCCTGCCCTCAAACCTCAATCCTTCTTCGCGGGTCGATCTCGCGCCCAAACGCATTGGCGTCGAAAAACACGGTGACGAGATCTCCCTCTACATCTCCGTCGAAGGAGAGCCTCTCCACCAGTTCGGCCCGCCCATCCGCCTCCACTTCGACGGACCCTTCTACGTCGGGATCGGCTTCACCTCGCATCTTCCAGCCACCCCCGATACCGGCGTGCTTTCGAACGTTGTCCTCGAAAACTCCGCAGGAAAAGTGCGATAAAACCCTGTCAAGGCCTGGATCCATCGAAGTCATTTCCAATCAGAAGCTTCAGAGTGCCGATCTGATCCTATCCACCTGCTAGGCTTAAAGAAGTAAAGAAAAAAGGCTCCCGCAAAGGGAGCCTTTCTCTATGACGCTTTGTTTCTTTAGTTCTTGGAGAATTTACGTCGCAGTATTCCTGCGCCCATCAGAGCACCGGTACCGATAAGAATGATGCTGGAAACCTCAGGAACTGACGGTGAAGGGGGAGGAGCAGGTGTGTAGTCATACGCTATGGTGCCGAAAAGATTATTTGTAGACGCATAGCCAACTCCATCCTGAGCGCCGAGAGCGTCGATCACTAAAAGCTGGACTTGTCCGGTACCGAGAAGATAGGAGCTAAAGCGCTGTGGATCGGAACTGCTTGCCCCCGAGAGGATTAGTGAGAAAGGGTTTTCATTCGGAAGCTGTGTCTCACCCCATGCGGTGCTCATTAACTCCGGATCGGTAACTTCAACGTCCACATAGCACAGGATTGCAAGACATGCCCCTGTCACACCTGTAGTGAAGTTGATCGTGACGCCATCCAAGGTTCCAAGAGACGGATCGAATTGATTGATCGGGCTTGTATCCGTATAGACCATGTAGTTAAAAGGAGCATCGGGTGCAGTGAAGGTCTGGGTGATGGTATCGGCATGAGCGATGGTAGCCGCAGTCGACACAAAACCTGCGACGGCGAGCAATGGGCGAGATAAGCGCATGGGGGAGGTCCTTGTCTTAGAGAAACGGCGGAGATGCCGCAGGAATTGTCTCTAAAACAAAGCGATCCCGTAAAAAAAATGCAGAGAAATTGAAATGAAATCTTCAAACCTCGTCCCACGAGGCAGCCGCAAGAGCTGCCCGGGAACGAATGAGGTACGAAGCTAATCTCAATTTTTAGAATACTTTGCGCAATTAAGTATGGGGGAGGGGGACTACTGCAGGATCGCCACTCCGCCCAGGTCGCCTGCAATCCTCGCCTTCCACTCCGCAGGGCCGGTGTTGTGAACACTGACCCCCTTGGAATCGACTGCGACCGTCACCGGCATATCGACCACATCGAACTCGTAGATGGCCTCCATACCCAGGTCGGCGAAGCCCAGAAGCTTCGAGCTGCGGATCGCCTTCGAGACCAGGTAGGCGGCTCCGCCGACGGCCATCAGATACACCGCCTCATGCTCCTTGATGGCGTCGATGGCTGCCGGTCCGCGCTCAGCCTTGCCTACCATGCCCAGCAGCCCGGTCTCGGACAGCATCTGCCGTGTGAACTTGTCCATGCGCGTCGCCGTCGTCGGCCCCGCCGGCCCCACCGCCTCCTCGCGCACGGCGTCCACCGGGCCGACGTAGTAGATGAAACGGTTTTTGAAGTCGACCGGCAGATCTTCGCCGCGGTTCAGCATGTCGGTCATGCGCTTGTGCGCCGCATCGCGGCCCGTCAGCAGCTTGCCGTTCAGCAGCAGAACCTCGCCCGGCTTCCACGTCTTCACCTCGTCGTGAGTGACCGTGTTCAGGTCCACGCGACGCGCGTTCGAGGCATCATAGGTCAGCTTTGGCCAGCTCTCGAGCGAAGGCGGCTCCAGCGCCACCGGACCTGAGCCGTCCAGATGGAAGTGCGCATGCCGCGTCGCCGCGCAGTTCGGAATCATCGCCACCGGCAGATTGGCGGCATGGGTCGGGTAGTCCTTGATCTTGATATCGAGCACGGTCGTCAGGCCGCCTAGGCCCTGCGCTCCAATGCCCAGCTGATTGATCTTGTTGTACAGCTCAATCCGCAGCTCCTCGAGCTTGTTCTGGGGTCCCCGTGCAATCAGCTCCTGCATGTCGATCGGGTCCATCAGGGACTCCTTCGCCATCACCATCGCCTTCTCCGCCGTCCCCCCGATACCGATGCCCAGCATCCCCGGCGGGCACCATCCAGCGCCCATCGTCGGAACCGTCTTCACCACCCAGTCCACAATCGAATCCGAAGGATTCAGCATCACAAACTTCGACTTCGCCTCCGACCCGCCGCCCTTGGCCGCGACCGTCACGTCCACATCGCCGCCCTCGACCATCTCGACCGAGACGACCGCCGGGGTATTGTCGCCGGTGTTCTTCCGCGAAAACGCAGGATCTGCCAGAATGCTGGCGCGCAGCTTGTTATCTGAGTGGTTGTAAGCGCGACGAACGCCTTCATCGACCATCTGCTGCACGGTCATCAGCGGCTTGCCGTCGTTCTCCCAGCGCGCCTCCATCCCCACCTTCACGAAGGCGGTGACGATGCCGGTGTCCTGGCAGACCGGGCGGTGGCCCTCGGCGCACATGCGCGAGTTGATCAAAATCTGCGCCATCGCATCCTTCGCGGCAGGCGACTGCTCGAGCTCCCAGGCGCGAGTCAGATTGGTGATGAAGTCCTCAGGATGGTAGTAGCTGATGTACTGAAGAGCGTCAGCGACAGATTGAATGAAATCGGCTTGCTTGATGGTGGCCATGAATGCGATGTTTCCTCGGCTGCAATTCTCGGGTGATGCGCTCATTCTAGGATGTCTGGCATACGGTTGTCTCATTCTGGCCGCAGCCTCGCAGCATCTAAACAGGAAGAGGAACGAAGATGTCCGATATCCGTACCGAAACCGACTCGCTTGGTGCCGTCGAAGTCCCTGCCAAAGCTCTCTACGGAGCCCAGACCACACGGGCTGTATCGAACTTTCCCATCAGCGGATTGAAGGCGAACTCCTTCCTCATCCGCGCTCTGGCGATGATCAAGCTTGCTGCGGCCGAGGCCAATGCCGAACTTGGCCTGATCACTTCGGAGCAGGGGAAAGCCATCGCGCAGGCGGCGCAGGAGGTTCTCGATCACAAGCATCACGAACACTTCGTCGTCGATGTCTTTCAGGCCGGCGCCGGCGTTAGCCTGCATATGAACACCAACGAGGTGCTGGCGAATCGCGCCAACCAGATCCTCGGCGAAGAGCTGGGGAGCTATAAAAAAGTTCACCCGAACGATCACGTGAACTACGGGCAGTCGACCAACGACGTCTTCCCGACGGCGATGCGCCTGAGTACTCTGCTCGCGCTCGAAGAGCTCTATCCCGTACTCGAATCGCTGGCTGCGGCGTTCTCCGAGAAGACAGAGGAGTTCAAGGACATCCTCAAGGCTGGCCGCACCCACATGCAGGACGCTGTTCCCATTACGCTCGGGCAGGAGTTTGCGGCCTACGCCGTCGCTGTGAAAGAAGCCTCGGCGTCAATTCGACGCAACGCAGTTACGTTGCATGCACTTGGTCTGGGAGGCTCAGCGGTAGGTACCGGTCTCAACACACATCCCGAGTACCGGGAAAAGGCTGTCGCGAAGCTTGCGCGCATCGCGAAACTTGAGCTGCATCCGGCCTATGACCTGCGCTACGCGATGCAGTCCTGCGCCCCAATGGCAGACGTATCCGGTGCGTTGCGCGGGTTGGCGCTTGAGATGATCCGCATCTCGAATGACCTTCGCCTGCTTTCCTCTGGCCCTAACACCGGCTTCAATGAGATCCACCTGCCCAGCCTTCAGCCGGGATCGAGCATCATGCCCGGCAAGGTCAACCCTGTCCTTCCTGAGCTGACCGCGATGGTCGCCTTTCAGGTGGTCGGCAACGACACTGCAACGGCAATGGCGGTACAGGCGGGACAGCTTGAGCTGAATGTGATGATGCCTGCGATGGCGCATGCCACCCTGCAGTCGATCACCATCCTGACCAATACTCTGCGCGAGTTCGATCACCGCTGCGTGCGCGGCATCACCGCCAATCGGGAGCGCAATGCTTTCTATGCCTCAAGCACCATCGCGCTGGCGACGGCGCTCAATCCCTATATCGGCTATCGCAAGGCAGCGGAGCTGGTGAAGGAGTCCGTCGCATCGGGACGGTCCATCGTCGATCTGGCGCGGGAGAAAAAGCTGCTCAGCGAAGCGCAGATTGCGGAGATTCTCGATCCAAAAAATATGACCGAACCTCACGTCAAAGTTTCATGACGGAAGGTTCGGTCGTTGGTTTTGCGACCGCTACTTGATGCGGCCGAAGCGGTAGATCACACCGAGATTCACGCCCACATTGTTCTGGATGGTTCCACCCCAGGTGGAGCCCAGGTAGGTAGGAGTAACGCGGAACGCCAGATTGGGATAGAAGTTGTAGTCGAGATTCAGTCCGGCTGAGAAGACGGCGCGTGTCTCCGAAGGCCACATGCCAAGCTGCTCGGCGGGTATTCCTTTTGATCCGCTGTCGAATTTTCCGATGCCCGCGCCGGCAGTGACAAAGGCGCTCGCTCCAACCTTCTCGGTCCGGTAGAAGCGGTAATTGGGACCGGCCATGAAGGTGTACTGGGAGATCTGCGGATTTTTGATGTTGAAGATCGTGTTGCCGACCTTGGCGTTGCCGTACGCTCCACTGACCTGGCCCACGAGGCCGAGCTTGGGAGTGAAGTAGCGGGTCGCTCCGAGCCAGAAGGTTACCTCGTTATTCTTCTGCAGCAGCTCGCCAGAGCGGAAGCGAAGGTATCCGCCGCCGCCGCCAAATTCCCACTGATGGCTGTAGGTGTCCTGAATGGTGCGCTCGATACGCGCTCTGCGATTGGCGTTGGTCTCCCGTCGCGGATGTAGAAACTGGGCCTGAAGGGCGGTTGTTCCGCTGGCTAGAAAAACGGCTGCCAGCGCGGCTGCCGCACACTTCACACTAAACCTGAAACCGAACATCAACGATTACTCCTGCACTAGCTGGGCTCTTGCTATGGTGAAACCAGAGGGCGCGCCGCCGGGATTTAAACCGCGGGCCATCTCTTATTAGAACATCCGCAGCATCGATCGGTCGCGGAGAGTCAATTTTCTGTGAAACCATCTTTAGAAAGGAGTGGCCTATGGCAAGAAAAGGAAGCGGCGGCGGTGGCTTCGGAAAGCTGCTTTTGGGGTTTGTTTTTGGGATCGCGGCGGTCGCCGTCGCAGGCTATGTGTATCTTCGCTTCGGAAATCCTCCCGTAGCTGTTAGGGACGCCGCTTTTCCATTCGAGAAGGAGATGGTTCGGATTCCACTGCTCGGTCGCATCGACAGCGAAAAGAAAGATCCTCCCTTCGGGATCAGTGAGGACGTCTTCGAAGGAGGGGCGCGAGTCTATCGGACGCAATGCGCAAGTTGTCATGGAACTCCAGGGCAGGACGTCGGCTATGCAAAGCACATGTATCCCGCGGCTCCGCAGCTCTGGAGGAAGCATGGGTCTCACAACGTCGTCGGCGTCAGTGACGATGCTGTCGGTGAAACATATTGGAAGGTGGCGAATGGAATTCGCTTGACCGGAATGCCGTCCTTCAACAGTGTGCTATCCGATACGGAGATGTGGCAGGTCAGCCTGTTGCTCAAGAACGCCGATAAGGAGCTTCCGGACCCGGTCGCGCAGATTCTGAAAGGGAAGTAAGGGAGAGATATCAAGAAAGAAAAGAGTGCGGCCCAAGGGCCGCACTCTTTCTGTTTCTAGTGAAGGGTGTAGGTCACTCCGGTCACAAACTGCAGGCTGTTTTTGTTGAATCCGGGGCTGGGAAGATTCAGGTAATTATCCAGCAGGTTCACACTGAGGCTGAAGCGGTGATAGACCGGAAGCGCCAGACCAAGTGCGCCGATAGAAGACCATGCATCGGTGTTATTCCATGACTGAATGAAGGTGGCGCTCTGGGTCAAGAGAACCTTGCCTGGCAGTGTTCTCTTGTACGCCTCTCCAAAGGTGGAGCCGACGAGGTTCAGATCAGGAGTCGTGG
>Ga0310811_10007373_pt1 | contig 14079 bp, 7 predicted proteins | sample YCmetagenome_FD_207642 | JGI IMG/M metagenome (GOLD analysis project Ga0310811, IMG submission 207642) | Soil microbial communities from experimental microcosm in Duke University, North Carolina, United States - YC | ecosystem: Engineered > Artificial ecosystem > Soil microcosm > Unclassified ...
TCGCGGTGCACCGAGCCTGCGAGCGTGCCCATCAACGTGGACTTGCCCGCCCCGTTCTCGCCGACGACGCCGACCACCTGGCCGGCGTACAGGCTGAGCTCGGGCAGGTCGAGCACGCGAACCGGGCCATAAGACTTGTGAACGCCCCGCAGCCGCGCGGTGACCGCGCGGCTGGGGGCTTCTGTTTGCTGCGTCACGTCAGCCGCTGATGCCAAGGCTCGTGAGGAGCGAGTTGTAGTCCGACAGGTCGGACTTGGTGACCAGGCCGACACCCGAGCTGATCGTGTAGCCGTCCGAGCCGATGTACGGCTTGAGGATGGCCTGCGTCGCGGCCTTGCCGAGGACCTTCTCCGCCGCCAGGATGTAGGCGCCGGTGTAGCCCTGCTGGTACGGCATCTGGACGACCGTGCCGCCGATCACGCCGTTGCTGATGAAGGAGAGGGTCTGCGCGTCAGAGTCGTCGGAGACGATCGAGACGCTGGAGGTCTTGTTCGCCGACTGCACGGCCTGGGCGAGCGCCGGGCCGTCGTAGGAGTAGACGCCGTACAGGCCGTTGACATCCGGGTTGTTGGCCAGGATCGTCTCGGCGTCCGAGGTTGCGGTGGATGCCTGCAGGTTGTCGTTGACCTTCTGGACGACCTGGATGTTGGTACCGGCGATCGCCTGCTCGAAGCCGGCGATCCGCTGCGTCGCGTTGGCGGCGGTCAGCGAGCCGACGAGGATCGCCACCTTGCCGGTGCCGTTCAGCAGCTGCTTCATCGCCAGGCCGGCCTGGTAACCCGCTTCGGTGTTCGGCGTGCCCAGGTACAGGCCTGCGGCGGCCGTGCCAGGCAGCGGCGAGTCGATCGGCAGGACAAAGATGCCCTTGCCCATGTCGGTGGCGATCGTGCCCTTCGCGGACGCCGGGTCGATCGCGGAGATCGAGTAGCCGGTGATGCCCTGCGAGCGCAGCGTCTCGAGCTCGGAGTTCTGCTCGGTCAGCTTGCCGTTCGGCGGCGCGAAGTAGGTGCAGTGGTTGGACGGGAGGCCGACGGCCTTGCAGCCGGCCTGGAAGCCCACCTGGCCGGCCTTCCAGTAGTCGGCTGCGACGTTGACGACCATCGCGATGTTGACCGACGACAGGTCCTTGCCCTTGAGCGCGGCGGCCAGCGCGGCGTCAAGCTTCCCGAGGCTGCTCTGGTTGAACGTGAGCGAGCCGCTCAGCGCCGGGGCCGCCGCGGCGCTGCTGCTCGCCGGGGCGGCGGCGCTGCTGCTGGCGCTGCTCGCCGGGGTGCTCGCGGCGGCGGACGACGAACTGCTGCTTGATGAGGAGGAGCACGCCGTGAGCGCGGCCAGGGCGCCCATGCCGACGGCGAGGCCTGCCGCCAACTTTCTGTTCATTCACGATCTCCTTGTTTTGTTGTTGGGAGGTCAAGGTACGAATGAACGCGTTCATTCGTTGCCATGATGTTCTCGCTGATTTTTCTTGCCTTTATTGGCGTATTGATTTGTTAACGTTGTCGGGAACGTATGTCGGTTTTCTGGAGCGTGTCAAGATCTGCGAATCGGATTGTTATAATCGCTGATCTTTGCCTGAAAAAGGGCATGGAAGTACCACTGAGCAGGCATGATGTAACTAAAGAAATGGTCGGATGGCATACAGGCATGCCGAGAGCCGTGACGGTAGGGCGAGGCCAGCTACCTTGGCGAAAGCGCGTGGCAAAGTGGCGGCAAAGAGCATGCTGTCCAGCGCGGTGCCACGATAAAGCCGTACGGCTAAGCGCGCCCGCGGATGGAAATCAGCTCTCCCGGGGTGTCTGTATGCTATTTCCGAATACGGTCTCCTCTGCGCTTAGATTCCGCGCGCGAGTCGGTAGTAGGCGGCATTCGCCCGGATTTCGGCCTCGAACGACCGGAGTGTTGTCGTGGCATCGATGACCAGTAGTTCGGTTCCCGCCATGCGCGCGAAGTCCTCGAAGGCCTCGATTCCGACCGCGGTGGACATGACGGTGTGGTGCGCCGCCCCGGCGGTGAGCCAGGCGGTCGCGGACGTGGCGAAGTCAGGGGCGGGCTTCCAGACGGCACGGCCGACGGGCAGCTTGGGCAGCGGGGCGGTTGGCGGGACGAGTTCCACCTGGTTGGCGACCAGCCGGAAGCGGTCGCGCATGTCAGAGAGCGCGACGACCACGCCAGGGCCGGAGTCGGCGGTGAAGACAAGCCGGACGGGGTCCTCGCGCCCGCCGATGGAGAGGGGGTGGATCTCCAGGCGGGGGCGGGTAGTGGTGAGGGTTGGGCAGACTTCCAGCATGTGTGCGCCGAGGATCCGCTCCTCACCCGGTGTGAGGTCGTAGGTGTAGTCCTCCATGAGGGATGCGCCGCCGGGCAGCCTGGCGCCCATGACCTTGGCTGCGCGGACCAGGATGGCGGTCTTCCAGTCGCCCTCGGCGCCGAATCCGTAGCCGTCGGCCATGAGCCGCTGCACAGCCAGGCCAGGGAGCTGCCGCAGGCCGCCGAGGTCTTCGAAGCTGGTGGTGAACGCGGTGAAGTCACCGGCTTCGAGGAAGGAGCGCAGGCCCAGCTCGATCGCCGCTCCGTAGCGCAGCGACTCGTGCCGCTCGCCGCCGGGAAGCAGTTCGGGTGCGACGTCGTAGCGGTCGGCGTACTCGGTGACGAGCTCGTCGATGCCGTCCTTTGGGGCGGCGTCGACGGCGGCCACCAGGTCGTTGACGCCCCAGGTGTTGACCTGGACGCCGAACACCGCCTCGGCCTCGGTCTTGTCGCCCTCGGTCACGGCCACATAGCGCATGTTGTCGCCGAAGCGGGCGAGCTTCAGCGACCGGGTCGCCGCCCGCCCGGCGGCGGCCCGCGCCCAGGTCGCCACGGACGCTTTCACGCGGGGATCGGACACGTGGCCCGCGACGGTCTTGCGGGCGACGCCGAGCCTGGTCTGGATGTAGCCGAACTCCCGGTCGCCGTGTGCGGCCTGGTTCAGGTTCATGAAGTCCATGTCGATCTCGGCCCAGGGCAGTGCCACGTTCGCCTGCGTGTGCAGGTGCAGCAGCGGCTTGCTGAGTGCCTCAAGGCCCGTGATCCACATCTTCGCCGGGGAGAACGTGTGCATCCACGCGATCAGGCCGATGCAGGAGTCATCGGCGCTGGCATCAAGGCATAGCCGCCTGATGGCCGCCGTGTCGGTGAGCACCGGCTTCCAGACCACCTTGATGGTGATGTCCGGCGCGGCGTCGAGCGCCTCCGCGATCACCTGGGACTGGCTCGCCACCTGGCGCAGCGTTTCCTCGCCATAAAGGCCTTGGCTGCCAGTGACGAACCAGATCTCAGCGGTGGAGGAGGTACTCATGATGCGCAAGACTCCATTCGGGGTCACCGTGAATGTTGTTTACATAAGTATGAAGTTTCGGATAATGACTTTCCCGGCTGGCCATACACGTTCTGGTAGCGGTCATAGAGGCGGTCGATGTCGGCCTGGGGAATCGGCAGCGGCTCGCCGAGCTGGCGGGACAGGTGCACGGTGCGGGCCACGTCCTCGCACATCACGGCCGCTTTCACCGCCGCGCGGGCGTCCTTGCCGATCGTGAATACCCCGTGGTTGCGCATCAGCACCGCAGGCGAGCGATGACCGGAGAGGGTCTCGACGATGCCCTGCCCGATGGAGTCGTCGCCGATCAGCGCGAACGGCCCGACCGGGATCTCCCCGCCGAACTCATCGGCCATCGCGGTGAGCACGCAGGGGACGGGCTCGCCCCGCGCCGCCCATGCACAGGAATAGGTGGAGTGCGTGTGCACGACGCCGCCGACCTCCGGCATGTGCCGGTACACGTAGGCGTGGGCGGCGGTGTCGCTGGAAGGGGCGAGGTCGCCCTCCACCACGGTGCCGTCCAGGTCGCAGACGATCATGGATTCCGGGGTCAGCTCGTCGTACGAGACACCGCTCGGCTTGATGACCATCAGGTCATGGCCGGGGACGCGGCCCGAGACGTTGCCTGCCGTCCACGCGACGAGCCCGTACCTGACGAGTTCGGCGTGCAGCGCGCTTACCTGCTCGCGCAGCACCTTGAGCTGGGTCGTTAGCGCACTCATGCGAGGGCCGCTCCGTTCCTGCGGTTGCGGAGGCGGTGCAGCACGTCGTTACCCGCCCATTCCGGTCTGCCGGAGAAGTAGTCGTGCAGGGTCCGGTACTCGGCGAAAAGCTCGTCGTACGCGTCAGCGCGGGCCGGGTCGGGGACGTAGGCCTGTTGCTCGCACCGGCCCATCACGGCGGAGGCGGCGGTCACGTCGGCGTGCAGCCCAGCGGCGACCGCGGCGTGGATCGCCGATCCGACCGCCGGCGCCTGGTCCGAGGTGGCGACCGAGACCGGACGGCGCAGCACGTCCGCGTAGATCTGCATCAGCAGCCGGTTGCGCTTGAGCCCGCCGGCGACGATGAACTCGGTGACCGGGAGCCCCGCCGCCTCGAACCCCTCGACGATCACCCGGGTGCCGTAGGCGGTGGCCTCGACTAGGGCCAGGTAGACCTCTTCCGGGGTAGTGGCGAGCGTCAGCCCGACGATAACCCCGGACAGGTGGTGGTCCACCAGGATCGACCGGTTGCCGCCCATCCAGTCGAGGGCGATCAGGCCGTGCGCCCCCACTGGCCGTCCCTCGCACAGGCTCGACAGGTACTCATGGAGGTCCTGGCCGCGCTCGGCGGCGTCCTCCAGGTAGCTTTCCGGGACGCCGAGGCCGGTCCACCATGCGAAGATGTCGCCGACCGCGCTCTGTCCCGCCTCGTAGCCGTACTTCCCGGCGATGATCCCGCCGTCCACCACCCCGCAAATGCCTGGGACCGCCGCGAGCTGGTCGCCGTTCATCACGTGGCAGGTGGAGGTGCCCATGATCGCGAGCATCTGCCCGGGGGCGATGGCTCGGGCCGCGGGGGCGGTCACATGCGCGTCGACGTTCCCTGTGGCCACCGCGATGCCCTCGGGCAGACCGGTGAGCGCGGCACCCGCGGCGGTCAGCGTGCCGGCCCGGCTGCCGAGCTCGGACAGCGGCACGCCGGCCAGCCGGGTTTCCGCGAAGTCGGCGAAGGCCGGGTTGAGCGCCTTGAGGTAGTCATCCGACGGGTAGTGTCCGTCCTGATAAATCCCCTTATAGCCAGCCGTGCAGGCGTTCCGCGTCTCCACCCCGCAGAGCTGCCAGATGATCCAGTCCGCCGCCTCGATCCACCGCTCAGTCCGCTCGTAGGTGTCCGGGTCCTCTTCGAGTAGCTGCAGCGCCTTGGCGAACTGCCACTCGGAGGAGATCCGGCCGCCGTACCTGGCGATCCACGGCTCCTGCCGCGCGTGGGCGAGTTCGTTGATCCGGTCGGCGTGCGACTGCGCCGCGTGGTGCTTCCACAGCTTGGGCCAGGCGTGCGGCCGGTCGCGCAGCGAAGGCACCTCGCACAGCGGGGTGCCGTCCCGCAGCACCGGTAGCACGGTGCAGGCCGTGAAGTCCGTGCCGATGCCCACGACCGAGGACGGGTCCTCCCCGGCGTCGCGCAACGCCGCGCGCACCGCGGTGCCGAGCGCGGACCGCCAGTCCGCCGGGTCTTGGAGGGCCCAGTCGGGCGGGAGCGCCTCCCCGGTGGACGGGAGCGTCCGCTCGATCGAGCCGTGCGCGTACTCGCCGACCCCGGAGCCAAGCTCCGCGCCGTCGCTAGCCCGCACCACGACGGCACGCGCTGAGAGCGTCCCGAAGTCCACGCCCACAACGAGGGGCTGACCTGCGGAGCTGTCCGCTGTCACGTCGTTTCGTCTCCTTCGACGGCCGGCTTTCCTGGGCTCTACCAAGCCAGTGTCTCCGGCTAGCTGCCACCCAGGCGGCCGGGGGTGTACCAACTGCTCGTTGGCTCAGATTGTTAACGTGCTCAATCTGGGGTGTCAAGACCTCGGCGCCATCTCGTTACCAGGGTCTCGCTGCAGGCCGGTAGGAGCCCCAACAGCCTGGTGCGCAGGCTGAGCTGTGTATATGCAAGAAAGTGACAGGTTCAAGCCGTTGGTCCGTTGACAGGTCAATCTGTTAACGTTCACAATCAAGCTGCTCGGAGGCTATCGGTCAGGCGGCCAGCGACCCGGACATGGAACTAAGGTCGGGGGATAGAGTGTTGACGCAGCGAGATGTACCAACTCGACAATCAATTGGGGAGCTACGTGGTCAGACCCGCCCGAGAGCCGGCGATGACCGACGTCGCCAAATTGGCAGGCGTCTCACATCAGACCGTCTCGCGGGTGCTGAACGACCACCCCAACGTCCGAGAGCAGACCCGGCTTCGGGTCCAAGCGGCCATCAATGAACTCGGCTACCGGCCGAACAAGGCAGCACGCCTCCTCGTGACGGGGACGTCGCAGGTCATCGGCGTAGTTTCTAGGTCATCGACACTGTACGGGCCGGCTGCGACCCTCAGTTCCCTCGCGGAGGAGGCCGTCAAGCGCGGCTTCACGGTCAACGTGGAGAGCGTCCGCACGCTGGACCGGCGGCCCATCGCCGACGCGATCGGCAGGCACCTTGACCAGCGGGTCGCAGGCCTGGTCGTCATTGCCCCCGTGGAATCGGCCAACGACGCGCTCGACGACCTTCCCGAGGACATCCCGCTGGTCACCATCGACGGTGATCCTGGCCGGCCGACCGAATTGGTCACCGTGGACCAGGAGGCCGGCGCGTACGCCGCGACCAGGCACTTGCTTGACGCCGGGCACTCCACCGTCTGGCACGTCTCCGGGCCTGATGACTGGTTCGACGCCCGCGGCCGTATCGCCGGGTGGCGGCGGGCCCTGACCGAAGCAGGCGCGGAAGTCCCCCCGCTGATGTCGGCGGACTGGCTGGCCGCGTCCGGTTACCGCAACGGCCAGATCCTCGCCAGGATGAGTGACGTCACGGCGGTCTTCGCGGCTAACGACCACCTGGCCCTCGGTGTCCTGCGCGCGCTGCACGAGCGGGGCCGCAGCGTCCCTGGCGACGTGAGCGTGGTCGGCTTCGACGACGTGCCGGAGGCCGCGTACTACATCCCGCCCCTCACGACCGTGCGACCCGACTTCGACGCGGTCGCCGGCGCGAGCATCGACCTGCTCCTCGCCCAGATAACCATCGGCCACCGCCTGGGCGACCGCCGCGTGCTAACCCCCACGCTGGTCACCCGAGACTCAGTAGCCCCACCCCGCTCCTAGTTCACACCGCCGTTCGGACCTTGAGTGCCACAGGGCCGGCACGTTTCTGTCCTTGAGTGCCGCACGGCCAATCCGGATGTGTGCGTGCGGCACGCAAGGCCCGTAGAAGCGTGCGTGTGGCACTCTGGGGCAGAACGTTTCGGGCCTTGCGTGCCACAGGGCCAGCACGTTTGTGGCCCTGTTCGTAGACCCCAGCCGTTCGCCGCACGCGCCAATCGTTCGCCGCAGAGCCCGCAAAGCTCAGCGGAACCGGTCAGGCGGAGCCAGCACCCGTTCGGCTGGCTGGGCGGCAGAAGCCGTCGCGGGCTGGTGCGATCTCCACTCGCACCAGCCCGCGACCTTTTCTGCTCGGGAGCGATCCCCGCAGCGACCTCAGGAACTTAGTCGCCGAGGGCCTCCGCCACCCGGCGGTGAGCCTCCCAGATCTCCGCCGGGAGGTTGGCGAACTGCTCCAGGTGCGCCTGGCGGAAGCCGACCTCCTGCTTCCAGCGGTCGACGTCGATGGTGAGCAACCGGTCGAGGTCGGCCGGGTCGATGTCCAGGCCTTCGAGGTTCAGCTCGTCCTTTGCCGGCAGGATGCCGACCGGCGACGGCACGCCGGTGACGGAGCCCTCGCGCAGCTGCATCAGCCACAGGAGCGCCCGCAGGTTCTCCCGGTAGCCCGGCCAGAGGAAGTGCCCGTCCGAGGCGTCCCGCTGGAACCAGTTCACGTGCGCGAAGATCGGCTTCGCCGTGCACTCGCCGATGATCTTCAGCCAGTGCGCCGCGTACGCGCCCTCGGGGTAGGACATGAACGGGCGCATCGACATCGGGTCGTAGCGGAGCTGGCCGTCGAGGCCGTCGGCCGCGAACGTGGCCTCGGCCCCGAGCGTGAGCCCGTCGTAGACGCCTTCCGCGACATCGCGGATCGCCCGGATCAGCGGCTCGCGGTCGCGGGTGCGGCCGCCGAAGATGATGCCGTCGATCGGCACGCCGACTGGCTCGTTGTAGTCGGACGCGATGTTCGGCACGTTGGCCAGCGTGGTGGTGAACCGCGCGTTCGGGTGCGACCACGGGTCCTTCGCCTCGGCGGGCGAGCGCTCCGCGATCGGCTTGCCCTTCCAGTCCAGCCACCCGTCAAGGTCGGCCGGCGGCTCCGGGGTGCGGCCCTCGAACCACACCTCCTGGGTCTTCTCGTTGTAGGCCACGTTCGTGAAGATCGCGCCGGTGCGGGGGACGATCGAGTCGAGCGCGGTCGGGTTGGTCTTCTCGTTGGTGTCCTTGGCGACGCCGAAGACGCCGTTCTCCGGATTCATCCCGTACAGCCGCCCGTCGGCGCCAACCCACATCCAGGCGATGTCGTCGCCGTAGAACTCGACGTAGTAGCGGTCGCCGAGCGCGTCAGGGGCCAGCGTCATGGCCAGGTTGGTCTTGCCGGAAGCGGACGGGAAGCCGCCCGCGATGTGCCACTTCTTGCCGGTGACCTTGTCCGTGATGCCGAGCAGCATGAACTGCTCGCCGAGGAACTTGCCCGACGCCCAGCCGTCGTAGGCTGCCTGGCGCAGGCCGTGGGCGATCTTGCCGAGCAGCGCGTTGCCGCCGTAGGACGAGCCGAAGTGCAGGATCGTCCGCTCGTCGGCGACGGTGACGAAGTACCGCTTGTCGTCTTGTGTGCCCTGGCCGAGGTTCTCCAGGTCGCCGGTGACGTGGACGGCGCGGACGAAGCTGGCCGGGTCCTGCAGGTTGTTGATGAACTCGACGCTGACGCGGGCCATGCGGATCATCTGCAGCACTACCGACCGGTTGTCGGTGAGCTGGACCCCGGCTGCCCAGGCCTCGAGCGGCGACTTGGGCGGGGACATCAGGTACGGGATCACGTACATCGTCTTGCCGGCTGAGGCGCCGGTCATCAGCTCGGTGAGCTTGGGCTTCATCTCGGACGCCGGACGCCAGTTGTTGTAGACGCCCTTGTCGGCCGGGTCGTTCGTCGCGACGATCGTGCGCTCTTCGGTCCGCGCGGTGTCCTTGTAGTAGCTGCGGGAGTAGTAGAGGCCATCGCCCGCCGGGAAAATCTCGCCAGCCTCCAGTGCCTCCTTGAGCAGCCGAGCGTCGTCGTCGGCGCTAACGACCTCGATGTTGGCCGCGCCGGTGATTCCGGCCCAGTAGCGCACGTAGTCGCGCACGTGGTCGTTTTTTAGGTTGGCGGCTTCCAAGATGGCTGCAACATCGGCCACGTACTTGGTCCTCTCGGTTCGTCAAGCTCATCGCTTGAGAAGTTGGCGATTTATTCATCTTGACAGGAGAACGCGCGCTCTTGCAGTGAGGCGTGTATCACGCTCATCGCATCACTCGTAACTCAGAGTATTCGTGTCATGTCCGCCGGGAGTACGCCAAGGTTGGGGCCTAGCGCCCGCGCTGTGGTCTAGGCCAACCGGGATGACCTGCCACGACGCGATTTTTGTGACATTGGACACGCTCACCGCGACAGCTTGTGCGGTATTTCACAACCTCAGCGCGACCCTTGGCCCGGCCTTGACCTGACCTTGACGAGACCGCCGCCGACCTTGGCCCGGCCTTGACCCGACCTTGGCTTGAACTCAGCTCGCCCCGGCGAGCGTCTTGCTCGCCTCGAGAAGGCGCGCCTCGAGGAAAGGCGCCGTGGTGAGCGCGTAGGTGCTTGTCAGGTGATGGGAATCCTGATAAACGAGGACGTTTCCCACAATGGGCGGGCACTTAGCCCGTCCGCAGATCAGCGAATTCATGTCAATCAAGGGAACCGCGCCCGACGCCGCCTGCGTGGCGTAGACCGTGGGCAGGTCCGGCTTGATCGCCTTGGACTTCGAGACCGCGCACTTGCCCGGCATGGTGGGGTGGTCCGTGACGCACTCCGGCACGTTCAGCCCGACCGCCGGCGATTCCTTGATGGCGATCACGGAGATCCCGTGGCTCTCCAACTGCTTCCAGTACGCGTTCATCCCCGTCCCGATGTCCGCCTGCGCCGGGGCCCCGCCCTTGGGGTGCTTGATCGTGGCCAGGCCCGGCAGGTCGCTGGTGATGACGACGTCTGGCTGAATCTTCGTGACGAGGTCGTGCACCACGGCCTTGCCCCAGGCGTGGCACGCGGTGTAAGGGCCGCCGCCTGCGGCCGGGGAGACCATCACCGCCGCGGTCAGCGGGCAGACGGAGTGCAACTCGGTGACCAGCTTCCAGTGCCGCTCGTCGGCGATCTTCGCCAGGGGCGTGAACCAGTTACCTGCGATCGAGTCGCCGACCAGGGCGACGGTGAGCACCGGGTGCGCGGTGTCCCCGTAGGCGCACTCCTTAGGAGTGGCGGAGGCCTCGGCGACCAGGCACCCCTGCTGCCAGTAGGTGGGGAGCTTGATGGCGGTCGGCGGGGGGACGATGGGGGCGGGCTTGGGCCGCTTGACCACCTTGCTGGCGAGCACCGCGGCGCCAGGGTAGTTCGGCCCGAGATGGCCGTTCCAGGGCCCGGGCTCGCTCACGATGAAGAGGGTCACCAAGGTGACGGGAACGACGGCGGCGAGCGCCATCGAGACCGACCGCCAGCTGTGCCCGGAAAGCAGCGACGCGGTCCGCACCTTGTCCTCGACCCAGACCTTCGTCGCCCAGGACAGCAGGACAGAAACCACGATGAGCACCAGGCCGGAGACCAGGTTGACCGCCTTGCCGCTCCACGCGCCCCACAGGACGATCAGCGGCCAGTGCCACAGGTACAGCGAGTACGAGATGCCCCCGATGAACACCATCGGCGCGGTCGAGGTTAGCTTCGACGGTCCGAAACGCCCCGCGGCGGACCCGCCGAGTATCAGCAACGCGGAGCCGCCGACGGGCAGCAGGGCGAGTATCCCGGGGAAGGCGTCCTTGCCGCTCAGCACGAACGCCGAAGCGACCACCAGGCCAAGCCCGGCCCAGCCGAGCAAGCCGAAGTGCCCGATCCACCGGCTTAGGCCAACTGGCAGCACAGCCAGCAGCCCGCCAACCCCAAGCTCCCAGATCCTGGTGGTCGTCACGAAGTAGGCGCCCGACGGGTTGGCCTTCGTGTAGTAGACCGAGTACCAGAGCGAGCTTGCGACGACTACAGCCGCCAGGAACAGCACTACACGGTGCCCGCGCACCCTGCGCCCGGCGACGTCCCGCGCGGTCAGCGCCACGAGCGCCGCGAGGAGGAACAGCAGCGGCCAGCCCAGGTAGAACTGCTCCTCCACCGACAGCGACCAGAAGTGCTGCACCGGGGTCGCCGTGCTGTCCGAGTGCAGGTAGTCGACCGAGTTCCACGCGAGCTGCCAGTTCTGGAAGTACAGCGCGCTGGCCAGGATCTGCTTGGCCGTGTCCGCGAGCCGGGTCGCGGGAAGCAGGAACCGCGATGCCACCCAGGTCACGGTCAGCACGAGCGCCGCCGCCGGAACAAGCCGCTTGGCCCGCCGCCCCCAGAACTCGACTAGGGCGATCCGGCCGGTCTTCTGATATTCGCGCAGCAGGTGACCGGTGATCAGGAACCCGGAGATCACGAAGAAGACGTCCACGCCCGCGAACCCGCCAGGCAGCGCCGTTGGCCACAGGTGGTAGATGACCACCATGGTCACGGCCAGCGCCCGCATCCCCTGGATGTCCGGGCGGAACCCGCGCTGCTTCGCCTTTTCCCCGGCCTGCTGCGTAGTGCCCGTTTCGCGGTGCTTGAGTTTTTCCTGCTGCTCGTGCGCCTGCGGTGGCACCGTCTCCTCCACGCTCACCAGCCCGCGGGACCTCCGATCGCATGAAGAAGGTAAGTGGACCGTGCAGAAGTTACTAAGCTACGCCGGGCCGGGGTCACTCATCCGACAAAAGTTCCATCTGTGGTCAGATTCACCCGGCTGCCCCGCTCACGCTCGATGAAACCCTCATCGGGGGCGGAATCTCGATAACGGTCGTCAGTGGCTGGGGTCCCTGTCCGCCCGACACTCCCAGCCCCTCCCGCTCGTAACCTCTTCAGAACGGTTCGTTGCTCCGCGCCCGCCCGCACCTGTCTCGCCCGCGCGGGCTAGCCCGGAATGGGCTGCGATCGGAAAGCAGCACGAGTTAGCCGCCGCAATCCATGACCCAATGGAAAGTATCGGTGACAATGGGATATGGCTGACATTCCGCTCACCGCGTACATCGTCGGTACCGTGTCCCCCGTTGTGGCCGGGGCTTTGCCGCTGTTCGTCGGCTGGTTCCGCGAGACGGGACGGGATAAGCGTGCGCGAGCGGAACGGCTTGAGCAGGAAAAGGCCGGGCAATGCGTCGACCTGCTTGGGCGGGCGCGCAACTACCGGGTCCTCCTGGAGGACGCGGAAGACTCCAGGGGCGATGAGCTAATCGCTTATTGCCGGCAGATCCGCCAGGCCGCCGCTGACATCACCGGCCAGGCCGACAAAGTGGAGATCATGGTGCCGCTCACCGGGGACACGGCGAGCATGCTCGCCGCCGAAGCACGCACGCTGTCCGCCGCGATGGCGAGCAAAGCCAACCGGGCTCGCAGCGAGACGCTCATCCCGCCAGACTTCACGCGATTCGACCGCCGCCTTGATGAGTTCAAGGCCGCCAGCCAGTTCGCGCTTGGTCACCGGCCCGCCATCGCCGGGGCCACCGCTATTGCGGTTGAGCCCTCACCCGTGCCGGGCCAGCTTTCTGGCTAGCTTTTTGGCTAGCTGCAGGTGCGGCTGGGAAAGGGGTGGATCGGTGGCATCGATGGCCTCTCGCGCCCGCTCCCGAGCCGAAGCCTTGTCGCCCGTCAGGTCAAACGCGCGGGCCGCGTAGAGCAGTACGGGGCCGTTACGCTGTGCGCTCTCTACGGCGTCTTCGATCTCTTTGGCCGCGGCCTCGTGGTCGCCGAGCTCGGCGAGCGCAAGCCCGCGGGCGGCCTGGGTCGAGGGTCGGCCGGGGATCGCACGGTTAAGGTCTTTCATGGCGTCCTTGGCGTCCCCGAGGTCGGCCAGGATCTCGCCCCGCGTGCGCAGGGCCTCCATGTACCCGCCGTCTCTGGCCAGCACCGAGGTGAGAATCGAGACTGCGCCGCGGCCGTCGCCAAGCTGCCAGCAGGCAAGGGCGAGCTGGGTCTGCAGCCGCAGGTCGCTGGGGGCGCGCTCCACTGCCGCTTGCAACTGGGGGAGGGCATCAGCCGCCTGGTCGCTGGCCAGCAGGCACTGGCCGGCCGCAGCGAACTGGTAGGCCGCGGCGCTGGTGTCCCCGGCCGCCAGCAGCAGGCCCGCAGCGTCCTTGTAGTACTTGACGGCCGCGTCCGGCTTGCCTTCCCGGTACGACACGTTGCCGAGCAGGGAGTCTGCTTGCGCGCGCTCGCGGAGGCTGGTCGCGGCCCGGAGCGCGTGCTCGGCGTGGTCGCGGGCGAAGTCCAGTTCCCCGCGCGCCAGGCCGCGTTCGGCCACCGCCAGGTACTCGGTCGCGGTGAGGACGGCCGGGCGGTCGACGTGCGCGACCCGCAACGGCTCGATCAGCCGGCTGGCCAGCAGCCGGTAGCGCCGCACCGACTCGTCGATCTCGGCGGTGAGCAGGTGCTCGTCCACCAGGCTGCGTGGGATCGCATTCGGCATGCGCGCCGTCGCCCGTCCGCCCTCGTAAGCGTCGCTCCGCGTCCCGCTATCGGTCACGAAATGGTCGAGCAGCCACGAGCGCAGTTCCCTGGGCGGGGTGTTGTAGCGGGCCGCGGCCTGACCGAGGATGTGACGGCAGTGGGTGGCGAGTGCGACGTCAGCGTCGCCGAACTCGCGCAGCGTCCATTCCGAGATCGCGGAAACGGTCAGCGGGAGGTCGTCCCACAACTGATGGCAGACGGCCTGGAGCAGGGACGGCTCGACATGGCGCGCGACCAGTGGAGGTTTTGCGCCGGACCGGGCGAGGCGTGTGGTGCACAGGTCGCTGA
>Ga0310811_10007374_pt1 | contig 14078 bp, 13 predicted proteins | sample YCmetagenome_FD_207642 | JGI IMG/M metagenome (GOLD analysis project Ga0310811, IMG submission 207642) | Soil microbial communities from experimental microcosm in Duke University, North Carolina, United States - YC | ecosystem: Engineered > Artificial ecosystem > Soil microcosm > Unclassified ...
ACGCACAAGCATCTGCCGGAAATGGCCGCGCACACGGGTCTTGCTTCGGCGCCGGTGTTCACGCCGATCGTCGGCAGCTTCTACAAGGGGCTCGCGGTCACGACGTACTTCTCGCCGTCGCAACTCGCGAAGCGCGTGAAGCCGCAAGACGTGCAGGCGCTGTTCGCCGAGTACTACCAGGGCGAAGCCTTCGTGAACGTTGCCCCGTTCAACGCGGATGACAATCTCGACGACGGCTTCTTCGACGTGCAGGCCAGCAACGACACCAATCGCGTCGACCTGTTCGTGTTCGGCAACGAAGAGCGCTTCGTGACGGTGTGTCGCCTCGACAACCTGGGCAAGGGCGCGTCGGGTGCGGCGATCCAGTGTATGAATCTCGCGATCGGCGCGGACGAAGGCAGCGGCTTGAAACGCTGAGCGCAGATCGACCCAGAAGCGCGGCACACGGCCGCGTTTGCCACGACGAAAATCGCTTCACCTGCTTAACGTCGTAATTAAATCGTAATATCAGGCCGACCTGCAAAAGTCGGCCTTTTTTATTCAATTCGCTTTAAAGCAGCGCGCACGGCGCATAAACGCTTCGTCCTCTTTTGCGAGGCCACGGGCTAATCCCACTATCTAGCTAAAATCGGTCAAATCCTCTCCACCCATTCAAATTCCCGGTAGCGCCTGCTGCATAGGGATAATCCCGATTCTTTTGCGAACACCCGTTCACAGATGATGGTCGGCTTTGCCTTTTGCCCCGTGCTACAAGCCTGAGCGCGCCATCACCGGCACCGACGGCGTGCTCGAAAATCGCCATTCTGTTTTAAAGACCCCCTCTCCCCGCCGTAACGCGTGCTATCGCAAATTGTCATTGTTTGAATCGGGTTTTTTAGACGGTTCTATCAATTGACACCGAATAGCCGCAAAGCCAAATTACGTCGCACAAATACATGAAGGGAGACAACAGGATGTCGCACGCCTTTTCCCGGGGCCTCGCGTCGGCGCTCGCCGCGGTTCCGTTTCTGATTGCTTGCGGTGGTAATTCCGGCACCCCCGGTGCGATCAATTCCGCACAATGCTCGGGACCGAACTGCCCGGTACAGGGTCCGCCGCCGTCGACACCGGCCGCGAACGCGCTCTGCCCCGCTACTGCAGACATCGCGAAGAACACCTACCTGGGCGGCGCGGGCAGCGGCGAAGTAGTGAGCCTGAATATCGACGCGACCGCGATGGCCTACAAGCTCACGTGGCTCGAATCGCCGATTCCGGTAGCGGCCGGCGCCACCCAGCCGACGCGTGCCGGCATCACGGTGAGCGGCAACCTCGCCCATCCGCCGGCCGGCTTTCTGCCGACCGCCGAGCAGACGCGCTGCGCGTTCATCCTGTTGCCGGGCAGCGGCACGGTACCGCCGCACACCCCGGCGAACCCGACCTTTGACGGCACCACGTACACGACCGCGACGAATCCGCTCAATCCGCCCATGATTCTGGTTGGCCAGGGCGGCGTGGCGGGCGGCGGCATTCCGGGCGCCGAGATCTCCTTCTCGGGTCTCGTATTCGATGCGTTCACGTCGCCGCTCTTCCCGATTCCGGATCGCAAGTTCGACTTCTATCCGTTCATCGGCTTCGCCACCGTCGACTCCAATCTGACGGACCTGGCGGGTACCTACAACTCGCTGATGTACCACATCCAGCCGACCAAAACCTACAAGGCAGTCGGCACGCAAAGCGTCGAAACCTTCGATGCGAACGGCGCGTGCACGTCGCCCTCCGGCGCCTGCGTGACGACCGGCCAGCCGTGGACCGCCAATGCGGCGGGCACCTACTTCACCAGCGCGCTCGCGCCGCAGACCACCGGCCCGAATGTCGCGCACGTCGAAGACCTGATCATCCCCGGCGGAATCCCGCTGACGCTGCCGATCGCCGCGAATGCAAACATGATTCTCGGCAAGGTCAACGGTGCACTGGTGCCGCTGATCATCCGTACTGGCGTGGCCGATCCGAGCAACATTGTGCTCGACGACGAATCCGGCATTGCACTGCTGTCACCGGCCAGCGCCGTCACCTCGGGTGCGATCGACGGCGGCTACGTCGGCGCGGACTCGAACTTCAAGTACACCGCGACGCTGCTCAAGGGCGCCACGGGCACCTTCATCAATCCATCGACGCAAGCCGCCGAAAGCGGATTCAGCCTGCAGTACGGCGGCGCGAATCCGGGCCTCGTCACGGCAGCCGATGCGCAGAGCGGCACGAACGGTTTTGTGATTTCCGCAGGCAGCCTGTACGCGGTGCTGATGCAGGGAACCACCGGCAACGAAGTCGAGAACGGCGGCATCACAGCTTCGTCGGCGATTCCCGGACAAACCACCAGCTCGATGCCCTACTTCGGCATCGGCGCGCAGATCAGCAAATGACGCAGCCCGCGCACACAGCGGGCACGCACCGGGAACACACCAGGTACAAGCGGCACCGTAAATAACAAAAACCCAGAGGCGGCTGGACAGGGAGCCGGCCCCTCGCGATAACGAAAATCAAGGAGATGCAGGATGGACTGGAGATTTCCTGCGGCGCTCGCGCTCGCGGCACCGCTATTGGCAGCATGCGGCGGAGGGGGCGGCAACGGCAGCGGCGGTGCGCCCAGCACTCAGGCACAGGACGCGCGGCTCTGTCCTGCAACGCTTGGCTACGACACGGTGTTCACCGGCGGCGCCGGCGACGGCGAGTTGATCAGGCTGCAACTCGACACCACCAAAATGACCTGGATGGTGACCTACGTCGCTTCGCCGATTCCGCAAAACCCGGGTTCCGTGCAACCGACGCGCGCCGGTCTGACAGCAAACGGCACGCTGACCCAGGAAACCGGGCTGCCCACCAGCAAGCTCAACCAGTGCGCGTTCCAGCTGAACGGCGCGAGCCTCGATCCGACCCGGCCGGCGCGCATCTTCGTCGGCGAAGGGGTTGCAGGCGGCACGATTCCGGGCGCCGAGATTTCGTTCGGCGGCGTGCTCGGCGTCGGCGCGGTGCCTGACACGACATTTCCGTACTACCCGTTCATCGGCTTTTCCTCGATCGAAACCGACATCACCAAGGTGGCTGGCACGTATAACCAGGTCGGCTATCACCAGGTGCCGTCGCAAAACTTCGCGCCGGTTGCGGTCGATACGCAGATCACGATCAACGCCGACGGCTCGTGGACCGAATGCGACCACACCGGCGTGAACGCCGGCAAGTGCCAGCAGCCCGGCACCAACCTCGCGCAAACCGCGGCCAGCGGCGGCGCGTTCGAGACCGACAACCTGGTCGGTCAGGTCAAGCCGACGCTTGCGCCGACGCCCGCCGCGAAAGGCTTCATGATCGTCGGCAAGCTGCGCAACCAGCTGGTGCCGGTCCTCGTGCGCACCGGCTTCGCCAGTTCGGCGCCGACCATCACGCCGCAGGGCGCGCCGCAAGGCCCGGTGGCCGACGACGAATCCGGCATCTCGATGCTCGCGCCACAGGCGCCCATCGCGCTGCACTCGCAGGACGGCGAGTACATCGGCGTGGACAGCCAGTTCGACTACCGCACCACCGCGCTCGAAGGCCTGCAGGCGACCATGCTCGATCCGTTCCACGCGTCGCAGGCGTCGCTCGCCACGCCGCTCGACCTCGACTTCACCCAGTCGGTGCCGGGCATCGTGACGACCGTGCACATGGGCGCAGGCGCGACGCCGACCGGCAAGTTCGCCTTCTCCGGTGGGGTATTCGGCTTTCTCGACATGACGACGCCCAGCGCGCCGTACTTCACGATCGGCGCGTTCGTCCAATAGTGGACTAGCGCGCCATTCAGAACCCGACAGGGCGGCTGTATCGCCGCATCGCACGCCGGCCGGCCAGGCTTATCCTGGCCGCGTCGCGCGAGCGCGCGCAGCACGCCCGCTGGAGGAGGACCTCACAACATGAAAAAGATCCTGGTTGCGGCGCTTGCCGCGTGTCTGTCGACGGCAGCGCTCGCGCAGCATGCAGGCGACAATCTGGTCGCGCTCGGCTGGTTCCACGTCGCGCCACTGGATTCGAGCTCGGAGCTGACCACCGAGGTCGCGCCGACCCCGATCATGACGCCGCTGCGCCTGCCATCGTCGTTCGTCTCGCAAGGCACCGGCCTGTCGACCGATAGCGCCGATACGCTCGGCCTGATCTTCAGCCACTTCCTGACCGACCACATCGCGCTGACGGCCGTCGCGGGCGTGCCGCCGACCTTCCAGCTGTATGGGCACGGCGTGATCAAGCCGCCGGGGCCGGCCGGCGCGCTCGGCATCCAGGATCTTGGCGACCCGGCCTCGAACCCGATCGTCAAGAGCGTGCGGCAGTGGAGCCCGGCGGCGATCCTGCAGTATTACTTCGCCTCGCCCGATGCGAAATTCCGGCCGTACGTCGGGATTGGCGTTTCGTACAACTGGTTCTCGAGCATCCAGCTGAACCCGGCCTTTATCCAGTCGACCCAGCAGAATCTCGGCGCGGTGCTGGCGGCCGGCGCGGGCAAGACCGGCACGACCACCGTCGAAGGGAAAGCGTCGTCGTCGTGGCAGCCGGTGTTCAATGCGGGCGCGATTTACAACATCACCGAACATTGGGGCATCACCGTGTCGATTACCTACATTCCGCTGAAGACCACCTCGTCGCTGATCATCAAGGCGCAGGACGGCACCGAACTCGGCGTGACGAAGGGCGAGTTGAAGGCCAATCCGCTGATCTCGTTTCTGGCGGTGTCGTATCGGTTCTGAATGCACTACCCGGTTGCCGGGGCCGCGCACGGCCCCGCGGACGGTTTGCGCCGTCCGCTATCGCCTTTCAGCGACGGGTTCGCTTCTCACCTGCTGTACATCCAACCACCGGCCCGGCCCTTGCGCGAAGCCTCTCGCGCCGACTCCAATGCAGCCGCGCGAAAAAAACCTGAAAATGAAGGTGAACTCACTGCAGCGCCGCGAGACCAAACCGCAGACAAAAAATAATCTGCGCTCGTCGCAGTAACGAGTTGACCCAGCATGGCGATCGCATGAAACTATGCCATTCGCATATCAAACCGCCTTTTAACGCTTCGACATCTGCAAGACGTTTCCCGTCGAGGCTTAAAATCCGCGCGATTGCTCCAGACTCGTTACACTGCGTGTCCAGAAAAACCCATGCCGACGTTTGTCGAGCCGGCATCGCATTTGCGGCCACTCTCGTTATGTGCGGCTACCGGCTGTGCCTATTCAACACCGCCGGTATAAGTCCGTCGAACTGCGAACTCTTAGTGCAAAAAAGATGAAAGGTAAGATTGTCGATGGCGAGGCCCGTGAGCGCCTCATCGTCTGGATGCGGCGGCGCATGGAGGAATTCGGCATCACGCTTGATGCGCTCGAAGCGTCGATTCAGGAAGAACTCGATCACCCACCGCTGTATCGGGACGCGCGTGGCAACGACTGGAATGGCGTCGGCGATATGCCGGACTGGCTGAAGGCGGCCAAGCATGCCGGTGTCGATCCAGATTTTTTCCGCGTCGCACCGGAGCAAAAACGCGAGGCTGAAACGGAAGCTTCGTTATTTCGAACCCAGGTTGATCTGTTCGATTCCTGACTGGCTGTAGATGCGACGTGCTGGATTGGCGCGACGATGAGCCGCAGCAACGGGCAACTGGCCGATGTTTTCGGTATGCAGGCCATCTGTTTAAGGCGCACCGTTTCCATGTGTGCGAATGCGCATGACAGCGCGGGCCGCCTCTTGCCGTCTGCCTCTTGCCGTCTGCCTCTTGCCGTCTATTACCGGCTCCCGCCGGATCCTCCTTGAAATATGGGCAAAAAAAGCCCGCCAAAGCTTGGCGGGCTGAATCCATATCAGAGGAGACATGGAGGAGACAGGGGTAACTATAGCAAAGAGTTTGGTGCGACGCAACATCCGCACCGTATTGCTGCTGCTCTGTTGCTTCAAGCCCACAGCGTGCTGTATCGCCCATCTGGTGGGGCTCGGCCGTAAAATTTTTTTGTGCTTTGCGTCATGCGCGAAGCCGGATTCGCACATCGCGGACGCTAGTCGCGCCCTGTAGCCCTCGCGTTAGTGCGGCACCATCGCCATCGCCATCGCCGCGCCGAAACTGACGAAGCGCCACAGGTTCAAGCCCGCCCCGCGCGGCGCGCCGACACCAGGCCCAGCACCGCGAAGTCTTTCTCGCCATCGCCGTGCGCGATCGCATCGATCAGGCTGTCGCGCACCAGGCTCGCCATCGGCAGCGGCGTCGACACCGCGTCCGCTGCGGCGAGCGCGAGACGCACGTCCTTCAATCCGAGCCGCGCCTTGAACAGTGCCGGTTCATAGCGCTGCTCGGCAATCATCTTGCCGTAGCCCTGATACACGCCGCCCGGGAACGGCCCACTCGTGATCACGTCGAGAAAATCCTGCATCGCCACGCCGTGTCCCGCCAACAGCGAAGCGGCCTCGCCCAGCGTTTCCACCGCCGAAGCCAGCATGAAGTTCGCGGCGAGCTTCATCACGTTTGCCTGCTGCGGCAGCGAGCCGATCCGCCAGGTTTTCTGACCGATTGCGTCGAACACCGGCTGCACGCGATCGATCGCTTCTGCAGGACCCGCGGCGACGATGATCAGTTTGGCTGCGGCAGCCGCGTCCGGGCGCCCGAGCACCGGCGCCGCAACGTAATTGAGGCCGCGTTGCGCGTGCGCATGCGCGAGCTCTTCGGCCAGTGCGACCGAAACGGTCGCCATGTTCACGTGAATCTGACCGCGCGGTGCGTGCTCGAGCAGCGGCGCACTGATCGTCTCGCGCACCGCCGCATCGTCGGCGAGCATCGAGAACACGGCATCGCCGGTGAATGCCTCGGCCACGGTGCCGACCGCTTGCGCGCCGAGCTCGACGAGTTTTTGCACGCGTTGCGGCGAGCGGTTCCACACCCGAACCTGATGCCCCGCTTTCAATACGTTTTCAGCCATCACGGCACCCATCTCGCCTAGGCCGATAAAACCGATGTCCATCTGTAGCTCCTGTTCGACAGAACCCGCAGTAAAGCACATGCGCCTCACGCCTGCAGTTTGTCGCCGGGTGGCCGACGCGAGCACGCAACGACGTGCAAGTGCGATACTTGCGCCATGGTCACGGCAACCTTCCGTTTCTATGAGGAACTGAACGACTTCCTCGCCCGGCCTTTGCGCAGGCAGTCGTTCAGCTGCGTCTGCGCGAGCGCGGCGACCGCGAAGCATATGATCGAAGCGCTCGGCGTGCCGCACACCGAAGTCGAGCTGATTCTGGTGAACGGCGTATCGGTCGGTTTCGATCATCAATTGCAGGACGGCGACCGCGTCGCGGTTTATCCGACCTTCGAAACGCTCGACATCGTGCCACTGCTGCGCGTACGCGAGAAACCGCTGCGCGTGATGCGCTTTATCGCCGACGCGCATCTCGGCGGCCTCGCACAACTACTGCGGCTCGCCGGCTTCGATACGCTCTACGACAACCACTACGCGGATGCCTACATCGAAGCGCTGGCATCCGATGAGCATCGCGTCGTGCTGACGCGCGACCGCGAGCTGCTCAAGCGCCGCACCATCACGCATGGCTGTTATGTACGCACGCTGAAGCCTGAAGCGCAGTTGCGCGAAGTGTTCGGCCGGCTCGATCTGGCGCGCAGCGCGCAGCCGTTCCGGCTATGTCTGACCTGCAACGTGCCGCTGCGGCGCATTCCCAAGGAGGAAGCGATCGGTCGCGCGCCCGATGGGGTACTCGAGCGTCACACGCAGTTCGTCACTTGCGATGTGTGCGCGCGCGTGTTCTGGGAGGGCTCGCATTGGCAGCGCATGCGCGCGCTGATGGACAGCGTGGCAGGCGCACCGGACTAACGCGCGAGGCACAGGTTACTCCAACACTCGCCTGAGACTCACGCCCCCGAAACCCATTCGGGATTCACTCAATGACCAAAGAAAAAGCCGAAGCATCCGCTCCGGCTTTTTCTTCATCGTGCCGCCCGGCCTCAACCACCTCGCATGGCTGCGACGCGCGGCCCGACACCGCACGTCCCGGACGAGCAGCGGGCAGCTTAGTTCGGCGCGCCCTTGTCGTTCGTACCTGCTGCCGAAGCAGCGGCCGACACGCCGGAACGCTTGCCGTGCGTCTTCAGTTGCTTATGCGGCTTTTTTGCCTTGGCGGTGGCGGCCGGAGCAGTTGCACCGGAAGCTTGCGCGAAGGCTTGTACGGACACCAGAGCAACCGCGGCGGTGACGAGCGAGGCGATAATTTTCTTCATGTGTGATCCCCAAACCGATACGACATTAGTTGATGTGAGTATGAGCGGAAGCGCTGGGCCCCACGTCCTTCACAGCCGAAGGTCGGCCCGGCACTCCGCGGGCGAGTATCACGCACCGTAGGCAGTTTGTCATCCCGGATAAGCCCATATGTATTTTCCGGGAGACAACAAGCTTTCTTATTCCTTTCGAATCGACTTCGGCTGCACCGTTTATCATGTCGGCTTTCCCGCAAGCGCTGCGCCTTGCACCTGATCCGCGCCAGAAACGGCGCGAGCGGCGCTGCACGCATTCGATACGAGATCCCTTCGCTTGAACTCTGTTGCTCGCCAACACCTGCGCGCCAATCTGCTGATGCTGGTCGCCGCGATGATCTGGGGCTCGGCCTTCGTCGCACAACGTCTTAGCCTCGACGTGATCGGGCCGTTTCTGTTTACCGGTCTGCGCTTTTTGCTGGGCGCGGCAGTCGTGTCGATGTTGCTGATCTGTCTGCGGCCGTTCACCGCCGCACGTACCCGCAACCCGCAACAGGCAGAACGCGCAAAGCGCACCGACCGTGCCGCGCTGTGGCGCGCCGGAATCTTGCTCGGCCTGCTGCTTGCCGTCGCGATTTCGCTGCAGCAGATCGGGCTGCGCTACACAAAGGTTGCGAATGCCGGCTTCATCAGTTCGTTGTACGTCGTGATCGTGCCGTTGATCGGCGTCGCGCTGCGCCATCAAACGAATCTGGGCACGTGGCTCGGCGCCATGCTCGCGGCAATCGGCATGTATTTTCTCAGCGTCGACGAGCACTTCTCGATGCTGTACGGCGACTGGTACCAGCTGGCCGGCGCGCTGGTGATCTCCGCGCAGGTCGTGCTGGTCGGCCGTTTTGCACGCAGGCACGATCCGCTCGCGCTTGCGCTCGCGCAGTTCATCGCGTGCGGGCTCACGTGCAGTGCAATCGCGCTGGCCATCGAGCCACTGCGCATCGCCGATATCGTGCGCGCCGCGCCGACCATTCTGTATGGCGGCGCGCTGTCGGTCGGCGTGGCGTACACGATTCAGGTGGTCGCGCAGAAAGACGCCGCGCCGGCGCATGCCGCGGTGATTTTCAGTATGGAAGGGGTGTTCGCCGCGCTCGCCGGCTGGCTCGTGCTGGGCGAAACGCTAACTGCGCGCGCCTCGCTGGGCTGCGGTTTGATGCTGGCAGGGTTGATCGTCTGCCAGGTTATGCCGCTATGGAGCGCACGTCGTCAGGTATCGCCGCTCGGCTAGCGCGCAGTGGCGCGGCACGACGCGGCCAGTCGGAATTCGGTGGAAATACGCACCAGCAGCCGTCGTCGTGGCGAAAGAAGAACAAGGCGTGCAGGCCGCTGGCCGAATGCGCTTCGACTCGCACATAGCGCGTGCCGTCGGCGCGGGTACGGCTGAATTCGGTCACCCGTACCGGCAGTATCGGCGCCAGCCACTTGTCGACCAGACTGCGCAGCGACTGCCCGCGCGCGGCGCTCACGAAGTTCTCCACGTGGGCTTGTTGCGCGTGTCTTCGCGCGCAATCTCGCGGCTTTGCTCTTCCTCTTCCTCCGCCTCCACGACCGCCAGCTCCATCTCGCGGATTACCGCAGCCGCCCTGAGCGTCCTGCAGTTCGCCGAATGCCGGATGTCCGAAAGCAACCGAACCATTTGCCGCGCTGATCTGCGTTTCATATGCCACCCCCGCACTGCACAAGAGTCTTGATAAAGCACTTTAACTTTATGCCTGGATTACTCGTTGCTGTATAGGTTTTGACGAAATAGCAACAGTCGTATTCGAATCGTTGGCTCGAATGGTTCCAGTGGGTTCAGTGTGCAGGCGGCGATCGGAGCAATCTGTGCGCTGCCGACCGCAACGGCATCACTACTTCAGACGAAAGCGGTCGCAGCTGGCATCGGACCTGCTAGCGAATGTGGGCAAAGCGCGGCGGGCAAAGCTGCGCGTCAGTTCATCCAGGAAGGAAACGGGTCGTCGAATTTGCGCCATGCATCGGCGCCGCGCGCCAGTTCGTCGTCGTTTAGCAGGCAGGCGTCGAAGGCGGCGCGCAGCGCCGCTTCGTTCATCCCCGTGCCGATCAGCACCAGTTCCTGCTGCCGGTCGCCGAACGGTCCCTCGGAGCGGCGCGCGATGACGTCCAGCGCCTCCGGATCTTCCGGCCAGGACGCTTTCGGCACGGCTGCCCACCATGTGCCCGCGCGGCCATGGCGCGAAATTGCGCCAGCCTGCGACCAGTCGCCGACCAGATCGTGCCGCGAGGCGAGCCAGAAATAGCCTTTTGAGCGCAGCACGCCCGACCACTCGCGCCCAATCCAGTCGAAGAACCGCCGCGGGTGAAATGGCCGCCGCGCGCGATAAACGAAGCTGGTGATCCCATATTGCTCGCTTTCCGGAATATGCTCGCCGCGCATTTCCTTGAGCCAGCCCGGCGCCTGCGCGGCTGCTTCGAAGTCGAACAGGCCGGTATCGAGAATGCGCTCGGTCGGCACGCGGCCGAAGCTGCTTTCGACGATCTGCGCGCGCGCATTGAGCGCGCGCAGCACCGCCTTCATCTGCTCGAGCCGCCGGGCGTCGATCAGATCGGTCTTGTTGAGCACGATCACGTCGCAGAACTCGACCTGCTCGGTCAGCAGATCGACCACCGTGCGGCGGTCTTCGTCACCCAGGCTCTCGCCGCGATCGGTGAGGAAATCATGCGAACCGTAGTCGTGCACGAAGTTGTACGCGTCGACCACCGTGACCATCGTATCGAGGCGCGCGATATCGGACAGGCTGCGGCCCTGCTCGTCGCGGAACGTGAAGGTCTCAGCAACCGGCAACGGCTCGGAGATACCGGTCGATTCGATCAGCAGGTAATCGAACCGCCCCTCGCGCGCCAGACGCTGGATTTCGATCAGCAGGTCTTCGCGCAACGTGCAGCAGATGCAGCCATTGCTCATCTCGACCAGTTTTTCGTCGATGTGCGACAGCTGGCTGCCATCGCGCACCAGTTGCGCATCGATATTGACCTCGGACATGTCGTTGACGATCACGGCCACGCGCTTGCCCTCCCGATTGTTCAGCACGTGATTGAGCAGTGTGGTTTTGCCGGCACCGAGAAAGCCGGACAAAACGGTGACTGGAAGCTTGTTCATGGGGTTCTCGCGGGTCGTTCGGTTCGTTGGTGAAGTCTGGGTGCGATGGCACGAGTGTTATAACATAACACTCTGCGCGCGCACGCGTAACTTCACGCGGACCGAAAGCCGGTACGAAAACTTGAAGTGAGCGGAGATTTCAAGGCTGAGGCGAGCGGCGAAACGCTCGGGCTTGTATCGGCAATGCAGAGGCGGGCCGCGCGCACCCGATCGTGCGCCAGCCCGAACCACGGAGGCTTATAGAGGCAGAGGAGTTAAACGCCGGGCGGCTGCGAAACCGCCTATGGCGACGCACGTCGACGGCAAGTCGACTTCAGGATTTCCGGCGTAACGGCCGAGTAAAGGGAACGAGGCTGATCACATGGGAGCGAAGGGGCGTGCCGGTTCGCGGGTGCGCAGCGATACGCACCCGCCCGCATCGCCTATCTGAACAGGCGCAGCGCCAGTTCCGCCACATGCTTGCCTTGGTAACGCGCAATCTCGAGCTCGTTCGCGCTCGGCTGCCGCGCACCGGTCGCGCCGGCCAGCGTGGTCGCGCCGTACGGCGTGCCGCCGCTGATCTCGTCCATATTGACCAGCCCTGCGCATGCATACGGCACACCGACGACCACCATGCCGTGGTGCAGCAGCGTCGTATGGAACGACGTCAGCGTGGTTTCCTGGCCGCCGTGCTGCGAAGCGCTGGACGTGAACACGCTGCCGATCTTGCCGACCAGCGCACCCTTGGCCCACAGGCCGCCCGTCATGTCGAGGAACAGACGCATCTGCCCCGCCATATTGCCGAACCGGGTGGGCGTACCGAAGACGATCGCGTCGTAGTTGGCCAGTTCATCGGGCGTGGCAACCGGTGCCTGCTGGTCCAGCTTCACGCCGAACTGCGCGGCCTTGTCGGCCGGGATCGTCTCGGGCACGCGCTTCACGTCGACGCTGACCGCCGAACCCGCCGAACGCGCGCCTTCCGCGATCGCGCCGGCCATGGTTTCGATATGTCCATACATCGAGTAGTACAGGACCAGGATTTTTGCCATTTTGATTCTCCGGGAAAAATCTGCGCATACCGCGAGCAGTGTGCGCAGGCATGTGCGAAGGATACTGAGGAGGTCTTGCGCGCCACGACAAAGCAACGACAACGCCACAACAGCGCTACGATACGACGACGGAGCAGGCGGCGCGAGCCCAGCACAGTGATAGCACCGACGTGTGACCAAAGATAATTAAACCTGCGGTCTTGCGAATAAACGAAGCCCGGCAGGGCGCCGCGCCTTACAGATCCGCGCCGATCGAAGCCGGCTCATATCACGTAGAACACACCCGCGACGATCGAGCCGAACAGCAGCCATTTGACCACGTAGTAAGTCGGCCGATGCCACGCCTTGATCTTCTTGCCGACGCGCCGGATCGCGTACACGTATCTGAAGCTGCGGTTCAGCACGCCGGTGCGATCGCATGCTTCATTCGGCGAAGTAGCCGCGCGCATCAAGGTGTTCGAAACGAAGCGGTTGATAGCCGCGGCCCAGCGAAAGCGCATCGGCCGCTCGATGTCGCAGAACAGCACGATGCGCGACACCTCGGTGTCGTTCTTGGCGTAGTGAATATAGGTTTCGTCGAACAGCACTTCTTCGCCGTCGCGCCAGAAGTATTCATTGCCGTCGACGCAGATGTAGCACTTCGGATCAGCCGGTGTGACAAGACCCAGGTGATAGCGAATCGAACCTGCATACGGGTCGCGATGGCGCACGAGGCTCGCGCCCGGTGGCAACTGCGCGAACATCGCCGCCTTCACGGAAGGAATGCCTTGCAGCAGCCGGGTGGTAAATGGACACAGCGCTTCTGCGGAAGCATGCGGCGCGTCGTACCACTTCAGATAGAAGCGCCGCCAGCCGGTCTTGAAGAACGAGTTGAAACCGATGTCGCTGTAGTTTGCCGCGGCGGCGATTTTCTGCGATGCATCGACCGCGAGTGCCTCTTCGCGGATCGCCTGCCAGTTCGCGCGCAACGGTTCCAGTTCGGGGAACCACGACTTCTCGATGTAGGGCCCCGGCTTGATCGGCGACAGCAGATAACACCAGACATTGATCGGCGCGAGGAAGGTCGAATGATCGGAGAGCTGACGGCCGAAAGTGAACCGTTCAGTGCCGCGTCTGAACACATAAATCACGCTAACCACAACCCACGCCAGGACGATCCAACGCATTGCGGCTCCTATCAGGTTTCCGCTTGATGACAATGTCAAAAAGTTTAGCGTAGATAGGGCCAAATTGCAGAATAGGGGGGCTCAAAGCCATGCTGGCTGGGCCTGAGGGGCGAACAGGCCGCCGCGCGCGCGGGCGCGCAATCAGATGATGAATGTGCAAACGCCGTCTTGCGAGACCTTGTCTCTCAAGACGGCGTTTGTCTGTTGCTGCGGCTAGCAAGCCACCATCGTTACAACGATCGCTGCAGCCTTAGAAGCCTGCGGCAAGCCCATCGCGACGGCTATCGCTAGCCGCCACATAGCCGCGCTCCGGCTCATTGCGATCGAGCTTCCAGATGAACTGGCCGGAGCCGAAATCCATATACGGATCTTCGAACGACTTGATCGTATGGCCAAGGCTCTTCAGACCGCTCGTGGTATTCGCGTCGAGCGTCGCTTCGATGTCGACCGTGAAGTCGCGATTCACCTTCCAGCGCGGCGCATCGCAG
>Ga0310811_10007378_pt1 | contig 14077 bp, 12 predicted proteins | sample YCmetagenome_FD_207642 | JGI IMG/M metagenome (GOLD analysis project Ga0310811, IMG submission 207642) | Soil microbial communities from experimental microcosm in Duke University, North Carolina, United States - YC | ecosystem: Engineered > Artificial ecosystem > Soil microcosm > Unclassified ...
GTGGACAAAGGAAATGTCGCTTATGGCGTGCTATGGAATGCGTTCAAGCGCGTCGCGGCGCAGGCATCGGCCACTGAGAAGGCGTGGCTGTTTCATGATGCGGCGGCGGGGTTTTATCGGATTGGATGACGGCACGCAACGTAGCGGCCTGGCGTGCCGGCTCTCTATTGGACCGCGGCGGCCGCAACGCTAGGCTTTCCGTCGATCCAGTCCTGTCTTTGCGGCGCGAAGAAGTCGATATCGATCGTATCTTCTGTGCAACGAAATTCATGCGGCACGTTGGGAGGTATGATCATCACGTCTCCTGCGGCAACAACGAACTTTTTGCCCTGCGAGCTGACTTCACACTTTCCCTTGGTGATCCACGTAATCTGCTCATTTGCGTGATGATGCAGAGGAAAAACACCGCCCTTCCTGACTGTCCATTTGACGAAGGTCGACTGCGTGCCGTGCAGTACCTGACGCTGAATCAGCGGATTGATCTGTTCGACCGGCTGCGCGTCCAGTTCGTACAGATTCGGCAGCGCCGCGGTATGGGCACTGATTGCAGGCTGAATGCCTTCGTTGGTAGCGTTCGTTGCAGATTGGTTGAGTGATGGCGCAACCGTTTCGCCGCTGCGTGCGATGCAGGGGGAGGCGAAAAGCGGCAGCAGTAACGCTAGCCGGAACAAACTTTGTCGATGGGTCATATTCAGGTTATCCAGGTTTTCGTTTCTGGGTTGGTTCGCGCAGGTGCGCACAGTGATATCGGCAACGTGCTCAGCAATTCGAGCGCCAGATGAGCGGCGAGTAGCCGGTGTGCCGTTTGAACGCCGCGGTGAAATGAGCGTGAGTAGAGAAACCGCATTGCAGTGCCACGTCGGACACAGTCGCGTCAGGATTCTGCAATAGCAACTGGCCGTGCTCCAGCCTTCGGCGCAACAGATAAGCGTGAGGTGAAAACCCGGTCGTCAGGCGGAACTGACACGCGAAGTGCATGCTCGTCAGGCCCACACTCGCCGCGATATCGGCAAGTTGAATGGGTTGCGTCAGGTTCTGTTCGACAAAATCAATTGCGCGACGCAAGCGCCACAACGGGAGTTTGTTCACCCGGTTCGGGCGTTGCGGCCTCGCATGTCTGTCTAGTATGCGCACGATAATTGCGCGGGCAATGTTCTCCACATAAAGCCGACCAAACGGGGCGGCCATCGTGCCGATGCCGGTGATGGCTCGCGCCAGCCGGTCGATCTCAAGATCTGGAAAGACTCCGCGTCCGCCAGCCCACAGATCATCAGGGAAGGGTTTCCCGTTCACGCTTTCGTACTCGCGACCGACTACCTCGTCGGGAACGGACAGGTGCAATACATCGCACTGGGAACGGAATAGCATCGAGACCTTCCCGCCTGGAGAGGTCACCTGAATCACTCCAGGCGTAACAGGCCCATCTAAAAGCAGTTGCCTCGCCATCCTCAAGGTCGCATTTGTGGATCTGAGATTCACTGCAATTAAATATCGATCGCTATCGTTCTGGCGGGTCTGTTCGAGCGGCTGCGATGAATGCAATTGCCAGCGGGAGACGCGTATTCGATATTGATCGTGAGACTCCGTGCTCGGGTCTGATGCGACGCGCCAGTTTCTCTCGACGGGCAGCACGTAAGACGACACCTTCTGGACACCCTTTGGAGCGGAAAAGTCCTGACTGCGCAATCGTATCGATGACGGGGCTGTGCGGATTACAGTTAGCGGCATGCTGGCGTGTGCCTTTTCGTCTATTCGCCACCAGCCTACCGGGTGAACACGCGTAGGTCACGTTGGCAAGCGTGCACGTTTGCAGCGAATGGTGAATGGTTGTGAATGGAGCGGTGGGCAACAGGCGCACCGAACGACCGCCACCACGATTCCACACGTTCGTTGCGCCAGGCGCTTCACAAACTTCCTCAATTAACCACAACGGAATGCGTGACCGGAACTTCGTCGACGCCTAGAGTAAATATCCATTCATTGGCTACGAATTCAGCGGAGACGTATTGTGAGTGACACGCTCGTTCTAAAGAAGTTGACGGTGCGAGCCGTACACGTTCCATTGCGCAGGCCTGTCATCGCGGGGATCGGCAGATTCGATAGCTGGCCTTTGATCTTGCTCGATCTCGACCTGTCCGGCGGAATTGTCGGGCGCAGCTACGTGGCGCCCTATCGGGCGGCGGCGGTCGGAGCGGTGATTGCCGAACTGCGAGATCTGGAAAACATCTTTAAAGGAAAGCCGATCACGCCATTCGATGCATTCGAAGGCGCCATGAAAGCGCTGAACGTGGTCGGGGTGACCGGCATGTCCACCATCGCAACTTCCGCGCTCGATATGGCGATCTGGGATGGCCTGGCAAAGGCGGCAGGCTTGCCGCTATGTGCGTTCCTTGGCGGAACGGTCGGTCCACTGCGCGCTTATAACAGCAACGGGCTGTGGCGCCACGAGATCGGCACGCTTGGAATGGAAGCGCGAGACCTGCAACGTGAAGGCGGCTTTAGCGCCATGAAGCTGCGGCTCGGCAACCTTCACCTGAAAGACGATCTGGCGGCGATCCAGGCAGTGCGCGATGGTGTCGGTTTCGATATCGATCTGATGGTCGACTTCAATCAGGCGCTGGGCTTGGGCGACGCCATCAGACGATGTCACGAGCTTGATGATCAGGCGCTGTACTGGTTTGAAGAACCCATCGCGTATGACAACGTGCATGGCTATGCGCAACTCGCGGGCAAAGTCCGTACCCCATTGCAAATGGGAGAAAACTACTATGGCGCGCGCGACTTGCTGACTTTTATCAGTGCCGGCGCTGTGCACTATGCGATGGCGGATCTGATGCGAATCGGCGGCGTGACGGGTTGGCTGCGCGCGAGCAATGTTGCAGCTGCTGCCGGTGTCCAGTTTTCGAACCATCTCTATCCCGAGATAGCGGCGCATCTTTTGCGCGTGACTCCGACCGCTCACTGGCTGGAATGGGTGGACTGGGCGTGCCCGATTCTCGCTGAGCCGCTCGAGCCTAAAGATGGAACCGTCTGCGCGCCGCGTACCCCCGGCGCAGGAATTGATTGGAACGAGGCAAGCGTACGCAAATACCTGGTATCGGTTTAGGCGAATCGTGTCGCCCGCACGAGGCCACCGTTATTCAACGCGCGATCATGGAGAGATGAATGACTTATCAGACAATCAATCCGGCTACCGGTGAGGTGCTGGAGGTTTATCCAAACATTTCGAGCGAGGCGTTAGCTGCGCGATTGGCAGAAGCGCACCACTGCTACGAAAGCGACTGGCGCTACCGCACCGTGAACGATCGCGCGCGAATCGTTGCGGGCGCCGCTGCGAAGCTGCGCGAAAACGCCGAAGAGTATGCGCAATATGTGACCCTCGAAATGGGCAAGCTGATCGCGCAGGCAAGAGGTGAGGTTCAACTGGCCGCCGATATTCTCGATTACTACGCACAACGTGCCCCGGATTTTCTGCGGACAGTCGAACTGAAAGAGCGGCCGGGATGCTTCGTCGAGACCCGGCCAATTGGCATCATCCTCGGCGTCGAGCCGTGGAATTTTCCGTATTACCAGCTTGCGCGCGTCGCCGGGCCGCAACTGATGGTCGGCAACGTCGTCATGATCAAGCACGCGAGCAATGTTCCGCAGTGTGCGCAGGCGTTTGCCCGGCTATTCGAAGAAATCGAAGGAGCACCACGAGGTATCTACACAAACATACGCGCGTCGGCCGAACAGGTCGCTACGCTGATCGATGACCCTCGGGTTCGCGGCGCGACGGTGACGGGCAGCGAAAAAGCTGGCGCGGCCGTCGCGCAGCGGGCAGGCGGTGCATTGAAGAAATCCGTGATGGAACTGGGCGGCAGCGATCCGCTGATCGTCCTGGAGGACGCGCCGCTAGAGGCTGCCATCGATAACGCGGTGTGGGGGCGGATGAACAATACCGGCCAGAGCTGCGTAGCGTCGAAGCGCGTGATCGTGGTTGGCCGCGAGCGGGGTAAGACGTTCCTCGACGGGCTGATCGCGCGAATGAAAGCGCTGCAGGTCGGCGATCCAAACGATCCGGCTACGGCGCTCGGTCCGGTTTCTTCGGACAGCGCGTTGAAAGGGCTGCTGAACCAGATTGAAGTGGCGCGTAGCGCTGGCGCACGCGTGGCGCTGGGTGGCGCTCGCGTGGATCGGCCTGGCTTTTTCATCGAGGCCACGATCCTTGCCGATATCGACGCACGCAATCCGATCTATACGCAAGAGCTGTTCGGCCCTGTCCTGTCGTACTACGTCGTGGACAGCGAGGAAGAGGCGATCAAGCTGGCCAACGCGACACCCTTTGGTCTGGGCGGCTCGGTATTTACAGCCGACCTCCAGCGCGGCCGGAACGTCGCAGACAGGATCGAAAGTGGCATGGTGTTCGTCAACCATCCGACGTGGACCGCTCCCGAGCTGCCCTTTGGCGGCATCAAGAATTCCGGCTATGGCCGTGAGCTCTCCGAGCTGGGCTTTGCCGAGTTCGTCAATCGCAAGCTGGTGTGCGTGTCGCCCGCCGGCTCCCCGCCGCCTTCGGTTTCGCAGGCAGGATAAGTTCGATACAACAGAAGGAACGTAATATGGCAACCGTTCGAGAGGCGTTCTTCAACGTCGCTCGTCAGCTGAAACTGACGACGATCTTCGGCAATCCGGGCTCCACGGAAGAAACATTCTTGCGAGACTTTCCAGCGGATTTCCGCTACGTGCTGGCGCTTCAGGAAGCGCCAGCGGTTGCGATGGCCGATGCCTATGCGCAGGCTACCGGTGAGGCTGTGCTGGTCAATCTGCATACCGCAGCGGGCATGGGCAACGCGCTCGGCAACATCGAAAGCGCGTGGTACAACCGCGCACCGCTTGTCATTACCGCGGGCCAGCAGACTCGCGAGATGTTGCTGATGGAGCCGTACCTGACCAACACGCAACCGCATCTGATCGCGCAACCGTACGTCAAATGGTCTTACGAGCCGGCCCGTGCCGAGGACGTACCCGGCGCATTGTTGCGTGCGTATCTGATGGCCATCCAGCCGCCGGCAGGCCCGGTATTTCTGTCGATTCCGATGGACGATGCGGACAAGCCTTGTCCACGCGAGCCCGCGATTCGTTTCGTCGAGCGTCGAATGGGCGTCGACCCGGTGCTGCTGCAACCCGTGATTCAGGCGCTCAACAAGGCGCGCGCGCCGGCGCTGGTGTTGGGCGGTGCGGTCGACCAAAGCGGTGGATGGCACGACGCGATCCGGCTCGCGGAGCGCCTGCGTTGCCCTGTGTGGGCGGCACCCGCCGAAGGACGCCCCGGCTTTCCGGAAAACCATCCGCTGTACCGCGGCATGCTGCCGGGCGCAATCGCTCCACTCAGCGAGCAGTTGACGGGCCACGACGTGATCGTCGTAATCGGCGCTCCGGTGTTTCGCTACTACCCATATGTACCGGGCGCGTACATTCCTGCCGGCGCGCATCTGTTTCACATCACGGACGATCCGTCGGAAGCAGGGCGCGCACCGGTCGGCGACAGTTTTCTCGCGGACCCGGGCAGGGCTTGTGCCGTGCTTGCGGAAACCGTCGTACAGTCGGAGCGAAATGCGCCGACGGCGTCGCCGCAACGTACGGCTCCCGACGCAGGCGAGCAGATCACCGCGGACTTCCTGTATTACACGATCGAGCAAACCCGCCCCGCGAACAGCGTGATTACCCAGGAGTCGCTATCGACGATGAAGCAGCTTCGACAGCGCTTGCCGACCATACATCCGCGTTCGTTCTTTTCGATGTCGGGCGGTGTGCTCGGTTACGGGCTCGCTGCGGCTGTCGGGGTTGCGCTTGCCGAGCGCGATACCGCACATCCGCGCAAGGTGCTCAGCATCGTCGGCGACGGCTCCGCAAACTATGTGATTCAGGCGCTGTGGACCGCCGCACAACACGAACTGCCGATCCTCTTCGTCGTCGTCAGGAACGGCGCATACAACATTCTGAAATCGTTCGCGAAGCAACTCGACACGCCGAATGTTCCGGGCCTGGATTTGCCCGCAATCGATTTCGTCTCGCTGGCAAAAGGATATGGCGTACAGGGTGAACGGGTTTCGAATCCTGCGCTGCTGGAACAGACGTTGAAGCAGGCGATGTCGAGCGACAAGCCGTACCTTGTCGAAGTAGAAATCGATCCGGCAGTCCCGCCGTTGCTATAAGAGCCGTAGTGGCCGGCTTGCCGGCCACATTCAAAAAAGCCTGTTCGGGCCAGCCGACACATTGTGAATCTGTATCCCTCTTCTTTACCTGGCGGTGCGCCAGCTGAGTCTGCGGCGTCGCTTGTCTATGTGATCGACGACCACGAGATGATGCGGGACGCACTGGTGTCGCTATTTGCGTCGGCGGGGTTGCGAGCTCAGACCTTCGCGACTTCGCATGATTTTCTCGCGTATGCGAGACCGCCGGTGCCAAGCTGTCTCGTACTCGATGTGCGGCTGCGCGGCGAAAGCGGGCTTGCATTGCAACAGGAGTTCGCCGCGCGCCGGTTTCATATTCCTATCGTTTTCATGACCGCGCACGGCGATATCGCAATGTGCGTGGAGGCAATGAAGGGCGGCGCGATCGATTTTCTGACCAAGCCATTTCGCGATCAGGACATGCTCGATGCAGTCACCCGTGCACTGTACGAAGATGCAAAGCGGCTGGCTTCCGAGCGCAACGCGCAATCGGTGCGCCGTTCGTTCGGCACGTTGACGCCGCGCGAACAGCAGGTGATGCAGTACGTCGTGCAAGGCATGATGAACAAGCACATTGCCGCGCAAATGGCGGTCAGCGAGATCACCATCAAGATCCATCGCGGCAAGATGATGCGCAAGATGGCCGCCGGCTCCGTAGTGGATCTGGTGCGCAAGGTCGAACTGCTTGGCGACTATTTGACCTAGCGGGCCATCGACCAGTGCTCAGTCTCGCGAAGTCAGCAGCATGTCGGTCAGAGCCGCTCCGCTCGGCACCATCGGCCAGACGTTTTCAGCCGGATCGGTAACGAAATCCATGAAGACCAGTCTGTCTTTTGTCTGCAGCGCTTCCCGGATGACGGGTTCGACGTCGGCGGGACGCTGGATGCGAAACCCTGAGTGTCCGTAAGCTCGCGCAAGCGCAACGAAGTCGGGCAGCGCATCCATGTACGACTGCGAGTAGCGGCTGCCGTAGTGCACGTGCTGCAGTTGCTTGACCATCCCGAGGTAGCCGTTGTTCAGCGACACGATCTTGATCGGAAAGTGATATTGGCGGCAGGTAGACAGTTCCTGAATACACATCTGGATGGAGCCGTCGCCTGTAATGGTGATCACGTCCTTCTCGGGGAATGCGCGTTTTGCGCCCATTGCATAGGGAAGGCCGACGCCCATAGTGCCAAGTCCACCGGAGTTGATCCATTGCCGTGGTGTTTCGAACGGATAGAGTTGCGCGGCCCACATCTGGTGCTGACCGACATCCGAGCAAAGAATGGCCTGTCCGTGCGTCGCTTCCCAAAGCTTTTGAATCACGAACTGCGGCTTGATCACGATGTCGCTGGCGCCATACGCCAGACATTGTCGGGCTCGCCACGTATCGATCGAGCACCACCATGCCGCGCGCCGACTCCGGTCGAGCATGGTGTGCTTCAAAACTTCGAGCAGATCGACTAAAACCTGTTTCACATCGCCGACGATGGGAACATCCACCTTGACGCGCTTACCGATGCTGGCCGGATCGATATCGATGTGAATGATCTTGCGCTGTTGGCTGGCGAAATGCTGGGTGTTGCCGATTACCCGATCATCGAAGCGCACACCGATCGCCACCAGTACGTCGCACTCGTGCATCGTCATGTTGGCCTCGAGTGTGCCATGCATGCCGGGCATGCCGACAAAGCGTCGGTCCGTGCCGGGAAATCCACCGAGACCCATCAGCGTATTGGTGACCGGCGCATCGACCACCTCCGCCAGTTCCTTGACGAGGTGTGAGGCGTTTGCGGCGATCACGCCACCGCCGGTGTAGATATACGGTTTTTGCGCGCTGGCAATCAGTGCGGCGGCCGTGCGGATTTGTGCCGGATGGCCCTTGGTATGAGGCTTGTACGAACGCAGCGGCACACTTTCCGGGTAGAAGAACGGACAAGTTGCCAATGCGACGTCCTTCGGTACGTCGACCACGACGGGGCCGGGTCGCCCGGTGCACGCGATATGAAATGCTTTCTTGAGCGTAACGGCCAGATTCGCGACGTCGCGCACGAGGAAGTTGTGCTTGACGACGGGCCGTGTAATGCCGATCGTGTCGCACTCCTGGAATGCGTCTTCGCCCATTGCGTCGGTAGGCACGTTGCCGGTGATCACTACTAGCGGGATGGAGTCGAAATAAGCCGTCGCAATGCCGGTGATGGCGTTCGTCACGCCCGGTCCGGAGGTGACGAGCGCCACGCCGGGGCGCCCGGTGGCACGCGCATAGCCGTCGGCGGCGTGCACGGCTGCCTGCTCATGGCGCACCAGGATGTGTTCGATCGACTCGGCCTTGGCAAGCGCGTCGTAGATCGGTAAAACCGCACCGCCAGGATAGCCCCAGATGGTATCGACGCCCTCCGCCTGCAATGCGGCGACGACGATCTCGGCGCCGGCCAGGGTGAGGTCGCCTTGGCGGTGTGACATGGCGGCATCGCGATGCCTGGAGATATCTGCGGCGTTCATGGATGAGAGGTCGGATAGTCGATCAGGGTTGCAACGTCACTGGCGATGCATTGACCTTGACGCGGAACAGCGTGTACGGCTTGCGGCGCAGATCCGTCCCTCCATTGAATTGTGCCATCCGGTTCAACTGGTTTGCGGTGAAGTACAGGTAGCCGTCCGTGCCAACTGACATCGTATCGGGCCACAGGATGCGCGGGTCATGAGCAATCGTCTCCCAGCTGCCATCCGGATTCATCTTTCGAATGCTGTTGCGTTCGTAGTCTCCCGCATAGACCGCTCCGTTTGCATCGGATTCCAGCCCGTCGGAAGCGCCTTTTTCGCCGAGGTCTTTAACTGCCGCTTCGACGTCGGACTCGGGCACGTTGCGATCGCGCAGCAATGCAGTCGGTACAGAGAACAGATGCCGGCTCGACAACGGCGAGTAGTACAGCGTTTTTCCGTCCGCAGACAACGCGATGCCATCCGATGCGATGTGTAATGGTGCGTGGCGGCCGCTCGGGCTCGCTGTGCGCATCTCCCGGCCTTCGACTACCGCGACGAACGAAGGGTCGACCTGCGCGGAGGCGTGTGCGGTCAGCTTGCGCCACGCAGTGCCGCTTGCGAGATCGACCACGATGATCCCACCGGGGCCGTTGGCCGACGAATCGGTGATGTACGCAACCCCCTCGTTGCCGATGCTGAAGTCGAAACGGACGTCGTTGACATAGGTTGTCGGAAGCAGCACGTCAGGCTTGAAAACGATCGTTTTCACGACCTTGCCGGTGGCAAGGTCGACGGCCATGAGCTTTGCTCCGCCTGGTAGCGGTGCCGAAAAGCCGGGTGCTGCCGTGTCGAGTATCCACAGGCGGTTCCGATAGTCGGCGACGACGCTTTGCACGCTGAGCAGGCTGGCGCCAGGATGGCGCGGGTCAGGACGATTCATTTCAGCGCTCGGATAGGCCACGACGCGATCGCCCACGATCTCGCCGACGGTGAACGGAACCTCGTCTCCCCAGCGTGGGAAATTGACGAAAATTCTTCCGTTCGGCGCACGGGTGACGCCGGTCGGCATTGCATCGTAAAACTCATGAACTGCCTCGATATTGCCGATCGGCCGATCTTGAGGCAACGCCGCGGCATCGGCTGAGGACATCTGCGCATGCGATCCGATGCACAAGATGCTGAGTGCCGCAGCGAGTACGGACTTTTCCAGCTTGTTCTGGTAATTCATCTGATTTCCTTGGGGGTTCGGCGGGCGGGCAGGTTGCTAGCTTCGGTGTGCGAGGAAATCCCTGCCAGCTTCCAGAGGCGACACGTTTTCTCGTGATACGCGATAGTCGAGGCGGGTGACTTCCTCGTTGCCCAGCGTGGTTGCGCGTAATTCATGTATAGCGGCAGCGGGCAGGTCCAGCAAACGGGTTTTTCGTAGTACGAGCGTGGCGTCGTCCTTCCCGCGCAGCAAACCATTGGGCTCCGTCAGCTCACGTATCCCGTGGTTTGCGAAAAGGTACTGCGGTTGCCAGAGCGGAACAACCACCCATTCCCCTTTTTGTATCGCACTTTCGAATGCACCGACGCAGTCGTCCAGCGAACCGTTTTTGAACGAATAACCAAGTCCGGCGAGGCCGTAGTGCTCGAAAATCTCGAGCGAGAACCGGCTGATGCCTGCGCCCGGATTGATGCCCTGGATCACCTTGTTCATGCGGTGCAGAACTTCTGGCCGGGTGAGGTCGTTCACGCTTGACACCGTCTCGCGAGGCACATATTCGGGAACGCCCCAAAGCGCGTACGGGGTGTATAGGACCGTCAGCGCGTCGAAGTCGTCGCCGAGCCGGTCAAAGTAAGCACCGTGACTTCCGGGCAGCCATGCGCTGCACAGCATGTCTGCTCCGCCGCCCTCGAGTAGCCCGAACGCCTGTTCGTGTGGTGCACGCAGTTCGATGACGTCCACGCCGTGCTTTTCGAGGATGCCTCGCACCACACCCGCAGCTGCGTGGTGAAACGACAGATCGATAGTGGCAAGGACGAGCGTAGGGCTTTCGATCGACATTGAATATCCTCAAGACGGTGTTTAGTACTGGCAACGTCCACGAAATGTACGTTCGCGGACGCTGCCGCGATGTCGAAAACCTGCCTGTCGCTTTCCAGATCGCACGGGTGCGGCCGAATCACACGATCAGCGAGTGGCGCGGCGTTGCATCAATGGTCAGATCAACGTGACGATCTGCTCGCGCGGAAGACGCGACTTCGGCAGCGCGGCGTTGAAGTCCTGATCGCTGCGGTAGCCGAACGCGGCCAGCACGACACTCGTCAGGCCCCGTTGGTGAAGGCCCAGTTCGAGATCGAGTGTCCGCTTGTCGAACCCCTCCATCGGCGTCGCATCGATTCCCAATACGGAGGCGCCCAGAAGCAGCCCGCCGAGCGCGAGATAAACCTGCTTCTCCATCCATTGCGGCACGTCGCGCAATTCATAGCGATGCAGATCGACGTATGCACGCCGGCTCTGGTCCTGACGCGACTTCGCGTCGGCGGTCTGGAAGCGGCCATCGCGCTCCTCCTGCTGCAGGATCGTCTCAAGATGCTGTGCGTCCATGTCCACACGCATACAGAGCACCACGACGTGCGACGCATGCAGAATCTTCGGGCTGTTGTATGCATACTGTCCTTGCGCTGCCGAGGCGACTCGCGCACGCCCTTCGCGAGTCGATGCGACGACGTAGTGCCACGGCTGGGAGTTGACCGACGACGGGCTGTTCTGCAGTACGCTCAGCAACTGGTCGACATGGCATTGTGGCAGAGTCCGCCCGGGTTCGAAGGCTTTGACGGTATGTCGGGTCTGGGAGGCATCGGCAAGGTTCATCGCATTCACTCCATCGCATTGGCAGGTTCAAGGGAAATAGCGGGTTCTACAATTAATCGGCGTTCGGCCGTTAGGGCATCATGTCCTGGCCGCGACGGCCGAATAACCCGGATGGCCGGATATGACTTTCACTATGGGAATGAAGATGATCCGACTTGACGATCTCGCGCTCTTCGTGCGAGCCGCCGCGCTCGGCAGTTTCTCGAACGCGGCCCGCGAGGCGGACCTGCTGCCGGGCCAGGTCAGCGCCGCGATCCAACGCCTCGAGCGTGAACTGGACGTGCGCCTGTTTGCGCGCTCGACGCGCAGCCTGAGGCTGACCGACGAGGGTGCGCAATATTTGCCCTACGCGACCGAGGTTCTGCAGACCCTGCAAGAGGGCAGCGAGCGGCTCGGAGGCGGCGACTCATTGCGCGGCGTGTTGCAGGTAGCGGCACCATCGGACCTCGGTAGAAATGTGTTGCTCGGGTGGATGACGGAGTTTCGCGATGCGCATCCGGATCTGTCGCTGCGACTGTTTCTGTCTGATCATCTGACTGACGTCTTTCGCGATCCCGTCGACGCCGCCATTCGCTACGGCATGACGGAGGATGCAAGCTACATTGCTTTGCCACTTGCCGAGAGCAACCGGCGCGTGCTTGTCGCTTCGCCTGAATATCTGAGCCGTCACGGCACGCCACAAGGTCTGGATGAACTGGCTGAGCATCGTTGTCTGCTGTATGTGCTGAGCAGCCGGGTCTACGATAAATGGCTGTTTCCAGTGGGCAACGAGCGGCGCCGGGTGACTGTCAGCGGCTCGCTGTTTTGCGACGACGCAGACGTGGTGCGGCGCTGGGCGATTGCCGGCAAAGGTATTGCGTACAAATCGTGGATCGATGTGTGTACCGACGTCCAGGCGGGGCGTCTCGAAGTCGTGTTGCCGAACCAGCCTGGGGAGGCGGCCCCGCTGAACCTGATATGTCCACATCGAAAGCAGTTCTTGCCGGCGATCCGGCAACTGCATGCGCTGCTGCGCGAGCGCCTTGCCGCGCTGATTGCGCTGCTGCCTGGCTGATGCGCGCGGTTCGTACAGCATCCGGCATCAGTGACGGGCTGGGAGCGTGGCCCGGAACACGAGCCCGTGTGGAAAATTCGGTTTGATCATGACGGTTCCATTGTGAAGTTCGAAGATCAGCCGGATGAGCGCCAGACCCAGGCCCAGTTTTTCGGGTCTGGTGGTGTAGAAGGCGGTGAAGAGATTTTCCAGACCGCCTTCCGCGCCAGTGCCGGAATCGGATATCTCCAACCTTATGTCCGCGGCATCGGTTCGATCGCAACGTACCGACAGGATCCGCTCGCGGTCCTGTATGTCGGCCATCGCGTCGATGGCATTGCCAAGCGCTTGCGATATCGCCTGCGAAACGAGTAGACGATCGCCGAATACCAGCGATTCGCCCACGCGCAGGCTCTGGATGTCGGCGTGCACATTCGTCAGGCGCAAGCGCGTACCTTGAGAGGCCAGCGACTCGAGCACCACCTCGTTCAGATCGAACGACCGGCGTCTCGCAGGCGAACCATGGATTAGCTCACGAAGCTCGGCGATCAGGCTGATGGTTCGTGTCGCATCGTTGAGCACGCGACACAGCATCGACTCCTCTCTGTCGCGTGGCGGGATGCCGCGCTCGAGCCAGCGAACTCCGGAGTCCGCACGTTCCAGCAATGCGCCAAGCCTCGCCTGGAAATCAGCGGGGTGAGCGACCCACTCTTTTCCGCTGAGATAGTCGAAACGAAGCACCGCACCGATTTCCTGTTGCACCGTGTTGAGCGCGATTTTCGCGCGTGCCTCAGCGGAGCAAGCGTTCTGACGGGCTTCAAAGGTGTCCGGGTGACCGAGTAGGACTAACGCTTGTTCGGCCAAGACCTCGAGCGCGTACCGGTCGGCTGCTGCGAGCCGGTTCATGCCTTCGCCTGTCAGCAGGAGCGCTCCGATCACCGCGCGCGAGAATATGACTGGCAGACAGATCATCGACGAAGCAGACGACGCGCGGGGGCTGCTGTGCTGATAAAGAGCGTTGAGGTCGTCGACGGCAAGCGGCGCACGGGACCTCGCAACCGCCTCGATGACGGCGCGCGGCGTGTCGTCTTCGAGGAACACGCGTGGGTGGATGCGCACGTTCATCTGGTCGTTGGCGGCGAATGCCTCGGCTTCGATCAGAACCGTACTGCGTTTTATGCTCACGAGCACGACACGCTGGGCACCGGTGGCTGCAAGTACGGTTCCGAGCAGATCACGGGTGCCTTGTACCGCATCGTACAGATCGGAAAGGTCAAGGCCCGCGAGAAAGGTATCGCTCGGGTAGTGATGGTTCAGCATAGGAGGGCACGGTGGCCGGGATCGTCAGGCGCGCGGCGTCTCAGCGTCAGGCATATCGCTTTTCCATTCGTGCGATTCATGCAGTACGCAATTGTTGTGCGACCACAATTTGCATATCATTCGATATGCAAATGACTTCCGTAGAAAAGAGATGCAAAGCATTGGCTTCTTTGGATCGATTTGGCA
>Ga0310811_10007379_pt1 | contig 14077 bp, 14 predicted proteins | sample YCmetagenome_FD_207642 | JGI IMG/M metagenome (GOLD analysis project Ga0310811, IMG submission 207642) | Soil microbial communities from experimental microcosm in Duke University, North Carolina, United States - YC | ecosystem: Engineered > Artificial ecosystem > Soil microcosm > Unclassified ...
TATCACCGGTATCTATCTCTTCGGCGATCGCGACTTCGACAAATCCAGCTCCACCTTTGGACAGATCACAAACCCCCTCGGCGCCGGCGCTTACCAGAACTTCGCCCGTGACCGGCTCGACATAGCCGTTTGGAATGCCACCCACAAAGGCTTCCTCTCGCTAAAACACCATTACCTGCAATGGGGTGTCAGCGCCGAACGACAGCTCGTCCAGTCCCACCTCAACGAATGGCAATACCAGGACTCCGCCGGCTACTCCCTACCCTATATCCCCGGCACCCCGGGCATCTATAACGTCGTCATCGGCAGCCAGAACCCCGGCATCAGCCGCACCACGGGCTATATCCAGGACAATCTTTTGTTCAGTGACTCCGCCCGCTTTACCCTGCAGGGCGGCCTCCGGTACAATTACAATGATCTCAACCACGAGTTTCTCGTATCTCCCCGCATCGGCGCAAGCTGGCGCCCGCGAAGCACGAAACGCGATGTCATCTATAGGATCGCCGCCGGCATCTATGATCAGCCCCCCTTCTTCCGCGAGATGCTGCGACCGGACGGCTCACTCAACACCGGTCTGAAAGCGCAACGCAGCTGGCAGGTGACGGCGGGCTTCGACCGCAATTTCACCATCAACCAGCGCCCCTTCCGCTTCACGACCGAAGCATACTACAAGAATATGACCCGCGTCGACCCCTATGATATCAACAACGTCCATATCCAATACTTCGCCCTCAACGACGCAAAGGCCTACGCCACCGGCGTCGAATTCCGCCTCACCGGCGAGCTCGTAAAAGATGCCGAAAGCTATCTCAGCCTCGGCTTCATGCGGTCCATGGAAAAGATCGACACGTTCTTCTATAAGTATGCGCTCGACAGCCTCGGCCACCCGCTCGACAGCACAAAGACCCAAATGGGCTGGGACCGCCGGCCAAGCGACCGCCTCTTCAACCTCGGCCTCTTCCTGCAGGATTATCTCCCGACAAACAAGAACCTCAAGGCTTACCTGAATTTCCTCTTCGGCAGCAACCTGCCCTTCAATATCCCGGGCAACCTGCAATACCGCAACGCCCTTACGATCGACCCCTATATCCGCATCGACGTCGGCTTCAGCGCTCTCCTCCTCGACAGCGAGAAAAGCAACCGCCGCTCCCACAACCCCTTCCGCAATTTCGAGAACATCTGGGCCACCCTCGAAGTCTTCAACCTCATCGACCGGGCCAACACGATCTCCTACATGCTGATCAAGGATTTCAGCAATACCACGTATGCCATCCCCAACCGCCTTACCCCCCGACTCCTCAACCTGAAGCTCGTAGGCAGGTTCTAGCCGCCCTGTGGGCGGCTGGCCGAAGGCCAACATTTTGCGAATTTTCGCAAAAAAACTTCGTCAAATCCGCAAATTTTTTGCGTACATTCAGGCATCAGTTCCCAAAAAAACCGCAACCTTCCCATCCCGGGAACCCATCCTGTGACAAAAATTTCACAATAGACTTATTATCAATGGATTAATTTTTGGCCGCAAATTGGCCTATTATCATATAAATCGCGCACTATGAAGACGATAGAAAACATCCTAACCGCAGTCCTTACCACTCTGAACTTCCAGAAAGAACAGATGCCCGCATTGATCCCCGTGCGTGTCGTCACCAAGGTTCCGGCTGAGCGCCAATAACGCTTTCCGCGTTCCAACGCCCCAGCCGCCCATGACGGTCGCATAAAACCCCTAAACAAATCCAGAGGCTATGGTTATGGCAATTGAAATTTCGGTATACCCGAATCCGTTTGATCATTATCTCATGCTCGAGATAACATGTGAAGAATCCCTTGACTGCATCATCCTTTTGGCCGATCTCCAACATGGAAAGATCATCCGCATGTTGGGCGCCGGGCTCAAGACCGGTACCAACCGCGTCCCGCTCGACGATCTTCAAAATCTCTCCGCTGGCAACTACCAGCTGGAGATAAAAACCGCCGCCGCCGAAGCCGTCTTCCGCACCAGACTGTTCAAGCAGTCCGCCGAAGGCCCGGTGATCCACCTAAACTAAGAAGCCAGGAACCCGTCGCTTTCTTTTCATTCTCATATGGTCTTGACCCCCCAGAGGCACTAAGGTGCCTCTTTTTTTTTCCGCGCCCCGCAGCTACCTTTGTCTCATGACCAAGCTCTCCGTCAACATCAACAAATTCGCCACCCTCCGCAATAGCCGCGGCGGCAACAACCCCGACGTCCTCAAAGCAGCCGTAGATGCCCAGCTCTTTGGCGCCGACGGCGTCACCGTCCACCCCCGCCCCGACGAACGCCATATCCGCTACTCCGATGTCTATGCCATCAAACCGATCATCACTACCGAATTCAATATCGAAGGCAACTCGCAGGAACAGAAATTCGTCGACCTCGTCCTCGACATAAAACCCACCCAGGTCACCCTCGTCCCCGATGCCCTGAACCAGATCACCTCCAACCACGGCTGGGACACCCTCCGCCACAAAGATTACTTGAAGGACATCGTCGCCGTCTTCCAGAAAGCCGGCATCCGCGTCAGCCTCTTCGTCGACCCCATCCTCGCCATGGTCGAAGGCGCCGCCGAAACAGGAACCGATCGCATCGAGCTCTACACCGAAGCCTACGCCCACGGCTACCCTCAAAACCGCGAAGCCGCCATCGCCCCCTATCGCGAGGCCGCCGTCCGCGCCCGCGAGCTCGGCCTCGGCCTCAACGCCGGCCATGACCTCGATCTCCATAACCTTCACTATTTCGCCCTCAACATCCCCGGCCTCGACGAGGTCTCCATCGGCCACGCCCTCATCTGCGACGCCCTCTACCTGGGCTACGAGAACGCCGTCCAGCTCTACAAACGCCAGTTGCAGCTCACACCCGTTTATTAAATTCAACGCCTCCCCCCTTTTCTTCAACGGCTCCCAAAAGCCGGCGAAGCCGGCTTCTTCATATCCTTCGTTTCCGCCTCCGATGTAAATTCCCTTGCACCCGGCCACCCCAAAGGCTACCTTCGGGATACAACAGTTCACAACATTCTTCACCTGCTAAACGCAACACCATGACCAAAGCCAAGCTCTCTGGCCTCCTGGCCCTGCTATGTCTTGCCATCACCATCCGATCCTCCGCCCAACAGCTGACATCGCTCCCCAGCGGCGGGAACAAAAAAGCCGCCGTCACCGAGCGCATAGGCCTCACCGATGTGACCATCACCTACGACCGCCCCGCCGTCAAAGGCCGCGAAGGCCAGATCTGGGGAAAGCTGATCCCCGAAGGATACACCGACCAGGGCTTCGGCTCCAGCAAGGCCGCCCCCTGGCGCGCAGGTGCGAACGAGAATACCACCGTCACCTTCACATCGGACGTTATGGTCGAAGGCAAACCCCTCCCCGCCGGCAAATACGGCTTCTTCATCGCCTACGGTCCGAATGAATGCACCCTCATCTTCTCGCACAACAGCTCCTCCTGGGGTAGCTTCTTCTACGATCCGAAAGAAGATGCGCTCCGCGTCACGGTCAAACCCGTCGCCCTGAACAACGAAGTGGAAAGACTCCGCTATGAGTTCACCGACCAGAAAGAGAATGCCGCCACCATCGCCCTGGAATGGGAAAAGCTCAGCATCCCCTTCAAAGTGGAAGTCGATTATGTCAACCAACAGCTCGAGTCCTTCCGCCGCGAATTGCGCAACAGTCCCGGGTTCACCTACAACTCCTTTATGCAGGCCGCACAATTCTGCGCCACCCGCAACGTCGATCTGCAGGAAGGTCTCACCTGGGCAGAAGCCGCCATCAGCTTGCCCGGCATCGGCGACAAGAACTTCAATACCCTTTCCACAAAGGCCCAGGTCCTCAATGCACTTAACCGCAAGGACGAAGCCGACGCGATCATGAAAGAAGCCCTCCCGCTGGGTAAAGTGACCGATATCCACGTCTATGCCCGCTCACTCGTGGCGCAGAAAAGGAACAAGGACGCCTTCGACGCCTTTCAGTTCAACTACAATAAACATCCGAATGAATTCACCACGAATATGGGAATGGCGCGCGGTTACTCCGCCATGGGGGACTATAAGAAAGCCCTCGACTATTTGAAGAAAGCCCAGGCCCAGGCGCCCGACGACCTCAACAAGAACAACATCGCCACACTGCTTCCAAAACTCGAAAAAGGTCAGGATATCAACTAAAGAAAAGGCCCGCCGAACGGCGGGCCTCACTTTTAATTACATCCAAGCAACTCACACAACTTCTGCTGCAGCTCCGCCCCTCGTAAATTCCGCCCCACGATCTTCCCATTAGGGTCCACCAGCAAATTCTGTGGTATACTCTCAATATGGTACTTGGCAGCAACGTCATTATACCAGAACTTCAGATCACTCACCTGCGTCCACGCCAGTCCATCCTCCTTGATCGCCTTGACCCAGGGCTCCTTGGCCTTATCGAGACTGACACCCAGCACCGTAAAATTCTTATCCTTGAATTTCTTGTAGGTCGCTACGACATTGGGATTCTCCATCCGGCAGGGACCGCACCAGGAAGCCCAGAAATCGACCAGCACATACTTGCCCTTAAAGGAAGAAAGCGTAACGGCATGACCCGAAGTGTCGTTTTGAGTAAAATCGATCGCATCCGTCCCGATCGCCCCCACCGACGCCTTCTCCAGCTGCGGCGCGAGATACTGGGCATAATATCCCTTTTGAACCTCCGCCGAAAGCGAGTGCAGCCGCCGTTGCTGCGCCATCACATCCTCCGTCAGCTGGTTGACAACGACGAGGACAAACGGCGAAACATAGGAATTGGGCCGCTTGGCGATATATTGATCCACCGCTGTAAAGATCGAATCCGTCAGCCGCTTGTAGATCTTGAACAAAGAATCCTTATTGACAGCAGGGCCCGCCGAGTTCGCCTGGCTCATCACCCCATTCAAACGGGTAAAATACGGCGTAAACATCGCCTGGAACGCGGCAAAATCATCATTGGTCGGCGATCCCATCGTCTTTATCTGCGAAACATTATTCACATCTCCGCTCATGCTCATCCGATCGTTGCCCATGAATACCGGCACCTTCTTCTTGGAGCCGCCAAAATTCACTTCATAAAGATTGGGCTCCGATACATGCCCCTTCAACATAAACTGGCCGCCCTTTACCACCCCCGTCGCCACCGTATCCGTCGGATTGGAGGCGTCGGTGATAAACACCGCCGAACTCTCGGCCGCCCCCGTGACTTTGCCCTCGATCGCAAACCCCTGCTCCGCCGGCTTCTGCGCCAGCGCAAATACCGGTATCGCCATTAACACCCCAAAAAACAATTTCATATTTCTATTAATTTTTATGTCTTCCCTTCAAAACATTCGTTACATCCTGTAAGTTAAAACCTTTTGCATTGAGTAGGATCAAATAGTGGAACAAAAGGTCGGCTGCCTCGCTAAGAAAAAGGCTATCATCATGGTCCTTCGCCTCGATCACTAGCTCTACTGCTTCTTCCCCAACCTTTTGCGCGATCTTGTTGATCCCCTTGCCAAACAGCCGGGCCACATACGAGCTCTCGGAATCCCCCGCAAGCCGCCGCTGTTCGATGATCTCTTCTAAACAAACGAGAAAATCCTCGCGATGGTTCTTTTCATCCCAACAAGTATCGGCGCCCGTATGACAGACCGGCCCCAACGGCTCGGCCTTGATCAGCAGGGTATCCTGGTCACAATCCACGGCAATATGCTTAACCAGCAGGAAATTGCCGCTCTCCTCGCCCTTGGTCCAAAGCCGGCCCTTGCTCCGGCTGAAAAACGTCACCTTCCCCTCTTGTTGCGTCTGATCCAATGCAGCCTGGTTCATATAACCCAGCATCAGCACCTTCTCGGTCAAATGATCCTGTATAACGGCCGGTACAAGGCCATCGGACGACTTCGAAAAATTGACGGTAAATTGGTTCGTCATACGCTTTAATTTATACGATCCGCACGGACACCCCGCGCTCTTGCAAATATCCCTTTAATTCCGGAATGGATATCTCTTTGAAATGGAAAATACTGGCTGCCAGCGCCGCATCCGCCCTCCCCTCTCCCAGCACCGTAACGAAATGATCCGGAACCCCACCGCCGCCGGACGCAATGACCGGCACCGGCAACGACTCCGCCAGCTGCCGCGTGATATCCAACGCAAACCCCTGCTTCGTCCCGTCGTTATTCATCGAGGTCAGCAGGATCTCCCCCGCGCCCCGGTCCACCGCCTCCCGCGCCCAATCAAAACACAAGGTCTCCGTCTTTACCCTCCCGCCATTCAAATAAACATACCATTTCCCATCGGCCTCGAGACGCGTATCGATCGCCGCCACCACACACTGCGAACCGAACTCCTTCGCCAGCTCAGAAACCAGCTCCGGCCGCCGGAATGCAGACGTATTCACCGAGATCTTATCAGCTCCATTCTGCAACAGCACCCGCACATCTTCCACGCTACTGATCCCTCCACCAACCGTAAAAGGAATATTGATATGATGCGCGATCCTGTTCACAAGCTCGCTCAGCGTCTTCCGCTTTTCATTGGTGGCCGTAATATCCAAAAACACCAATTCATCAGCCCCCTCGCGTGCATACAATGCCCCCAGCTCCACCGGGTCGCCGGCATCGCGGATGTTCTCGAAGTTCACCCCCTTGACCGTCCTCCCATCCTTGATATCCAGACAGGGTATGATTCGTTTTGTCAACATAATTCTTCCAGCTTTATCTTTCCCTCATAGATCGCTTTCCCGATGATCACTCCCTTGCAACCGATCTCCTCCAGCCGCCGGACGTCACGAAGCCCGCTCACCCCGCCGCTCGCAATAAAATGCAGCTCGGGGAATTTCCCCACGATATTTTTATAAAGGTCCAGCGCCGGCCCCTGCAACAACCCATCCTTGCTCACATCCGTACAAAAAAGCTGCCGCACGCCCTTCTCCATATACTCCGCGATAAAATCATAGATCCACCGGTCGGTCGTCTCCAGCCAGCCGCTCACCGCGATCTTCTCATCCTTTACGTCTGCGCCCAACAAAAAGCGGTCCGCCCCATAGGCTTGCAGCCAGCTCACAAACAGCGGCCCATCCTTTACCGCAATACTGCCGACCGTTGCCAGCGCAGCCCCGGAGTTAAAAACGATCTCCACATCGGCCGACGTCTTGATCCCACCGCCAAAATCGATCACCAGCCCCGTCTTCCCCGCCAGCGTCTCCAAAACCTTCCAGTTCTTCACCGCCCCCGCCTTCGCCCCATCCAGGTCCACCAGGTGCAGGCGCCGCAGCCCCGCATCCTCGAATTGCCTCGCTACCTCCAACGGCCGCTCATTATACACCGTCTTCTGGTTATAGTCTCCCTGTGTCAATCGAACACACTTCCCATCAATAATATCTATCGCCGGTATGATCTCCATAAATCAAATGATATCGATAAAATTTCTTAATATCCTTTCCCCAGCCTGTGCCGATTTCTCGGGGTGGAACTGCACCCCATAAAAATTATCCCGGTGCAACGCCGAGCTATACGCCTGCCCATACTCCGTCTTCCCGATCGTCTGCGCCCCCAGCGAAGCATAATACCCATGCACAAAATAACAATAGCTCTTCTCCGCCACACCCTCGAACAGCGGTGTCTTCAGGTCGTAAATATTGTTCCACCCGATCTGCGGCACCTTCAACCCACCCTCACCGGAAAAATGCTTGACTTTTTCCCCAAAAATGCCTAAACACTCCGTATCATTCTCCTCACTATAGCTGCACATCAGCTGCATCCCGAGACAGATCCCCAGCACCGGCTGCTTCAGCCCCCGGATCAATCCATCCAATCCCCGCTCCCGCAGATACTCCATCGCCGTGCTCGCCTCTCCCACCCCCGGAAAGATCACCTTGTCCGCCGCAACAATAAGGGCCGCATCATCGGTGACCACCGCCTCCCGGCCGATCCGCTCCAGCGCATACAGTACCGACTGAATATTCCCCGCATTATATTTTATGATCACCAGCTTCATAGTATCCCCGATAAAAATTTCTTCGTCGCCCCGGCAATATCCTTAGCCCCTTCCAACGCCCGGATATACGCCGTCCCGATGATCGCGCCATTCGCATGCCGGCAAGCTGCATCAAAAGTCGCTTTGTCCCTGATACCAAAGCCGATCAATACCGGGTTCTTCAACCCCATGCTCTTCAGTCGCGCAAAATATGCCTCCTGCTCCCCTATATCCTTATTCTTTCCCGTCGTCGACGAGGAAGACACGGCATACAAGAATCCCGAGCTCAACGAATCCACCTGCCGCACCCTCTCCGCAGATGTCTCCGGCGTCACCAAAAACACAAAGTCCAATCCATACCGCTTCATCACCGGCCCATACTCCGTTTCAAATTCATAGATCGGCAGGTCCGGCAGGATCAGCCCATCCACACCCGCGGCGGCGGCTGCCTCGCAAAACCGCTCAAACCCATATTGCAGCACCGGGTTCATATATCCCATCAGCAACACCGGTACAGTTACCGTCTGCCGCATCGTAGCCAATTGTCCGAACAGCTTCGCGATCGTCATGCCATTCGACAAGGCAACCGTACTGCTGGCCTGGATCACCGGGCCATCCGCCAGGGGATCGCTGTATGGCATCCCCAGCTCGATCAGGTCCGCGCCGGCATCCTGCAGCGCCTTCATGACGATAAGCGTGCTGTCCAGCTGGGGAAAACCAGCCGTACAATAGACATTCAGCACGCGTTGATCCTTTCGTTTGAATAATTCCGTTATTCGACTCATAATGTTCCGTTTTCCATGACCCTCATATAGGTCGCCATATCTTTATCGCCTCGTCCGCTCAGGCAAAGGACGACCGTATCCCGTTCATTGAATTGCAGCTGCTCCAGCGCCGCCAGCGCATGCGCGGACTCCAGCGCAGGAATGATTCCTTCCAACCGCGTCAGCTCGAAAGCCGCCTGTACCGCCTCCTCATCCGTGGCGCTTAGAAAGATCCCACGCCCACTGTCGAACAAAAAAGCATGCAAGGGTCCGATCCCCGGGTAATCCAATCCCGCCGAAATGCTGTGCGGCTCCACCACCTGCCCGTCCTCCGTCTGCATCACATAGCTTCGGCTGCCATGCAGGATACCGGGCTTGCCCAATTGCGTGGTCGCCGCGCTCATCCCGCTGTGGATACCGTGCCCGGCAGCTTCCACCGCGATCAGCTCTACCTCGGGCTCTTCCAAAAAATGATAAAACGTCCCCGCCGCATTACTGCCGCCGCCGACACAAGCGATGACATGCGTAGGCAGTTCGCTGCCGGTCTTTTCCTTCAGCTGAACCCGGATCTCCTCACTGATCACACTCTGGAACCTCGCCACCATATCCGGGTAAGGATGCGGCCCGACGACACTCCCGATGATATAATGCGTGTCGACGGGATTGTTGATCCAGTCACGGATAGCCTCATTGGTCGCATCCTTCAGGGTCTTGCTGCCGCTGGTCGCAGGGATCACCTTCGCCCCCAGCATCTTCATCCGGGCCACATTCGGTGCCTGCCGCTCGATATCCTTCTCCCCCATATAAACGATGCACTCGATCCCCTTCAGGGCACAGACCGTGGCCGTGGCCACCCCATGCTGCCCCGCACCCGTCTCCGCAATGATCCGCCGCTTGCCCAACCGCTGCGCCAGCAGGATCTGCCCGATCGTATTATTGATCTTGTGCGCCCCGGTATGATTGAGGTCCTCACGCTTCAGGTAAATAGGCGCGTTATATTTCGCGCTCAGCCGCTCCGCCAGGTATAAGGGCGAAGGCCGGCCGACATAATCCTTCAACAAACCGCGAAACTCCCGTTGAAAGGATGCTTCATGCATGATCTCTAAGTAGCGCTTCCGCAGCTCCTCCACATTGGGATAGAGCATCTCCGGGATAAATGCGCCCCCAAACTTCCCGTAATATCCCCGCTCATCCGGCGACTTACTGACTCTTTCCTTTATCATAATCAATTCATTATTTATTCGTCTTCACGCCATCGAGCATCGCCCGCACCTTTTTCAGGTCCTTCACCCCGGGGCTCGTCTCGAACTTACTATTGATGTCTATGGCAAAAAGCTTCCTGGCCACCGGTTCCCGTTCAAAAGCCTTCAGTCGCTCCACATCCCCCGGCTCGATCCCACCGCTCAAAAAGAAAAGCTTGTCGATATGCGCGGGCTTCAGCGTATCCCAGTTGAATTTTTTTCCTGTCCCACCATATCCTACCCCCTCCGTATCGAAAAGGAACATATCGCAGGCATCCTGGTAAGGCTTGATGATCCAATCCACCGGGTCATTCTCGCTAAGCCGGAAGACCTTGATGACCGTGATGTAATTGGCCAGCTGCTCACAAAGCCTCGGCGTCTCATCGCCATGCAGCTGGATCATGTCCAGCCCAAAGCTGTCCACCTGCTTCATCACCTCGTCATAGCTGGGGTTCACAAAGACGCCCACCTTTCCCAGCCGCAGCCTGGCTTTCTTCACCTGCTCGCCGGCCAGGTGACGCAGCACATAACGAGGGGATTTGGGATAGAAGATAAAACCGGCAAAATCGACGCCCATGGCATCCAGCTGCCTGACCTGGTCTATCTCGGTCATTCCACAGACTTTTACTCTCATCAACGCACTTTGAGTTGTTGAACAAATGCGGCAAAAGCAATCCCAGGATCCTGTTCTTTCATAAAGCGCTCCCCGATCAGGAACCCGTGGAACCCGGCATCCTTCATCTGCCAGATGGTCTCCACTTTGTCGATCCCGCTCTCGGCGATCAGCAATCTGTTATTCGGTATCCGGTCGATCAACCGGATGCTCCGGTCTATATCCACCGTAAACGTTTTAAGGTCCCGGTTGTTCACCCCCACGATAGGCGTAGCCCCACAGATATGCCCCAGCTCATCCTCCCCGTGGATCTCCAGCAATGCCTCCAATCCAAGCGACCGGGCAAACTTTGCAAGCCGGCAGACGGCATCCCGCGACAGACAGGCTGCGATCAGTAAAATGACATCCGCCCCGATGGCCTTCGCCTCCACGATCTGGTATTCGTCCACGATAAAGTCCTTCCGCAGGATCGGGACGGCATTCACCCGCGCCGCCATCAGGTCCTCGCTGCTGCCGCCAAAAGAAGGCCCATCCGTCAGCACCGAGAGACAGGAAGCCCCCGCCGCCGCATATCCCTTCGTCACCTCCTCCACCGTCGACCGGTCATTGATCACCCCCCTCGACGGGCTCCGCCGCTTGAACTCCGCAATGATCCCCGTCTTGCCGGGGTCCGTCAGGAATGCCCGTAAAGACAACGGCTCCCGCCCAAAACCCGCCATCCGCTCCAGCTTCGCCACCGGCATCGCCGCCTTCCGTTCCGCCACCTCCTTCCGCTTGTATTCGACTATCTTATCTAAAATATTCATTGCAATGCTATTAGTTTCTCCAAAGCCCCATAAGCTTTTCCACTCTCCAGGCTCTCCACTGCCGCCGAATAGGCGTCATCATACCCCGCATACCCACCTGCACAATACAGCGCCATCGCGGAATTCGCCAGCACCACCGCAGACTGCGCCCAGCTACCCTCGCCCTTCAGGATGCGGACAAACAGCTTCGCCGCCTCTTCCACCGTATTGCCCCCGTAAATATCGGTAGCATTTACCATTCTCTTACCCAATTCTTCGGGGGTCGCGATCCGCTCCCCCTCATTCGTGATCACCTTGGTATCCCCCGTCAGCGAGATCTCATCATATCCGTCAAGCCCATGGATGATCGTAAACCGCTGGCCCGACTGCTGCAGCAGGTAATTGTAGATCCGCGCCATCTCGAGATTGTACACCCCCACCAGCTGCGTTGCCGGGAAGGCGGGGTTCACCATCGGGCCCAACATATTGAAAAAGGTGCGGATACCCAGCGCCTTACGGATCGGTCCCACCGCCTTCAACGCCGGGTGGAACAGCGGCGCATGCAAAAAGCAGATCCCCGCCTCATCGATCTCCTTCCGAAGCCGGGCCGGTTCATTTTTATGCCTGTACCCCAATTGCTCCATCACATTGGACGCCCCGCTGATCGTGGATGCCCCATAATTCCCATGCTTGGCCACCTTGCGCCCCGCACCGGCCACGATAAAGCAGGAGAGCGTGGAGATATTGAAGGTATTCTTCCCATCCCCACCCGTACCCACGATATCGATGGTCTCCTGCCCATCCAGGTCCACCCGGATACAAAGCTCGAGCAACGCATCGCGAAAACCCTGCAGCTCGTCGATCGTAACGCTACGCATAAGGTATACGGTGATAAACGCCGCCAGCTCGCTGTCATTGAATTCGCCCCGCGCGATCCGTGTCAGCACATCCCGGGCCTGCTCCCGGGACAACGATTTGTGTTCAAACAAAAACTGTAATATCTTTTTCATAACGCCAACCAGTTTTTCATTAATTTTTCTCCCACCGGCGTCAGCACACTCTCGGGGTGGAACTGAACCCCCTGCACGTCCAGCCGCTTATGCCGCAACCCCATGATATAGTCATTGTCATCCCGCGCCGTCACCTCCAGCTCTTCCGGGAACCCTTCATCACTCACCACCCAGCTGTGATACCGCCCCACTTCCAGCACATCATCCATCCCCTCAAAAACCCCGGACCGCTTCAAAACCTTCACGGGCGTCGCCACCCCATGATAAACATTGCTCAGGTTGACCAGCTTCCCGCCAAAAGCCTCGCCGATCGCCTGGTGCCCCAAACAAACCCCCAAAATGGATTTGGAAGCGGCATATTCTTTAATGAGCGGCACCAACAGCCCCGCCTCTGAAGGAATGCCCGGACCCGGGGAAAGAATGATCTTGTCATAATCCTTCACCTTTTCCAGCGGAATAGCGTCATTGCGAACCACATCGACTCTCTGCTGCAAAAGTTTCTCTACAAGATGCACCAGGTTGTACGTAAATGAATCGTAATTGTCAAAAACAAGAATACGTGCTGCCGTCATATATGCCCGATTAAAATGTCGCCTATTTATAATTGCACTGCGTACCGGATGGCCGATTTCAGCGCTCCCAATTTATTGTTCACTTCCTGTAATTCGCTCTCAGGGTTGCTCGCCGCAACGATCCCGGCCCCCGCCTGGTAGGTCAGCGTATTGTTCCGGCTCAGCAGGCTGCGGATCATGATCGCATGCACACAGCTGCCGTCAAAACCCATAAACCCGATACACCCGCCATAATAGCTCCTCGCCGTGGGCTCATAGCCGTCGATCAGCTCCATCGCCTTGAACTTCGGCGCCCCGCTCAGCGTCCCCGCCGGAAACGTCGTCGCCAGCAACGCAAAAGGATTGTACCCGTCCCTCAGCCTCCCCCGTACCTCGCTCACCAGGTGGATCACATGCGAGTAATATTGTACGCTGCGGTACTGCTCCACATGAACATCGTCACAGTTACGGCTCAGATCGTTCCGCGCAAGGTCCACCAGCATGACATGCTCGGCATTCTCCTTGGCATCCTTCAGCAGCCGGTCTGCCTCCCGCCGGTCGATGGCGTCATCCCCGCTACGCTTAAAGGTCCCTGCGATAGGATGGACAATGGCCTCGCCATTCTGCAGCAATATCTGCGACTCAGGGGACGACCCCATCAGCTTGTAATCACCATAATCGAAAAAGAACAGGTATGGCGAAGGATTGATATTCCGCAAAGCCCGGTAGACGTTGAACTCGTCCCCACGAAAACCCTGCTGAAAACGCCTGCTCAACACGATCTGAAATACATCCCCCCGGTGACAGCTTTTGATGCCCTTCCCCACCATCTGCCGGTAATCCTCGTCGGTCATATTGGACACCTCTTCTCCCACCGGCTCGAAGGGATACACCGGCACGTCCTTGCTCCGGATCAACGATTCCACCACCGCCAGCTCCGACTCGACCCCCGCGATCACATTCTCACAAATGAACAGCTCATCCTTGAAATGATTGATCGCGATGACATACTGATAGAGGCGGTAACGCATCAACGGGATCGCCGGCCGCTCCCCCCTGTCCCTGAACTGGACCGTATCAAAGAATTGTACCGCGTCAAAAGTGGTATACCCAAACAACCCCTGCACCGCCCGCACCGCCTTCTCC
>Ga0310811_10007380_pt1 | contig 14076 bp, 15 predicted proteins | sample YCmetagenome_FD_207642 | JGI IMG/M metagenome (GOLD analysis project Ga0310811, IMG submission 207642) | Soil microbial communities from experimental microcosm in Duke University, North Carolina, United States - YC | ecosystem: Engineered > Artificial ecosystem > Soil microcosm > Unclassified ...
TGTCGGCGGTGGCGCGGGCGTCTTCAGGCGCTGATTGGTCCCGCCCCGTTTGACGAACATGTTGATTCTCCCGGTCGTCAAACGACCTGTCTCTCGCGGGGCCGGGGACCAGGGCCGTGATTCCCCGCATCTCATCGACGTGGAGTCGGAACACGGTTGACGACCGCCGGCCTCGCGGCTTGCGCTGTGGCCCTACCATGGCGCGATCGCGCAGTTCCTTGATGCCTCGCAACGCCGCGGCGTCACCGATCGTCGTCCCCGTCTGCTCGGTCTGATAGCAGCCACCGCGAACGATGACCGAGGAGACGAGGTTCGCGTCTTGGAACTCCGTGACCGACAGCACGAGCCAGGGACTGTGCGCAATGACTTCGCTTAGTCCGAGGTCGGCGCGAAAATACACCCAGCCGGCGAGAAAGATGTACCGAATGGGCAGCACGTCCGCATGGCCATCCCGTGCGAACGCCAAGTGGCCGAAGCAAGCCCGTCGGAGCAGGGCCTCGCAGTTTGTCGCCGGCATGGATTCGTCGGCGGACCTCGGTGGACCTACGTTCGGCGTCGCGGGCATGGAACCGTCCTCGTCGCTATCGGCGACGGCACTGTCTCGAGAAAACGCCGCATCGGCCGGTCTTATTGGGGCGCTCTTTGATCCTATTTCCTGGCCATCGTCAACCCGCGACGGCCCCGATCGCCGTTCCGGCGCCGATGCGCTCAACTTCATCCTTGGTGATGCCCCGGCCGACCATTTGGTGCGGCACCGGCGTCAGGTCCGCGACGAGGGGATACGTGCGGCCGCCCACCGCTACCGAGTTGACGACGAGTGCTAGACGGCCGTCGGGCCGAATCTGATCGTTCCCTGGATCGTCGGGGAGCGATGGCCCGCTGGTCGAGCGACCGATCGCGCGTTCCGCGCGTGTGGCCTTCAGATCTCCAGTTGCGCTATCGGAGACCGATTCCTTCGCGGCCGCCGCACCGAACGCCGTGAGGGCCAACGCCAACAGGCCCGTGTAGATCGATCTCGTCACGCTTGCTCCGTCGTGGGTGATGAGGAAGACTACGCGAGCACGGCCACACCACCCATCACACGAACGGCTGAAAGAGTAGGTAGCTCCACGTGGCCACTCCCTCGGCCGTGTGACTGGCGCTCCCAAAACAACGCGCCCGCCTCGGCATCGGGGCGGGCGCTCGTCTTTTCGCGGGCGCAACCGAAATCCGTCTGGTCGGCTACTTCAAATAATTCCAGAGGCCGACGAGGCCGACGACGCCTCCTCCAACCATGATGGCGGTTCCCGCGTGGCCGCCGACGATCGCGCCAACCAGGATGCCCGCGCCTCCGACGATCATCAGCGCCTTGTTTTCCGGGGTCGACCCGGACTCGATTGGGCCAAATGTCGCCGGCTGGGGAGTGTTGACCCGCGCGGTCGATAGCGCATTCGTCCACGATGGTGTCAGACTCGCTGACGGCACCCGATCGATGGTGGCCGCCGACGACACGATCGAGGATGACGCAGCCGGCGCGCCACGCACCGTCGTGTCTGGAATCGTCGTGCTACTTTGCGCGACCAGCGGCGTGGCGATGAGCAACACCGCGATTGCGGTGGTAACGCTACGAAGACGTGACATATGAATCCCTCCGGAATTCGAGACTCTCCACTGCATCACGGATCGTAGCGCTCGATCCGGCGCACAACCATCACACGTATGGAGTACCCCTCGGGAGCAGGACGCTCGCCCCGCGCGGGGGACGACGATCAGCGCCGCGAGTAAGCGGCGATTTGGAGACGCGTGTGCAACGCGAGCTTCTCCATGACGTTGCGCACGTGACTCTTGACGGTGTGCGACGCGATGTTGAGCCGTTGCGCGATCTCCTTGTTGCTGAACCCTTCCCCAATGAGCTCGATGACCTCGAGCTCCCGCGGCGTCATTCGCACGCCCTCGAGCACGTCCTGCGCTTTGCGCGCTCTCGCCTCCTTCGCGATCTGCGCGACGAGCGTTTCCGTCGCACGCGGCGGTGCGACCTTCGCGCCGCCGGCCACGGCGCGGAGGTTGGCGGCAAACTCGTCGAACGACGAGTCCTTCATGACAATCCCTGAAACGCCCGCGTTGATGAGCTCGAGGATCTCTTCACTCAACGGCATGAGGTCCATCGCGACAATCCGCGTCTCCGGCATTTGCCGCACGAGGGCCGTAACGACGCGCGCGCTTTCGACGTCACCCAGCCCCATGTCGAGCAGCAACACGGATGGGGACCGTCCCGCCGCCATCGCCGCGTTAATGTCCGCGTACGCGATCGCGTGGAAGTCCGGTAGCTTGTTCAGCATCGCCGTCAATCCCTCGCGAACGAGGCGATTGTCGTCGATCACCGCAACGGTTATTGGCGCCATGTGGCCTCGCTTCGGCCGAAGGCCGGGCGGCCGACCGGCCCGTCGTGCAGTGACTCCTCGACGGCGCGGCTCACCGGGGGCCGTTGCGATGATCCATCGCGAGAAACGGCTCCGGCGGAGCGAGGTACAGGGCGTCACGCACGACCTCGAGGACGTGAGCACGAACCGGGACCCACCGCAACTCTCCGGAAATGAGCGACGGCCGGTCCGCGCCGCACGCGCGTCCGGTGTCTTCGACGAGTGCGCCAAAGAACGCCGTGATCTCCCGATCGCTCAGTCCCGCGGCGCGCAGCTCATGGCACCCGTCGACCACCGCCTCGTTCAGGGGCACTCGCGAGACGTGGCGTTGCCCTCGAAGCATGCGGATCAGCGCGCGCGAGAGCCTGGCCCGTGTGCTCACGCTAAAACGGTCAAAACGGAGGGTCAGCTCGGGAAAGGCTCGATTCGGGCTCACGCGTCTGGTGTGTGCAAGATGACTGCTGCTCTCTGGGGTTCACACGATCATGCACGCGACGTCCGCGGACGCCGTGCGCGTGGCAGCTCCAGCGTGAATCGCGCTCCGTGGCCGAACACGCTGGACACGGTGAGATCGCCGTTCATCGCTCGCGCGAGATCGCGGCTGATCGCCAGGCCGAGTCCGACGCCGCCGCGACGATCGCTCATCCCCTTCGGGAGTTGCACGAACGGATCGAAGATCTCCTCCAACTTTTCCTCGGGAATGCCCTCGCCATCGTCCGTGACATGGATCGCGATCGCGGCCCGCGCCGGAACTGCTTCCAGTGTGATCGTCCCATCGTGCTGCCTGCCGTATTTGATCGCGTTCATCACGAGGTTCAGGAGGATCTGCCGCGTTCGCACTGCGTCGGCCCACACGACCTCGTCGTCCGGCGCGGTCACCCAAGTGAGGGTCAGATGTCGCTCGTCGACCGCGGCCTGCAGCATGGAGACGACCTCGCGTAGCATCGCCTCCACGGCGACTTCGCCGAACCGGTATTCCAGTCCTCCCGGCTTGCCCTCGCCTCGCGCATGAGCAAGCACTTCCGAGATCAAGGTCAGCAGATGCGCCTGGTTCTGTCGGATGCGCGCCAGATCGACACGTTGCTCCGCGGTCACGGGTCCGCGCAGGCCCATCTCCATCAGCGTCACGTAGCCGCCGATCGCGTTGAGCGGCGTCATGAGCTCGTGCGTCATGGAGCTGAGAAACGTCGATTTGGCGCGGTTCGCCACGTCGGCGAGATCGCGAAGCAGCTGCGCCTCGCGATACAAGCGCGCGTTGTCGAGCGCGAGCGCGCACAGATGCGCGATATCCGACGCGAGCGCGCGCTCCTCCGCGGAGAACGGCGGATCGTTCTCGCGGGTCACGAACGTGATGGCTCCCAACACGGAGCCGCGCACCGCGAGCGGAACGGGAAGAATGCGTCCAAAACCGGGCTCGCCGATCCCGTTTACCGTCGACGGACTCGCCCCGTCGGCGTCGGTCGCGAGTAGTTGTGCGATGCCCGGCCTCGAGAGCCAATGATCGGCGAACTCCTGCGCGACCGCTTGCTTCGATGGATTCGGATGCGCGATCGGAAGGCGGTGCACTTCGCCATCGAGGTCGATGATATCCACGATGCACCAGCTATCATCCCGAGCGAGCGTGCAGCGGGCAACGGCGGCTTGGGTGGCCGACTCGTCGAGCGACTGGGCGAGGTCGCGGCTCACCGAGGCCACGAAGCGACCACGCGCGCCGTCCCCGAACGCGATTCGCGCCATGTCTTGATCGCGCAACGCGCCGAGCAGCAACCGCTCCGCGAGGGCGCGCTGCCGATCGTCGGACGGATAATCAGCCATCGGGACTAACCCCCGTCGGCACGCCAATGAGCTCCGGAACGCCGGTCGTGATTCCTCGGTAGTTCGACAGCGACTCGCCCATGACAGCCCCGTCGGAGGTGAGCTGGTACATCCTGAAGTCCGTGGCGTGCTCGCTACCGCGCATCTTGACCACCGACAGTACCTTCTGCAGTCGTCCGTCGAGCTCGACGTAGCGCTGCGCCAGAATGTCATCGGTGATGAAGGACACGCGCTCGCGCGTGAAGTGCCCGCCCGGGTACACGTCGACGACTTCGTCCGTCATGAGGACGGTCACACCCGTCGCGGTCAGCGCGCCGACCAGGCGATACAGCGACTCGCGGAATTCCGCCCGGTACGTCGGGGCGAGCGCGACCTCGAATCCGGAAAGCGAATCGATGACGACGCGCGTCGCTCCCAGTCGCTCGACCGCGCTCTGGATCTCGGCCAGCATTTCGTCGACCGAGAGGTCGAGCGGCCTCAGATACGTGACCGCCAGGCGTCCGCGGTCGATCATGTCCGAGAAGTCGACGGCCACGGTTCTGGCCCGCGCCAAGTACGCCTCGGGATACTCCTCGAAGACCGCGACGACACAACTTTCGCCCTCGTCGAGTCCCGTCGCGATGAACTGCGTCGCGAAGGTCGTTTTGCCGCTCCCGGCAGGGCCGGTGAGCAGCACGACGTCGCCCGACGGAATCCCACCACCCATCATCTCGTCGAGCCCCGGCACGCCGGTCGCCAGTCGGCGATCGCTTCGAACGGCCCGCTGTCGCTGCTGCTCTGGGATGCGGGGATAGACGCACATCCCCGCGTTGGTGAGACGGAAGGTGTGCAGCCCGGGCATCGGGCTGCGACCGCGCACTTTCACGGCGCGCAGCTTTCGCGTGGTGGAGTTTCGATCGACATCCTCGGAAAGCCACAAGATCGTGTCGGCGATGGTGAACACCGGATGCCGCGGCTCGGCGTCCGCGTACTCGCCGATCAGAAACGACGTGACCTCCCACGTGGTCAGCTGCTGAGCGAGGCGATTGACGAACTGCGCCAACTCGAGGGAGCCGTCCGATGCCCCAGTGCGGCGGTCACCCCCGATGGTTCGAAACGAGTCCACGGCGACGAACGCCGGCGACGCGTCGGCGACGCAGGTCGCGATGCGATCCAGCACGGCATCGAGGTTGCCGCTCGCCGTTTCCGCCGCGAGGTTGATGAACCGCACCGACGATGGAACGCGCGCGGCGTCGAAGAAGCCGAGCTGGCGCTGATACCGGAGCATCTTGATCGTCGGCTCGCCGAGCACGGTGAAGTAGAGCGCCGGATGCTCTGGCGTGGCGTTGGCGAAGATCACCTGTTGGACGAGGGTCGTCTTGCCGGCGCCGGGAGCGCCGGCGATGAGGTTAAACGAATACTCACACAGGCCGCCGCCGAGCACGGCGTCGAGCCCGGGAATGCCCGTCGCGATGGCGCGAATGTGCAACAGCTCCTTTTCGTTCATTGCCGGCGTCCGTTGTCCCGGGTGTGTCGCCGCTCGTCGTGTGTGAGGAGGTTTCGCACCATGTCCGCTCCAATGAGGTCGCTGAGAATGTCCACGATCGCGACGAAGAGTTCTTCGAGGGCCTGATCAACGGCCTGTGCGCCCTGCCCCCGCACGCCCGCCGCGACGTCCAGGCGAATACGGCCGGCATCTGCCCGGCGAATGTGCTTCCACACCGGCTGCTCGGGCTGGACGCGTGTCAGCGCCCGAGTCAACAAGGCCGTGTACCCGTCCTCACCAACCGCGCGACTCAGGCTCTCCGACACGCGACCATAGGCGCGCTGCATCGCCGCTCCGACCGCCGCCTCCCCCGTCGCGCCGGCCATTTCGCGCTGGAGTAAGTGGCGAGCCATCCGGCGCGATTCCGCGGATCCCTGGATCGTCATGCCGATGCGGGCCTTTGAGAGTGGAGGCGGAGCTCGCGCCGCGCGCGTGCTCCGGCGTGGAGTCCGCCGAGGATCTGGGGCGGCTCGCGCACACGGCGTGTCGCACCCTGACAGCGTAGCGATTGCCGGGGGGGGCCGGCCATCGCACGAACGGATGAAAAAAGGGTGAGCGACGGACTACGTCGCCCGGCGCGACCAACGACCCTCGATCGCACCGCTGGCAGAGACGGCGCTACGCGCTCCCGTCGCGCCGCGCGAACGCGGCAATCTGCAACCGCGTGTGCAGCGCCAGCTTCTCCATGACGTTGCGTACATGGCTCTTCACGGTGTGCGACGCGATGTTGAGCCGTTGAGCGATTTCCTTGTTGCTCAATCCCTCGCCAATCAGCTCGATCACCTCGCGCTCGCGTCGCGTCATCCGCACGTCCTCGAGCACTCGCTCGCGGCCGCGGGAATCGCCGCCGAGCGCGATTTGGGAGAAGAGCGTCTCGGTCATGCGCGGCGGCAGCACCTTCTCGCCGGCGGCAACAGCCCGGATCGTGGCCACAAACTCGTCGAACGTGGCGTCCTTGAGTACGAACCCGGCAACGCCCGCATTCACGAACTGCACGATATCCTCGTTGGTCGGCATGAGATCCATGATGACGACCTTCGTGGCGCTCCGGCGCTTCGCGATCGCGGCGGCGACGCTCAAGCTGTCCTCGTCGCCCAGCCCCGCGTCGAGCAGCAACACGTCGGGCGTGGCCCGGTCGAGCACCTGGCCATTGGCGCTCGCCGAGGCGACGACCTCCACGTCGGGAAGCCGGCCCAGCATCGCCGCCAGCGCTTCGCGGACGAGGCGATTGTCGTCGACGATCGCCACCGTGATCATCAGATCAGGCCACCAGGGTTGGGAAACAGCAGTAGCGTCGCATTTCGTTGAAGGTACCCTGCCGGCGCGCGCGCCGCACACCCGGGTGAACTCCGGCGGAGGAGCAGGTCGACTACTCCGATCGTGTGATTGTCGGCGATCATCGCGCTTCTTACCCTGCACCACATGAAACACGCCGCAGTGGTCGGACGCGCCAATCCGGGCCTCGTCGCCCGTCGGCCCGCCGCCGCCGACCGGCTCCTGCTCGACATCTTCGACACGATCCGCGAGCCCCTCCTCGTGCTCGACGCGGACTTTCGCGTCACACAGACGAATCGCGCGTTCTTTCGAACATTTCGCGTCGGTCCGGACGAGACGCTTGGCGAGGTGTTGTTCGACCTCGGCAACGGCCAGTGGGATATTGCGGCGCTTCGCACACTCAGCGACCGGCTCGCCGCCGAAGTCGAAGTGTACGATGTCGACGTCGATCATGTCTTTCCCGGGATCGGGCGCAAGATCATGCGCATCAACGCGCGGCTCGTGATCCACGAGCCCGGCGCCCCCGCCGTCATTCTGTTGGCGATCGAGGACGTCACCGAGCAGCGCCTCGCGGAGCAGCGTCTCGCAGCGCAGCATCGTGAGCTCCAGCGCTCGAACGCCGCGCTTCATGAGTTCGCGTTCGTGGCGTCGCACGATCTGCAGGAACCGCTGCGCAAGATTCTCTCGTTCGGCGAGCGGCTGGAGACGACGGCCGGACCGGTCCTCGACGGCAAGCCGCGCACGTATCTCGCGCGCATCCTCAATGCTGCCGGCCGCATGCGAACGCTGATCAACGACCTGCTGTCGTACTCGCAGGTGGCCACACGCGCCGAGCCATTCGTGCGAGTCGATCTGACGGCGATCGTGCGGGGGGTCATCGTCGATCTGGAGACAGTGATCGCCGACGCGGGCGGCCGGGTGGACGTCGGCGTGTTGCCGGTCGTCGACGCGGATCCGCCTCAGATGCGCCAGCTGTTTCAGAATCTGGTCGGTAACGCGCTGAAGTTTCGCCGGAAGGACGAGCCGCCGGTGATCCGGCTCGCCGCCGCGAGCACGCCGGATGGGATGTGGTCCATCACCGTCGCGGACAACGGTATCGGGTTCAAGGAAGCCCAGGGAGAAAAGATCTTTCGCATGTTCGAGCGACTTCACCCCCGGACGGCGTACGACGGTTCGGGGATCGGGTTGGCGATTTGCCGAAGGATCGTCGAGCGGCACGGCGGCACGATCGCCGCGACGAGCATCACCGGCCAGGGAGCGACGTTGACCGTCGCCCTGCCGGCCACGCAAGCGCAGGCGGAGTCCCGACCATGATGATGCTCGATAAGCACACGATCCCCATTACGATTCTCATATGCGACGACGATGAAGACGACCGGATGCTCACCCAGCAGGCGCTGGAGGATGCCCACATCTCGAACGCCCTTCGCTTCGTCGAGGACGGCGAGCAGCTTTTGGACTACCTGTATCAACGTGGAGCGTTCGCCGGCGAGACCGGCGCGGCGCCGCGCCCCGGGCTGATTCTCCTCGACCTCAACATGCCGACGATGGATGGGCGCGAGGCGCTCAGGCACATCAAGCAAGACCCCACCCTGCTCGACATTCCCGTCGTCGTGCTCACGACGTCGTCGCTCGACGAGGATGTCATCAAGAGCTACCGACTCGGCGTGAACTCGTTCATCACGAAGCCGGTGACGTTTTCCGGCTTGGTCGAGGCGATGAACGTGCTCGGCCGCTACTGGCTCGAGATCGTGGAGCTGCCTCCGATCCCGGCCTAGCCGTGCTGCGCAGCTCGAGCAGCACGGCCGGTCGCCGCCATGTTCCGTGTCGGAAGTCGCGCCTGATGCTGAAAACGAGGACGGCGATTGCCGCAACGGGTAATCCCCAGTCCTCCCACATCCCGAGCTGCAGCACCGCGCTGAGGCCGACGACGGCCCACGCGACTGGAATGATGAGGAGCATGCGCGGCAGAGCGGGCGCTGCCAGCAGGCACAGGCCGAGCGTGAAGATCGTCGTCGGACATGGCACCCCGAATGTCGGCGCGGCCGGGTAGCGATGGCCGATTGCGCGGCCGATGAGCGGGTAAACGACCAAGGCGTACGTGATGAGCAGCGACCCCACTGCCGTTGCCGCATTCCGTCGCGCGGCAAATCGAACGGCCTCCTTGACGACTCCGAACCACCCGATCATCAGTCCCTGGAGAACGAACGCTGCAGCGAAGACGATCGCGGCGGGATTGATCACACGAAAGAACCGAGCGTGATACACTAGGCCCGTCCACACCCACAGCACCGCGAGGACGAGTGACGCAATCTGGGACGCGCGTCGGCGACCGGCGAACGCGGCCGCCAACGATACGAGGGCGAGCGCGTTGAGAATCCACTGAGCAGGCCAAATGCTCTCGTTGTAGGCGCGAAAGACGTCTGCGAACTGGTCGATCGTGAACGGGAGCGTCATCGGACGTCCTCTGTAAGCTTGCTAGCCGAGCGAAAATGGTGGGTAGTCGTCGTGTAGGAGGAGCAGGTAGGCTTCCAGGCGCGTTCCCCAGCGAAGCACTCCGACGCCGAAATCGTAGAGCCTCGTGGGATACTGCCCCGTGAAAAGAATGCTCAACCATGCAACGACGGTTGTCATCGTCCAGGCAACGCCCAAGACCCACACGGCGATCGCATGCGGAATGATCAGGAGTAGGCGGAACGCAACCGTCCAACGATCGCGCGGCGCATCCGCGGTCGACGAGATGCGCAACGCAAACGGATACGTTGCATCGCCGAACGGCGGATACTCATCTCGCAACAGCATGAGGTAGGCAGCCGAGCGTACACGCCAGCGCAAGTAGAACAGCGCGAGGCTGCGCAAACCGTCGGGATACTTCGCGCCGAACACGATCGCGAACCACCCAATCAGCGCACAAACAGCGGCAACCGCGCCGAGCACACCGGTCGTTGCGCCCCAATCGAGACGGGGCGCGCCCTGTGCATTCCAGGCGATGGAAACGGCGATCGCCGCAGGGCTGCCCACAAGCAGCAAATGAGGTACTGCGAGGATTGGACGGAATGCGACTGTGAGGCGATTTCGTTCCGTCGACGCCGGCATCACGTCGATGTCGACACAGTATGCGTGGTTCGGTAGCTCGATACCGTCGATGACGTGCGCTGCGTATCTCATGACTACAGGGTGCGCACGACGGTGCACAGCGTCCGTCGGGGGTCCGCCGCCTCTAAGTCGTCGCGTCTCTCACAGTCCGCGAGGAACCGGCCCGACCGTTGACCTTGCTGTTTTGGTGGCAGTCTTCGGCCACTGGTCGGTAGTTCGTCGGTTCAGTTCGTCGGGCATCGCGATGACGTTTCACCTCGGGGCTACGCTATGACTTCGATTCCGATGTCGTGCGCGCTGGACGCGGCGCAGAACCTGCGCACTCAGGTGGCAAGCCTCGCCGAATATCCCAATACGGACCGGCCGTCAGGCGAATCGGCGCATCGAGATCGCGAACGTCGCGAATGCGGCCGCGCGCTCCCCACGAGTGCCTTAGCACGTCTCGTCAGACCGCAGGAGGGCGTTGTGAAGAGAGGTTTCGTCGAGAACATCGAAGACCTTACGGTCAACAACAATGATTTTCGGCGGGTGATCTACACCGCCCACCATATGCAGCTCGTGCTGATGTCGCTCGGCGCCGGCGAGGACATCGGCGAAGAGGTCCACGAAGCATCGGACCAGTTCTTCCGAATCGAGACGGGAACGGGTGAGGTCTGGATGAATGGCGTCGCGACAGCCATCAAGGACGGTTGCGCCATCGTCATCCCGGCCGGTGTACGGCACAACATCAAAAACACCGGACGCACATCGCTGAAGGTGTACACGCTGTACGCACCACCACACCACGCCAACGGGACCGTGCACGCAACCCGAGCGGATGCTGAGGCCGCCGACGAGCACTTCGCGGGCAAGACGTCGGAGTAAGTGTTGTCGCCGAACCGCGTCGAGGCAGTTTCTACATGCCGTTCTTCCAGTACCGCTGGGCCACGAGTCGGTGGTCCCACGAGCATTCCTGCCGTTGCTCCGGTGTCATCCGTCGCCAGAGGTGGCAGGCAGGACCCAATCCGCAGTAGCACTCCGCTACAGCCGCTCGCAGCTCGGCGATTTGCTCCGCCTTGGGGCGATTGGGATCGATTACGCTCGCAACTCTCGTTCGCATAAAGCCTCCTCGGCTCATCGAACTTGGCCACACAATTAACGATCATTCGCAGCACACGTTCCTGTAGTCAGCATTTCGCCTTCCGGTCCTAAGGCCTTCCCTTACCGCGTGCTGGACAGCAAACAGGCAAGCGCTCAGCGCGATCCTGGGGCTATTGCGCGAAGCTCCGCCGTCACGCCGCGCACGACGACGCGCCTCTCGCGCTCGTCGCGCTGGCCGAGAAACTCGCCCACCGACGCGAGCGACTCGATGTGATCGCACAGAATCTTGAACGTCGCCAACAGCGGCACGGCTATGAATGCCCCGGCGACACCCCAAATCCAAAACCAGAACGCCAACCCGATAAACAGTGCGACGGGATTCAGCGACAATCGATGACCGAGGAGCAGCGGGCTCACGACGTTGCCCTGTATGAGATTGACCAATAGGAAGCTCGCCGGCACGAGCAACGCATGGCCAACGCTGTCGAACGTCGTCAGCGCGGATATGCCAAGAATCACCACCATCGCGAGCGCGCCGAGATACGGAATGAATTCGAGGAGCACGACGAGCGCGCCCCACAACGCGGGGTTTGGCATGCCCCAGAGGTACATCACGCCGGCGACGACTGCGCCCTCGGTGATGTTCACCGCCGCCGTCGTCAACAGATAGGTCGAGATCGACGCCTCGGTCGCTCGGGCGATCTGCACGGCTTTGCGTTTGTCGCCCAAGTTCGGCAGCACCTTGATCAATTTCTGAAGAAACAGATCGCCGGCCGCGAGCAGGAAGTAGAGGAGAATCAGCACCTCGAGCACGCTCGCGACGGATCGCTGCGTCGTGCCAAACACGCGCGACGCGATGCTCGGTCCCTGCACGATGACCTCCGCCGGTTTCTTGGCATTCGCCCCAGCTCCCGCCCCCGCGGCGGCGGAAGCCGCGGCCGCAACCTGCTCGGCGGTCTTCGACGCGTTCCGAAATGGCTTGATGATTTTCGCCAGTTTGGCGTCGGCCGTCTTCATCGTTTCCGGAGCGTTCGCGGCCCACTCGCGGACGGATCCCGACAGCCCGAACGCGCCAGAACCGAGAACGCCCAGTATGGCGAGGATGATGATCGCAGCGCCGAGGGGCGAGGGAATTCGGAGGCGCTTGAGCCACCGCACCACGGGGCTCAGCAAGAAGTTGAGCAGGATCGCGAAGACGATCGGCACGAGGAACTCGCGCGCGAAGTAAAGCGTGTACAGCACGGCGAGGACCGTCAGCACCGTAAGATTGACCGACCGCGCTCGCCGGCCGTCGATCGTCGCGTCGCTGCTCGTGAGATCGGGGCGCGCCAAAGCCGGATCTGCAGGTGCCGTCGATGCGACGTCGATGTGAGGAGTGAGGATTGAATCGCCGTCCGGCCGCGTTGCGTCCATGGTCAGCTCCAATGAGAATCGCGCGAGCATCGATGCGTGTCACACGCAAGTGACGTTTCGCCAAAAAAACATCGATCTGGTGAAAGTGCTTCGTTGCCTCTGCTACGTGCCCTAGTGACTCCCCGTCCACTGTAGAAGCTAAGCATGCGTTCTCGATACCTGGCGACCCCGCTCCTCGTTCTCGCCGCACCGTGCCTCGTTCTTTTCACCGCATGTGGCGGCGGCGATTCGGTTTCGGGGCCAACAACGCCGAAAATAGATCCCACAAAACCGGCGGCCATCGCTTTGGTCGCGGGGAGCGGCCAAACGGTGCGCGTCAAGTCGTCGGTCCCTAACCCGCCGACCTTCAAAGTGACCAACGCCAGTGGCGTTGGCATTCCCAACGTCACCGTGAACTTCACGATTGTTGCCGGCGGCGGAGGGCTGTCCTCGACCGTCGCCACGACAGCCAACGACGGAACGGTGGTCTCACCGGCGTGGAGCGTTGGAAGCGCCGTGGGCACGAACACGATCAGGGCCAGCGTGCCCAGCGTGACCCCGGCGGAGGCTTCGGCAACGGCGCGTCTTCCCTACTGGACCGTGATGGTGTACATGGCGGCCGACAACACCCTCGCTCTCAACGGCGTCGAAAACCTCGTCCAAATGGCGGTCGCCGGCCGGAATCCGGAGGTGCAGGTCGTCGTGCAAGCCGAGTTCAGCCCGACACAATTTCAGCAGGTTGGTTGCACATCTGCCTGCATCGGTCGGCCCAACTACAACACGGTGCGGTACGTGCTCGACGGCTCGGTAGCGACGACGTCGTCCAATCCGTTCATGGGCACCGTCACCGACATTGGCAATCGGAACATGACCGATCCGGCGCAGCTCACGGAGTTCATGCAATGGGCGCGAACGACGGCTCCCTCTCAGCACACAATGCTCGTGCTCTGGAATCACGGCGCCGGGGCCGGCGGCCTGATAACCGACGACACGTCGGCGCCTCATGCCATCATGTCGCTGTCTCAACTGGCCACCGCGCTTGCCGGCGGCGGCGCCGTCGACGTCATCGACTTTGACATGTGCCTCATGGGCGGATACGAGACGCTCGCCGCGGTTCAGAAATACGCCTCGGCAGTGGTGGCAAGCGAGGAGACCGAGCCCGGCGACGGCCTGGACTACACCGGAATGCTCAGGGCGGTGTATGCCGCGCCGACCAGTGACGCGGCCGCCGTTGCGGTCGCGGCCGCCGACGCGTACGACGCGTACTACGCGGGAAAGGGTCTGTCGACAACGATCGCCGCTTACGCGATGAGCGGATTTGGACCCGTGGACGCCGCCGTTACGCAGCTGGCGAACGCGATGCTTCGCATTCCGCCCTCCGCGGCTTCGACGCTCGCTGCCGGTGCACGCGCCGCTCAACGCTACGAGGTCAAGTGGCTGGTCGATGCGGTTGACCTTTCCGATAGCCTGAAAGCGCGCACGAGCGATGCAGCG
>Ga0310811_10007381_pt1 | contig 14076 bp, 6 predicted proteins | sample YCmetagenome_FD_207642 | JGI IMG/M metagenome (GOLD analysis project Ga0310811, IMG submission 207642) | Soil microbial communities from experimental microcosm in Duke University, North Carolina, United States - YC | ecosystem: Engineered > Artificial ecosystem > Soil microcosm > Unclassified ...
CGGGATGACCGACCGACCGTTCGATGACGTCGTCGCCCTCGCGAGATCGTGGTCGGCGCCGCCGGAGATCGCAATACGCGGCGTGGGCTACGCAAATGCGCATTACGACAGAAGCGAACGCGCCTATCACGTCGACCGCAACGCCGCGCCCTCCGCCAGCCCGCTGACGGCCACGCTCTCGGGGTCGACGGCGTCGCCCATTCGGAACGTCGCGCTCGTGGTGCGCAACTGGGGCGATGCGGATCCGCGTTTGACCATTGACGGGACGGCCGTCCCTCGCGGCTCGCGTTTCCGGTACGGACACCGGCGCACCCTCGACGGCTCGGATCTCATCGTCTGGATCGAGGTCCAACAAAACAGGCCAGTCATGCTGCTGATCCGATGAACCGATCAATTCCACAGTCGCAACTACCAACGGTCAACAAGGCGAGAAAGCCGCGTACGGCATGGTGGCTGCCGGTCGGCGTCGCGCTCGCATTGGGCGCAGCTGGAGCAGCGCAGAGCGCGCGGCCGCCCGCGCTGCCGACGACCGCTGTCGAGCGCGAACACGCCTGGGCCGTGCACCAGGAACTACGCCGCGATTCGCCTTTCGCGGCGCTGGAGTGGCGCGCTGTCGGGCCCAAGATGGTTGGAGGGCGGGTCGAGGCGGTTGCCGTCGCATCAGACAACCCCGCCACGATCTACGCAGGTGGCGCGGGCAACCTGTGGAAGACGGTGAACAACGGGATTACGTGGACGCCTGTCTTCGAGCACCAAGAAGCGTTCGCGATCGGCGACGTCGCGGTTGCCAGCTCCAATTCCGATGTCGTCTGGGTGGGCACCGGGGAGGTGCAACCGCGCTTCGCCGGCTTCGCGTTCTCAGGAACCGGCGTTTATAAGTCGACCGACGGCGGCGCGACGTGGCACAACATGGGGCTGCGCGACACGCACCACATTCCCAAAGTGCTGATCGATCCGCGCAATCCGGACATCGTGTACGTGTCCGCAATGGGCCATCAGTGGTCGACGAACGCAGAGCGCGGCGTGTTCAAGACGACGGACGGTGGTCAAACATGGACGAAGGTCCTCTACATCGACGATAGCACCGGTGTGATCGATATGGCCATGGATCCATCGAATTCCGCCATCGTCTACGCGGCAGCGTGGCACCTGCCGTCCGGATCGCAGAGCGCCATCTACAAGACGATCGACGGCGGCACGACTTGGAAGAAACTGACCAACGGCCTGCCCAAGGGACCCCTCGGCCGCATGGGCCTCGACGTGGCGCCAGGGCGCCCGTCCGTCCTGTATGCATTCCTTGACAACCAGGCGAAGTACGAGGGCGCGGAGCCCAGTCAGGGACGCACCGTGATTGGGGCCGAGCTGTATCGCACGGATGACGCTGGCGAGCACTGGCGTCGCGTCAACGAGACAGACCTGTACGAGGTTTTCACCATCTACGGCTGGAAGTTCTGCGACGTTCGCGTCTCTTCCGACAACCCGGACGACGTGTACATCCTCGGGAACCGCGGCTATCACTCGACCGATGGCGGGCGGACGTTCAGCCCGTTCGGCGAGCAGATCCTCCGGCTGCACGACACGGAGGGCAAGGTACTGCACCTCGATCAACATGAGATCTGGATTGATCCGCGGAATCCGAACCGAGTGATCGTGGGCAATGACGGCGGCTTGTTCATGTCGTACGACCGCGCGCACACGTGGCTTCACATGAACAACCTGCCGATCTCGCAGTTCTACGCCGTTGCCACAGACATGCAGCAGCCGTACGTGATTTATGGCGGGACGCAGGACGATGCAGCGGTGTACGGACCAAGCGACGTGCCGATCGCCGACGCCGCCGCGGATTTGTGGCACCACGTGTACCTCGATCGCTGGACGGGGGGCGATTCGTTTGTCACGCTGCCAGATCCGACCGACCCGAACATCGTGTATTACGAGCATCAGAACGGCGATCTGCGCCGGATGGACATCACGGGATCGTCCGTGCAGACGAGCCGCGCAGCCGATGTCCGTCCTCGAGCAGCCGCCGGCGAACCCGAATGGCGGTTCGGCTGGTACATGCCCTTCGTCATATCGCACCATAACCGCGAGACGCTGTACGCCGGCGGCAACAAGCTCTTGATGTCGCTGGATCGCGGCGATCACTGGCAGGCGATCAGCCCCGATCTGTCGGAGCCTGCGGGTGGCGACCGGGCCGTCGTGCCGTACGGCACGATTACGATGATCGGGGAATCGTCCGTCAAACCGGGTCTGCTCTACGTCGGCACGGAAGCAGGCGCCGTCTGGCTCACGAAGAACAACGGAGCGACGTGGACAAACGTCAGCGGCGACCTGCCCCGCAAGTGGGTGACCCGCGTGATCCCGTCGCGCTGGAATCCGGCCACTGTATACGTGGGGATGAGCGGCTATCGCACGGACGACTTCCGCCCGTATCTGTACGTTTCGAGAGATTTCGGCACAACCTGGCGTTCGATCGCCGCGAACCTCCCGGCGGAATCCATTAATGTCGTCCGCGAGGATCCGCGCAATCCCAATGTGTTGTATGTCGGAACCGATCTCGGCGTGTACGCCTCGCTCGATCGAGGCGGCTCGTGGGTGTCGCTCGCGGCGAACCTGCCGTCGACACCGGTGGAGGATCTCGTCGTGCACCCGCGTGACGATGAAATCGTCATCGGAACTCACGGCCGCGGCGTGTTCGTGCTCGACGCGCGGCCCGTCCAGCAGTGGAGCGAGGCGACAAAGAGCGGCCTGAGGCTGTTCGCCGTGCGGCCGACGGCCGTCCGCGACGGCGACGATATCGAGCCGTCGCGAAATCGCGCGGAGGAGCGACTGCTCTTCTATCTGCAAAATGCCCAGCCTGTCACGATCGTGATCACGGACCCGGATCGGCACGTGGTGCGCAAACTCACCGTAGAGGGACACCAGGGCCTGAACGCGCTGGTGTGGGACGGGCAAGTGGAGGACCGATCGTCGCCTGGCGGTGGATGGGAAGGGCCCATGAGGCTTCGCTACGCAGCGCCGGGCGTGTACCGCGTGCGCATCGCCGCCGGGCCATGGGAGGACGGCGGCGCGATCACGGTGACGCGATACTCCCGCCGTTATTGAGCGATTCCACAAATTGGCCCATCGGAGGAAAACAGGGTGAAGACGACAGGAACTCGGCTCGTCATGGTCACGGCCGCGGCGATCCTTGCGCTGGGCGCCGCCAGAACCGTCGTCCCGCCCGCCATGCCGGCGACGGCCGTTCAGGCGGCGGCCGCGGTTCCCGTCGACCCGACAACGACCCTCTGGTATCGCCATCCAGCCGAGAAATGGGAGAACGCGCTGCCCGTCGGCAACGGCCGACTAGGGGCGATGGTGTTCGGGAAAGCCGACGAGGAGCGAATTCAGATCAATGAAGAAACGTACTGGACGGGCGGGCCTTATACGACGACCGTAAAGGGAGGCTTCAAGGCGCTGCCCGAAATTCGAAAACTCATCTTTGATGGCGAATGGATTCGCGCGCATCGGCTGTTCGGCCGTCAGTTGATGGGCTATCCCGTCGAGCAGCAGAAGTACCAGTCGATCGGCGACGTCGTACTGGCGTTTCATCGAGCGGATCCCGTCACGGAGTACCGGCGTCAGCTTGATCTCGACACGGCGATTGCGACCACGAGCTATCGCCAGGGCGGTGCCCGGTTCGTCCGTGAGGTGTTCGTCTCGCCGATCGATCAGGTGATCGTGGTGCGGCTCTCATCGGATCGGCCCGGACAGATTTCCTTCGACGCGCAGCTTCGCGGACGCCGGAACACCGCGCATTCGAACTATGCCACCGACTACTTCCAAATGGATGGCTATGGTTCGGATGGCCTCGTCGTCCGCGGCAAGTCAGCCGACTACTTGGGCGTCGAGGGACGCCTGCGGTACGAATCGCGGCTCAAGGCCGTAGCGGACGGCGGCAGAGTGCACGTCGAGGACGACACACTCGTGGTGCGACAGGCGGATGCGGTCACGCTGTTCGTCGCTGCGGCGACGAACTTCGTGAGTTACAAGGACGTGAGCGGCGATCCGGCGGCTCGCGTGTCCGCCGCCCTCACTCGGGCCAGCACCCAGCCGTACGACGCCGTCCGGACGCAACACGTCGAAGCACATCGCAAGCTGTTTCGTCGCGTCCGTATCAGTCTCGGACGCTCGCCCGATTCGGATCTTCCGACAGACGAGCGGCTTCGGAAGTTCGACGGCGCGAACGATCCGGCGCTGCCGGCGCTCCTGTTCCAGTTCGGCCGCTACCTCCTGATCTCGTCCTCGCGAGCGGGGACGCAGCCGGCGAACCTGCAGGGAATCTGGAACGACAACATGAACCCGCCGTGGGACTCCAAGTACACGACGAACATCAACACGGAGATGAACTACTGGCCGGCGGAGGTCGCCAACCTGAGCGAGTGTGCCGAACCGCTGTTCCGCATGATTCGCGAGCTGACGGACCAGGGGACTGACGTGGCTCGCGAGTATTACGGCGCCCGAGGGTGGGTGATGCACCAAAACACAGACCTGTGGCGTGTAGCGGCACCAATGGACGGACCGAGCTGGGGCGCATTCACCACGGGAGGCGCATGGCTCACAACGCATTTATGGGAGCACTACGCCTTCACGGGCGATAAGGCGTTTCTCCGGGAGTACTACCCAGTGATGAAAGGATCCGCGCAGTTCTTCCTGGATTTCCTGGTGCCCGAGCCGAAGCACGGCTGGCTAGTGACGAACCCGTCGACCTCGCCCGAGAATTTCCCGCTCGCGCCGGGGAACGATCCGTTCTTCGACGAGGTCACCATGTTCACCAGCCCGGGGACGACGTTGACGGCAGGGTCGACCATCGACCTCGAGATCGTGAGCGACCTGTTCACGGAATTCGCCAATGCGTCGGAGGTTCTCGGGCTCGATCCCGAGATGCGGGCACAGGCGCTGGCGGCGAAGGAGAAACTCGCTCCACTGCAGGTCGGAAAGAACGGGATGCTGCAGGAGTGGCTGGAGGACTGGGGACAGCGAGAAAAGAGCCACCGGCACATCTCGAACCTCTGGGGCGTATATCCAGGCCACGACATCACCGCCGACCGCACACCCGCGCTGGCCGAGGCGAGCGCGAGAGTGCTCGAGCAGCGCGGCCTGATCGGAAACGGCTGGTCGTCTGCGTGGAAAACGGCCGTCTGGGCCCGACTCGGGAACGCCGTAAAGGCCCTCGAAAACATCACCTACGCGGTCGCGAACTATACGACCGACAGCCTCTTCTCAATCTGCTCGAAGAACCTTCAGGTGGACGGCGCGTTCGGCATGACCGCTGCGGTTGCCGAGATGCTGCTGCAGTCGGACGGTGGCGTCATCGATCTACTGCCGGCCGTGCCGGCCGCGTGGGCTGACGGCGATGTTCGCGGCCTGCGCGCGCGCGGCGGCTACGAGGTGGACATCGCGTGGAACGCGGGCCGAATCCGGCGCAGTGAGATTCGCTCGACAATCGGCGGCGTGTGCCGCGTCCGTGCGGCGCAGCCGCTCGAAGTCGCGTCCAACGGGGCGGCCGTGCACGTGACGCGGCCGGAGCCCGGCGTCGTCCAGTTCGAGAGCGCGCCCGGCGCAACATACGTGCTCACTTCGAAACAGTAAGCGCCTTCAAGGCGTCCACCGCAGCGGCGTGGATGATGTCGTTCGGAGACCGCACGTCTGACACTCGATCGAGGAACGGAATGGACGCCGGGTCGCCGCACTTGCCGATCGCGCGAACGGCCTCCGCCTGCGCGAGGTAGCTCTCGTCCCCGGCGTACCTCTCGCGAAAATACGGCTCGAGAGCGCGGTCGCGCAGGTCACCGAGCGCGCGCAGGGCGGCCGCGCGCACGCGCGATGCGGGGTCGAGCGCCCGTTCTCTGAGGAACGGGACGTCGTCGGCCGCGAAGGATGAAGCCAGGCGCTGAATCGCCTCCCGGCGTACGGCCCAGAAGGGATCGTCAGCCGCCGCCTGGCGCAAGGCCGGATCAACGTCCGGTTCGCGCAGTCGCTCCGATAACTGCTCCGCCGCCCACAATCGGCCGATCACGTCGTCGTGCCGCAGTTGGAAGAGCAGCTCCTCACTCGACTTTCGGAACGTCAACTCCTTCAGCAGGTGATTTCCCTCGTCGAATCGGATCATCAGCGGCTTCTCGGGCGACGGCAATTCGAATGTCTCGTCCGCCTTGCGGATCCAGACCCTGTCGTGCGCCGTCCCGGAAGGCGTGGTGATGCCGATGACGACGGGCATCTGGAACACCGGGACGTTTTCTGACGTGGGCTGCACCTGACGGACGCTCAACCGCACGGTTCCTGGCGACGGCGTCCATGAATAGCCGACCTCGAACACCGGATGTCCCGCTTTGTAAACCCATTCGTCGAAGAACCAGTCCAGCGACTGGCCCGTGGACTCGGAGATCGCGTCCTGCAGATCGTGCGTGTCGACCGGCTCGTACGCGTGCTTGTGGAGGAAGGACGACAGCGCTCTCCGGAAGTTCGCCTCGCCGATCACCCACTCGAGCATGTGCAGCACCACCGCGCCCTTTTGGTACGTGTGCCGATCGAAGTTGTCGTTCGGCACGTTCCAGCGCTGGAACACGATGGGACGCTCGTAGCGCGTGTGCGCCTCCTGCAAGTATGAGCGCGTCTTCTCGAGCAGGTTCAGCGCTCCCTCGTCATCGCCCAGGGTTCGGCGCGAGTAGACATACTCGAAGTACGTCGCGAACGCCTCGTTCAGCCACGTCTGGCTCCAGTCGCGCATCGTGACGAGGTCGCCCCACCACTGGTGTGCCAACTCGTGGGCAACGAGGGAATCGCTCGGGAAGTCGGGATCCGCCTTCGCATCGTGCAGCGTGCCGTCGCCGACGACGGTCGCCGACGTGCTCTCGGCGCCTCCGCCGAAATGCGGCAGCACGATCTGGTCGTACTTCGGCCACGGGTACGGAAATCCGAACGTCTCGTTGAAGAAGCGGATCATTTTCGGCGTGTTGTGAAACGACCGCCGCGCGTCGGCGACCCGATCCGCATAGACCCAGTAATTCACTGGAAGCGTGCCGAACCGATCCTCGACCTTCACATACGGCCCGACGACGACGACGAACAGATACGTGGAGAACGGCTTGTCCTCGGACCAGTGAAACGTGCGCCGGCCGGTGGCGGGATCTTCGGTCGTAGTGACCAGGCGTCCGTTGGAGATCGCCTGGTCACCCGGGTCGACGTTGACGATGACATCACTGGCAGCCTTGTCGTCCGGCTGGTCGTCACACGGAAACCAGTGCCGCGCACCTTCGGGAAATGACAACGTGTTCGCGAGCCGCGGGTGCGTCGAGGTGGCCGCCTTGAATGTCAGGCCGAGATCGTAGTTGGCCGGCATGCCGTGGGCCGACGCGTCCACGTGCGGATCGTCTTCACGGTAGTACACCGTAAAGGCCAGCTGCTGCCCGTATGCGTACGAACGAGGGAGGTGCACCGAAAGAGCCGTCGCGGACTGCTCGAAGGTCAACGGCGCGGTACCGGCCTCCATCACGACGCGCGAGACTTTGAAAGTCTCGGCATCGAGCACACACAATGCGAAGTCGTCGCGGAGCGGCCGCAGCGTGACCGTCGCGGCGCCCTCGAAGGACCGTGCGTCCTGATGGAACGTCAGCTCGATGCGATACCGCAGTACGTCATAGTCGCGGTTCCGCTGCGCACGCTCGGGACGTTGGTATACGTCGACGTGCTGCGGCGGCTGAGCAGTCGCGACGGCGAACAGGGCCAGCAACGCGACGGCGAGCGTCAGCCTCATTGACCCACGGAGACGCGAACGGGCGAGGTCGCTTCTTTGCGCAACCAGAGCACCAGGTCGTCTCCCTCCAGCCTGTGAACGATTCCCCTCCGGACGTCCTTGCCGAAGGGCGCCGGCGCACCGTCTATGGTCACGACCGGCGCGGCGGATCCCCAGTTGCGGATCACAACTGCCGGGTTCACGACTGGCGAACCGGCCGTCGCTCGAATCGTCATCTCGACGCGCGGGTCGGACGAGGCGTTGCGCGTTGCAATGAAGGCGCGCTCGGTGGGATCGAACCCGCCGCTGGTGAATCCACGGCCCGCCACGTCGAAGGCCGGAGGGGTCAGCCACGCGGCGGCCATCGGCACCAGCGCGGTTGCCGGCTCGGCCGTCAAGCCGTTCAGCATGAGCATGGTCACGCTGTCTTGCGTTCGCACGTAGGGATCCCAGGCCTGGATATGCGCCAGCGAACTATGCGAGGCGCGGTCGGGCGCAATCGCCCAGCGGCCGTTTGACTGGATCTGCTGCGACACGGGCCAGTGATTCCACCACGGGAACATCGACCGCTCACGAATGATCTCCCCGGCGTAGCAGTCGATCGCGACGTGCCGCGGATCCACGACGACATACGGACTGTAGTGCGCTTTGAGGTTCACGCGAAGGATGTTGCCGTGCGAAGGCTGCGTGAGCCACTTGTGCGTCTCGGGCTCAAGGTCCGATATCTCGTGCAGCAGCTTCAGCGTATCGGCGTCAAACGGCGCGCCTTTCGTCCCCGGGGCCTCGTTTGCCCACGAGTACGTGTGGCTCTCGCCTTTCATGTTCGCGATAGTCAGGGCGTCGGTCTGGATGTTGTCTTCCGGCCGCGTGCCCGGCGGGTTGATGACGATGGCTTCGTGGTATTGCCGGAATCCGCCTGTGCCCGGCCCCTTGCCCGGAACGACGTACGGACTGGACGACCAGACGGTGATCCGCCTCACGGACTGCCCATCTGGATAAACCGTGAAGTACTCCTCCACCCAATCACCCCACCCGCTGAGGGGATCGACGTTGACGAAGCCGTAGTCCACGGCCACAGGCGCGTAGCGCCACATGACGACAACCCGGGCGTCTGTGCTCTCGAGGATGCGCACCTGGGAAAACCGCGTTTGCTTGTCCGCCATCGGCTCCGCGCTGGTCTCCATCGGGTCGCTCTGGGTTTCGTAGAACTCGTTGGTGTACCAGATGCCGTTCTCGGTCACCCACGCCGGGATGTAGCTCGTGCCGCGCCAGAACACGAGGCGCGTCGGCATGTCGTCGAAGCGAACGACAACGTCCGCCGCGTCGCCAACGCGCCACGGTGCCTCCCACTCGGGCGAGTAGCGAAGCCGTGTGTAGTACGCGCCGAAGCGCCCTTCGCCCTTGGGACCCTCGGGCAGCGCCGGCGGTGCGAGAGGCGCCGGACCGGTGGGCGCGAGCTTGCGAAACGCGCTCTGCACCTCGCCCTCGTTCATTGCGCCTGCGTCCAGGCGCAGTTCATCGATGATTCCATTGAAAGAGAAGGCCACCGGGGCGACCACCTTCACTTCGTGGCTCAGGCCGAGAGGTGTGTGGTTGCGACCGATCCAGACGTCCGCGTCAGGGGCGAAGCGGGGTGCGCCGTCGATGCGCGCCTCTCCGGCGGGGGCGCCGTTGAGATACAGCCGGACCGCGCCGCGGTCGAACGTCGCCACGAGGTAATTCCAAGCGTAAAGCGGGAGCGACACGGTCGAGCGGCTTTCCTTCCACGCGCCGCCCGCGGCGAGCTGCAGCCCAAAATGCCCGTCCGGATCGATCCCGAAGAAGTAGCCGGTTTCGTGGCGCGTCTCCTGGTTCACGATCGCGCACCAGGTCCAGGGGTACTCCTGGATTGCCACCCACGCTTCGATGGAGAACGCGTCGCCGAGGCGCGGCGCGTCGCGCGCCGCGCGCACAACCGTCGTCGTCTGACCGTCGAATCGCAGGCCGCTGCCGACTACGCCGGGAACGTAACGCGAGAAGCCCTTCACCACGTCAGCGCTCGCGCTGCGGTCGAAGGACCAGGTCGCAACTGGCGTTGTGTCGGCGCCGAGCGTGGCCGACGCGAGCAGCAGGACCGCGGACAGCAACGCTCGGCGCATGGCATCCTCTCCTTGATTTGTAGCCGCTATCGCTTCGCAGGGATACCGGCTTCTTGTCTCGTCACGATTGGTACGTAGCCCACTTCGAGTCCCTTCGGCGGCGAGACGATGAGAGCCGATTCCATTTCCGCGAGCGAGCCAACGCTGGGCAATGGCATGTAGTCACGTGTGACCGGCCACTGGGAATGGATCCGGACGATCAATGCCTGAAGCTTTTCCTTCTGCGCCGGGTCGAGGTGGAGATGCTGCAGCGCGGGCTGATCGACGAACCGATACCAGCTGTACGTAACGCGGCTGCCGTCGTTCAGCTGAACCGACATAGGACCGCTCGCTGGTCCGGGGCTGCGCCACACGGAGCCGGCGTCGGACGGGGAGGTGTAGGGCTTGCCGGCTTTCGCCGCTGCAAAGGTCTGCGCCTGCAACGCCGTCTCGCGCGGCACGTCGGACGCGCGGACCGCCACGAGTTTGTTCCCGTCCTGCCTGAAGTACTCGGGGAACCCCGCATCGGGTGCCTTCCATGCCAGACCGAACGAGCACGACCCCGATCCGCCGATCATCGTCGTCTCGACGAACGCGTCGAAGCCCGTCATCGGCACTTTCTTCTGATCGAATTTCAACGGGACGCTGGTGCAGGATGGCGTGAATGTGCCGCGCGCCTCGAACACGCCGGTTACGGGGCCGCCCGAGTCAGACCACAACTTCATCTGGTTGTACAGGGCATCTCGCGAGTACATGTGGACGTCCTGCATCAGGACAGTCTGGCCAGACGCATTCACCGGGAACAGCAGCTTGGGGATCCGCGAGTAACGCACCCCGTGGCCGTCGGTGTTGCTGAAGTACGGGACGGTGTTCACTTCCATCGCGCCGCCGCCCATCACCGCCGCGCGCGCGTCGAGTGTACGGCCCGCCGCCGGCGGATAGCCGTTCGCGATGGCGCTCCACGTGTCAGGAATATAGAAGGCGAGCGGACCTTTGAAGTTCGCGGCGCTGATGAATAGCGTCCAGCTCAGATCGCCCGTCGGCTGCGCATGGTGAGCGCCGGCGTCCACGAAGGGCAGCGCCATCCATGCCGTGCCGAACAGCTCGCCGCGAAGCCCCGGACGAAACGTCAGACCGTCGGGGGGAACGATGAGGCGGTTGCTGACCTGCACGAGCCCCATGAGGTCGGCGCTCAGCGGCTCGGGCTTTCCGAAGCCCCAACCTGGCGATGAGATTTCGTCGTTGTAGCAGTTCGGGGTTCCGTTCATGCGGAACTTGGGCGTGACGGAGCCGAACTGGGTGCTGACCCAGAACCCCATCCCTCCTTCGATCGTCTGGAACACATTTGCGTAGGACGGCGCGCGGTCGGGCCAGTGATCGCGCGCGATTGTCCCATGGGGACAGAGAGGCTGCTGGTAGCCACGGTTGTCGGGAATGATCCACGTGCCGGGCAGGCCGATCTGGAAGTTCTCGAGTGGGGAAGCGACAAGCGGCCACGCGCCCGAGTAGAAGCTGATGCCGTACCCAAAGCCGTCGGGCGGCGGCGGCACCTTCATAGAGATGTAGCCGTGCAGCCCGTCGCTCATCGATTCCGTCAAGGTCGGCGAACTCTGTGCGCCCGTCACCCGTTGGACGCGAGGGACCGCCGTAAGAGCGGCCGCGACGCACACGCCGGTCAACCATCTGCGATGAACACTGGGAGCCTTCACGATGTCCTCCCTTTCGGCGGCCCTACATGGCCGGTTTGTTCCGCGCGTGGGTCTTTCCAAGGCAACCGTGCCATGCCGGTTGTCCGGCAGCTACTTGATCGTCACGATGGGATCCCCGAGCCGCGCTTTGTCGACGTGGATGCCGATGCCGGGAGCGTTGGGGACAGGGAGGCGCCCGTTGTGCCGTCGCGGCGCGTCATCGGCAAGGACGACGTCGACGTAGCTGTTGAAGTCCGTGGACGTGAACAGGAACTCCGGCCGGGTGCTCCCCGCGAGCTGCGCAATCGTCGCTGTTGCCACGTCGCCGCCCCAGCTGTCTTCGATCGTCATGACAATCCCCAGCGACTCGCACAAGTCTCTGATGCGACGCGCCTTCGTCAAGCCACCCACGCGCGAGATCTTGATATTCACCACGTCCATCGCGCGCGCGTCCCAGGCCTGAAGGAATGGCCCAACGCCGGTGATGACCTCGTCCAGCACCATCGGCTGCGGGGTGCGCGCGCGGACCGCCAGGCATTCGGCGAGCGTGGCGCACGGCTGTTCTACGTAGTAGTCGGCGTCACGCAGCGCGTGCACGAGACGGAGCGCCTGATGTGGCCGCCAGCCGGTGTTCGCGTCGGCCACGAGGACGTCGCCCGGCTGGATTACCTTGATAACCGACCGCACACGCTCGATGTCGTCGTCGGGGTCGGCACCCACTTTCAGCTGGAAGCGCCGATACCCTTCGGATCGATACCGCGCGACATCATCGGCCATCGCGGTGGGCGCGCCCTGCGAGATCGCGCGATAGAGCGGATAGTCGTCGACGAGCCGTCCGCCAAGCAGCGTCGAAACGGGCACTCCTGCGGCCTGGCCGAGGATGTCCCAACAGGCGATGTCGATCGGCGACTTCACATAGGGGTGACCGCTCAGAGTGGAATCCATCAGCGCGTTCATCGCGTGGAGGCGCGTGGGGTCCTGGCCGAGTAGAACGGGCCCGAGTTCCTCGACACCGGCGGGCACGCCTCTGGGATGCGCTTCCATGTACCCCGATCCGAGCGGGCACACTTCGCCGTAGCCGGTGAGTCCCTCGTCTGTCGCCACTTGGACGATTGTGGTCGTCAAGCCCTTTACGGCATGACCGCCCGACCACGCGTACTCCTTCTCGCGCAAGTCGTATTGAAGCTGGTAGACGTCAATCTGTCGGATTTTCACCGTGCACCGCGCTGTATCCCGTTCTGTATTCGCTATTGAATACCGCCCGTGTCGCCCTGTCAACTCCTCTTGAACACGCGGCACATGCGCCTAACTGCGGCCGCGGCAAAATAGTGGAAGTAGCTCCGGGTGGCGTCTCCGAAGTAGTTGGGAATGCCGCGGGGAGTGCCATAGCCCACCATCGGGCACGCGCCCGCGATTGGAAGGCTCGGCCTTGAAACGCACGCGCCCATAGTCGCCGACGACTTCGAAGCCAAAGCCGATCGCAAAGAGTCAGGCGCGACCGCTGTGGGCCCGGAGCGCGATCCGACGCAGCATCCCGCCGAAGATCACGGCGTGCACCGGAAGAAGCCCGTACCAGTAGAGCAGCCCCGGCAGTCCGGCCGGCTCGAACACGGCCGTCTGGTGGACGAGCGCGCCGTGATCGTCCGGCACCACCTCGAAATCGAGCCATGCGCGACCTGGCACCTTCATCTCCGCTGCGAGGCGCAATCGGCGACCGGGCTCGTACACTTCGACCCGCCAGAAGTCGAGGGCGTCGCCGACGGCTGGCGTGTCCGGGTCGCGCCGCCCGCGACGCATCCCGACGCCCCCCAACAGCAGGTCCATCGCGCCCCTGATTCGCCACAGCCACGTGGCGTAGTACCACCCCTGATTGCCGCCGATCTTCGCGATCGGCGCGAACGCACGGTCCGCATCGACCGCCACGTGGACCTCGCGGCGGTGGATCAGCCGGCTGCCGAATCGTGTGTCGGGGGGCGCCGCGGTCGCGCCGCCCGCGGAACGCGCGTCCGACCACCGGGTCAGCGCGAACGTCCGATCTTCGTAGCGAATGGCGCGATCGATCGCGTCGCCGAGGCCGATCGGTTTGACTGGAAATACCGCGAGCGCCGCGCGATCCGTGACGATGGACCGGTTCTTCAGTCCCTCGATGAGTTCCCGCCCGACCCGCGCATACACGGGCGTAACGAGTCCGAGCCAGAGACTCGACAAGCGAGGGGTCAGTAACGGCACCGAGATCATCACGCGCCTCAGCCCTCGCTGCTTCGCGTACTCCCGCATCACGTCGCCGTAGCTCGCCTGATCGGCCCCGCCGATTTCGAACGTGCGGCTCTCCCCATCGGGCAACTGAAGCGCCGCGGCAAGATAGGCGAGCACGTCGTCGATCGCGATCGGCTGGCCCAGGGTGGCGACCCAGCGCGGGCAGACCATTACGGGCAACCGTTCGACGAGCGCGCGGATCAGCTCGAACGACAGGCTCCCGGATCCGATGACCACCGAC
>Ga0310811_10007383_pt1 | contig 14076 bp, 14 predicted proteins | sample YCmetagenome_FD_207642 | JGI IMG/M metagenome (GOLD analysis project Ga0310811, IMG submission 207642) | Soil microbial communities from experimental microcosm in Duke University, North Carolina, United States - YC | ecosystem: Engineered > Artificial ecosystem > Soil microcosm > Unclassified ...
GAGGGCGCTGGTCGCCTCGTCGAGCAGCAGGATCGGCGCGTCCTTCAGGAAGGCGCGGGCGATGGCGATGCGCTGCCGCTGGCCGCCCGAGAGCCGCGCGCCGGCCTCGCCGACCGCCGTCTCATAGCCGTTCGGCAGCTCGAGGATGAACTCATGGGCGGCGGCCGCCCTCGCCGCCAGTTCGATCTCAGCCGCGGTCGCCCCGGGCCGCGCGTAGGCGATGTTGGCCCGGATGGTGTCGTCGAACAGGAACGGCTCCTGGGTCACCAACGCGATCTGCTCGCGCAGGGACGCCAGGGTCACCTCGCGCACGTCGTGGCCGTCGATCAGCACACGGCCGGCGGTCGGGTCGTAGAAGCGCGGGATCAGATTGAGGATCGTGGTCTTGCCGCCGCCCGAAGGGCCGACCAGGGCCACCGTCTCGCCGCCGGTCACCGCGAAGTCGATCTCGCCGAGCGCCGGCGGCCCGTCGCCGCCGTACGAGAAGCCGACCTGCTCGAAGCGGACCCCGCCCTGGCTGGGCGGCAGGACCTGGGCGCGGTCCGCGTCGCGCACCTCCGGCTCCACGTCGAGGGCCGCGAACAGCCGGCGCGCCGCCGACAGCCCCTCGGCCATGACGGTCTGCAGGTTGGCGAGCTGCCGCAGCGACTGCGAGGCCATCAGCAGGGCGACGATGAACGCCATGAAGCCGCCGGCCGTGATCCCGCCGTGCAGCGAGCGCCAGCCGGCGTAGGCGATCACCGCGGCGGTGATCCAGGTGGTGACGAGCTCGGTGACCGGCGTCGCCCAGGCCCGCGCGTTGGCGCCCTTCACCAGGTGTTTCTCGCGGCGGCCGATCACCGCGCCGACCCGCTCTTCCTCGAAGGTTTCGCGGTTCTCGATCTTCACCACCCGGATGCCGTCGAGGCTCTCCATGATGGCCGTGGAGAGCGCCGAGGTCTCGGTCATCGCCCCCTTGGCCGCCTTGGTGGTGCGCTTGGAGAACCGCCGCATGACGGCGCCGGCGATCGGCGCGCCGGCCAGCACGATGAGCGCCAGGCTCCAGTCGATGCTGAACATCACCCACAGCGCGCCGAGCACGGTCAGGAAGTTCTGGGTGTAGTTGATGACGCCCGAGGTCGCGGCCTCCCGCGTCAGACCGGCGTCGTAGAGCACCGAGGCGACGTAGGAGCCGGAATGCTGGGTGCGCAGATGGGCGAGGTCGGCGCGCACGAGCTTCGAGAACAGCTGCCGCTGGATGTCGGCGACGACGCCGTTGCCCATCCGGTTGACGAGGGTCGCCTGGATCACCTGCGCCAGGGTGCGCATCATGGCGAGGCCGGCGATGGTCAGCGGCAGGACGACCAGCGCGCCCGGCTTGTGGAAGCTGAGCAGATCGTCGGTCGCCGGCCGGATGATCTGCGCCAGGCGGGCGCTCAGGGCGGCCACGGCGGCCGCGGCGAGCATGGCCACGACCCAGCCCTTCCAGCGCGGCGCCAGGTAGATGCGCGCGATCCGCGCCACGAGGACGCGGGCGGGAACCTCCTTGGGCGCGCTCTCGCTCATTGTCCCGAGGTCGGCCGATGCGGTGGGGAAGTCAAGGAGGCGCCCGGCCGCGCCCGCGACCACCGGTACGCTTCCTTCCGACGGCGCAACACCCTAGATGGGCCCCATGAACGGCGAAACCGTCCCGAATCTGTTCGACCTGAAGACGCCGGCGGGGCGGCTGAAGACCTATCTCGACTACACCTTCAACGACCACGCCTTCCTGCGGCTGGGCTTCCAGAACGCCCACTGGATCTCCGACGAGCTGGTGCGCACCAATCAGCCCTGGCCGCACCAGCTGGCGCACTGGAAGCGCCAGGGGATCAAGACGGTGATCAACTTGCGCGGCGGCTTCGACGGCAGCTTCTATGCGCTGGAGAAGGAGGCCTGCGCCCGGCTCGGCCTGGAGCTGGTCAACTTCACGGTGGCCTCGCGCGAAGTGCCGACCCTGACCCAGGTGCTGGGGGCCAAGGCGCTGTTCGACCGCATCGCCTACCCGGCGCTGATGCACTGCAAGTCCGGCGCGGATCGGGCCGGCGTCATGAGCGTGCTCTACATGCACTTCCGCCAGGGCAAGACGATCCGCGAGGCCGTCGACCAGCTCGGCTTCCGCTACCTGCATGTGAAACAGGGCAAGACCGGCGTCCTCGACTACACCTTCGAACGCTATTTCGCCGAGGGCGAGCCGGCCGGACTGTCGTTCCTCGAGTGGGCGCAGACCCCGGCCTACGACCCCAAGGGCATGAAGGCGACCTTCCAGGCGCAGATGTGGGGCCGGCTGATCACCGAGGGCCTGCTCAGGCGAGAGTGATCGAGCCTAAGTAACATTTCCGACAGACTCGCGTGGGCCGTGCATGCCAGTATGAGCACATGGTCGACGGGGCGGACATCATCGAAACCGGCGTCTTCACGCTGCTCGGCGTCCGGCGGGATGGCGTCGCCAGCGTCGTCGATCTCGCCGCCGACGGCCCCGCCGATGCGCGCCGTCGCGCCGAGGCGCTCCTCAAGGAGCACGCCTCCTGCGAGGCCGTGGAGGTCTGGCAGGGCGGCGGTCTCGTCGACAGGGTTCTGCGGAGCTGAGCTCCCCCTCGCTCCCGCGTCGCGGCGGGAGTGGAACATTCAGTGCTCGTGGTCGCCGTCGGTCTCGGGGTCGAGCAGCTTGTGCGCGTGGATGATGAAGTAGCGCATCAGGGCGTTGTCGACGGTCTCCTGCGCCCTGGACCGCCAGGCGCGCAGGGCCTCCTCGTAGTTCGGATAGGCGCCCACCAGGTCGACCCTTTTGAGGTCGCGGAATTCCGGCGGCCCTTCCAGGTTCTTCATCTCTCCGCCGATCACCAGGTGGAGGAGCTGCTTGTCAGCCATGGCGGCCTTCGTTTCCTGTGCAACCAGTTTGTGACCGCCCGGATAGGCCGCCCCGGGCGCGGGATCAATGCCCGGTCGCGCGTTTCGCCTCAGAGTCCGGCGATCGCCAGGGAATCGACCAGCAGCGAGGGCGCGTTGGTCGAACCGCGGATCTCCAGATCCGAGCCGGCGACCAGCCGGCTGTAGATGTCGATCAGGTTGCCGGCGACGGTGATCTCGGTGACCGGATAGGCCAGTTCGCCGTCCTCGAACCAGAAGCCGGCGCAGCCCACCGACCAGTCGCCGGTATTGCCGTTGAGCGAGGGCCCGAACATCGAGGTGACGAGGAGGCCTGCGCCGGCGTCCTTGATCAACTCGGCCTGGCTCCGGTCGCCCGGCAGCAGGGTCAGGTTGGTGGTGCTGACGCCCGGCGGGCCCGCCAGGCCGCGCGAGGCGTGGCCGGTGCTGGTCAGGCCGAGCTGACGGGCCGCGGCCGAGTTCAAGAGCCAGGTGGTCAGCACGCCCGCGTCGATCAGCTTGCGCGGCTGGTTGGCGACGCCCTCGTCGTCGAACGGCGAGGAGCCGAGGCCGCGCTTCTTGTGCGGATCGTCGGTGACGGTGACGTGCGCGCCGAACAGCGGCTCGCCGAGCTTGTCCTTCAGGAACGAGGTGCCGCGGGCGATGGCTGGGCCGGAGATGGCGCCGATCAGCGGGCCGAGCAGGGAGGCGGCCAGCCGGTTCTCGAAGATCACCGGCGCGGTGGTCGAGGCGATCTTGCGGGCGCCGAGGCGCTGGACGGCGCGGCGTCCGGCCTCGGTCCCGATGTCGTGCGGCGAGGGCAGGTCCGACTGCCAACGCACCGAGCGGCCGTCGTAGCCGATCTCCATGCCGTTCTCGTCGCCGGCGATGGCCGTGGCGCCCAGCGAGAAGCCGGAGGCGCGGTGGACGCCGGTGAAGCCGTGGCTGGTGACCATGGTCCATTGTGAGCCGGACCACGCGGCGGAGGCGCCGTCGGTGTTGCTGACGCGCTCCACGGCGCGGGCGGATTCCTCGGCGAGGCGCGCGCGCGCCTCGAGCTCCTCGGCCGCCGGCTCGCTGGGGTCGAACAGGTCGAGGTCGGGATGCCGGCCGCGGGCCAGCAGCTCCGGATCGGCGAGGCCGGCGTAGGGATCCTCCGGCGCGAGCCTGGCCATGGCGACGACGCGCTCGATGAGCTTGGCGCGGCCCTCGGGGCTGATGTCGGAGCCGGACACCGAGGCCTGGCGGCGGCCGACGAAGACGCGGACGCCGAGGTCGCGCGATTCCTCGCGCTCTACTTCCTCCAGCTCGCCGAGCCGTACGGTGATCGAAAGGGCGCGGCGCTCGGCGCCGACGGCCTCGGCGGCGTCGGCGCCGGCCTTGATGGCGGCCTGCACCACCTCGTTCAACAGGTTCTCATCCATCCCCGCCATATGGCCGCCGCACGCGCCGGCGGCAAGCAACGGCGTGTCAGGGCACGGCGTAGAAGATCAGCGCCACCGCGGCGACGAGGTAGGCGAGCCAGGTGGCGAGGATGCCGGCGGCGCGCGGCAGGGTGGCCCCGCCGCTGCGCGACAGCCCCACGGCGTGGGCGAGGCGCCCGGCAAACAGCGCCAGGCCGATCAGGTGCACCAGCGCGGGCGGGGCGGCGACCAGGGCGAGGACGGCCAGCGCGCCGATTGCGGCGGGCACATACTCGGTGGCGTTGCCGAAGGCGCGGATGGCGTGGGCCAGGGGCGGATGGCCGCCGTCGCCGAGCGCCACGCCGCTGCCGCGCCGCAGCCGCACGACGCGGACCGACAGGACAAGCAACAGGATCAGGTTCAGCCCGGCCCACAGCGCGGCGGCGTGGGCGGCGGGCGTGACCATGGCGGCGGGGCCCATCAGCCGGCCTGGTCCGCGTAGGCCTTGACCAGGCGATAGAGGAATTCGCGGCCCTCCATCACCGATTTCACGCGGATCCGCTCGTTGAGCCCGTGGATGCGGCCAAGGTCCGGGTCGTAGAAGATGCCCGAGACCCCGAAGGTGGGAATGCCGGCGGCGTTGAGGAACGTGGCGTCCGTGGCTCCGGGCTGCAGGATCGGCACGACGGGCACGCCCGGCCACATCTGGCCCGACACCTTCTCGATGGGCGCCAGCACCGCCGCGTTCAGGGCCGGCGTCGCCGTGGTCGGGGCGTCGCGGACATCGTTCATCGTGACAGCCACCGCCGGATCATTGACCAGCCGGGCCAGGGTCTCGCGCACGTCCTGCCGGCTCGTGCCCGGGAAAATGCGGCAGTTGATCGTGGCGCGCGCCCTCTGCGGCAGGGCGTTCGGCGCGTGACCGGCGTCGAGCATGGTGGCGACGCAGGTGGTGCGCAGTATCGCGTGGTAGTTCGCATCCTTGCTGAGCAGGGCGTCGGCGGCCTTGTCCTGCGGGTTCGCGACGATGGCCGCCATGGCCGCGCCGGTCTCACCGCCGACGATCTTCGACATCTTGCTGAAGTAGCCGCGACTGGCGTCGTTCAGCTGGACTGGGAACTCGTAGGCTTCGATGCGCTCCAGCGCGTGGGCCAGCCGGTAGATCGCATTGTCCGGAACCGGCCGCGAGGAGTGGCCGCCGGGATTGGTGACCTCCAGGCGGTAGCCCTGGGACGTCTTCTCCGCCGCAAGGATGGTGTGGGAGACGCGCTTGCCGGCCGCGTCGAGCTCACCCCCCGCGCCTTCGTTGAGAGCGATGCCGGCGTCCATCAGGGCGCGCTGGTTCTGCACGAGCCAGCCGGCGCCGTTGACGAAGCCGCCGCCCTCCTCGCCGCAGGTGAGGGCGAGCTTGATGGTGCGGCGCGGCTTGTAGCCCTCCTGCCGATAGCGGATCAGGCTGTCGGTGAAGATCGCCGCCTGGGCTTTGTCGTCCGAGGCGCCGCGGGCGTAGAAATAGCCGTCCTCCTCGACGAGGGTGAAGGGATCGCGCGTCCAGTCCTCGCGCTTGGCGGCGACCACGTCGATGTGGGCCAGCAACAGCACGGCCTTGGCCTTCGGGTCGCGGCCCGGATAGACGGCCACCAGGTTGCCGTCCTTCGGATGGTCCGGCGGCACGATCAGGTGCAGGTCCGAGTCCGGAAAGCCCGCCGCCTTCAGGCGCGTGGCCATCTTCTGGGCGGCCTCGGTGCAGCTGCCGTCCGGGAACGCGGTCCGGGTCTCGACCAGCTCCTTGTAGAGGCTGCGGAACGCGGCCTCATCCGGCTTCGGCCCCTGGGCCGGCTGGGCCGAAGCCGAGGTTCCGGCCAGCAGAATGGCCGCGGCGAACGCGCTGGCGGTTTTGATCATGAGCACCCCTCCCGACGAGGGGCGCACTATCCCAGCCGCGCGCGGCGCTCACAACCCCGTCACAGGCGTTCGTAGGCGCCGGTCAGCACGCCCTTGCCGAGGACGTGGCCCTGCATGGCCTCCACCACGGCGCGGCGGCTCGGCGGCTGGTCGAAGGACAGCGCCCGGTCGACCGCGAAGAGCTGGAAGACGTAGAGGTGCCGCCCGTGGCCGGCCGGCGGATCCGGCGGCAGGTAGGCCGCCTGCAGATAGGCGTTGCGGCCGAGCATCTCGTCGAGACCGGCGTGGTGCGGGCTCTTGAACTCGCCCTCGGGCAGTTGTTGCAGGTCCGGCGGCAGGTCCCAGGCCAACAGGTGGACCAGCGGGTCGGGCGCCGGGGCGTCGGGATCTTCGATGATCAGCACGAGTCCCTCGGCCTCGCCCGGTGCGCCGCGCCAGGCGAGGGGCGGGGAGATCCTGTCGCCATCGGCCGTGTAGCGCGGCGGGATCGCGGCGCCGTCCGCAAACGCCGGGCTCTCGAGGGCGATGCAGTCCGGGATGGCGGCGAGGCCGGGGTCCTTGCTCGCCAGCTTGTCGAAACCGGCGCGGACGCGTCGCAGCGCCCGTCCGACGCTGGACGGGATCTTCTCGAGCATGGCGGGGGGCTCCGGGTTTCAGGCGCTATCGGCCCCAAACCCGCCTCCCTCGGGCTTGTTCCCCGCCGTCAGTCGACCGGGAGGCCCAGTCCGGGGAGGCCGAGCCGCGCCCATTTCTCGGTGACCGCCTCGGTCACCGCGCGGTCCATGCCGAGCTTCTCGCCCCACTCGCGCTTGGTCTCCGGCGGCCATTTGTTGGTGGCGTCGAGGCCGATCTTCGAGCCCAGCCCGCTCTCCGGCGAGGCGAAGTCGAGGTAGTCGATCGGGGTGTTCTCGACGACAGTGATGTCGCGCGCCGGGTCCATGCGGGTGGAGATCGCCCACATGACGTCCTTCCAGTCGCGGGCGTCGATGTCGTCGTCCACGACGATCACCCACTTGGTGTACATGAACTGGCGAAGGTAGCTCCAGACGCCCATCATCACGCGCTTGGCGTGGCCGGCGTAGGCCTTCTTCATCGACACCACGGCGATCCGGTAGCTGCAGCCTTCGGGCGGCAGCCAGAAGTCGACGATCTCCGGGAACTGCTGGCGCAGAAGCGGGATGAACACCTCGTTCAGCGCCTCGCCGAGCACGCTGGGCTCGTCCGGCGGCCGGCCGGTGAAGGTGGTCAGGTAGATCGGGTCGCGCCGCATGGTGACGGCGGTGACCTGGAACACCGGGAAGCGCTCGACGGAGTTGTAGTAGCCGGTGTGGTCGCCGTAGGGGCCCTCGTCGGCGTATTCGTCGAGCAGCACGTGGCCCTCGAGCACGATCTCGGCGTTGGCCGGCACCATCAGCGGCACCGTCTTGGCCGGCACGAGCTCGACCTTGGCGCCGCGCAGCAGGCCGGCGAACTGGTACTCCGAGAGGGTGTCCGGCACCGGCGTCACGGCGGCCAGGATGGTGCCGGGATCGGCGCCGATCACGGCGCAGGCGGGCAGCGGCTCGGGCCGGCCGGTCGCCTTCCAGCGGCGATGGTGCTGGGCGCCCCCGCGGTGCGCCAGCCAGCGCATGATGGTGCGGTCCTTGCCGAGCACCTGCATGCGGTAGATCCCGAGGTTGTAGTCGTCCTCGCGGTCGGCGGACGGCCCCTTGGTGACCACCAGCGGCCAGGTGATCAGCGGCGCCGGCTCGCCCGGCCAGCAGGTCTGGATCGGCAGTCTGGTGAGGTCGATGTCGGCGCCCTTCATCACCACCTGCTGCACCGGCGCGCGCTTCATCACCTGCGGGCGCATGGACATCACCGTCTTGGCGAGCGGCAGCATCTCCATGGCGTCCTTAAAGCCACGCGGCGGCTCCGGACTGCGCAGGAACGCCAGCAGCTCGCCGACCTCGCGGAGATCCGCCGCCGTCGACCGCTCGCGGCCCTCCAGGGTCACGCCCATGGCGACGCGCTTCACCGTGCCGAACAGGTTGACGAGGGCCGGGACCGGCGAGACCTCGCCGTCGGCGCGGATCGGCTTCTCGAACAGCACCGCCGGCCCGCCGGTGGCCAGCAGCCGGCGCTGGATCTCGGTCATCTCGAGGACGGTGGAGACCGGCTCGGAGACGCGCACGAGCTCGCCGGCCGCCTCCAGCTTGGCCATGAATTCGCGCAGCGACCGATACGCCATCACCCCTCCGATTTGCGCGGCGGAAGCTAGGGCTCCGCGCAGGCCGGGTCTAGACTGCAGCCATGAGGCGCCTCGATCTCGACGACCTGCCGCCGAAGGTGGCCGCTTTCCTCACCGGCCTTCAGCCCGGCGAGGAGGTGCTGCTGGTGCAGGACGGCGCGGTGGTCGGGCGGCTGGTGGGAGGCGAACCGCCGCCGGCCGAACCGGAGCCCGAGGCCGCGCCGGAAGAGCGGGCCAAGGAGATCTTCGAGCTCTTCCGCTCGTCCGTGGAGGACGAGTTCTAGCCTCCGCTGCGCGGGAAAGGACGGCTCAATACCCCAGCGCCGTCCCGTCCTTGCGCATCTCAGTGGCGGCGGCGTAGCGGCCGGGGAAGCGCTCGATGCACTCGTAGCCGCCGAAGCCGCCGTCCGAGGGGCCGAATTTCCAGCCGAGCGCGGCGAGTTCCGCCTTGGTCTTTTCCGGCACGCCGCTCTCAAGGCGCAGGACGCCGAGCGGGCCGAGGTCCTCGCCGGTCGGCTCGTGGCCGCCCTCGTGGTGCCAGCGCGGCGAGTCGCCCGCCTCCTGCACCGCCAGGCCATGGTCGACCATGTTCGACAGCACCTGCGCCTGGCCCTGCGGCTGCATGTCCCCGCCCATGACCCCGAAGGCCAGCCACGGCTCGCCGCCGCGGGTGGCGAAGCCCGGGATGATGGTCTGGAAGGGCCGCTTGCCCGGCGCGTAGATGTTCGGATGGCCGTCCTCGAGCGCGAACAGCTCGCCGCGGTCCTGGAACATGAAGCCGAGCCCGTCCGGCATCAGCCCCGAGCCCATGCCGCGGTAGTTCGACTGGATGATCGAGACCATCATGCCGTCGGCGTCCGCGGTGCAGAAGTAGGTCGTGTCGCCGTGGCTGGGCGCCTGGCCGGCGTGGGCCGGGACCAGGATGCGGTCGGGCCGGATCAGCTTCGCCCGTTCGCGGGCGTAGTCCTTGGAGATCAGCCATTCGGTGGGCTGACGGTAGAAGGCGGGGTCGGCGTAGTAGCGGGCCCGGTCCTCGAAGGCGAGCCGCTTGGCCTCCACCTCGGTGTGGATGGTCTGCGAGGACTGGAAGCCCAGTCCCTTGATGTCGAACTGCTCCATGATGTTGAGCATCTGCAGGGTGACCACGCCCTGGCTGTTGGGCGGCAGGCCCCAGACGTCGACGCCGCGGTAGTTGACGGTCACCGGCTGCACCCACTCCGAATGGTGGGCGGCGAGGTCGGCGCGGGTCATCCAGCCGCCGATCCGCTTGAAGTAGCGCTCGATCCGCTCGGCGATCTCGCCCTCGTAGAAGGCGCGGCCGCCGCCCTCGGCGATCAGCCGGTAGGTGCGGGCGAGCTGCGGGTTCTTGAAGACGTCGCCTTCGTGCGGCGTGCGGCCGTTCGGCGCCCAGATCTGCTTGAAGTTGTCGATCTCCTCGATGCCGGCTCCGGGCTTGCCGAAGTTCCGCAGCGAGCCTTCGACATAGTAGGCGACGTTCTGGGTGATCGGCGTCCCTTCCTCGGCGAAGCGGATCGCCGGCTGGAAGAGCTCGCGCCAGGGCAGCTTGCCGTAGCGCTGGTGCAGGCTCCACCAGGCGTCGACCGCGCCCGGCACGCTCACCGAGGTCGCGCCGTAGCGCCAGATGTGGCCGTCGCGGGCGCGGGCCCGCTGGGTCTCGAGGCTGAGGGCGCGGGGGCTGCGGCCGGAGCCGTTGATGCCGACCACCTTGCGCTGCTTCGGGTCCCACAGCATGGCGAAGCAGTCGCCGCCGACGCCGGAGGAGATCGGTTCGCCATAGCCCAGCACGGCGTTGGCGGCGACCGCCGCGTCGACCGCCGAGCCGCCGGCCCGCAGGATGTCGATGGCGGTCAGCGTCGCCAGCGGATGGGCGGTGGCGGCCGCGCCGTGCACGCCCCAGGCGGCGCTGCGGCTGGCGAAGGTCGCGCCGTCGATCCGGTCGCCGCCGTGCACGTCCGGCCGGTCGCGGTTGGGGTTCTCGGCGCGCGTGGAGGCCATCGCGCCTGAGGCGGCCGCCACGGCGGGGAGGGCGGCGAGGAAGGTGCGGCGGCGCATTAGGGAGCATCTCCGGCGGATATCAGCGTGACCATAGTGGCCGGCGGCGCAAAATCGAGCAGTTCCGCATGTCGGTTGGGGACGAATTCTGAGGTGGCGACAGGACAACGGCACAACGATTGGCAATTGACCCGATCGCCCGCGCCAAGCTTAGCTGTAAGAAAACTCTGAGGGGGGTAGATGAGTGCTCAGCTCGGACGCACCAAGGGAATCGGCAGGCGCATCCTAAGCATTGCTGTATTCTTGGCGGCCGTTGTCTATGGCCGCTTGGCCGGCCTTTCATTCGTGATACCGGTCGTAATCGCGACTGTCGCCTTCTTCGCGCTGAAGAAACTCATGCCAAAGGAAAGACCGGCAGCCATCCAGCTTATGGCTGTCCAGGCCGGGCATTGGGGGTGGATGTCTATCGGATTTCTTGTTCCGGGTGGATTTTCTCAAGTAATTTTGGACGTCATCGTCCTCGGCGCGCTCTTGATTTGGTTTGCGGCGACGAGACGAGCGGCCTCGGCCTATGCATTGCTTGCCTTTCAAGCCGTTTCCTGCGCCGTCAACATCGCTTCCGCGATCTCGGCGGCGGACGCGTCGCAACTGGTCGCGCTTTCGGTGCACATTGTCTTCCGCGTCACCGCCATGGTGCTGATCGTTTCATTCCTGCTGCAGGCTAAGCGAGATCTCGACCTCCGGAGGCAATCGGCCGCGGAGCATGCGGGCGGCTAGGTCGTCCCCGCCGCGTCGTGCTCCTTCACCCACTTCTTCGGCGCGATCTTGCGCCAGCGGCGCTCCAAGAAATTCCGCAGCGAGCCGGGGTGCAGACTGGCGATGCGGGCCAGCACGCTCGGATAGTCCTTGTAGTGCGGCGTGACGTGGAAGGTCTCGGGCTCGGCTTCGATCAGCATCTCGCGCTCGTCGAACGAGACCTCCAGCAGCACCAGGCTGGCGTCCTCGCGGCGTAGTCGGGTGAAGAACTTGCCGTTCACCTTGTAGGACGGCTGGCCGTAGCTCATGCCCTTCTCCGCGCCGGGGAAGGCCATCACGATCGCGTCCATCTCCTCGGGAGTCATGGCGGCGCCTCCTTGGGGCGAGCTCTCAGCTTACCACGGCCCGCACGATGGCCGAGGTGAGCTGTTCCAGCTCCGCGTCGGAAACCACGAAGGCCGGCGTCAGGTAGATCACCTTGCCCATCGGCCGGATCCACACGCCCGCCTCGGCGAAACGGCGGCTCAGGCCGCCCGCCTCGACGGTCTTGTCGAACTCGACGACGCCGACCGCGCCCTTCACCCGGACATCGACCACGCCTGGAGAGCCGCGGCAGGGCTCGAGCCCGGCGTGCAGGCCCCCGGCGATGCGGGCCACGTCCCCGCGCCAGCCGCCGTCCTCGAAGAGGTCCAGCGAGGCGTTGGCCGCGGCGCAGGCCAGCGGATTGCCCATGTAGGTCGGCCCGTGCATCAGGGCCGCGCCGGGATCGTCCGACCAGAAGGCCTCGAACACCCGCCGGCTGGCGATCGCTGCCGACAGCGGCAGGGTCCCGCCGGTCAGCGCCTTGGAGAGGGTGACGATGTCCGGGACGACGCCGGAGCCTTCGCAGGCGAACAGGTCGCCGGTGCGTCCGAAGCCGACGAAGATCTCGTCGAAGATCAGCAGCAGGTCGTGCTTGTCGGCCAGCCGGCGCAGGCGGCGCAGCACCGCGTCGTCGTGGAACAGCATGCCGCCGGCGCCCTGGATGCGGGGCTCGACGAGGATGGCGGCGAGCTCGTGGGCGTGGGCGGCGAGCTGGCGGTCGAGGGCGGCCTCGCTCGCCGCGTCCACCGGCAGGGCGGCCATCAGCTGGCTCGGCATGACGCCGGCGAACAGGCTGTGCATGCCCTCCTCGGGATCGCAGACCGTCATCGTCGCCAGGGTGTCGCCGTGATAGCCGCCGAGGAAGGCGAGGAACTTGGTCCGGCCGGCCACGCCGCGGTTGATCCAGAACTGCAGCGCCATCTTCATGGCGATCTCCACCGAGACCGAGCCGGACTCGGCGAAGAACACGTGGTCGAGGTCGCCCGGCAGCAGGGCGGCGAGGCGGGTGGCCAGGCGGTAGGCCGGCTCGTGCGCCAGGCCGCCGAACATCACGTGCGGCGCGCGGGCGAGCTGCGCCGCGACGGCGTCGCGGATGTGCGGATGGTTGTAGCCGTGGCAGGCCGTCCACCACGAGGCGATGCCGTCGACGAGCTGACGGCCGTCTTCGAGGATGATCCGCGCGCCCTCGGTGTGGGCGACGGGCAGGGGCGCCGGCGCCGTCTTCATCTGGCAATAGGGCCGCCAGACGTGGGCTCGTCCTTCGCGCAGCCAGTGCGGTTCGTCGGTCATAGTGTCCTTCGGCGCTCCTCGGGGCTTTCCGCGGCGGCCTGTCCTAGGGCATAGCCGCGCGGTGGACGACACCCTCACCGCCTTCGCCGCGCAGAAACTCGAGGCGCTCGAGGCCAAGCGCCTGCGCCGGACCCTGATCCCGACGCACCGCACGGACGGGGTGTGGGTCGAGCGCGGCGGGCGCCGGCTCGTCTCGTTCTCGTGCAACGACTACCTGGGCCTCAGCCACCATCCGGCGGTGATCGCGGCGGCGCAGGCCGCCGTGGCGCGCTATGGCGCCGGGGCCGGGGCCTCGCGGCTGGTCACCGGCGACCACCCGCTGCTGGCCGAGCTGGAGGCGAAGCTCGCCGCAGTGAAGGGCCATGCGGCCGCCTGCGTGTTCGGCTCCGGCTACCTCGCCAACACGGGCGTGATCCCGACGGTGGTCGGGCCGGGCGACCTGCTGCTGGTCGACGAGCTGGCCCACGCCTGCATCTGGGCCGGGGCGAAGCTGTCCGGGGCCGAGGTCTGCGCCTTCCGGCACAACGACACCGACGACCTGGCGACGCAGCTTGGCGTCCGCCGCGCATCGGCCGGGCGGGCGCTGATCGCCACCGACGGCGTGTTCTCCATGGACGGCGACGTCGCGCCGCTCGGGGCGATCAGCGCGCTGGCCCGCGCGCACGACGCCTGGCTGCTGGTCGACGACGCCCACGGGCTCGGCGTCACCGGCGGCGGGGCGGGCACGGCGGCCCTGTTCCCGGAAGCGCGCGTCGACCTCGCCATGGGCACGCTCTCCAAGGCGCTGGGCGGCTACGGCGCCTATGTCTGCGCCACGCGGCCGGTGGTCGACCTCCTGAAGACCCGCGCGCGGACGGTGGTCTATTCCACCGGCCTGCCGCCGGCCAGCGCGGCCGCCGCGCTCGCCGCCCTCGACGTCATCGCCTCCGAGCCGGAGCGCGTGGCCGCGCCGCTCGCCCGGGCGCGCCGGCTGACGGCCGCCCTCGGCCTGCCGGACGCGACGAGCGCCATCGTGCCGATCGTGCTCGGCGAGGCGGAGACGGCGCTGGCCGCCGCGGCCGACCTGGAGGCGCAGGGCCTGCTGGCCGTCGCCATCCGACCGCCGACGGTGCCGGCCGGCACGGCGCGGCTGCGGCTGGCGTTCAGCGCCCTGCACAGCGAGGCGCAGGTCGACCAGCTCACAGCCGCCGCGCGCCCGTGGCTCGCCGCATGACCCGCCTGTTTGTCGCCGGC
>Ga0310811_10007384_pt1 | contig 14074 bp, 11 predicted proteins | sample YCmetagenome_FD_207642 | JGI IMG/M metagenome (GOLD analysis project Ga0310811, IMG submission 207642) | Soil microbial communities from experimental microcosm in Duke University, North Carolina, United States - YC | ecosystem: Engineered > Artificial ecosystem > Soil microcosm > Unclassified ...
CTGGCGCGCGCTCTGGGAGCTCGCCGAGGCCTCCGACGACCACAACGCCCTGCACGGCGACGTGGTCACAGCCGGCGCCGCCGGCTGCCTGGTGCGCACCGACGGCCCGATGGTGGCGCTGGCCGGCGTCGAGGACCTGGTGGTCATCGTCCAGGACGGCGTCGTGCTGGTCGCCGCCAAGGACGATCCCGCCGCGGTCAAGGCGCTGGTCGAGAAGCTGAAGGCCAAGGGGCGCGAGGAGCTGCTCTGATTTCCCTCCCCTGAAGAGGAGGGATGGGTCCTTCTTCGCACCTGCGAACATTGCCCCGCCGGCCCCGCGCCGTTAGGTTGCCCGCCTTTCGCGTCCCCCCGGCTTTTCCATGACCCTTTCCTTCGACGACATCCTCGCGGCCCGTGACCGGCTGCAGGGGCACATCGAGCGCACGCCGTGCCGCCACTCGCGGACCCTCTCGGAGATCACCGGGGCCGAGGTCTGGGTGAAGTTCGAGAACCTGCAGTTCACCGCCGCCTACAAGGAGCGCGGCGCGCTCAACAAGCTGCTGCAGCTCGACGAGGCGGCCCGCAAGCGCGGCGTCATCGCCGCCTCGGCCGGCAACCACAGCCAGGGCCTCGCCTACCACGCCGCCCGGCTGGGCATCCCGGCGACGATCGTCATGCCCAAGGCGACGCCCTTCGTGAAGGTCCAGCAGACCCGCAACCATGGCGCCGAGGTGGTGATCGACGGCGAGGGCTACGACGAGGCCGCGGCCACGGCCCGGCAGATCTGCGGCGAGCGCGATCTCGCCTTCGTCCATCCGTTCAACGACCTCGACATCATGGCCGGCCAGGGCACCGTGGCGCTGGAGATGCTGGAGGACGTCCCCGACCTGGAGGTGCTGCCCGTCCCGATCGGCGGCGGCGGGCTGATCGCCGGCATGGGCACGGCGGCGAAGCACGTGAAGCCGGACATCCGGATCGTCGGGCTGGAGCCGGCCATGTACCCGTCGTTCACCGCCAAGATGCGCGGCGTGAACGCCGGCGTCACCGGCGGCGGCGCGACCATCGCCGAGGGCATCGCGGTCAAGCAGGTGGGCGACGCCAGCTACGCCGTCGCCCGGCCGCTGATCGACGAGGTGCTGCTCATCGAGGAGCCGTTCTTCGAGCGCGCCATCGCCCTCTACTGCAACGTCGAGAAGACGGTGGCGGAAGGGGCCGGCGCCGGGTCGCTGGCGGCGCTGCTCGCCTATCCCGACCGCTTCCGCGGCAAGAAGTGCGGCCTGGTCATCACCGGCGGCAACATCGACACCCGCCTGCTGGCCTCGGTGCTGACCCGCGAGCTGGTCCGCGAACAGCGGATCGTCAGCCTGCGGATCATCGGCGACGACCGGCCGGGCCTGTTGGCCAACGTCTCGGCGATCATCGGCCAGACCGGCGCCAACATCATCGAGGTGGCGCACAACCGCCTGGCGCTCGACGTGCCGGCCAAGGGCGCGGAGTTCGACCTGATGATCGAGACCCGCGACGCCCAGCACACCCAGGAAGTCATGGACGCCCTGCGCGAACGTGGCCACCCGCCGAGGATCGTCTGATGCGCCAAGCTTTCGTCGTCCTCGCCGCCGCCCTGGCGCTCGCCGCCTGCCACGGGCCCGTGAAGCCGCCCGCCGACCAGTCGGCGCAGGCCAAGACGTTCCTCACCCAGAACGCCAAGGAACCGGGCGTCCAGACCCTGCCGGACGGCCTGCAGTTCAAGGTCGTTCGCTCCGGCCCGAAGGACGGCATGCGCCCGGCGCTCGGCGACGAGGTGAAGGTCAACTACGAGGGCAAGCTCGCCTCCGACGGCAAGGTCTTCGATAGCTCCTACGAGCGCGGCCAGCCGGCCGCCATGCCGCTGAAGGGCCTGATCCGCGGCTGGCAGGAGGCGCTGCAGCTGATGCGGCCCGGCGACGAGTGGATCCTCTACGTGCCGCCGGACCTGGGCTACGGCAGCGAAGGCGCCGGCGACGCCATCCCGCCGGGCGCCGCGCTGATCTTCCGCATCGAGCTGATCGACGTGCTCCCCGGCCCCGGGCGGGTGCAGCAGGGGTAGGGGCCAGGCCCCTCTCCCCCCGCGTAGCGAAGGGGAGAGGAGATCACGCTCCGCTCCGTCTCTCTCCCTTCGGTCGAAGCCGGGATGACGGTGGGTGGTTGTCGCGCCGCTTCGGGTCTATCCCTAGGCCATGCCTGACTTCGCCACCGCCGCCGACCTCTTGAAGACCCTGGTCGGCTTCGACACCACCTCGCGCGGCTCGAACCTGGCGCTGATCGAGTGGGTGGAAGGCTATCTCGACGGGCTTTCCATCCCGCACCGGCGCGTGCCCAACGCCGACGGCACGAAGTCGAACCTGATCGCCACCATCGGGCCGCCGGTCGAGGGCGGGGTCGTGCTCTCCGGGCACACCGACGTGGTGCCGGTGGACGGCCAGCCGTGGTCGTCGGACCCGTTCGCGCTCGTCCAGCGCGACGGCCGGCTCTACGGGCGCGGGACCTGCGACATGAAGGGGTTCCTCGCCCTCGCCCTGGCCGCCGCGCCGGAGCTCCGGGCGGCCAGCCCGAAGAAGCCCGTGCATCTCGCCTTCTCCTACGACGAGGAGATCGGCTGCCTGGGCGCGCCGGCGATGATCGAGGTGATCCGCCGCGAGCTGCCGCGGCCGGCGCTGGTGGTGGTCGGCGAGCCCACCGACATGGAGGCGGTCTCCGGCCACAAGGGCATCGCCACCTTCCACGTGACGGTCAACGGCCGCGAGGCGCACTCCAGCCAGACCCAGCAGGGCGTCTCGGCCAACATGGCGGCGGTGAAGCTGATGGCCGCGCTGGTCGCCCTGTCCGAGCGGCTGGAGCGCGAGGCGGATCCGGCCTCGCCGTTCACGCCCAAGGGCCCGACCCTGACCATCGGGGTGATGCACGGCGGCACGGCGCACAACATCCTGGCGCGCGAGTGCCAGTTCCACTTCGACCTGCGCTGCCCGCCGGGCTTCGAGCCGGAGGCGATCCTCGCGGGTTGCTTCGCCGAGGCCGAGGCCATGGACCGGGCGCTGAAGGCCCGCGCGCCGGAGGCCGGCGTCCGCGTGCAGCGGCATGCCAACGTGCCGTCCTTCGCGCCGGAGGCCGACGGCCTGGCCGAGGCCTTCGCCCGCCGGCTGGCCGGCGACAACGGCCCGCCGCGGGTGGTCTCCTATGCCGCCGAGGCCGGGCAGTTCCAGCGTGCCGGCTTCTCCACCGTGCTCTGCGGGCCGGGCTCCATCGCCCAGGCGCACCAGCCGGATGAGTACGTCGAGGTCTCGCAGATGGAGCGCGGCGCGGCCTTCATGCGCCGGCTCACCGAGTGGGCGGCCCAGGGGTCCTGACGAGCCGGCGAATGACCACCCGGCGCTGGAAGACGTCGAGCGGGTTCCAGGTCATGGCCCGGGCGATCGCCCACGAGCCGACCTTGCGCCGGGCCTGAGCCTCGCGCCGCGCCTCCAGCGCCACCGAGATCCCCTTGAAGCCGGCCATCAGCCCGCGCCAGGGGGCCGCCAGCTCGCCGCGGGTGGCGTGGCGGGCGAACAGCAGGGCGGTGGCGGCCAGGTGCAGCGGCAGGGTCAGCCAGAACAGCACCGGCGGGGTGTCCTTGACGAACACCCAGAAGCGGTTGCGCGTGCCGTGGAACACCGCGAAGTCGGAGCGCGGGCCGCCGGTGGAGGCCGAGCCCTCATGCTCGACGACGGCGTCGGGGACGACCAGGGTCCGCTCGCCCGCCAGCCGCAGGCGGTAGCCGAGGTCGACGTCCTCGCAATAGCAGAACAGCCGCTCGTCGAGCCCGCCCATGTCGAGGAACAGCTGGCGGTCGATCAGCATGGCGCCGCCGCAGGGGCTGAACACCTCGCCGATCGTCGCGTCGCCCGGGTCGGGCCGGCCGTAGCCGCCGCGGAACGGGAAGCCGGCCGAGGCCATGACGTCGCCGAGCCCGTCGAGCACGCTCCGGTCGCCGGCCATCAGCTGGCGCGAGGCGAAGCTCTGCACGTCAGGATGCGCCGCCGCCGCGGCGAGCAGCCGCTCCAGCCAGTCGGGCGCGGCGTAGGCGTCGGGGTTGAGCAGGGCGAGCCAGCGGCCGCGAGACGCCCGTGCGCCGTCGTTCACGCCGCCGGCGAAGCCGCGGTTCTCGGCGTTGGCGATCAGCCGCAGCGTCGGATCGGCCCTGGCGGCGGCCTGGGCCGCGCCGTCCGTCGAGGCGTTGTCGACCAGCAGGGTCTCGAACCCGCCGAAAGTCTGGGCCTTGAGCGACGCCAGGCAGCGGGCGAGCGTGGGCCCGCTCTCGTAGGTCACCACCACGAGGCTCACGACGGGCGCAACAAGCTTGTCTTCAGGCTTGTCTTTCTCGGGCCGTCGGGCCATCCGGGGGCGTCTCTCCAAACCATGCCGACATGACCACGATCACGCCGCTCGCGCTTCCAGACGTCCTGCTTATCACGCCCAAGCGCCATGGCGATGCGCGTGGCTGGTTCGCCGAAACCTGGAGCGACAAGCTCATGCGCCAGGCCGGGCTGACCGCCCCCTTCGTGCAGGACAACCAGGCCTTCAATGCCAAGAAGGGCACCGTGCGCGGCCTGCACTTCCAGAGGGCGCCGCATGCCCAGGGCAAGCTGGTGCGGGTGCTGAAGGGCGCGATCTACGACGTGGCGGTGGACGTCCGGCCCGGCTCGGCGACGTTCGGGCGCTGGGTGGCGGCGGAGCTGACCGCGGCCGGCGGCGAGCAGCTGTTCGTGCCGCGCGGCTTCGCCCACGGCTACTGCACGCTCGAGGACGACACCGAGCTGTTCTACAAGGTCGACGGCCAGTACGCCCCGGAGCTGGAGGGCGGCCTCGCCTGGGACGATCCGGACCTCGCCGTGGCCTGGCCGCTGGATGGCGCGCCGGTGCTGTCGGACAAGGACCAGCGCCTGCCGCGGCTGAAGGACCTCGGGACGGTGGCCTTCTAGCGCTCGCGGAACCTGCGGCCCCGCTCGGCAATTGGACCGCCGACGAAAGGGTCCGACCATGTTCAGACACGCAGTGGTGGCGGCGCTGGCGCTGGCCGCGCTCGGCGCCTGCCAGAAGAGCCCTGAGCAGCAGCAGGCCGCGTCCATCAAGAGCGCGGCCGACGACCAGGCCAAGCAGATCGAGGACAAGGCGAGCGCCCAGGCCAAGGCCCTCAACGACCAGGCGGCCGCGCTTCGGGCCAAGGCCAAGGAGACCGGCGGCTACACCGGCGAGCGGCTGAAGGTGCAGGGCGACGCCCTGGCCCAGGAGGCCGCTATCGTCGCCAAGCAGGGCCGCGCCCAGGCGGCGGCGACCCGCGAGACCGCCGCCGCCCAGGCCAAGACCCTCGCGAGCCGGTGATCCAGTGTCCTTCGCCCCTTGCTTACGGGAGACGGGGCGCTGACCATTCCTCCTGAACCAACCCGTCCGTCTCCGCCGGCAGGCGCTCGGCCCGCAACGCCTCGAACGCCCCAGCCGTCAGCAGCCGCGACAGCGCCCACACCGCCGCGCCACGCACCAGCGGCGACGGATCGTCGAGCCGGCGCTCGGCCTCGACCGCCAGCGCGGCCTCGCCGGAGTTGCCGATGGCGTAGAGCACGTTGCGCAGGAAGCGGTCGCGGCCGATGCGCTTGACCGGGCTCTTGGCGAAGAGGGCGCGAAACTGGCCGTCGTCGAGGCGCGACAGCTCGGCCAGCGACGGCGCGCGCAGCGCTTCGCGGGCGTGCAGCTTCTGCTCGCGGGAGACGGCGGCGAACTTGTTCCACGGGCAGACCGCCAGGCAGTCGTCGCAGCCGTAGATGCGGTTGCCGAGCGCCGCGCGGAACTCCCGCGGGATCGGCCCCTTCAGCTCGATGGTCAGGTAGGAGATGCAGCGCCGCGCGTCGAGTTGGAAGGGGGCCGGGAAGGCGTTCGTCGGGCAGACGTCGAGGCAGGCGCGGCAGGTCCCGCAGGAGGTCGGCTCCGGCGGATCGGGGGTGAGCTCCAGCGTCGTCAGGATCGAGCCCAGGAACAGCCAGGAGCCGAATGCGCGGGAGACCAGGTTGGTGTGCTTGCCCTGCCAGCCGAGCCCGGCGCGCTCGGCGAGCGGCTTCTCGAGCAGGGGCGCGGTGTCGACGAACACCTTCACCTCGCCGCCGAACCGGTCCTGCAGGGCGCGGGCCAGGGCCTTCAGCTTCTTCTTGATCAGCTCGTGGTAGTCGTCGCCCTGGGCGTAGACGCTGATCGCGCCCCGGTCGCCTCGCCGAAGGATCGCCAGCGGATCGCCGTCCGGGCCGTAGTTGACGCCGAGCACGATGGCCGAGCGGGCCTCGGCCCACATGGCCCGCGGGTGGGCCCGGCGTGGAAGCGTCTCGGCCATCCAGGCCATCTCGCCGTGCCGACCGGCGGCGACGTACGCCGCGAGCCGGCCGGCGGCGGGCCAGGCTTGGTCCCCGAGATTCTCGACGTCGGTGAAGCGGCAGAGGTCGAAGCCCAGCGCCGCAGCTTCGGCGCGGATCAGGTCTTCAGGGGCTTCAGAAGTCGAGGTCGTCATAGTGCTTGGCGGGCGACAGGCCCGGCCAGCGGTCCATCAGCAGAGGCCGGAAGGCGGGCCGGGATTTCAGCTTCATGTACCAGGTCTTCACGCCGGGGAAGTCGGCCCAGGGCACGTCGCCGAAGTAGTCGATGACCGACAGATGGGCCGCCGCCGCGAAGTCGGCAAGCGACAGCCGCCGCCCGGCCAGCCACTCGCGGGCCTGCAGCAGGGTGTCGATGTAGTAGAGGTGGTTCTTGAGGCCCTCGCGGCCCTGGCGCAGGTTGGCGAGCTCCGGCGCGCCGAGGCCCAGCAGCCGCTTCTCCATCTTCTCGTGCAGGATGTAGCCGCCGGCCTCGTATTCGAACTTGCGGTCGAACCAGGTGACCAGCCGGCGGGCCTCGGCCCGCTCGGCCGCGGCGCGGCCCAGCAGCGCCGGCTCGGGGTTGGCCTCCTCCAGCCAGCCGAGGATGGCCGGCGCCTCGCACAGCACCAGCCGCTCGGCCGCGTCGCCGGCCACCAGCACCGGCGTCATGCCCGAGGGGTTCAGCTTGGTGAAGTCGCGCGGCCGCTCCCAGTAACGGACCTGGATGTCGGCGAACGGCAGCCGCTTTTCGCCCAGCGCCAGGCGCACCTGGCGCGAGGCGGGGTCGAGCGGGAAATGATGCAGGGTCAGGGCCTGGCTCATGTCCGGCGGCTTACGGGTCCCAAGAATCGAATGAAGAATCGCTGAGGGTGAACAGACGCTGCACCCCTTAAGCTCCGGTTTACTCTACCGGAATTCGCTCACGCCTCGGCCGATTGGGCCTCCGCGAAGGCGCCGCCATGCGGCTCCGCCCGGCCGCGCGGGTCGGCGTGGATAATGATGTCGGCCGAGGGGAAGGCGGCGAGCACCCGCTTCTCGGCCGCGACGATCACCTGGTGGGCGGCTTCAAGGGTGAGCTGCGGGTCGAGGTCGACGTGCATCTGCATGTGGACGAACGGTCCCGAGGCGCGGGTGCGCAGCTGGTGCACGTGGGAGAGGCGCGGGTCCTCGGAGATCAGCTCGACGATGCGGGCCCGGTCGGCGTCCGGCAGCTCGCGGTCCATGAGCTGGGCCGAGGCCTCGCGGAACACGCCGACGGCGCCCCAGAGCAGCAGCGCGGCGACCAGGAGCGCCGCGGCCGCGTCCAGGCTGTGGAGGCCGAGCCAGGCCGAGCCGGCGATGCCGACGAGGGCGATGACGTTCGAGGCGAGGTCAGCGGCGTAGTGGGCGCGGTCGCCGGACACCGCCACCGAGCGCGTCCGGCGCAGCACGCGGTTCTGGGCGACGATCAGCAGGCTGGTCAACGCGATCGACACCAGCATCACGCCGACCGCCCAGCCCTGATCCTGCAGCGGATGCGGCCGCATCAGGTCGCCGGCCGCCTCGCGGGCGATCAGCGCCGCCGAGGCGAACACCAGGCCGGCCTGCATCAGGCTGGCGAAGGCCTCCGCCTTGCCGTGGCCGAAGCGGTGTTCCTGGTCTGGCGGGACGACCGCGTAGCGCACGGCGACGAAGGTGCCGAGCGAGGCCAGCAGGTCGAGCGCCGAATCGGCCATCGAGGCCAGCAGCGCCACCGACCCCGAGGCCCACCAGGCGGCGAGCTTGATGGTCACCAGGATGGCGGCGGTGGCCACCGAATAGATGGTCACGCGCCGGGTGAGGGCGGCGCTTTCGTTCGGCGACAGGCGGGAGGTCTCCATCGGCGCGGACGTTAGCGGCCGCGCGGCCCGAGGCCAGCGCGAACGACTCTCACCTTCCTTTCCGCGCAGCGGGAGAGGGGAACCATCCGCCGAAGAGCGAGCGGTCCCCCTTCCCGTGAGCGGAAGGGCAGGCGCTACGCCGCGATCTTCGGCGCGGGCCCCACGTAGCGCGATTGCGGGCGGATCAGCCGGCCGCCGGCCAGCTGTTCGCGGGCGTGGGCGATCCAGCCGGCGACGCGGCCCATGGCGAACACGCAGGTGAAGGCCGACGGCGGGAAGGCCAGCGCCTCCAGGAGCAGCGCCGTGTAGAACTCGACATTGGTGTCGAGCGGCCGGTTGGGCTTCTTCTCCTTGAGGATCGCCAGCGCCGCCCGCTCGACGCCCTCGGCGAGCAGCAGCCGGCCGGGCGGCGCGCCGGCGCCTTCGCCGAGCCGTCGGACCGCCTTCTTGAGCGCGTCGGCGCGCGGGTCGCGGACCCGGTAGACGCGGTGGCCGAAGCCCATCAGCCGGTCGCCGCGGGCCAGGGCTTCCTCGATCCAGGCGCGGGCGTTCTCCGGCCGTCCGATCTCGTCCAGCATGTCGATCACCGGGCCGGGCGCGCCGCCGTGCAGCGGGCCCTTGAGCGCGCTGAGACCGGCCAGCGTCGCCGAGGTCAGGCCGGCGCGGGTCGAGGCCACCACGCGGGCGGCGAAGGTCGAGGCGTTGAGGCCGTGGTCGCTGACCGTCACGAGGTAGGTGTCGAGCGCCGCCGCTTCGGCCGCGCTCGGCGTCCGGCCCTTGGTCATCCGCAGGATGTCGGCGGCGTGGCCGAGCGACGGATCGGGGTGGATCGGCGCCTCGCCGGCGTGCGCGCGGACCACGGCGGCGGTGAACACCGCCGGCGCGGCCACCAGGCGCAGGGCGACCTCCAGGTCGTCGCCGTCGGCCAGCCGGGCGGTCAGCGCCCGCATGGCCTCGATCGGCGTGCGGTCGAGGAGGCCCGAGTCGAGGGCGGCGCCTTCGGCGAACACCTCCTCCCGGGCGCGGCCGAGGGCCGGGCCGAGGTCCTGCGGCAGGTCGTCGAAGAAGCCGTCCCACAGGAGCTGGACGAGGTCCTCGAAGGTGGTGCGGCCGGCGAGTTCGTCGAGGGAGTGGCCCCGGATGACCAGTCGGCCGGCCTGGCCGTCGACTTCCGACAGGATGGTCGCGGCGGCGACCACGTCTTCAAGGCCGTCCGAGATTTGGTCCGACATCGGCTTTTCTCCAATCTTGCTGAGCGAGAGAAATGGCCTCACATTGACGATCGTCAATCTTGATCAACATAATCAACTATGCCCAGCCCGGATTGGATCGCAGCAGAGGACGCGCGGGCGCGTCTCGGCGTAAGGCCGCAGACGCTGTACGCCTATGTCAGCCGGGGCAGGGTGCAGGTTCGACCCGATCCGGGCGATCCGCGGCGCAGCCTGTACCGGGCGGCCGACATCGCCGCCCTCGCCCAGCGCAAGGCGCGCAGCCGCAAGGTGTCGGAGGTGGCGGCCGGCGCCATCGCCTGGGGCGAGCCGGTGCTGGCCTCGGAAATCACCACGGTGGCCGGCGGGCGGCTGTTCTACCGCGGCCGCGACGCCATCGGGCTGGCCGAGAGCGAGACCCTGGAGAGCGTCGCCCGGCTGCTGCGCGGCGGCCACGGGGCGGCGCTGAAGCGCAGCGAGCGGCCGGCCCCGCCGGAGGCGGCGGAGATGCGCACCCGCGCCTTCCTGGCGCTGGCGGCGCGGGCGGCGCGCGATCCCCCGGCCCGCGGGCGCAACCCGCTGGCCCTGGCCGTGGAGGCCGCCACCCTGCTGGACGTCCTCACCGACGCCATCGCCGGCGAGGTGGGCGGCGGGGCGATCCACAACCGCCTGGCGCTCGCCTGGGGCTTGGGTCCGGGCGGCCCGGGGGCCGACCTGATCCGCCGCTGCCTGGTGCTGGTGGCCGACCACGAGCTGAACGCCTCGGCCTTCGCGGCGCGGGTGGCCGCCTCCACCGGCGCCTCGCTGGCGGCGGCGGCCCTGGCCGGGCTCGCGACGCTCAGCGGACCGCGCCACGGCATGGCGACGGCGGCGGTGCGCACCTTCGCGGCGGAAGCGACCCGGCTCGGGCCGGCGCGGGCCATCGCCGACCGGCTGGCCGAGGACCGCGCCCTGCCGGGCTTCGGCCACATGCTCTATCCGGACGGCGATCCGCGCGCCGCCGCCTTGCTCGCGCGGTTCCGCTCACCGCCGGCGCTGGCCCAGCTCAGCGAGGCGGTGCGCCGCACGACCGGCCAATCGCCCAACATCGACTTCGCCCTGGTGGCCGCCTGCGAATCCCTGCGCCTGGTCGAGGACGCGCCCTTCGCCCTGTTCGCCGTCGCCCGCGGCGCCGGCTGGATCGCCCACGCCATCGAGCAGGGCCAGTCCGACGCGCTGATCCGCCCGCGGGCGCGCTACGTCGGCCCGGAGCCGGATCTGCCTCCCCCATCGCGGTAGCGATCGCGGGGGAGGTAGGGCTCAAGCCCGCCGCACCGCCTCCTCGGCCTCCAGCGGCTGGTCGAGGCGGCTCAGCATCTCCTTCGGGCAGACCTGCCAGAAGTCGCCGAGCGCGCGGCCCCAGTCGTGCAGCAGCTCGTGGGCCAGGGGCGAGCCGGTCTCGCGGGCGTGGCTCTCGACGAGGCCCTTCAGCACGCCCGCCCAGTGGTCGGAGCCGATCCGGCAGACCACGACGCTGTCCTTGTTGACGGCGGTCAGGAAGCGGTGGCCGGGGTCGTGGACGAAGGCCATGCCGCCGGTCATGCCGGCCGCGAAGTTGAAGCCCACCGGGCCCAGCACCACCGCCGTCCCGCCGGTCATGTACTCGCAGCCGTTGGCGCCGACGCCCTCGACCACGGCCGTCGCGCCGGAATTGCGCACCGCGAAGCGCTCGCCGGCCAGGCCCGCGGCGTAGAGCTCGCCGGCCGTTGCGCCGTAGAGCACGGTGTTGCCGATCAGCGCGTTGCGACCGGTCAGGTGCGCCGACGGCCGGATGACGATGGTCGCCCCGGAGAGGCCCTTGCCGACATAGTCGTTGGCCTCGCCGGTCAACTCGAGCCGCAGCCCCTGCACTGCGAAGGCCCCGAGGCTCTGCCCGGCCGAGCCCTTCAGCTGGACGGTCAGGTGGCCGGGCGCCAGCGCCGTCATGCCGAACCGGCGCACGATGTGCGAGGAGACCCGCGTGCCGATCGCCCGCTGGACGTTGCCCACCGTGTAGGTGAGCTGCATCTTCTCGCCGCGCTCGAGGAACGGGGCGGCGTCGCGGACGATCTGGGCGTCGAGGGTGTCGGGCACCGGGTTGCGGCCCTCGACCGTGCAGAACGGCGCGTTGTGGCCGGGGTCGGCCTTGACCAGCAGCGGATTGAGGTCGAGGTCGTCGAGGTGCTCGCCGCCGCGCGACACCTGCATCAACAGGTCGGTGCGGCCGACGATCTCCTGCAGCGTCTTCACGCCGAGGCTGGCGAGGATCTCGCGCACCTCTTCGGCGATGAAGGTGAACAGGTTGATCACCTTCTCCGGGCTGCCGGCGAACTTCTCGCGCAGAGCCGCGTCCTGGGTGCAGACCCCCACCGGGCAGGTGTTGGAGTGGCACTGGCGGACCATGATGCAGCCCATGGCGATCAGGCTCGCCGTGCCGATGCCGAACTCCTCGGCGCCCAGCATGGCGGCCATCACCACGTCGCGGCCGGTGCGGATGCCGCCGTCGGTGCGCAGCCGCACGAAGTGGCGCAGGTTGTTGAGCGTCAGCACCTGGTTGGCTTCCGACAGGCCCATCTCCCAGGGGCCGCCGGCGTACTTGATCGAGGTCTGCGGCGAGGCCCCGGTGCCGCCGACGTTGCCGGAGATCAGGATCACGTCCGCCTTGGCCTTGGCGACGCCGGCGGCGATCGCGCCGATGCCGGTCATGGCGACGAGCTTCACCGTCACCCGGGCGTCGGGGTTGATCTGCTTCAGGTCGTAGATGAGCTGCGCCAGGTCCTCGATCGAATAGATGTCGTGGTGCGGCGGCGGCGAGATCAGCATCACGCCGGGCGTCGCGTGGCGCAGGCGGGCGATCAGCTCCGTCACCTTGAAGCCGGGCAGTTGGCCGCCCTCGCCGGGCTTGGCGCCCTGGCTGACCTTGATCTCGATCTCGCGGCACTGGTTGAGGTACTCGGCCGTCACCCCGAAGCGGCCGGAGGCGATCTGCTTCACCGCCGAGTTCGGGTTGTCGCCGTTGGGCAGCGGCTTGTAGCGGGCGCTGTCCTCGCCGCCCTCGCCGGACACCGACTTCGCGCCGATCCGGTTCATGGCGATGTTGAGCACGCCGTGCGCCTCGGGGCTCAGCGCGCCGAGGCTCATGCCCGGCGTCACGAAGCGCTTGCGGATCTCGTTGACGCTCTCGACGTCGTCCAGAGCCACCGGCCGGCCGTCGGCGCGGATGTCCAGCAGGTCGCGCAGCTGGATCGCCGGCTGCCGCTGCAGGCCGTCGGACCAGCGCTTGTAGAGGGCGTAGTCGCCGCGCTCGCAGGCCGCCTGCAGGGTGTGGATCATCCGCGCCTCGAAGGCGTGCGCCTCGCCGGCCCGGCGGGCCTTGTAGAAGCCGCCGACCGGCAGGGTGATCGCCGCCGGGTCCCAGGCCTTGCGGTGCAGCGCTACCGTCTTGGCCTCGATGCCGGCGAAGCCGATGCCGGAGATGCGCGACGGCATGCCCGGGAAGAACTCGGCGACCAGGGCGCGCGACAGGCCGACGGCCTCGAAGTTGCGGCCGCCGCGGTAGGACGAGATCACCGAGATGCCCATCTTGGCGATGATCTTCAAAAGGCCGGCCTCGATGGCCTTCTTGTAGTTCAGGCAGAGGTCGCGCAGCGACAGCTCGCCGGTCAGGCCGCGGTCCAGCCGGTCGAGGAAGCTCTCCTGCGCCACATAGGCGTTCACCGCCGTCGCGCCGACGCCCACCAGGACGGCGAAGTACTGGGTGTCCAGGCACTCGGCCGCGCGCACCACCAGCGAGACGTAGGAGCGCAGGCCCTTCTCGACGAGCCAGGTGTGGACGCCGCCGGTGGCCAGGATCATCGGCAGGGCGACGCGCTCCGGCCCCGCGGCCACGTCGGACAGGACGATGGTCGAGCAGCCGCGCAGCGCGGCGTCCTCGGCCTCGGCGCGCACGCGGTCGAGGTTGGCGCGCAGCGTGTCGCCGGGCCGCGCCTCCTCGACCGGCAGCGGCATGGTGCAGTCGATGACGGCGATGTGCTTCTCGCCGATCGCCTCGACCAGCCGCTCGTACATGCCGGTGGTGAGGACGGGCGAGTCCAGCACGAAGACGTCGGTCTGGGTCTCGTCCTCGGCGAGGATGTTGCCGAGGTTCTTGAAGCGGGTCTTCAGGCTCATCACCGCCGTCTCCCGCAGGGAGTCGATCGGCGGGTTGGTCACCTGGCTGAAGTTCTGCCGGAAATAGTGGCTGAGCGGCCGGTATTCGTCGGACAGCACGGCGAGCGGCGTGTCGTCGCCCATCGAGCCGATCGCCTCCTTGGCCTCCTCGACCATCGGCGCGAGGATCAGCTCGAGGTCCTCGAGGCTCATGCCGGCGGCCATCTGGCGGCGGATCAGCGCCTCGCGGCCGAACAGCCGCGGCTCCGGCCCGGGCCCGATCTTGCTCTCCAGCTCGACCATGTTGCCGAGCCAGCGGTCATAAGGGTGCTGGCCGGCGAGGCGGTCGATGATCTCCTCCTCCGCGTAGAGCCGGCCCTCGCCGAGGTCGACGGCCAGCATGCGGCCGGGCTCGATGTGCGCCTTGCGGACGATGCGGCTCTCCTCGACG
>Ga0310811_10007385_pt1 | contig 14073 bp, 14 predicted proteins | sample YCmetagenome_FD_207642 | JGI IMG/M metagenome (GOLD analysis project Ga0310811, IMG submission 207642) | Soil microbial communities from experimental microcosm in Duke University, North Carolina, United States - YC | ecosystem: Engineered > Artificial ecosystem > Soil microcosm > Unclassified ...
CTCGAAGCCCGCGGGCTCGGTCACGAGCAGGAAGCGCGCCTCGTCGGAGCTGACGAGGAACGTGTGCGGGACGTCGCGCGGCCCGAAGACGAACGCTCCGGCCGGCGCGACGATGACCTCGCCGCCGACCCAGAACGTCAGCTCGCCGTCGAGGACGTAGAACCACTCGTCCTCGCGGTGATGGACGTGCAGGGGCGAGCCGGCGCCGCGCGGCGCCAGCTGCTCGCTCACCATCACGCGGCCGCCGGTCGTCGTACCCGACGACTTGATCGTGGCGAGGCCGCCGAAGGCCCAGAGGGCCTCCCCCTCGCCCGGGCCGTGGGCGAACGCGGGGATGGTCTGTTCGGTACCGGTCGTCATGGTGGCTCCTCTTCGCGGGCGCTGACGTTGACACTGCGCATCCTGCTGTCCGCGGCGCCCGGCGACCATCCCGGAGCCCGGGGATATTTGCCGCAAGCGGGCGCGCATCGCGCGAGAATGGGCGCCATGCGGCAAGCGCGCTGGTCCGTCGACCACCTCCGCGACGAGATCACCGCGCTCGGCTCGCGCGGCCTCGCCCGCGAGGAGTACTTCGCCGAGCTCGCGCCGCGGCTGCGCCGCGTGATCGACAGCGACGCGAGCTGCTGGCACACGCTCGACCCGCACACGCGGCTGCTGACGAGCGACGCGCCCGCCGAGCTGATCGACCGCGGCATCTTCACGGCGGCGACGGCGGCCGCCGCCGGCGAGCTCATCGTGCGCAGCGAGTACCTCGTCGACGACGTCAACACGTTTGCCGCGCTGGCCACGCGACGCGTCCCGGTGGGCACCCTCGATCACGCGACCCGCGGCCGGCCCGAGCGCAGCGCGCGCTACCGCGACCTGCTCGAGCCGTCCGGCATCCCGCACGAGCTGCGCGCGGCGTTCGTCATCCGCGGGCGGGTGTGGGGCGCCGTGCACATCGCGCGCCGCGCGCAGAGCGGCCCGTTCACCCGGCGCGACGCCGACGCGCTGGCGCGCGTGACGGCGGCGATCGGCCACGGGATCCGCACGGCGCTGCGCTTCGACGCCGCGCGGCGCCTCACCGGCTTCGAGCCGCCGGGGCTGATCGTCCTCGGCCCGGGCAACGAGGTCGAGCTCATCACGCCCCCGGCCGAGGCGCTGCTCGAGGAGATCCGCAGCGACGCGGTCGCCTACGGCGGCGGCGTCGAGGCGCCGGTCGCGGCGCTCGCGGCGTTCGTGCGCGGGGTGGACCGCCATCCGGGCGGCGCGGGCAACGTCGTCAACGTCCCGGGACGCGACGGCTGGGTCACGCTCCACGCGTCGCGCCCCGGCGGGGCCGCCGACGGCCGCGTCGCGATCGTCATCGAGCGCGCGACGAGCTCGCAGTCGGCGACCCTGCGCCTCGAGGCGTCCGGCGCCACCGCGCGCGAGCGCGAGGTCGCGACGCTGCTGGCCCGCGGCCTGAGCAATACGGACATCGCCGACGAGCTCGTCGTGTCGCTGCACACCGTCGAGGACCACACGAAGAACCTCTTCGAGAAGCTCGGCGTCGCGTCCCGTCAGGAGCTCGTCGCGCGCGTGTTCGTCGACGAGTACCTCCCGGACGTCGTGCAGCGCACGCCGCTGACGTCCCGCGGGCGCTTCGAGTCCTCCTGACGTTTGCGTGTAGCTTCCCGGCCATGGCCGACCCGCTCTTCCGCCTCGCCTGCACCGCCGGCGTCCTCGACGGCGCGCCCGAGGGCTGGGTGAGCACGATGCTCCAGCAGGGCGAGCTCGCGCTGCTCGTCGACGACGGCGGCCTGGAGGCGATCACCTCGCTCGCCCACGCGCTCGACCTCGTGACGATCCCGCTGCTGCGCACCGAGGAGACGCCCGGACGGCAGGACAGCACGGTCATGTCCTACGCGCAGTCCAAGCCGCTCGTGTGGATCGCGGGCGCCTTCGGCGAGGCCGCCACGACCTGGGCCCACAAGCGCGGCCCGATGACGCTGCTCGTCGAGGCCGACGGCGAGCTCAGCGCCGAGGAGCGCCGGCGGATCGAGCGCTTCGTCGTCATCCTCGGCCGCCAGGCGGAGTAGCGCAAAACCTCGTACCCCGGGGGCTCAAGTCCCTCGCGCCCGCTGCCGATGAGGTTCTCGGAAGCGCGGCGGTCCTCTCCTCTTTCCCCGTGCTTCTGTCGGTCGCGGGAGCCGATCCAACGGCGGCACCCGCGGCCGACCTCCCTATGTGTGTGGTGCACGGCAAGGGGCCCGCGACCGATCCTCCTCCCGGTCGCGGGCCCCGTTTGCGCCGGGGGTCATCATCAGCGGTCATGAGTTCACGCGATGTGGCGGTCAGCGGCAGGGTCGACTCGGTGAACGTCGGCGCGCCGCGCCCGGTCGAGGTCAACGGTCGCACGGTCACGACGGCGATCTGGAAGAGCCCCGTCGAGGGCCGCGTGGCGCTGCGCGGCGTCAACCTCGACGGCGACGACCAGGCCGATCGCAGCGTGCACGGCGGGCCCGACAAGGCCCTCTACGCCTACGCGGTCGAGGACATCGACTGGTGGGAGGCGCAGATCAGCGGCACGCTCGGCCCGGGCGCGTTCGGCGAGAACCTCACCGTGCGCGGCCTCCCCGTCTCGGAGGCGGTCATCGGCGAGCACTGGACGATCGGGACGACGCTGCTGGAGGTCGCCCAGCCGCGGCTGCCGTGCTTCAAGCTCGGGTTGCGGATGGGCGATCCGCGCTTCCTCAAGCGCTTCGCCGCCGCGAACCGACCCGGCGCCTATCTGCGCGTCGTCCGCGAGGGTGACATCGGCCGCGGCGATCAGATCCGCGTGATCGACCGTCCCGCCCACGGCGTGACGAGCGCCCTCGTCTCGCGCGCGATCCTCGACGAGCCGCAGCTGCTGGGCGCCGCGCTGAAGGCGCCCGAGCTGCCGGCCGACCTGCGCGACTGGATGCGCAGGCGCGCCCGCAGGCATCGCGACGAATAAGCGTCGCCGGAGCTTCAGTTGGCCGGGCCTCGTGCCGATGTCGTGCTCGACATGACCGTCCACGACATGCACCTGCAGCTCGGCCGCCTGGAGGCCGAGCGCCTCGACGCCATCGACGCCGGCCTCGGCGCGAACGCGACGTACATGCGCGAGCTCGAGGACGACCTCATCGCCGCCCGCGCGGCCTACGTCGGCCTCGCGGTCACGGCGATCGCGTCCCTGCGCGGCACGCTGTTCGGCGCTCAGGCCGGCTGAGCCGCGCGCCCCAGCCGCAGGGCGAGCTGGTGCGGCAGGCTCTGGGCGAGGTGGTCGCCCTGCCCCCAGAACGCGTGCTGGGCGTCGCGCCCGGCGACGCGGTAGGCCTTGGCGACGTGCCACGGCATCGGGTCCCAGGTTCCCGCGGCGCGCACCCAGGCCCTGCCGTCGAGCGTGTAGAGCAGCAGGCGGTTGTGGCCGTTGCCCATGAAGTGGCCCTGGTGCGTCGTGAGGTCGAAGCCGACGAGCGGCTGGGCGCCCTCGGGCAGCGCGCGCGGCTCGCCGTCACCGAAGCGCGCGAGGCCGTGCTCGAGCGCCTCGAACCACGCGGCAAGCGCCGCGGGCTGCGCCGGCGTGACGAGCTGCGTGATCGTGACGTATCCGCGCGTGAACATCGGCTGGCCGGCGGCGATCGCGGCGACCTCGATCTCGAAGGTCTGGCCATCCAGGCCGCCGGGACGCAGCGGGGTGAAGCGCCCGATCTCGGTCGCGTAGTCCGGCCACGTCTCGGGTGCGGTCAGCGCGGCGATGACGGCCTCGGCCGACGGCATCTCGACGGGGGGATAGGTGTGCCACACCTGCTCGTCGAGCCGGGCGCACTCGGGGGTCAGCTCGCCGAGGCGGGCGAGCGCCAAGCGCCTGCCGGGGTCGTGGGCGGCGCGGTCGGCCGTCGTCTCGAACGCGATCCCCCACCCGCGGCGGGCGTCGTCGGCGTAGGCCGCCGGGAACCACGAGCCCAGCAGGACCGCCGCGCCGTCGAGCAGCTGCTCGCGGCTCAGCGTGCCGCGGGAGGAGTCGGCGGTGGCGAAGCGGTCGTGGCCGAAGGCGTGGTGGAAGCGGCGCAGGTCGCCGGCGTGCAGCCGATGCGGCGCGCGCCGGAGGTCCCAGTAGGTCGTCAGGACGCAGAACGCCAGGCGCAGGTCGTCGACGTCGCGCTCGTCCTCGTCACGGCGGTAGTACGCGGCGTTGAGGAAGTCCGTGACCCACGCCGCGGAGTCGCGTCCGGCGATCGAGGAGCCGGTCATCCGCGCGAAGCGCAGCACGCCACTGCGAGGGGGAGCGACGAACGCGTCGTCGAGATGGTCGGGCAGCGGGGCGGGCGGGCTCGTCGTCGTCGTATGCATGCCGACACCCTCGCCGCGATGGCCGCCGCGAACATCGGTGCTCGACCCCCGCTCGCGTGCGGTAAACCCGCACGCGCGCCTAGGAGGCTGTCGACTCTTCCGACAGGCTCCTACCTGTGCTCGGGGTTCTCGAAGTCGAAGCGGCAGCCGGCGTCCCACGCCGCGCGCTGGTTGCCGTGGACGGGGATCCCGCCGGCGTCCTTGAGCATGCGCGCCAGGTGCATGAGGTTCCACGTGAGGAACGTCGTGTTGCGGTTCGTGAAGTCGTTCTCCGGGCCGCCGGAGCCCGCGTCGAGATAGCTCGGGCCGGGGCCGGCCTCGCCGAGCCAGGCGGAGTCGGCCTGCGGCGGGATGACGTAGCCGAGGTGCTGCAGCGAGTAGAGGATGTTCATCGAGCAGTGCTTCGCGCCGTCCTCGTTGCCGGTGATGATGCAGCCGCCGACGCGCCCGTAGTACGCGTACTGGCCGTCCTCGTTGAGGAGGTGGCTGTTGCCGTACAGCCGCTCGATGACCTGCGTGCAGACCGACGACTTCTCGCCGAGCCAGATCGGCGACAGCAGGACGAGGATGTCGGCCGCCATGACGCGCGGGTGGATCGCGGGCCAGTCGTCGTGCTCCCAGCCGTGCTCGGTCATGTCCGGCCAGACGCCGGTCGCGATCTGCATGTCGACCGCGCGGATCGTGTCGACCGTCACGCCGTTGCGCTCCATGATCGCGATCGAGCGGTCGCCGAGCGCCTGTGTGTGCGAGACCTCCGGCGAGCGCTTCAGCGTGCAGTTGATGAACAGCGCCCGCAGGTCGGAGAAGTCCCACCGGGACGTCGCGCACAGCTGCTCGTCGAGCTCGGTCAGGTCGGCCATCGGTGGTGCCTCCTCGGCGGTGACGGGGCGCGGCCGCGCGGGCCGCGTGCCCGCTATGTCGCCGGCGCGGGCGGTTCGTTACGCGCCCGCTCGAGCGAGCGCGCGAGGCCGAGCAGCGCGACGGCGCCGCCGCCGAGCCCGGCGAGGTAGGCCCACGTCAGCACGCAGCTCGTGTCGAAGGCGTCCCAGGCGCGCACCGCCCCGACGAGCAGCAGCGTGACGGCGATGAGGAACGTCTGCACGAGGATGCGCCAGCTGCTCCAGCGCGGGTCGAACGAGAGGATGAGAAAGCCCGTGCCGACCTGGGCGGTGAAGCAGCCGATGACGCGCGCCGTGAGCGGCGTGAGGTTCCAGCCCCAGTAGTCGATCGCGACCTGCGGCGAGATGAGGACGAGCGCGGCGGCCGCGAGCGCGCCGGCGGCCGCGACGCGCGCGACGAGGCGCACGGTCGGCGGGACGATCGCGTCACCCGGTCCGGGAACCAGCGGATCGGCGCGCTGGTTGCGCCACCAGAGGTACGCCACGACCCAGGGCGACAGGATGTAGACGATCGTCCAGCCGTAGAAGGCGATCGCCGCGAGCGTCGGGGCGTCGCCGTGGTTGAACTTGTCGTAGTGGATGATCGTCGTGACGAGCATCAGCAGCGCGAAGACCGCCGCCGAGATCACGCCGACGGAGACCTCGTGCCAGCGCGCCGTGCGATAGGCGCGGAAGAAGAAGTACGCGCCGGCGCCGTACCCCGCGCCCATGAAGATCGGCGTGAGATCGGGCTTGATCGTCCACGCCCAGAGGTCCGCCGTCCTGCTCGGCAGGCCCCAGAGGATCACGAGCGCCGGCAGCAGCACCGCGACGACGACGAGCGACACGACCCGCATCGCGGGGAGCACGGCGTCGTCACGCGCGGTCGCGTTGTCCATGGCGGCCCGATTGTCTGCGCGACCGCGGCCGCTGTCCACCGGATCGGCCCAGACCTAGACTTTCGGCATGCAAACGCGCGCCGAAGGCATCGACCCGGCCGAGCTGGAGGCCTGCCTGCGCGTCGTCGAGCAGGCCGCGGCGCTGCCCGACGAGCACCCCGACGCCGTCGCCGTGCGGCGCGCGACCGCGGGGCTGTTCAAGACCGTCAAGCTGCGCCGCCGCGCCGAGCGGCGCGCGGCGGTGCTCGCCGCCGACGCCGCCGTCACCGCCGCGACGGCGACCGGCGCCGACGGGCGCATCGACGACGAGACGGCCGGCCTGCCGCTGCGCCCGCGCGCCAACGGGACGAGCGCCGGCACGCTCGTGCAGGCCCGCGCGTGCTACGTCTGCAAGGAGCGCTACGCGCAGGTCGACGCCTTCTACCACCAGCTCTGCCCCGGCTGCGCGGCGCGCAACCGCGCCCGGCGCGAGGCGCGGACGGACCTCCGCGGCCGGCGCGCGCTGCTGACCGGCGGCCGGGCGAAGATCGGCATGTACATCGCGCTGCGCCTCCTGCGCGACGGCGCGCACACGACGATCACGACGCGCTTCCCGCGCGACGCCGCGCGCCGTTTCGCCGCGATGGACGACAGCGGCGACTGGCTGCACCGGCTGCGGATCGCCGGGATCGACCTGCGCAACCCGGCGCAGGTCATCGCGCTCGCCGACGAGGTCGCCGCCGGCGGCCCGCTCGACATCCTCGTCAACAACGCCGCGCAGACCGTCCGCCGCTCGGCCGCCTCCTACGCGCTGCTCGCCGAGGCCGAGGCGGCGCCGCTGCCGCCCGGGCCGCTCCCGCCGATCCAGGTCTTCGGCCCGCTGAGCGCGCTCGCATTGAGCGCCGGCGCGGCGTCGCCCGCGCGGATCGCCGCCGGCCAGGCGATCGACGCCGGCGGGCTCGTGCCCGACCTCGACGCGGTCAACAGCTGGGTGGCGCACGTCGACGAGGTCGATCCGGTCGAGCTGCTCGAGGTGCAGCTCTGCAACCAGACCGCGCCGTTCATCCTCGTCGGGCGCCTGCGCGCGGCGCTCGCGGCGTCGACCGCGCGGCGCACGTACATCGTCAACGTCTCGGCGATCGAGGGGCAGTTCCAGCGCGGCTACAAGGGCCCGGGCCACCCGCACACGAACATGTCCAAGGCCGCGCTGAACATGCTCACGCGCACGAGCGCGCACGAGCTGCTGCGCGACGGCATCCTCATGACGAGCGTCGACACCGGCTGGATCACCGACGAGCGCCCGCACCCGACGCGGATGCGGCTCGCCGCGGCGGGCTTCCACGCGCCGCTGGACCTCGTCGACGGCGCCGCCCGCGTCTATGACCCGATCGTCCGCGGCGAGGCGGGCGAGGACCTCCACGGCTGCTTCCTCAAGGACTACGAGCCGGCGCCGTGGTGAGCGTCGAGCTGACCGCGCTCGCCCACGGGGCGGGCTGCGGCTGCAAGCTGCCCGCCGCCGCGCTGCTGCCGATCGTGCGCGGGCTGGCGGTGAGCGACGACCCGCGGCTGCTCGTCTGCGCCGGGAGCGCCGACGACGCCGCGGTCTTCCAGCTCTCCGACGAGCTCGCCCTCGTCCTGACGATCGACTTCTTCACGCCGATCGTCGACGACCCCTACGACTTCGGCCGCATCGCGGCCGCGAACGCGTTCTCCGACGTCTACGCGATGGGCGGCACGCCGCTGGCGGCGATGAACGTCGTCGCGTTCCCGCTCGAGCGCCTCGGCGGCGACGTCCTGCGCGAGATCCTGCGCGGCGGCGCCGCCGTCGCGCTGCTCGCGGGCGCCCCGATCGTCGGCGGCCACTCGATCGACGATCCCGAGCCGAAGTACGGCCTGAGCGTCACCGGCACGGTCCACCCCGCGCAGCTGATGACGAACGCCGGCGCGCGGCCCGGCGACGTGCTCGTCCTGACGAAGCCGCTGGGCGTCGGGGCGATCGTGACGGCGCGCAAGCGCGGCATCCGCGACCCGGCGCTGCTCGCCGCGGCGGTCGCGACGATGACGGCGCTGAACGACGGCGCGGCGGCGGCCGCGCGCGCCGCGGGCGCGCACGCGCTGACGGACGTCACGGGCTTCGGGCTGCTCGGCCACCTGCACTCGCTCGGGCGCGCGAGCGGCGTCGCGGCGCGCGTCGACGCGGCGGCGGTCCCGGCGCTCGACGGCGTCCTCGAACTGCTCGCCGGCGAGGACGCCGTGTCGGGCGGCAGCGCGCGCAACCGCGCGTACGCCGAGACCTTCACGGCGTTCGACGGCGACGTGCCCGAGGCCCGCCGCCGCCTCGTCTGCGACGCGACGACGTCCGGCGGGCTACTCGCCGCGGTCGCGCCCGAGCGTGCCGCTGATGTGCCAGGCGCCGTCGTGGGCGCGATCGTCGCCGGCGCGCCGGGAGCGATCACCGTGCACATCTGACACCTGGAGCGGCCCGGGCCCGGTGGCCCGACCGGTCTTCAAAACCGGGGGGAGCGCGGCAGACCGCGCTGGAAGGTTCGACTCCTTCGCCGCTCCGTCCGTGCCCTCGCGCTCGCGCTTGGACACCGACACGCCCGCGAGCCGCTCGGCGCTCGTCACGACGCGCCCGAGGCGGACGATCATGCGGCCGAAGGAGACCATCTTGTTGTGCATGAGCGTCACGTAGATGAGGACGATGAAGATCGCCCCCGGCGACACGGTGCCGGCGCGCCCGGCGCGGATCGCGAGCAGGAGGATCGCGCAGGTCGAGGCGGCCAGGACGAAGTGGATCGCGATCGTCGTGGCGCCCTCGACGCGGCTGAGCCTGGACTGCGCGGGCCGCCCGGCCCGCTTGTCGTGGGACGGCGCCCCGGGCTCGGGGTCCTCGGGGTCGTCCGCGCCGGCGCTCGCGAGCATCCGGTGCAGCCGCTCGGTCAGGGCGCTCTCGCGGCGGCGGAAGCGGCGCGTCATGCGCGCCGCCCTGTGCGCCCCGACGCACGCGACGAGCACCGACAGCACGCCGCCCGCGACGAACACGAGCCCCATGCCGAGGTCGATGACGAGGATGATCGCGGCGACGCCGAGGAAGAAGATGCCGTTGCGCGTCGTCCCGACGAGGACGCCGCGGATGCCGGACTTCAGCCGCTGCCCGTCGCCCATGATGCGGGCGAGCACGTCGCCGGGGTCCTTGCTCGACGCGCCGCCCCTGGCCTCCAGGCGCGCGATCGCGGCGTCGCGCGCGTCGCGGACCGTCCCCGACGCGAAGCGCGCGAACGCCAGGCGCTGGACGTACTCCGCCAGCGCCCACACGGCGATGACCACGACGAAGCCGAGGATGAGCCAGAACTGCGGATCGGCGCCGCTGGGCACGAGCTTCGTGACGCTCGCCCCGCGCGTTCCGCCGTCGTGGAGCGTGAGCTCGAGGACGCCGCGCAGCGGCCAGGGGAACGCCAGGCGCGCCGCGACGACGCCGAGCGCGCCGAGCAGCCCCGGGACGAGCGCGCGCCGGTGCGGGCGCGCGAACGGCGCGAGGCCGCGCCAGGCGACGACGGCCCGCCGGCGCAGCGGGCGCTTGGGCTTGGGCTTTGCGGCCGCGCTCACGACAGCACGTGCTCGCGCAGCCAGGCCATCGCGGCGCCCGTCGCCGCGCCCGGATGGAAGAAGCAGTCGTCGCGCAGCGCGCGGCGGACGTCGGCGAGGCGCTCGTCGGGCGCGGCGAGCTCCTCGGCGATCGCCGCCAGCGCCTCGTCGCAGCCGCTCGCGACGCGCCCGCCGCGCCGGCCCCACGTCTCGAGGTCGAGGCGGTCGTCGCCGTCCGCGCCCGCCGCCGCGAGCAGCTCGGGGACGTCGAGGAAGACGATCGGGCGATCGAGCAGCGTGTACTCCGTGGCGACGGAGGAGGCGTCGCTGATCAGCAGGTCCGAGGCGACCATCAGCGGGATGACGTCCGGCTCGCGGGCGACGCGCAGGTGCGCGTCCTCCAGCGGCGCGAGGCGGGCGAACCAGTCGATCGGCTTCTTCGGATGGTCGTGCGGCTTGACGATCACGTCGTAGCGGTCCTGCCCGCGCAGACGGGCGAGCAGCGCCTCGCCGATCGTCTCCAGCGAGTTGTCGTGGGCGCCGGTGGGCGCGTAGAGCAGCACGGGCCGCGTGCCGTCGAACCCGTACGAGCGCAGGACGGCGCGGCGGTCGACGCTCCCGTCGAGCAGGCGGTCGGTCTTCGGGAAGCCGATCGGGACGAGGCGACCGGGGTCGGGCGCGGGCTCCAGGCCGCCGAGGCGGCGCTGCATGTACGGGCCGACGGTGAAGCAGTGGTCGTATTCGAGGTTGCGCGAGCGCACCGCGCGGTTGCGAAACGACAGGCCGTGGAAGATCTGGATCGCGCGGTGCTGCCAGGCCGGCGCGATCGGCTTCGTGTTCGCGCAGAACAGCACGTCGAACTCCCTGCGGCGGATCTCGTCGACCGTCAGGACCGCGGCGCTGGGGAGCCCGAACGGGCGGTACAGCGCCTCGGCGTCGTAGCTCCACGGCTCGTCGCGCGCGCGGGTGCGCAGGCCGCCGGACACGCTGACGTCCACCCCGGGCGTCACGCGCAGCGCCTCGTAGAGCGGGCGAAAGCAGGCGAAGTGCACCGGCGCGTAGCCGGTGAAGAGGACACGGGACAGGGGCGTCATCGCTCAGGCCGCGACGCGGTCGCGGTCGGCCTGCGCGAGTTGCCACTCGCGCACGGCGTGCGCGCGGCGGCGCCGGCGCCGGGCGATCGCCGGCCACACGGTCCGGCGCGCGTGGGCGAGATCGCCGGGGAAGTCGATCTCGACCCACGGCGTGCCGGCGACGTCGACGCACTCGATGCTCGCGCGCGGGGCGACGGCGTTGATCGCGGCCGCGAGCCAGGCGCGCTCGCCGCCGTCGGCGACGAGCGCCTCCGCGGCGGCGAACGCCGCACGCGCGGTCGCCGCGTCGAGGCACAGGAGGCCGAGGTTCTCGCCGGCGCAGCGGGCGGCGCGCAGCTGCTTGCTCATCGAGCGCAGACGGCCGCCGGAGACCTCGACCTTCATGTGCTCGGCGTCCGCGCCGGAGGTCGAGTCGCAGGCCAGCGCGCTGCCGTCGCGGCGGGCGAGGCGCTGCGCGACGACCGGGTCGAAGAGCACGTCGGCGTTGAGGACGAACGTCGCGCCGCGGACGTGGTCGCGGGCCAGCAGGAACGAGTAGAGGCTGTTCGTCCGCGCGTAGCGCTCGTTGACGACGATCCGGGCGCGGCCCGCGAGCGCCGCGATCACCTGCTCGCGCTTGTAGCCGACGACGACCACCGGACGCCGCACGCCGGCTGCGGCGAGGGCGTCGAGCTGGTGGTCGATGAGCCGGCGCCCGCCGACCATCGTGAGACATTTCGGGCGGCCCGTGCCCAATCGCCTGCCGCTGCCCGCCGCCAGGATGATCGCGTCCATGTCTCGGGCTCCCCTCTCCGGCAGCCGCAGGGCCAACGCCGTCGTGAACGTACTGTTGCGCTGTTGTTACCCGGACGTTCAGAGCCCAGCGCCCGTGACGGCCAAAGCTCGGCCAACGCTCGGCAAACCTTTGGTAAATCGGGCGGTGGGCTAGCCTGCTGCGCATGGAGGCCCAGACCGAGAACCTCGATCCCGCGACCGTCCTCGCCGATGCGCCGGAGGACGAGTTCGCGCTCGTCGAGCTGCGTCTGGACTGGCCGCACGACCTCGAGATCTACCCCGAGCACCGCCAGCTCTGGCAGCGCTTCTTCGTCCTCAACGGCGACCCGCTCGCGTGGATCGCCGACCGCGGCGAGGCCTGGGCGGCGGTGACGGTCGACGACGAGGTGCTCGAGGTCGACGTCTACGTCAACCTCCCGGCGATCCGGCGCCGGATGGAGGAGCACGACGGCAGCGTCGCCGCCGCGATCGCGCCCTACGCCACGACGGCGATGCAGGCCGCGCTCGACCACGAGGAGCTGCTCATCACGGGCGACTACCACGCGCTCGCCGTCACGGGCGAGGCGCCGCGCCTGCTCGAGCGCATCGACGAGGACCACGCCGCCTTCGGCATCCCGACGATCCAGTGCCGGCGCAGCTGGGGCCCGGTCGGATTCGGCGCGCTCTTCGACCTCGTGCAGGAGGCCTTCGGGCGCGTCGACCTCGATCGCAGCCCCGTCCGCCTGGACCCCGTCGACCCCGCCGCCGAGAACTGCCCGGCGTGCAACGGACTGACGTTCGGCTTCCCGACCGACCTCGAGGACGCGCGCAAGGGCATGTGCCCCGCGCACGACGCACGCGCGCTCGCGATCCGCACCGAGCGCATCGGCGTCGCGCACGAGTCCAACCGCGCCGGCTGGCGCGCGATCGACAAGGCCGCGATGCGCATCAACAAGCTCCCCGAGCCGACCTTCGCGCCCCAGCCCCCGCGCATCGTCGGCGACAAGCCGGATCGCAACGCGCCCTGCCCGTGCGGCAGCGGCAAGAAGTACAAGCGCTGCCACGGCGCATGACGGCGCGCCGTTGCTCGACCGTCGTCGCCGTCGAGCCGCAAGGCCCGACCTCGCGATGACCGAGAACACCGATCGGCTGCGGGGGCTCCCGTCCGTCGATCGGCTCGCGACGGCCGTCGCGCGCGCCGAGCTCGACGCCCGCCGCGCGGAGCTGCTCGCCGGCGCCGAGGACGACGCCGACCTCGTCGCGCGCGCCCGCGAGCGGCTGCGCCCGCACCTGCGCCGCGTCCTGAACGCCACGGGCGTCGTCGTCCATACGAACCTCGGCCGCGCGCCGCTGGCGGCGCCGGCGCGCGCGGCCGTCGCCCGCGCAGCCGAGGGCTACTGCAACCTCGAGCTCGACCTCGCGACCGGCGAACGCGGCGCGCGCCACGACCACGTCGAGGCGCTGCTCGTCGAGCTGACCGGCGCCGAGGCCGCGATCGCCGTCAACAACTGCGCCGCGGCCGTGCTGCTCGCCGTCGCCGCGCTCGGCGGCGGGCGCGAGACGATCGTCTCGCGCGGCCAGCTCATCGAGATCGGCGGCGGCTTCCGCATCCCCGAGGTCCTCGCCCAGGCCGGGACGCGGCTCGTCGAGGTCGGCACGACGAACCGCACGCGCCTGGCGGACTACACCGCGGCGATCGGCGCGGGCACCGGAGCCGTCCTGCGCGCGCACCCGTCGAACTTCCGCACGCTCGGCTTCGTCGAGGAGGTCGCGATCGAGGCGCTCTGCGAGCTCGACGTGCCGGTCATCGACGATGTCGGCTCGGGCGTCCTCGCCGACGACCTCGAGCTGCTCGCCGGCGAGCCGGCGGTGCGCCGCTCGGTGCGCGCGGGCGCGGCGCTCGTCGCCTTCTCCGGCGACAAGCTGCTCGGGGGCCCGCAGGCCGGCCTGCTCGTCGGCCGGCGCGACGCGATCGCCGCCTGCCGCGCGCATCCGCTCGCGCGCGCCGTGCGGATCGACAAGCTCTCGCTCGCGGCGCTCGAGGCGACGCTCGCGCTCTACCGCGACCCGGCGGCCGCGCGCGCGGCGCTGCCGGTGCTCGCGATGCTCGACGCCGACCCGGCGCTGCTGGCGGCGCGCGCCGCCGCGCTGGCGCGGGCGACCGGCGGCGAGGTCGTCGACGCGACGGCACGCGTCGGCGGCGGGGCGCTGCCGCTGCTCGAGCTGTCGGGCCCCGCCGTGGCGCTCGATCCCGGCCCCGGCGGGGCCGACGCGCTCGCCGCCGCGCTGCGCGCGGGCCAGCCGGCGCTCGTGGGCCGCATCCACGGCGGGCGCGTCCTGCTCGACCCGCGGACGCTCACCGACGACGAGGCGCGCCTCGCGGCCGCGGTCGTGCGCGCGGCGCGCGCGTGAATGCCGTCGCGCCGCTGACGCTCGGCACCGCCGGCCACATCGATCACGGCAAGACGGCGCTCGTCGGCGCGCTCACCGGCGTCGACACCGACCGCCTGCCCGAGGAGCGCGCGCGCGGGATGTCGATCGCGC
>Ga0310811_10007386_pt1 | contig 14072 bp, 9 predicted proteins | sample YCmetagenome_FD_207642 | JGI IMG/M metagenome (GOLD analysis project Ga0310811, IMG submission 207642) | Soil microbial communities from experimental microcosm in Duke University, North Carolina, United States - YC | ecosystem: Engineered > Artificial ecosystem > Soil microcosm > Unclassified ...
CCAGGACGAGATCGCCGCGCGCACCCGGCTTTCGCATGGCAGCGTCGTTACCTATCGCCGCCGCGCCTATGGCAAGCTCGGGGTCGCCAATCGCCGGGATCTGTTGCGCCTGCATCGCCGCCTGGTCAGCGGCGAAATCCCTTCCTCCGTCGCTGCGACTTAGGTATCATACAGGCTTATAAACAGGATCGCGCCGAGCGGCCGAATAATCGGGAGTAGGGGATGGCGAGTAAATGGTTGCGGATCGCGCTCATGGCCGGCCTAGCGCTTGGCGCAGCGCAGATCGGCCAGGCCCAGAATGCCGCCAATGTCGATCACAAGCGTATGGTCGACGCCGATCGGACGCCCGGCGAATGGATGGGCCCCGGCCGCACCTATGACGAGCAGCGGTTCAGCCCGCTCAAGCAGATCACCGACGCCAATGTCGGCACGCTTGGGCTCGCCTGGTACGCCGACCTCGCGGTCGATCGCGGGGTCGAGGCATCGCCGCTGATGATCGACGGCGTACTCTACAATATCGAGCCCTGGAACGTGACCGTCGCCTATGACGCGGCGACCGGAAAAGAATTGTGGCGCTATGATCCCAAGGTCGATCGCGACAAGGGCCGGCTGGCCTGCTGCGACATCGTGTCTCGCGGTCTCGCCGCCTGGCAAGGCAAGATCCTCATCGCCACGCTCGACGGCCGCCTGATCGCGCTGGATTCGAAAACCGGCAAGCCCAAGTGGAGCGTCAACACCTTCGATAAGGTGTGGCCCTACACGATCACCGGGGCGCCGCGCGTGTTCAACGGCAAGGTGCTGATCGGCAATGCCGGGGCCGAGGGCGCCGCGCGCGGCTATGTCTCCGCATATGACGTCAACACCGGCAAGCTGCTCTGGCGCTTCTACACCGTTCCCGGCGATCCCTCGAAACCGCAGGCGAACTCGGCGCTCGAAATGGCCGCCAAGACCTGGAAGGGCGAATGGTGGAAGCGCGGCGGCGGCGGCACCGTCTGGGATTCGATCGTCTATGATCCCGATCTGGATCTGGTCTATATCGGTGTCGGCAATGGCGGCCCCTGGGCGCAGGCCTATCGCAGCCCCGGCGGCGGCGACAATCTGTTTCTGTCATCGATCGTCGCGCTCAACGCCAAGACCGGCGCCTATGTCTGGCATTACCAGACCACGCCGGGCGACGAATGGGACTTCACCGCCACCCAGTCGATGATCCTCGCCGACCTCACGATCGACGGCAAGCCCCGCAAGGTGTTGATGCAGGCGCCCAAGAACGGCTTTTTCTACGTGCTCGATCGCGCCACCGGCAAGCTGATCTCCGGCCAGCCCTATGTGGCGATGAGCTGGGCGAACGGTATCGACATGGCGACGGGCCGCCCGAACGTGAATCCCGAAGCGCATTACGGCGTGACGCCGGTGATGATCACCCCCGGCGCGGGCGGCGGGCACAACTGGAATCCGATGGCCTACAGCCCGGTCACCGGGCTGGCCTATTTTCCGGTTACCGAGATGTACATGGCGTACGCGCTCAACCCGAATTTCAAGCCGACGCCGGGCAATATGAGCCAGCTCGGCATCGCCACCACCGGCTATGAGCTGAACCGCAAGGCGATCAACGACTATGCCGCCGCCAACAACAAGACGTGGCTGACCGCCTGGGACCCGGTCGCGCAGAAGGAGCGCTGGCGCGTGCCCTATCCGGTGCGCGGTAGCGGCGGCCTGCTCGCCACCGCCGGCAACCTCGTATTCCAGGGCACGGTCGGCGGGACGTTCGCGGCCTATCGCGCCGATACCGGCCAGAAGGTCTGGGAAATGCCGGTTCAGCAGGTGCCGATCGCGGCGCCGATCAGCTACATGTTGGGCGGCGTCCAATATATCGCGGTCAATGCCGGCTGGGGCGGGGGACTTGCCCATTCGACCAGTGCCAAATCGCTCGGCTTCCCGCTGTCGGCCTCGCCGCGGCTGCTGGTGTTCAAGCTTGGCGGCACCGCGCAATTGCCGGCGATCAAGGGCAGCGGCCCCGAGCTGGTTCGGCCGTCCGAGACCAATGCCAGCCCGGAGACGATCGCCCGTGGCGAATTGGTCTATGCTCAGCAATGCTCGGCGTGCCACGGCGAGCAGGCGCGCGGCGGGGTCAAGGACCTGCGCCGGATGAGCCCGACGACGCACGACGATTTCCTGAACATCGTCCTTGGCGGCAAGCGCCGGGAAAAGGGAATGGCGAGCTTCGCCGACCTGGTTTCCAAGTCCGACGCCGAAGCGGTCCACGCTTATCTGATTCACCGTGCCAACGAGGATTGGGCCAAGATCCAAGCCGGGGAGTAAGTGCCCCGGCTCCGGACAGCGCGCGACGACCAGGCGGCGCGGCCGCTCACGTCATGCTCTAATTCCGGAACACCACCGTCTTCGCACCATTGAGCAGGACGCGGTCTTCCAGGTGGAGCTTGACCGCTTGCGCCAGCACGCGTCGCTCGATGTCACGGCCCTTTGCCACCAGCGCATCCGGGCGGTCGGCATGGGTGATGGGCTCGACATCCTGCGCGATGATCGGGCCTTCATCCAGGTCAGAGGTGACGTAATGCGCAGTCGCGCCGATCATCTTGACGCCGCGGGCATAGGCCTGGTGATAGGGCTTGGCGCCCTTGAAGCCGGGCAGGAAGCTGTGATGGATATTGATGCAGCGGCCTGACAGATGGGCGGCCATGTCGTTCGACAATATCTGCATGTAGCGGGCGAGCACGATCAGCTCGGCGCCGGTCTCCTCGATCAGCGCCTTGATCCGTGCTTCTTGCGCCGTCTTGGTGGCCGCGTCGACCGGCAGATAGTGGAACTGCAAATCCTCGATCAGCGGCATCGCCAATACCTCGCGCGGATGGTTCGAGACGATCCCGACGATATCCATCTCGATATCGCCCGTGCGTCGGCGATAGAGCAGGTCGACCAGACAATGGTCGAATTTCGAGACCAGGATCAGCGTCCGGCGGCGTTCGGCACGCGGCCGCATTTGCCACTCTATCTCGAACTTGCGCGCGAGCGGCGCGAACTCGTGGTGGACCTGCTCGTAGCCGGTCGAGCCGCTAAGCGCGAATTCGACGCGCATGAAGAAGCGTGCCGTCTCGGCATCGTCGAACTGCTGCGCCTCGAGGATATTCCCGCCCCTTTCGGCGAGGAAGTTCGAGATCGCCGCGACAATGCCGGGGCGGTCGAGGCACGAAAGGGTGAGAAGGTAGGAACTGTTCACGGTCATTCGGTCACCTGGAAACCCGATGCAGAGCCACGCAGCTGGAATTCGCCGGCGGCGACCGATCCCATCCACCGCGCGGTTCGGTCGAGGCCGCCAAAGGGAAACAGATGAAAGCCCATCGGCTGAAGCTCGCGATAAGCCGATGTCTCGGCGAGATCGCGGATGATCGGATCGGGCGCGGTTTCGCTGAGCAACCTCGCGATCGACGATCCGCGCGTGATCAGTGCCTTGGCCGACGCCCCCACGCCGCAGATCGCGGCAAAACGCAGCAATGTGCGGATGCCGGCGGGGCCGGCGAGGCCGATGCGCACCGGCACGTCGGCATTGCGCCGGCGGAAGGCGATCATCCAGCGCAGGATCGGGTCTGCGTCGAAACAGAATTGGGTGATCACGCCCGGCGTCATGCCAAGGCTGCGGATGATTTCGATCTTGGCGTCGAGGGTCGCGTCGAGCGTCGTCTGGTCGACCTTGGGATGCCCCTCGGGATAGCCGCCGAGCCAGATATGCCGCAGCGCCGCCTGTCTGAAGGCAGGACTGGCGATCAGCGCGGCGCTGTCGTCGAATGGGCCGCTTGCCTGATTCACGTCGCCGCTGATCACCAGCAATTGCGTGACTCCGGCGCCGTCGCACAGCCGGCCGAGCAGCCGCTGGAGGTGGTCGTGGCTGGTCACCATCCGCGCGGCGATGTGCGGCACCGGTTGGAATCCGGCGTCGCGCAACTTGCGCGAAGCAATGACGCGATTGTCGTCATCGTCGGCTGGCAACCAAGTCACCGACACGCGCGTGCCGGGCGCCAGCCGGGCGATCGCCGCATCGATTCCCTTGTCGTCGCGCGCGGAGACTTCGTACGAAGCCTCGCGGGCGAGATCGACGATGCGCTCGCGCACGGTCTCGGCCGGATCGGCGGCGCTGGACGGCGCCGTGAGCGAGCTCTGCATCGACGCTGCCTCAATACCGATAATGATCCGGCTTGAACGGCCCCTCGACCGGCACGCCGATATAATCAGCCTGCTTCTGCGAGAGCTTGGTCAGCTTCACGCCCAGTTTCTCGAGGTGCAGTTCGGCGACCTTCTCGTCGAGATGCTTGGGCAGGACGAAGACGTCGTTCTTATACTCGCCGGCCTTGGTGAACAGCTCGATCTGCGCCAGTGTCTGGTTAGTGAACGACGACGACATCACGAACGACGGGTGGCCGGTCGCATTGCCCAGGTTCACCAGGCGGCCCTTGGACAGGATGATGATCTGCTTGCCGTCGGGGAATTCGACCAGGTCGACCTGCGGCTTCACTTCGGTCCACTTGTAGTTTGACAGCGCCGAAATCTGGATCTCGCTATCGAAGTGACCGATGTTGCAGACGATGGCCATGTTCTTCATGCCCTTCATGTGATCGGCGGTGATCACATCGGCATTGCCGGTGGCGGTGCAGAAGATGTCGGCGCGGCTCACCGCTTCCTCCATCGTCACCACTTCATAGCCTTCCATCGCCGCCTGCAGCGCGCAGATCGGATCGATTTCGGTGACGAGGACGCGGGCGCCGCCATTGCGTAGCGACGCGGCCGAGCCCTTGCCGACATCGCCGAAGCCGGCGACGCAGGCGACTTTGCCGGCGAGCATCACGTCGGTGCCGCGACGGATCGCGTCGACCAGCGATTCCTTGCAGCCATAGAGGTTGTCGAACTTCGACTTGGTGACGCTGTCGTTGACGTTGATCGCCGGGAACGGCAGCTCGCCCTTCTTGGCGATCGCATAGAGGCGATGGACGCCGGTCGTGGTCTCTTCCGACACGCCCTTGATGTTCTTGACCGTCTCGGTGAGGTAGCCGGGCTTGCGCTTGATGAATTCCTTCACCGCGCGCTGCATCTCGATCTCTTCCTCATTCTCGGGCTCGGCGAACGACTGGCCGGCCTCGAGCTTGGCGCCCCACAGAGCGAACATCGTCGCGTCGCCGCCATCGTCGAGGATCATGTTGCAGGTCTCGTCGCCCCAATCGAAGATCGAGCCGACATAGTCCCAATATTCGGCCAGGCTCTCGCCCTTGATCGCGAACACCGGCACGCCGGTCGCGGCGATCGCGGCGGCGGCATGGTCCTGGGTCGAGAAGATGTTGCAGGTCGCCCAGCGCACCTTGGCGCCCAACGCCGTCAGCGTCTCGATCAGCACCGCGGTCTGGATCGTCATGTGGAGCGAGCCGGTGATGCGTGCGCCCTTCAAGGGCTGCGACGCCCCGAACTCCTGACGCAGCGCCATCAGGCCCGGCATCTCGGTCTCGGCGATGTTGATCTCCGCACGGCCGAAATCGGCAAGCGAAAGGTCCTTCACGACATAATCGGTCGTACGGTCGAGCACGGCGGCCATAAATCTATTCCTCGAAAATTGGGGTTCAGGCGGCCAACGCGGCCTTGAGGTCGTCGACCAGGTCGGTGCGCTCCCAGGGGAAGAAATCGCCCTCGGGGTCGCGGCCGAAATGGCCGTACGCCGCGGTGCGGGCATAGATCGGCTTGTTGAGGCCGAGATGCGTGCGGATGCCGCGCGGGGTCATGCCGCCGAGCTTCTCGATGCCCTGGATGGCCGCCTCGATCTTGTCGTCGCCGACCAAACCGGTGCCGTGCGTGTCGACATAGAGCGACAAAGGTTCGGAGACGCCGATCGCATAGGCCAGCTGGATCGTGCAGCGCTTGGCGAGGCCGGCCGCGACGATGTTCTTGGCGAGGTAGCGCGTGATATATGCCGCCGAGCGGTCGACCTTGGTCGGGTCCTTGCCCGAGAAGGCGCCGCCGCCGTGCGGAGCCGCACCGCCATAGGTGTCGACGATGATCTTGCGCCCGGTCAGCCCGGCGTCGCCATCGGGGCCGCCGATCTCGAAACTGCCGGTCGGGTTGATATGATAGGCCGTTTCGGCGCTGAGCAATTCGGCGGGGAGCAGGTCGGCGACGACCTTCTTCACATAGGCATGCAGTTCGTCCTGCTTGTCGCCTTGGTCATAGCCTTTGGCATGCTGGGTCGAGACGACGATCGCGGTTGCGGCGACCGGCTTGCCGTTCTCGAAGCGTAGCGTGACCTGGCTCTTGGCGTCGGGCTCGAGGAAGGGCGCCTTGCCCGAATGACGGTCGGCAGCCATCCGCTCGAGGATCTTGTGACTGTAATCGAGCGTCGCCGGCATCAAATCGGGCGTTTCGTCGCAGGCGAAGCCGAACATCATCCCTTGGTCGCCGGCGCCCTCATCCTTGTTGCCGCTCGCATCAACGCCTTGGGCGATATGCGCCGATTGCGGGTGAAGGTTGTTCTCGAAACGCAAGGTCTTCCAGTGGAAGCCGTTCTGCTCATAGCCTATCCTGCGGACCGTATCGCGGACGGTCTGCTCGACCTCTTCCTCGACGCCCGGCGCCCAATTGCCGTCGGTGTCCATGATCCCCTTGCCGCGGATCTCGCCGGCCAGGACGACCAATTGTGTCGTGGTTAGCGCCTCGCACCCGATCCGCGCCTCGGGATCCTTGGCGAGGAACAGGTCGACGATCGCGTCGCTGATCTGGTCGGAAACCTTGTCGGGATGGCCCTCGGAGACCGATTCGGACGTAAACAGATAGGTGTCGCGGGCCATCAGGCTCCCCCTTTTTTGTGAATGTTTGGACGGTTCAGGCCGCGGCCGGATTGCGGCTGATCACGTAGCTTTCGTCGTTGAACCAGAGTTCCCCGTTCTTGCGCAGCACCTTGCGCGTGGCTTCGAGATATAGGGGTTTGCTCATCGCCTCGCCGAGGCGTTCGTCGTCGATTTGCGCGACATAGGTCGCGGCATTCCAGGCGGCGAGCAAAGTCGAGGTGCCGATCGAGGCGCTCTCGCTGTCGATCTCGTCGGGCAGCGTATGCATCTCGTAGCGGAACAGAGCCTCCGAGCTCGGCAGCGGATCGAAGCGGAAATTGCCGGCGTCCGCGCCCATCGCCTGCTTGGTCGCCTCCAGCAGCGCGTGGCGCGAGGTGGTGAACGGATCCTCGCCCGGCCAGACGGTCTGGACGATCTCGAGCCCAGGATCGTTGCCCGCGGAATGGATGCCGAGCAACCGGCCATTGGGACGCAGGGCGCGGGCGAGCGGGGCGAGCACGCGCTTGGCCTTGAAGTCGGTCGCCGCGCTCAGACGGAACGGCTGGCTGGCGATGACCAGATCGTAGTCGGCGACCGGTTGGTCTTTCTGCGGGATCACCTCGGCGAGCATGAACGCGCAATCCTCGCGGTACAGGATCAGCGTCGTCGGCGTCTCGGGGATCAGGCTGCCGGTTTTTTCGGAAACCCGCGTCTTCCAGTTCCGCGCCAGGAACGGCTGCAGTTCGAGGATCTGGCGCTCGAACTCGGCGGTGGTGTTGCCCTTGAGCGCGACAGCCTTCCACGTCATCCCGGCGCGCGCCTCGGGCTTGGTCGGCATCAGGTTTGGCGCTTCGGCATAGGAAATATTGGTGAGCGCGAGCACCGTCTCGGGATGTTCGAAGAAGCGATCGGGCATCTTGTCGAGCGTCAGGCGGACGTCCTCGAGGCTGATTTCCTTGCCGGCGATTAGGAAGGGAAAGCGCGGATAGGCTTCGTGCATCGAGCGCATCACCCGCGCCAGGACCGTGCCGTCGCCCATGCCGGCGTCGAAGAAGCGCACCGCGGGCGGCGCCGGCTTGAGCTTCTTGAGTTCGCGCGCGACGCGCTCCGCTACGACCCACTTCTCGGAGCAGGTGTTGACGAACATCAGATATTTCTGGCGGTTGTCGTAGAACCTGAAATTCTGTTCGGACGACTGTGTCTCGGGTTCGGTCGCCACGACAGCAACCGCATTACGTTCCGCACTGACCGCCGCCATCGAGGGATCCTCTTCCAATTCATCTGGCGTCCCCCGACGATCTGTCGGGCGCGCTGTTGGAGAGGGTGATGTTCCCGGCGGCCGCGTGGATAAACCACATTCGGTCCCACGGCTTGGTATGGGCAGCTTCCCACTTTTTGTAGACGGCAAGCGGCTTGGTCGCCCGCTCTTCGCCTAAGTCGGCCGCCGGCGCAGCGGCAGTGGGAGGGCCTTGGCGCTCTGGACAAGGGGCAGTCGCGCGATACGCGCCGATCGGGCCATTGAGTAGGGATGCCCATTTACGGCGTGGCGAGTTGGCACTGGTCTCGCAGCTGAGCTGCTCAGTTATTTCCCGTCAGGGACTTCTTATCCGGGTTTGCGTCCCCCACGCGAACAGGTGTCGACCTGCTGGAGCGATCGACAAAGCCCATGTTTTCCGCGATCGCATCCTATTCGCGACGGCCTCAGCGAACAGGAAATGGTGCCCAGAAGAGAACTCGATAAAATCAAATATCTAATTGATTTAAGCAAACAACAATAAAATCGAAATACACTCCATACCCTATCCTTGGCCTCATAGAATCCATAAGAGCCTAGATAGATGATGGTTTGATTACCGGTCATCCCAGGAAAGGTCAATATATACCCTTCAGTACTGCAGATCTGGGTTATTAATCGGCCAAGCCGCCGAAGCGCACTTTCCACGTGCGCGACCCTCGCGCAATGGCGTAGGGCATGGAAGGGGTGAACGCCCGCTGGCGGGCCGACTGTGGCTTGACGGCCGTGGAGTGCCGATCGGGCGCGAACAGCCGTTCAAACCGTCCCTCCTCGGTATAACAAGGATGTTGCGGTAGATGTCGCGGCGACTGCGAAATCTGGGAGAGGCGTTGCTTCCAGGCGAACATAAAGATGTTCTGTAGTGCTTCAGTTGCACAGCCTTAGGCGGCTACCGAGCTCTCCCGGCGGGACGGGCGCTGTCGAGTGTGACCAATCGAGATTGCCGCCGCCGCCGCTTTCGCTACTACTGCGTCAAATGGCTGCGCAGCGACGAGCGGCAGGCGGCGATTATCTGGGGGCCTAATGACTCGACTAACCACGAATGCGCAGGAAACTACGCTAGGAGATCTGCTCGCCGTCGGGCCTGGCATCTATCTCATCCCTTTCTTTCAGCGCGAATATAGGTGGGCACCGGACAAGGCGAACAATTTGCTCGACGACATTCTGAATGTTGTCGACGGTCTTACGGATAAGCATTTTCTCGGCGCAGTCATTGTTCATGGACGGCGGGCCAACCCTACGGACCCGAAGGTTTTTGAGGTGATCGATGGTCAGCAGCGCCTAACCACGGCCTTTTTGTTCATGGCTGCCCTCGTAAAGGTCCTTTCTAACATCAAGGAATTCGACGAAGCGGCCAAACTGGCCCAAAACTATCTTCAGATCGGCCGCGATTATAGAAAGTCCAATCTTCGTATCCATTCAAGCCGGCTTGACCGCTCAATGGTCGCAGCCGTGATCGAGGACGTGCGCTCTGATGCCAAATTGGTGGATGCCCTCAGCCCGTATACGCTGAATGCTCTGCCTTCTTACGGACCGACAAAAGGTCCGATCAAAAACAACTATAATCGCTTTAAACGATTCTTCACCGAGGAGTACGAGCAGGGCGGTCTTGAGCGCGTGCGTCAGATTTATGAGGCCTTCCTCAATAGCTTCACCGTTGTGCAGATTGATGTCATCGATCCCACAGACGGCCCCAAAATATTCGATAGTCTTAACTCGCGACAGGAGCCAATGAAGATCGGCGATCTGGTAAGGAATGAAATCTTTCGGAAGATTTCCGACGAGAATCCTGAAAAAATAGAGCGGATCGACGAAGAGGTGTGGCAGCCGTTTTATGCTTCTTTTGATATCGGCGGAGTGAATCACTTTGAGAAATATCTGTTCCCATTTGGCCTTGTATCTGACCCTAATCTACGAAAGTCAGATGTGTTCATCAATCTGCGCAGTCAGTGGAACAAGGTCGAGGACCCTGTTCAGATTATTGCCTCACTCGACCACTTCAAAGCACCTTATTTAGATACGCTTTTCGGCAAGAACGTAAGCGTGTTCTCGCCCGCTCTCGCTAGGCGATATGCTCGTCTCGCGCTGCTTGGCGCGCCAAGCTCTATTCTGCCATTCACCATGCGGCTGGGGCGTGCGGTGATCGATCGAGACGTGAGCGACGCCGCCGGAGTTGAGGTTCTCGACGTGGTTGAATCGTTCCTGGTTCGCCGCGCGATCGTTGGGCACGAACCGACCGGACTGCATGCTGTATTCAAGCGGTTATGGTCTGACTTGGCCGGCGATGTCTCCGCTACGTCGGTTACGCGGGCAATTTCCGACCATAAGACGGTCGCTTGGCCAGATGGCGATGAGATTCGCGAGGCAATTGAGACTCGTCCACTCTATGGCTCGGCCATCACTCCCTTCCTCCTGCTCGAGTACGACATTTCGCACGGCGGCGACACGCACGATCATATCGAGACCGTTGAGCACGTCCTCCCCCAGACGCCGGGTGCGGAATGGAAACAATTCTATGGCGAGAATTTCGTGGCAGGTGACACCAACGCCCTGCCGAATCTTGTTCCGTGCACGGGAAGAATGAACGCGTCCATCGGGAACCAATCATATGATCTGAAGAAGGCGCGCTTTTCACAGGATTCCAAATTCAAGAGCACCCGCGAATTCAGCAATACATATGGCCAGTGGGACCGAGCGAGCTTCCTGGCGCGGGCTGGCAAACTGGCTGAATGGGCGAATGATCGTTTTCCTCACGAGCGACAAACTTCGGTTCCGAAAGTTCCGAACCCTCCGCTCGACTGAGCTACAATCCCGAGCCAGTCGGCATCAGGCGAACCATTGGCCGCAGCGCCACGGCGCGGCCCTTATCACGGCTGCCCTCCCTGACCGTTCATGAATCTATTGCATCCCAGGCACCTGTAATCTCTGCGTCCGGCAGCATTCCAGTCACCCAACCGTACGACTGACCGAGGAGCTCTTCCTGAGGCAGACGGGCACGTCCCCGCAACGCGCACTCCCAGATGGTGAGGGTATGCCATGATGCAGTTCGCAATGCCGCCTGCGCCTCCGCGTCGCGTACGCGATTGCGATCGATCTTGGCGGCCCAGAAGCCCGTTCGCGTCGCCGGCAGGCGGAACAGTGGGCAATGATGGCCGTGCCAGAAACAGCCATGAACGAAAATCACGGCGCGGGCGCCAGGAAACACCAAGTCCGGCGTGCCCGGGAGATCGCGATCATGGAGGCGGTAGCGAAGTCCCAGGGCATGGAGCCCGCGACGGATGATCATCTCGGGCCGGGTATCCGTCGCCCGGATGCGCGACATGCACAGGCGGCGCTGCTCAGGTGTCAGCGGGTCAGGCAGCGACGCCTGCTCTCGGTCGCGTCTTTTCATGGTGCCTGCTGCCCGGAAAGCGCGGGCGCGCCGCTGACCATAGCCGATGGCGTCGAAGCATCGGCTATCATCGCATCGAGTGCCGCGCTGACATCATCGAGAGACATGCCAGGCTGCAGCGTTACCGCACCGAACCGGAATGTCTGCCGGTAGGCTGGATGGAAAAGACGAGCAGGCATCCGCGTATCCCGCCACGCCATAGCTGTGAAGGGGGCCTCGGGCGTCAGCAGATAGGCAGCGGCGACGGCTCCTTCGATTCCGGTGCCGGCCTGACGCACGATCGCGTCGCGATACATATGGGCACTGCTCAGCGCATCGTTGAGACCGCCGCCGATCCGATATTTCGCGTCGATGACGATAAGCCGGAGGTTCGCCATCTCTTCGACCCCACGATCTTCGATCACAATATCTGGTTGCATGTCGCGGCTGTAACTGCCGACGCCGTCCGTCTCGCGCCAGTATTCGCGATACCGGCGTTGAAAGCACAGCGTCAGGCCCGCCCCGGATAGGGGGATCGCGATCGCGCCGGCCGCAAGCGTCAACCCGGATGCATCCGCCAGAAACAGCGAGCTCAGATCCGCCGGCACGCCGCCGTGCCGCCGCAGCGCTGCGCGCAGCAGGCGCAAAAAACACCAGAGTTCGTAGAGATCGAATGTGCGTGCCAGCGGCATGTTGAGGAAGTCGCCATAGATGTTGGCGATGCCGAGCGACATGTCGCGATATAGTTGCTGGAAACGCCGGTAGCGGGGATCGCTGCGCCAGATCGCCGAAGCAGTCACGCGCGGCGGCGCTAGTCCAACATGTTCGAATAGCGGAAGCTGAAGCAGCCCGTCGAGTTCGCGCGCGAGACGGCGCATGCGCCTCGCCCAGACAGCCCTGACTTGCGTCTCCCCGGGATCTGTGGTGGGCGCCGCCAGCGTCGCCGCAGCTCTGGTCAGCCATCCGGCCCAGAGGCTCAGACAGGCCTTCATCTGCCGGTGCTCGGGGCGGTCGAGGCTGGACCGGCGTACCCGCTTCAGGATCGTTGCGGGAAGATGGCCTGCGAGACCGGCGGGCAGCCGTTCGGGCCTGTCGGTGACCAGCACCCGACCGCTGCGGAACGACTTCAGCACTTCCGTGCCGGTCGCACCGGCAGCTCGGTGAAACGGGACCGGCGTTTCCTCACCACGCAGCAGGCGTCTCGGAGAGGCATCGATCGACTCGACTGTTCGGACGATCTCCGTGATGCGGCTGCGCAGGAACTGCAGCCGGGCCATTGGCGGCGGGCGACGGCCATTTCCGCGAGCGACTTTTGTATGGAAGGCGGACAGCGAGAAGAGCGCGAAACTGTCTTCCAGGATTTCGCGCACCATCGTGTCGAACGCCTCGCGGGTGAGCTTCCGCTCGGCCGGATCGAGCACCAGCTCGAACCGCTGCGTGCGGCCCGCAAATCTCAGACGACAGTCGACGGCCCCGGCGTGAAAGCCGGGGGTCCAGCGCCAGCGCGCCACGTTCGGATCACGCGTCCGAAGCGCCTCGAGAGGAACATCGTCGATGAACAGATCGGCGTCCGCGGCGCTCGTCTCGCCGGACAGCTCGAACAGATATTCTGCCGCCTCCGCGATCGCGCCCGAGGGGATGGCCTCGGGATCTGGCCAGACGCGCCAGCCGCGCCCCGGCGCGCCCGCAGCCCGGACGCGCAATTCGGTCATCGGGCGTTCTGAAAGGTGCCGAGCTCCTCGAGCTCCGCCATCAGCCGTTCGACAAGGGCGCTTGCCTGTGGATAAGGCTTCACTGCGCCACCCAGCTCCTGAAGCATGTCGTGTTGCCCCTCGCCGCCGCGCAGCCGTACCAGTGCCTTTTGCACAAGCAGGTCATCAATCACGTCGCCCGAGATGGACTGAAGCCGGCCGGTCGCGAACGCGTGATACCGCACGAATTCATCGGCAAGGCGGTAACCAAACCCAAGTCCGTGCGGGGCGAGCAGGGCATTCACCGGTTCGAGCACCGCGGCGCACGCTTCGACCGATGCTTCAAGCTCCGGAGTACGCGTGCGGAGCGTCGCAAAGAAGCGTGGCAGATCGATCGCTGACATGTCGATGACGACAGCGCGATCCAGCACCTTGTCGCTGAGGGGATTAGTGGTTTCGTCGATGTTGATCGTGCCGATCAGGAACAGGTTGGAGGGCAGGGCGAGGCGCGGCGGAATTTCGCCGCCGGTACTTCCCTCCAGTGGCACACTGCTGGAATGAAGCACGAGCGGGTGCTGGCTCTCGATGCTGCTGAGGATGTCCGCGAGATAATATTCGACGCGCGCGAGATTCATCTCGTCGAGCACCACGAATACCGGGGCATCGGGATAGGCGGTCGCAACGAGCAGCGCCTCAAGAAAGGGCGGCACCACATAACGGTTCTGCAGGACGTCGAAATAACCGGTAAGCCCGGTCGGGTCTGTCCATTCTGGCCGGACCGGGCAGATGAACAGTAGCGGATCGGGGGCATCCAGCGAGGCGATCCCGTGGACTGCCCGGGCATATTGCCGGGCGAGTAGCGTCTTGCCGGTGCCGGAGACGCCCGGAAGAATCACGAAATG
>Ga0310811_10007387_pt1 | contig 14072 bp, 13 predicted proteins | sample YCmetagenome_FD_207642 | JGI IMG/M metagenome (GOLD analysis project Ga0310811, IMG submission 207642) | Soil microbial communities from experimental microcosm in Duke University, North Carolina, United States - YC | ecosystem: Engineered > Artificial ecosystem > Soil microcosm > Unclassified ...
TGACGCTCGATGTGTTGCCGGAAAACCAGAGCTACGGCCGTGCTTCTGCGCTCTATCGTGCCACCTTCTTTGGCGAGATCTGGCGGCAATCCTTCGCGCAGCTCGCCGAGATCAATCGGCGTGTCGTCGACTACGCGATCGTCGAGGGCGATCAACTCTATGCCGCCTACGGCGTGCGCAACCTCGTCAACTGCCTGTGGTACGCCAACGACGACCTGGCGCACGTCTCGCGGGTCGCCGACGAATATGCCAATCTGTTGGTGCGTCTCGGCGACGTCGGCAACCGGCGTATCGTCGAGTCGATCGTCCAGGCTATCGCCAAGCTCCGGGCCGGCATCGACCAGCCGCTGACGCTCGACGGGGACATCGTGTCAGCGGCGGACATCGATCAACTGGCGCGCATGAACAATTGGGACGCCTGGGCAATCTGCAAGACCATCGATCTCCAGCTGCGGGTGGTCGACGGCGATTTCGCCGCCGCTCGCGAGATCGTGGGCGAGCTGGCGCCGCGTGCCGACAATCTTCGCGGCACCCTCGTTCATCCCTTCTACTGCGCCTTCGCCGTGATCGCTCATGCGCGCACGGCCAACCTCGCGGGGGCAAGCCGTTCTTTGCGAGGGCTGCGCACCTATGCGCGAACCTGTCCGGATGCATTCGCAGCCCTGCGCGATCTCTGCCATGCGGAACTGGCCGCAGCGCGCCGCCGGCCGGGCACGGCGCTCTACGACCGGGCCGCGGAGACGGCGCTGCGGCTCGGCCGCAATGTCGACCGCGCCCTGATCCATCGGCTTGCCGCGAGCGCGGCGCGCTCGCTCGGCCTTGTGGCAGAGAGCAGCCGGCATGCTGCTGCCGCAGAGATCATCTGGCGGCGGCTGGGCGTTACGCGCTTCCTGCCGTCGCCCGAAGAGCTTGGCAGGTCGGCGGCCGACATCACGCGCCTTTCGCCTGTCGCCGAGGCGACGTCGCTCGACCAGGCCTGCCAGCGTGCGGCGGACATCCTGGCTGACCTTTATGGCATCGATGTCGGACTGGCGGTGCCGGTCGAAGGGGCCTGGCGGCAGTGGACGTCGAGGCCGGCAATCGAATCGGGTGATCTTCGGCGGCGCCTGTCAGTTCTGTCCGCTGAGGCGCAGCCCGATCCGAATCGGGCTGTCTCCCTCCACGTCGGAGGTCTGATCGGTGTTGTCGTCGTCGGCGATGAAGGGCGGCAAGGCGCATCCGCCCTGGCGCGGCTGGCGCCGCTGGCATCCTGGCTGGCGACTGCGATCGATCGCCATCGCCTGGCAGCCGAGGTGGCGACCATTCGCAGCCGCCTGGCGGCCAGCACCGACGCCGCACGCGCCGATGCCGAGGCGTCCGCCGCGCGCGAACGGGCGCTTGCGTCACGCTCGGCGACCTTCATGGCGACGATCGGCCACGAGCTGCGCGGGCCCCTCGCGGCGGTCGGCGCCTTGATCGAGGTCTCCGCTCAAGCGCCGGCGTCAACCGGGCATCTCGTCGCTTTGCGGTCGGCCTTCCTGTCGCTGCGCGAGCTGGTCGACGACCTCCTGACCGTCGGCTTGTGCGAGGCGGGGAAGTTGCCGATCAACAGGGTGCCCTTCGATCCCGCCGAGGCGGCTCGCATCGCCGGACGACTCGCCGAGGCGCAGCATGGCGCCGACGGCCGGAGGCTTGCGGTTGCCGTCGACGATTGCCCCGGGGCGGTGGTCGGTGATGCGCGGCGCCTGCAGCAGATCCTGCTCAACCTGCTGTCGAACGCCTACCGCCACGCGTCCGCCGGATCTGTGACGCTCACCGCCCGGTTCGAGGACGAGGTCCACGCGGTGCGGTGCCGGTTCACGGTGGAGGACGAGGGGCCAGGCCTTGGCACGCGCGGCGCGGCCGACCTCTTCAAGCCGTTCTCGACCACCCTGCCGGCCAGCGGCAGCGGGCTCGGCCTGTCGGTCTCGCGGCACCTCGCGGCCGCCCTCGGGGGAACGCTGACGGCGACCAGCCGGCTCGGGCCGGGTGCGTCGTTCTGCCTGGAAGTGGCGTTCGACAAGGCGCTTGCCGCGGCGCGACCGCCCGCGGCACCACGAGCGCTTTCCGTCCTGCTGGTCGACGATCTCGAGCTGACGCGCACATCTTACGCCACTTTGCTAGGCGTCGAAGGATGGCGCGTGGTCGCCGTCGAGACGGGCGAGCAGGCGCTCGACGTGCTGGGCCGGACGGCGTTCGACCTGGTGTTGCTCGATCTGTCGCTGCCGGGCTGGGACGGACTCGAGACCCTGCACCGCATGACAGGCCAGCTGTCGGATCGGCATGACCGGCCGGCGCTGGTGCTGTTCACCGCTATGCCATCGCCCGGCATCGTCGAGCGCGCAAAGGCCGCTGGCGCCGATGCCGTTCTCGCCAAGCCGGCGACGCGCGAGGAGATCGTGGCCGTGGCGGCGAGCCTGGTCCCCGCCAGCATCCCGGAGGATGCGGCGGATGCCGGCCGACTCGCGCATCTGCTCGATGCCCTGGGCGGCGACGGAGTCGGCACCATCCTCTCGGCCGCGCAGATGGAGCTGCCGTCGCTGGTCGAGGATCTCACGAATGCCGGGACGACCGAGGCGCGGCGCCTCGCGGCACATCGCCTGCACGGCTTCGCCGCGCATCTCGGCCTCGACGATCTTGCCCGGTTTGCCGCCGGCGTCGAAGCCGACCTGTCGGACATCGGCATGACGGACGGCCTGCTCGAGCGGTCCTCCGCCGCGATCGAGGAGATGCGGCGAGTCGCAATGTCGCATCACGAGCGCTCCCTGATGCTGACCGACGGTGGCTCTTGACGGGCATGAGCACGCTACTGCCTTCTTCCTGGCGCCCCTCGACGGCGGCGTTTCTGCCACCCGACCCGGCGAGCTTTCACGGACCTGGCCTTGCCGTGTGGGGCGCCGTCACCTGGCTGGCAGTGATCACAGTGCGGAGCCTGGTTCACATTCTGGTGCCCGACGGCGGGGCACACTCCATCGCGACCATCGACATCTCCGGGGCCGGCGGTTCGAACATCGTGGCGATCTTCGGCCAGTGGGGCGCGATCCAGCTCCTGCTCGCGCTGCTGCTCTGGTTCCTTGTGCTGCGCTATCGCGGCCTGGTGCCGCTCGTGCTGGCGGTGTTCACGGCCGAACCCTGCCTGCGCGGGCTGGCCGGCCTTCTGAAGCCGATTACGACGGTCGGCACCGCGCCGGGCGCGGCGCTCAACTGGCTGGTGCTGCCGGTGTTCGCCGTGCTGTTGTGGATATCACTTTGTCCCGCAGGGCATTCGTGTCGGCGACGGGAATCGAGCCCGTAAGTCCTTTAGACTAGGACAGCGGGTTTTAAGCCCGACCCGTTGCCGGGAGGTCTAGCCCATCTTTCTCAGCACGCCCCAGGGACTTCGTCCCTTCGAGCACAGCACATCCCGTTCGGCTGGAACGGCCGAACGGGATGTGCCTGCCGCAACAATCAACCCAGGTGGCGCATTTCCGATCGGGACGCGCTGGCGCGCCACGATCGGAAAACGCTCTGGCGACGGAAGAAGTCGCTCGCTTCGACGCCAAGCGTCCCGCCGAGGGGCTTCCCTGCTAGGCCCTGTCAGAGGCCGTCCACTCCGGTCGGCGCGGTTAGCGCGTGCACTGGACGGTGTTGGGGCCAGTCTTGTAACACCACGGCCCCGCATGGGCGCTTTGCGTCAGGGTCGTCATCCCGACCGCCACCATGAAGGCGGCGCCGGCGATAGCGCTGATGAACTTGAAAAGCATGACCTGTCTCCTCTGTGATGCGGAACACCTGTCCCGCTGGTTGCGAAGGGGAAGGAAGGCCAACGCCTTAAAGCCTCGGCCTTCCTGGAGGTGTCACCGGCAGTTGCAGTAGTAGGTGCCGCCGGCGCCACGCGAGCACGAGCAGGGGCCGGCCAAGGCGGCGGTCGTGCCGATGGCGGTGATCAACCCCAAGGCGGTGACGAACCTGATGGCTTTGTTCAGCATAACGTTCTCCTACGGGATGACTTCCCGTTCGATCGCGAGAGGGAACCATTTCCCAGTCTGCAGGGATGACGGGCGACGCGGGCGGGATTGACAGGCACCGATCTGAAAATCTTGGCGAACACGATCTGCTCACGGTGCCGGCTGTCAGTGCCGGCGTGAAACGCGGCAGGGCTGGCGACTCCAGGACGCCGTCGAGCATTCCGGGCACACAGCCGATATTTGTGCCGGGTTCGCCTTGCACACGATTTTCGACAGGCGCCCGCCAACTTTTGGCCATGGATGAGCCTCTGCTGCCAGCCGTGGCGAGCCACATCGCGCCGACAAGGGCGGCAATGCCCGCAACCGTCGCGGCGATGCTTATGGCCACGTAGTCGGCCGTCGCGCTGTCTTCGCGTGAACTCGTCGAAGAGACGCGCGGCGTTGCCGTACCAAACGTCCTGGACATGGGGTTCTCTGGAATGATGGCCGCTCCATTGCAGAGCCGCCGAATGCTCACTCGACGAGCGAGACGACATGCAAGGATGCGCGGATCGGTGAGCCGGACGCCGAGCCCGGCTCACACGATGAAGTCCGCTGCCCGACACGAAGCGGCACGCTCCTTCGGATTTCGAGACTTTCGGCCTTGGGCCAGTGGTGTCGGCGACGGGAATCGAACCCGTAAGTCCTTAAGGACAGCGGGTTTTAAGCCCGCTGCGTCTACCAGTTCCGCCACGCCGACCCGTCACTTCGACGGCTTTCTGCCACAGGGTCTGGTATCTAGCACGCCTAAGGGATTTGGTCCCTAACAGGGTCATGTTCTCGGGCGACTCTCAATTCCGGCAATGGCCTCGCGCCATCGCATACGAACCGTCGCTCCGGCGGCATCGCGCGAGCGCGATATGCGACTTGGGCCTTTGGACAGGAGGCGGTCTGCTACCACAATTGCAGTGCGCTTGGGTCGCGCTGCGGCTTCGTTGAACCAACCACTCTGCTGCTCCGTCGCCCCGGCGCGCCCCTGAAAATTGGAGCCGGCAGATGACCTTCCCCGAGCCCCTGACACCGCAGCAGATCGCGGCGTTCTTTCCGCTCAGCCGTTCGCCCATCAAGCCGGGCGCCTTCGAGATCGGCCTGGTGCTGGGCGGCACCGTTGCGGCCGGTGCCTATACCGCCGGCGTACTCGACCGCGCGGCGGCGCGCGATGCGGTGAGCGACGCGTTGCGCGAGGGACTTGAGAAGCGGGGACTGCCATAGGTCCAACTCCCCGTGTTCCGCTCCCCTGTCGGGGGAGAGCAGCAGGGATCTGTGTCGACCCCGCGCGGATTCGCTGGCGAGAACGATCATCATCAGCCCTCAATGTGCAAAGCCCGCGATCATGCCGCCTTCGACCATGGCGCGCAGCAGGCCGGCGGCGCGGGCGGGGGCTTCGTCCTCGCCGGTGAAGGGAGTGACGGCCTCGCAGAGCTCGGGAAAGGGCCGGCCCTCGACCAGGGCGTCGAGCATCGCGGCCTCGTCGGCGTCGAGCGAGCGGAAGTTGGAGATCAGCTCGGGGCGCCAGATCGCCCAGGTGAACGGCTCGGCGGCGCGCTCGACCTCGAGATTGCCGGGCTCGACCTCGGCGCGGCGCTGCCAGGCTTGCGGCACCTCGAAGGCGAGGCGCAGACGGCGCAGCGAGGGCAGGCTGGTGAAGCAAAGCGTTTCCCACGCTTCCGGCGCCAGGGCCATTAGCACCTCGGCCGTGATTGGCGCGACGTCGGGCGCGTCGAAGGCTTCGCCCAGCGCCCATTCGAAACGCGCCATCTCAGCCGCCGCCGGGCTGCCGCTGTAGGGCGGCGTGCCGGCGATGAAATCGGCGAGATCCTTGCCGTACCAGCGGATCGAGGGATGGCGCGAGGGGTGGCGGGCGATGTAGGCGCGTGCCAGGTGGTCGAAGTCGGCTGGGCCGGCCATCGCCATCAGGCCAGGGTAGTCGGTGGTCAGGGCCTCGATCAGGCGCAGCGCATAGCCGTCGCGATAGACGCCGAGCAAGGTGGCGCGATCGGCCTTGCGGCTGTCTCGCACCGCGGCCTGGAACGCGTCGCCCTCGGTCAGCAGGTAATCCTGGAAGGCGCGCTGGAGGTCGCCGAGCGATCCGGCATTGCCTCGGACCTGCGCCGTCATTCGGCGGCCGCGCGCCGGGTGCTGCCCGCGAGGCGGCGTGCGATGTCGAGCTCGGCCACCAGGTCGGCATAGGGCGGGATGTCGGCATCGCGCTCGATCATCGTAGGCACGCCGGGGAACAGCCGTACCGCTTCCTCGTAGAGCGTCCAGACGTCGGCGACGATCGGATGGTCGTGTGTGTCGATGATGTGGCTGCCCTTGTGGGTATGGCCGGCGAGATGGAACTGGCGCACCCGTTCCCGCGGCATGGCGCGCAGGAAGGTGCGCGCATCGAACTCATGGTTGAAGGCGCTGACATGGACGTTGTTCACATCGAGCAGGATGTCGCAATCGGCGCGCCGCGCCAGCTCGGCGATGAACTCCCACTCGGTGAGCTCGGAGGCGGCATAGGTGACGTAGCTCGATACGTTCTCCAGCACCAGCCGCCGGCCGAGGTGATCCTGCACGGCGCGCACGCGCTCGGCGACGTGACCGAGCGCTTCCTCGGTGTAGGGCAACGGCAGCAGGTCGTGCATGTTGATGCCGCGCACGCCGGTGAAGCAGAGATGGTCGGACACCCACATTGGCTGCACACGGTCGGCGAGGGCCTTCAGCTCGTCGAGGTAACGGCGATCGAGCGGGTCGATCGAGCCAATCGACAGCGACACGCCGTGCAGCGCCATCGGATAGTCGCGGCGGATGCGGTCGAGCCAGTGCAGAGGGCCGCCGCCCGGCACCATGTAGTTCTCCGAGAGTGCCTCGAACCAGTCGACCCGGCCCGGGCTGGCGGCGATTTCCTCGTAATGCTCGGGCCTCAGCCCGAGGCCGAAACCGGTCTCTGCGGTCGACATGACTCCACCTTAGGGCGCTTTCCGATAGGGAGGAACCGCTTGCCGTTCCTTCAAGGGCGCGCCACTGGAGTAGCGTGCCCCATCTGGAAATATGCGCATCGGGTTTGAATTTTGCAGCAGGCGGATTCTATTCGGCTGTTCCAGCCAAGCGGTATGCACCCTGGCGCGAAATCGAAGCGGGCGCCCAGTTTCCCGGGACGCCCACCGCGCCTCAAGCGTAGACGCTATCAGCCGGTCACTTCGACTTGATGACCGTGCACTCGAAGGTGTTGCCGGTATTGACGAATCCTTGGCCCTTGCAGGCATTCTGTCCCTTGCACGACGATTTCCCGGTCTTGCAAGCACTCTGACCCTTGCATGCATTGGCGCCCGCGCACTGCACTTGAGCCTGGGCGGCGATGGCGAAGGTGCTGACGGCGAAAACAGTAGCGGCGGTTACGGCAAGCTTACGCTTTGTCATATTATTTCTCCCTGTCTGGCACGCGATGGCAACGCGCTACCGCGGCAGGAGCGAGCCTGCATCGCTTGTGCGGGGGCTGCCAAGGCTCCAATCCAGCAGGGAAGTCACGGTTCTGTGAGCAGGGGCGGCCGCGGCCGCCCACGCGCGGGTAGTGCAACGCTCATCCTCCTCCCCGGCAGAGCCAAGGAGGAGGAGGAGTTGAGCCGTGTCTGCTTCCAGCGGCGATGCTGGGGAGACACCCAGCACGCCCGGCGTGCACCACGATGCCGGGAAAATGGGTCGGGTTACCGCCCCATTTTCATAAGAGGAAACGAAATGAGCGCGGCCGCTCAGTTCTGCGGCTTGCCGCCGATCGCGACGCACTCGAGAGTGGTCCCGGTCTCGATCCAGCCTTGGCCCTTGCAGGCGTTCTGGCCCTTGCAGGAATTGTTGGCGCTCTTGCAGGCGCTCTGGCCCTTGCAGGCATTGACGCCGACGCAGTTGTGAGTCGCCTGGGCATAGACCGATCCGGCGACCAGCGTTCCGGCTGCGAACACCGACGCGGCAATCACAAATGACTTCTTCATCGTACTACTCCCTTTGACGCTACCCTGCCTCGTTATCGACGACGCAGAAGACGCACCCCGCGTCCTGGTTGTCAGGCTGATGCAAGCTGCAAATCGGGTGAAGGCCGGCGGTTGCATTCGTTGGATCAAAAGGATTTGAAGGTGCAATGCACCTACACTTTTGATGAACGCGATAAAGCCGCGTGTCTGTTGGGTCGGCTGCGCGGTGATGCAGCGTGGATGTATCGCGCGCGGGAATCAGGCTTGCAAAAGACGGGGGCGCCGCACGCGAGCACGGCGTCTCATCGTCGGGATGAAACTATTTCATCGACTTCATTGCATCGCCTTGCCGCCTTGCGTGGTGCAGCTCACGACGTCGGTGGTTTCGGTCCAGCCCTGGCCCTTGCAGGAATTCTGTCCCTTGCATGCCGACGACGCGGTCTTGCATGCGCTCGTGCCCTTGCACGAGTTGATGCCGCCACACTTCACGCCGGCATGGGCTGAAGTGGCGAAGCTGCCGGCGGCGAAGATCGCGGTCGCGGTCGCAATCAGGGTCCTCTTGGTCATTTGTCACTCCCTCTTTGAAACGCCTCGCCAAACGTCGATTCACGCTCCGAGCATGACTCCGCCGCCGATCACCGTGAAGTCAGGGCTCGGCGATGCCGCGTGAAGTTTCGATCACCGCTGTGTGAAGCGCGCTGGTGAAAGAGCCGCCTCGGCGACTCCCAGCTCTGCAATGTCGCGCGGCAGGCCGCGGCCCAGCGCCAGGTTTGCCGCCAGCCGGCCCGCCGCTTCGCCGGTCTGGATTCCGTAGCCGCCCTGGCCGGCCAGCCAGAAGAAACCCTCGACGACCGGGTCGTGGCCGACGACCAGGTTCTTGTCGGCGACGAAGCTGCGCAAGCCAGCCCACTTGTTCTTGATGCGCCGGATCTGCAGCGACGTCGCCGTCTCGATGCGCTCGACGGCAATGGCGATGTCGAGCTCTTCCGGCTGGGCGTCGCACGGCGGCGACGGCGTCTCGTCGGCGGGCGAGCCCAGGAACTGGCCGACCTCGGGCTTGATGTACCAGGTCTCGTCGAAGTCGATGGCCATCGGCATGCGGGCGAGATCCAGGCCGGCCGGCGCATCGAAGGTGAAGGCGGTCCGACGCTTGGGGACCAGACCCACCGGCGCCGCGCCGGCCAGGGCTGCGACCACATCGGCCCAGGCACCCGACGCGTTGACGATGGTGGCGGCTGTGGCGCTCTCGCCGTCGCGCATCCGGATCGTCCAGCGTCCGTCCTTGCGATCGAGGCTGGCGACCTCGGCATCGAGGCGCAGCATCGCGCCTGCCGCCCGCGCGCCCTTGAGGAAGCCGCCATGGATCGCCGCCACGTCCATGTCCTCGGCCTCCTCGAAGATGGCTCCGCCAGCGGCCGCTTCGGGCTTGAGCAGCGGTTGGCGGCGCAGCGTCTCCGCCGGGTCTAGCCAGCGCACGCTCGGCACCAGGCGGGCATATTCGCAGGCGGCCTTCTGCATGGCCGCCTGCTGCTCAGCACGGCCAGCGATCAGGGCGCCGCGCGGCGTCAGCAGCGGATGGTCGGTGAAGCCCGGCGGCGGCTTGCGGTAGAAACGGCCCGACGCCACGGTTATGGCGCGGATCTCGTCGCTGCCGTAGGTCTCCGAATGCAATGCCGCCGAGCGGCCGGTCGTGTGGTAGGCGGCGACGTGCTCGCGCTCCAGGATGACCACGCGGGCGTGCGGGGCGAGGTGATAGGCGGCGGAAACCCCGGCGATGCCGGCGCCGACGACGGCGAAATCGAAATGCTGCATGAGGCTCACATTGCAAGCTCGCCGCCCGGCCTGCAATAGTCGGCCCGACGGATCGATCTGCCATGAACATTGCCAATCTGCTCCTGGGTTCAGCGCGCGAATTCCGCGACCTGCCGGCGCTCGCGCACGGCACCTCGCGCCATCTCGGCTTTCGCGAGCTGTGGCGCCGGGTCTCGGTGATGAGCATGCATCTCACGACCCGCTTCCGGCTCGAGCGCGGCGATTGCGTGGCCTTTGCCATGTCGAACTGCGTGCAGTCGATCGAGGTGATGTACGCCATCTGGCATGCCGGCCTGTGCGCCGTGCCGATGAACGCCAAGCTGCACGCCAGGGAATTCGCCTTCATCCTGGAGAACTCGGGGGCGAAGCTGTGCTTCGTCACGCCCGATCTCGCCGAGACTATCGCCGAGGCGGCCAAGGAGGCGCCCGACCTGCGCGAGATCGTCGACGTGACGACGCGCTCCTACACCTTCATGGCGGTTGGCGATCCGACGGCCTTGGCGGACGCCGAGCCCACCGATCCGGCCTGGTTGTTCTACACCTCGGGCACGACCGGCCGGCCGAAGGGCGCCACGCTCACCCACCGCAATCTGCTGGCGATGACGCTCAACTACTATGCCGACGTCGACCGGCCGCGGCCCGGCGGCTCGATCCTGCATGCCGCGCCGATCAGCCACGGCTCGGGCCTGTGGAGCTTTCCCCTGCTCGCCCGCGGTGCGGTCCAGGTCTTTCCCGAGAGCGGCAAGTACGACGTGCCGGAGACGATCGAGCTGATGAACCGCTGGCCCGACTGCAGCATCTTCCTCGCGCCGACCATGGTGAAGCGGCTGATCGAGCATGGCAGCGTCGGCGAGCTGCGGCCCGATGCGCTGCGGCTGGTCTCCTACGGCGGAGCGCCGATGTACGTGTCCGATCTCAAGCACGCCCTCGACCTCCTGGGCAACAAGCTGTGCCAGCTCTACGGCCAGGGCGAGAGCCCGATGACCATCACCCATCTCAGCCGCGAGATGCATGCCGATCGCCAGCATCCGCGCTGGGAGCAGCGCCTGGCCTCGGCCGGCCGTCCCGATTCCTGCGTCACCGTGCGCGTGGTCGACGAGGAGGGGCGGCAGCTTCCGGTGGGCGAGGTCGGCGAGATCATCGTCAAGGGTGATACGGTCATGGCGGGCTACTGGCGCGATGCCCAGGCAACGGCCCGCTCGTTGCGCGACGGCTGGCTGTGGACCGGCGATGTCGGCGCCTTCGACGAGGAGGGCCTGCTCACCCTGAAGGACCGGTCCAAGGACATGATCATCTCGGGCGGCTCCAACATCTATCCGCGCGAGATCGAGGATGTGCTGAATCTCCATCCCGCGGTGTCCGAGTGCTCCGTGGTCGGCCGCCCGCATCCGGAATGGGGCGAGGAGGTGATTGCGTTCGTGGTGGCGCGCGAGGGCAGCGCGCCGACGGCCGGCGAGCTCGACCAGCTCTGCCTCGACAACATCGCGCGCTTCAAGCGCCCGAAGGACTACAAGTTCGTCGAGGCGTTGCCGAAGAACAACTACGGCAAGATCCTCAAGACCGAGCTGCGCAAGCTGCTGTAGCGTCGAGACGACCTGCTGTGCTTATCGCTCACATTGTCATCCTGAGCGCAGCGAAGGATCTCATCGCCGTCTGCGGAGGGTGAATGCTGCGAGTTCTGGAGAACCCCTTCGTCATGCCTTCCGCAGTTCATTGGCCTGCTCGGCGATCAGATCCTTCGCTGCGCTCAGGATGACGAGAAGCACGCGCTCTCAATATGGGGTAGTGTCAGTGCCAACTTGAGGAGGAGAAAGACATGGGCAGCATGATCGACTTCAAGCGTCCCGACGGTTCGGCCTGCAAGGGCTACCTGGCCGAGGCGGGGGCCGGCAAGCCTGGCATCATCGTGATCCAGGAATGGTGGGGCTTGAACAATCAGATCAAGGGCATCGCCGATCGGCTCGCCGCCGCCGGCTACAACGCGCTGGCGCCCGATCTCTACAAGGGCCGCGTGACGCAGAAGCCGGACGAGGCCAACCATCTGATGACGGGCCTCGATTTCGTCGGCGCCTCGGACCAGGACATCGCCGGTGCGGTGAAGAGTCTTGCCGCCAGCAGCCGCAAGGTCGGCGTCATGGGCTTCTGCCTGGGCGGGGCGCTCACCATCGCTGCGGCGGCGCGCGTGCCGGGCGTCGCTTGCGGCGTGCCGTTCTACGGCATTCCGCCCGGACAGCTCGCCGACCCGGCCAAGATCACGATCCCGATCGAGGGCCACTTCGCCAACAACGACGATTGGTGCACGCCGCAGCTGGTCAACGACTTCGAGAAGGCGATGACCGCGGCCGGCAACAAGCCTTCGATCTTCCGCTACGACGCCGCGCACGCCTTCGCCAACGAGACCAGCGCAGCCTATGACGCGACCGCGGCGCAGCAGGCGTGGCAGCGGACCATGGCGTTCCTGGGCAAGCACCTCTGACGCGGCCGGCTTTCGGCCTCGCCATCGTCGGGCTGGGCGCCTCGCTCGCCCCGCTCGACATCGCCGTCAACGTCGCCCTGCCCGACATCACCCGCCACTTCCGGCTGGTGCTGGGCGACGTTCAGTGGCTGGTGATCTGCTACGTGCTGGTCTACGGCTCGCTGATGCTGGTGTGCGGCAAGCTGGGCGATCTGTTCGGCCATCGCCTGATCTTCCGCATCGGCCTCGCCCTGTCGGCGGTCGGTTGCGCGGCCTGCGCCATGGCCCCTGATTGGCCGCTCTTCCTGCTGGCCCGCGCCGGGCAGGGCGTCGGCACGGCGCTGGCGCTGGCGTGCACGCCGGCGCTCGCGACATCGCTGTTTCCCGAGAGTGCCCGCACGCGCGCCCTCGCGGGCTTTGCCAGCAGCATGGCGATCGCCGCGGCGGTCGGGCCCTTCCTCGGCGGGGTGCTGGTCGAGCTGTGGGGCTGGCCCGCCGTCTATTGGGTGCGCGTGCCGATCGCGCTCGCCGCCCTCGCCCTGTCGGGCGTGCTGCCGGCGCCCAAACCCGATGCGCGTCCGTTCGATGCCCTGGGCGGCGTCCTGCTCGCCTCGTGCATGAGTACGCTCCTGCTGTCGCTCGTCCTGTCGCAGCGCCGCGAGGTTCCGGGGACGTGGTCGGCTGCGCTGTTCGTTGCCGCGCTCGTCCTCCTCTTCTTCTATGTCCGCCGTGCCGGCCGAGTGCCGGAGCCGATCATTCGGCCCGGTCTGTTCGCCGATCCAGCCTTCGCCGTTCCGAACATCATGAACGCGCTGGCCAATCTCGCCGGGTTCTCGATCCTGCTGCTGACGCCGTACTACCTCGCCAACGTGCTGAAGCTGTCCGCCCTGGCGAGCGGCCTGATGCTGGCGCTGGCCTATGCCGGCAGCTTGACGGGGGCGCCTCTGTCGGCCTGGCTGGTGCGCCGGATCGGCCAGCGGCCGACGGCGTTCGTCGGCGTCGCCTTCGTCGGCGTCGGCCTGCTGCCGCTCGGATTCACCGATGCCGCGACGCCTCTCGTCGTTGTCGCCTCGCTGCTGATCCTGGAGGGCGTCGGCCAGGGCCTGCTGACGGTTGCCTATATCGACATCGTGACGGCAACCCTGGCGCAGCGCGATCGTGGCGTTGCCGGGAGCCTGTCCCAGTTGACCCGCACGCTCGGCATCGTGAGCGGCGCCTCGGTTCTGACCGCCCTGCAAGCGCGCGGCGCCGGCGAGCTCACCGGCATCGAGGGCTTCCTTGCCGGCTATCGCTTCGCCTTCGTCGCCGCGGGGGGCGGCCTGCTCTTCGTGCTGGCACTGTCTCGGCTGGTGCCGGGAGCGTGGTCGGCGCGGCCGCGGGGATCGTGACGACTTAGATCTTGATGTTCCCCTTGGTGATGATCTCACCGAACATCTTGCTCTCGTTGGTGATGGTGGTGCGGAAGTCGGCCGGGTTGAGATAGGTCACCCGCAAGCCGCCGGCGTGCGCCTTCTGGGCGATGTCGGGCAAGCGCAGGGCTTCGGCGATCGCCTTGTCGAGGCGGGCCACGATCTCCGGCGGCGTGCGGGCGGGCGCCAGGATGCCGAACCACGAATCGCCGCCGTCCTTGCCGTAGCCCTGCTCGATCAGGGTCGGAATCTCGGGGAAATCGGGATGGCGCACTTCCGACAGCATGGCGAGGCCGATCAGCTTGCCTGCCTTGACGTGCGGCAGGCAGGTCTGGTCGAACTGCGCCTGGACCTCGCCGGCGACCAGGGCGTTGGTGGCCGGGGCACTGCCGCGATAGGGCACGTGGGTCATCTTGATGCCGGCTTCGAAGCACAGCCG